>MDSY01044145.1_pt1 | contig 367434 bp, 365 predicted proteins | sample 811131 | NCBI WGS metagenome assembly MDSY01 (sample SAMN05326643, study PRJNA326480) | marine metagenome | isolation source: seawater | place: Atlantic Ocean: South West | collected 2010 | reverse complement strand
TATTGGCATTCGGACATCACGTACGAAGAAACCCCGCCGATGGGATCGATCCTGCACGGGGTGGTCATTCCGGACGAAGGCGGCGATACGCTTTACGCCAATATGACCGCTGCCTACGACGCGCTGGACGATGCCACCAAGCAGAAAATCGATGGCCTGAAAGCCGTGCATTCCTATCGCCATCGCTACGAGTCGATGATGAATGCCGGTGTCCGCCCGCCGAAGACCGAGGAAGAACTCTCGCAGTGGACTGAAGTCGTCCATCCCGTCGCCCGGACCCATCCGGAAACGGGCAAGAAGGCGATCTTCGTCAACGAGGGTTTTACCTCGCGGATCGAGGGGTTGAGCGACAACGAAAGCCGCGACCTGCTGGAGCATCTGTTCGAGCATTCGACCCAGGATCAGTTCGTCTACCGCCACAAATGGCAGAAGGGCGACGTGGTGATGTGGGACAACCGCTGCACCCTGCATAAGGCGACGGACTACGACCTGAGCCAGGAACGCTCGATGCACCGCGGAACCATCCACGGTGACCGGCCGTTCTAATGAACCGGCCGACGAAAGTTTGACATTGTGACCCGACGGTCCCCCTCTCCCCTTCGTGGGGAGAGGGGTTCTTTTTGCCCAGCTTGAAAAGGAACCTCTCCCATGTCCCAGAAATACAAGATCATCACCTTCGACGTGTTCTCGGCCCTCCTGGATATCCAATCGGCGCTGACCGCCATCGTCGAACAGACCTTCAAGCTGCCGAAGAAGGATGCGGCCCAATTCGCCCGCACCTGGCGCGCCCAACAGATGAGCCGCGCCGCCGCCAGCAACTCCCTGGGCAAGGGACGGACGTCGTTCAAGGATTGCACCCGCATGGGGTTGGACTACGTCCTGAAAACGCGCGGCATGAAGATCGACGCCCGGACCCGCAACAAGCTGGTGACCAATTGGGGCACCCTGACGCCCTGGCCCGAAGCACCCGACGTGATGGCCAAGATCAAGGCCAAGGGGTATCAGACCGCAATCCTGTCGAACGGCGACCAGGACCAGTTGGAAAGCGTCGCCGGTGTGTTCGGCAAGGGGGCCTTCGATCACGTCCTGTCGTCGGAAACCGCCGGGTTCTACAAGCCCCATCCGTCGGTCTACGAACTGCCGACGCGGATCCTCGGCATCGGCTGCAAGGACGTCCTGCACGTCGCGGGCGGGGCCGGTGACGTCCTGGGCGCCGCCGCCTACGGCATGACCTGCTACTGGTCCAACCGCGCGAACGACGTCCCGCTCGACCCGGCCCTGGGCCCGACCTATCAGGGCAAGGACCTGAGGGGCGTTCTGAAGCTGCTGTGACAGCCCGTTGGGCGGCGGATTATTCCGCCGCCGCCGAGGGCGCCAATTCCGGCAGGCCGAACGGATTGGACGGCTGGGCCGCGCCCTCGACCTTGGCGACCTCGACCAGGGTGGTATGGGCGATCGGCCCCTGCCCAAGTTTCGACGTGCCCTTGTCCAGGGTCAGGACGTTCGGATTGCCGTGCAGTTCCGTCGTGCCGCTGGCCGCCCAATCGGCCGGGTCGAACCAGGCCCCGGTGGGCAGCTGCGCCACGCCAGGGCGCACGTTGTCGCTGATCACGGCGATGGCCAGGGTCTCGCCCCGGTCGTTGAACAGGCGCACCAAGTCGCCGTCCTTGATGCCCCGCGCCTCGGCCTCGGCCGGGGCCAGGAATACCGGCTCCCGCCCGTCGATCTTGGCGGCGCGGCTGGGGCCGACGAAATCGAGCTGCGAATGCAGCTTGTGCTGCGGCTGGTTGGAAATCAGATGCAGCGGCCATTTGCCCGCCGTCTCGCCGCCCAGCCATTCCGCCGGCTCACGCCACACGGGATGGCCCGGGCAATCGTCGTAGCCGAAGCCGGCGATTTCCGCGCAGAAGATCTCGAACTTACCGGACGGCGTCGGCAGCGGATTGGCCGCCGGGTCGGCCCGGTAGGCCTCGTAAACCACATGGGGTTTCTCCGGCGCGTCCAGCTCCAGAATGCCCTGTTCCCAGAAGGCATCGAAATCGGGCATGCGGTTGTCCAGCGTGCCGCTGCTTTCCCGCGCCTGGGCATAGAGGAAGCGCAGCCACGCATCTTCGTCACGCCCTTCGGTAAAGGCCGCGTCGATGCCCAGGCGTTGGGCCAAGCCGGTGAAGATGTCGAAGTCGTTGCGGGATTCGAACTGCGGCGTGACGATCTGTTTCATCGCGACGATGAAACGGTCGCGGGAGCTGGCCCCGATGTCGTTGCGCTCCATGGTCGTCGTCGCCGGCAGGACGATGTCGGCCAGCTTGGCCGTGGGCGTCCACCAGGGTTCGTTGACGATTACCGTGTCGGGCCGACGCCAGCCTTCGAGCAGGCGGTTCAGGTCCTGATGATGGTGGAACGGGTTACCGCCACACCAATAGATCAGCTTGGTATCCGGGTAGGTCCGCCGCTCGCCGTCGAAGTCGTATTCCTTGCCGGGGTTGAGCAGCAGGTCCGTGATCCGCGCCACCGGGATGAAGCTGCCGGTCGGGTTGGGCCCGGCGCTATGGGCCGGGGTCGGCATCTTCGGCACCGGATTGCCCTGCCCGTGCATGCTGCCGTAGCCGAAACCGAAGCCGCCTCCCGGCAGGCCGATCTGTCCCAGCAGGCAAGCCAGCGCCATGGTCATCCAGAACGTCTGTTCGCCGTGATCGCCCCGTTGCAGGGAATAGCTGGTCGCGATCATGGTCCGGCCCTTGGCCATGCGGCGGGCCAGGTCGCGAATGGTCTCGGCGGGCAGGTCACAGACTTCCGCCGCCCAATCGGCCGACTTCGCGACGCCGTCTGCGTCACCCATCAAATAAGCCAGGAACCGGTCGCCCCCGGTGGCGTAGCGCGCCAGGAAGGCTGCATCGTGCAGGCCCTCGGCAACCAGGGTATGGGCCAGGCCCAACATCAGGGCGACGTCCGTATTGGGGCGTGGGGCCAGCCATTCGGCCTTGACGTAATCGGGGGTGTCGTTGCGGATCGGTGTGATGCTGACGACCTGCACCCCCCGCTCGGCCAGCTGGCGCAGCCAGTATTGCGTGGTATGGGCTGCGGTGCCGCCCGGCTCGACCTGCGCGTTGCGGGTGCCGACGCCGCCGAAGGCAACCAGCATGTCCGAGGACTCGGCGATCGAGGCCCAGGAGGTCAGGTTCCGCAGCGGCTGCACATCGCCCACGATATGCGGCAGGATCGCCAGACCGGCGGCCAGAGAATAGCTGTGCTTTTGCGCCGTATAACCGCCGAAGCAGTTCATGAACCGCTGCATTTGGGTCTTGGCATGGTGGAACCGCCCGGCGCTGGCCCAGCCGTAGGACCCGGCGAAGATCGCTTCGTTACCATGGGCCTTTTTCACGCGGTCGAGTTCTTCCGCGACCATATCGAGGGCCTCGTCCCACGGAACCTCGACAAAACGGTCGCCGCCACGGGCGCGGTCGCGGTTCTTCAACCAGCCTTCGCGCACCGCCGGGGCCTTGACCCGGCAATCGTGGTGCACGGCCTCGGCCATGCCGTCCAGGATCGGCGACGGGTCGGGATCTTGCGGGGCGGGACGGACGGAGACGATGCGGTTATCGCGAGCTTCGGCTTCGAATGCTCCCCAGTGGGAGCCGTGGGTCTTGAACATTTCCGGGCTTTTCTTTGTTATTGATCAATGTCAAACGATAGCCCGGCCTGCGCGCGGGCGCAAATACGCCCGCGCCGTCCAGTCCAATAAACGACGGATTATTGCGCGGCTTCGGCCCGAACTTCGGGTCCGACTACGGACAGGCCGCAGCGCAGGGCCTCGGTCTCCATTACGTCGTCGGGCATGACGTTGGCCAAGTTCACGTCGGGGCCGAATTCCTTGAGCAGGAACTTCTTCAATTCGAACACGTTGTTCGGGGTTACGCCCTTGATCCAGGTGCCGGTCAGCTCCAACAGAGTATGTTCCAGGTCCAGGCCGTCCTTCAGCGCCGACATCATGGCCTCGTTGACAATTCCGTTCTCAACCAGTTCCGCACCCTCGACCAGAACGATCTCGCAACCCGCGTCGAAGCAGACCTTAGTCTGATCGATCAGGTCCTGGGGAGATTGATTGACGACCTTGGAGCCGACCTCGCCGTGAACTTCCAAGCCCTCGGCGATGGCCATCTTGATCATCTTGGCCCGTTCCTCGTCATTCAGGGGCACGCAGTTATCCGATACCTCCAGGGCATCGAAGCCCAGGCGCTTGGCCTCGGCGAAGAAGCCGGACATCGCAGACCAGCCCTGGGTGGCGAAAACGTATTCCGAGAACTGCCCGCCCAGGAACGGCACGACGTCATAGGATTTGTACATCGCCAGCTTTTTCACGAGGTAGTCCTCGGGATAGAGCCGCGCGGTGCCGACCACGATCTTCACCAGGTCCACGAAGGGCGCCAGCAGGGTCATGTTGTCCTCGGCCCGGCCGAGCGGCAGGCCCCAGTCCATCATCATCGTCAGGCCCGTCTTGCGCGGCTTCTTGGACCGCGCTTCGGGCAGGGGCACCATGGCAAAAGGTTCGTTGGTCATGTCGTTGGTCTCTCTGTGGGTCGCTTTGATGGGCGGGGGTTAATCGAACATCGGCTGAACGCCGGGCGGTACGGAAAAGCCCAGGTCGCCGCGTTCGATGATGGCGGCCTTGCCGCCGTTTTCATCGATCATCCGGGTCTGGCAATCGCGCGCGGCCTTATCGACGGCGGCGGGATCGCAGATACGGCGCAGTTCGGCCATCAGGTCGTCCAGGATCGCCGTTTTGCTTGCATCGCCCGCCAGATCGTTCAGCTCGTCCGGGTCGTCGGCCAGGTTGAACAACTGGTCCGGATAGCCTTCGTAATGGACCAGCTTCCAATCTCCCTTGCGGACCATGAAGGCCGCGATCTTCGATCCCATGCCGTGGTATTCGGAAAAGGCCACGCGATCGGCGTCGGCCCCTTCCGCCAGGGCGGTGAGGCTCGTTCCCGGCAGGTCGCCGGGCATGGTTTCGGCATCGACCGCGCCGACGCATTCCATGATGAAGGGATAGATGTCGCAATGGGTTGCCGGGGTCTTGACGACCTTGCCCGCCGGAATGTCCGGCCCGTTCAGGATGATCGGCACGGCGGCGGCTTCTTCGTACATCACCGATTTGCCCCAGGCCCCCCGGTTACCCATGTTGTCGCCGTGGTCGGTGGTGTAGAGCACCCGCGTGTCATCGGCCAGACCGGCATCCTGCATGGCGTTCAGGATCAGGCCGATCTGTTCGTCCATGAAGGTGATCAGGCCGAGGTAGCCCGCCTGCGCCCGTTTGACCATGTCGTCGGTCTTGAAGTGTTCGTCGTAGGCGAAAATCTTGCGGTATTCGTCGATGTACGGATGGATCGGCGAATTGCGCTTGTCGTACAGCTTCGGCAGCGGCAGGTCGCGGTTGTAGTAGCGATAGAAATGTTCCGACGGCGCCGTCAGCGGGAAATGCGGCGCCACGAACGACACGAACAGCACCCAGGGCTTGTCCGTGTGCTTGGGCGCTTCCTCGTACAGCCAGGACTGCGCCCGCGCGCAAATATCGCGGTCATAACGCGTGTACATGCTTTCGCCCGGACCGGCCATCTTGGCCATCTTCCAGGACGCCCCGCGCTTCGGCGTGTCTTCGTCGCGGATCAGGCCCAACAGGTCGCCTTTGCCGTCGATGATATGCATCGCCAATTCCTCGTCGGCGAAGCCGTTGTCGTCCTCGCCGGAACGGAAATGCAGCTTGCCGATGGACACGGTCTGATGCCCGCGGTCGCGCAGCAGCTTGTGCCAGTTGGCCTGACTGCCGTCGAACGGCGTGGCGTTGTCCCAGGCGCCGATGTCGTGAACATAGCGCCCCGTGGCGAAGCTGGCCCGCGCCGGAACGCAGACCGGGCAGACCGTATAGGCGGCGTCGAACTTGGTGCCGCCGGCGGCCAGCTTGTCGATATTGGGGGTATGGATGAAAGGATGGCCGTAACAGCCGGTGACCGAGCGCGTATGCTCGTCGGACATCAGAATGATTAGATTCTTGGGCTTCATGGAAGCATCGTTTCCCTGCGAAGATGTTGAAACGCCGGGTTTGGTCAACCGGTCTTGGACGCCTCGATTGCGTCAATTCCTCCTTCGAATAACTATATAGTTTATACTTCTGTCAAGCGGGATGGTCATTACCCCCCTTCCCGTCGTAAAAATATGGGAACGACAAAAAACAAAAAGTTGGGACTGTGGAGGTTTCCAGGGAATGCAAATGGACATGCCCGGCGGGTATGACGAATTTCTGAAGCGCTATTGGCCGCAACAGGACGACCTACCGAAACACGAACGCCTGCGTCAGGCGATTACCGCATCCATCGCCGACGGCTATTGGGTGGCGGGCGCGCGCCTTCCGACGGAATCGGAATGGGCGGCGGAAACACCCTGTTCCCTTGGCACGGTGCAGCGTGCGCTGCGCAGCTTGGTCGACGACGGCCTGATCCTGCGGCGGCGCGGGCGCGGCACCACCGTCGCCGGCTTCAACCAGCAAGTATCCCAGCCCTGGCATTTCATCTTCCGGCGGGCTGATGATTCATCGAACAATCCCCTGCCTGTCTATACCCGGGTCGTCGATCGCCGCGTCACCGGCGAAACCGGCCCCTGGTCCGAGGCCTTGGGCCAGGACGACAAGCCCGACGGCGGCCAAGTGGTTCGGATCGACCGCGTCGTGACCATCGACAAGGCGCTGGAAATCTATTCCGTGTTCCGCGCCATGGCGGACGAACACCCCGAACTGATCACCACCCCGATTTCTGGCCTGGACGGCACCAACCTGCATCACCTGATGGCGGCGCATCACCACATGCCGGTGCACCACATCAAACAGAAGCTGCGGGTGGAAATGCCGCCGACCTACGTCACGTCCAATTGCGACTGGCCCAAGGGGGCCATGGCCTCGGTCGTCAACGTCGTCGCCTATTACGTCGACGGCCGCCCGATCTATCATCAGGATTTCTACATCCCGCCGTCGCCTTACGTGCTGGACCTGGGCACCCGGATCAAGACCTGACCCTGCCCCCAACCGACCTTACATATTCGCCGGATGCCAGCGATGGGTTTCGGCCAGCTCGGCGGCGATCCCGGCGATGATCCCGGCCACGGCGGAAACGGCGCCGACCTCCGGCCGTCCCGCCAATTCGACCAGCGACCAATTGCGGGACAAACCCGGCACCTTCAATGGACGCACGGAAAGCTCTCCCCGCTGCACCTCGTCATGAACGAAGCTGTAGCATTGAATGGTATAGCCCAGCCCCGCCCCCACCAGCCGCTTGATGACATGGGTACTGTCGACCGGCTCGCGGATGTCCAGCGCCCCGCCCTGTTCGACCATCACCCGGTCGATCATCCGGCGCAGGGGGTTTTCCGGCCCCGGCAACAGCAGGGGAAAAGAGCACAGCTTGCGGATGCCGACCGGGTTGGCATCGTCCCCGTCGCTCCCCGGCCCGATCAGGAACATTGGTTCGTCCAGCAAGTGCGCGACTGATAGCGCGGGCGACTCATCATCCGCATGGTATAGGCCCAGGTCGACCCGACCGGCCAACACGCCTTCGCGGATGAAAGCGCTCAGCCCCTCGGTCAGGCTCAACTCGACCTGCGGCAACTCGGCCCGGACCCGGCGGATCAACTCCGGCCCGACCAGCGAGCCGACCGACGGCATCAAGGCCACGGCGACCGGGCCGGACGGCTCGGCGTCCCAGTTCCGAACCTCGGCGCGGGTCTGGCTCAACATCTGCAGCAGCGGCTCCGCCCGCGCCAACAGGTGCTCGCCCGGACCGGTCAGGACCACGCCCTGAACCGTGCGGGTCAGCAGTTTGGCGCCCAATTCGTCTTCCAGCTTGCGCAATTGGCGGCTGACCGCCGGCTGGGCGACATGCAGATGCGCCGCCGCCTTGGTTATGCTGCCGAACTGCGCCGTGGCGATGAAATACCGCAGGGATTTGATATCCATCCCATAATTTTACGGCAGGCCTTGATCTTTTGTCATGCCTATTTGGCATGGTGATGGTCGCGATCGGTATTTCCCGCGCCCGCTTCCCGAACGGTATCGTTTTTCCAACAAAAGACCTGAGACCAAAGGCGCAAGGCCGCCCGACGGAGAGAAACATGACCACCGACCACCACGCCCATGACGACACCCTGACCACCCGCCGCCTGACCGGGGCCATCGGGGCCGAGATCATGGACCTCGACCTGACCGCGCCCGAATACGACAACATCTACCCGGCGATCCACCAGGCGTTCCTGGACCATGCGGTCCTGGTCCTGCGCAATCAGGATCTATCGCCGGAACAGCTGATCAAAGTCTCCAAGCGCTTCGGCAAGTTGGAATCCCACGTGTTGTCGCAGTTCAACATGAAAGGCCACCCCGAGGTTCTGTTGATCTCCAACGTCAAGGAAGAGGGCAAGCCGATCGGCGCAATTCATGCCGGGCAATATTGGCATTCGGACCTGTCCTATACCGATCGCCCGACCCAGGCGTCGCTTCTGCATGCCAAGGAAATTCCGAGCTACGGCGGCGACACCATGTTCGTCAACATGGCCGCCGCCTACGACGCCTTGTCCGAGGCGATGAAGGACTTCCTCGACGGCCTGACCGCCGTGCACGACTACACCAACGCCTATGATACCTTTTTCGCGCATCGGCCGGACCGCCCGCCCCTGACCGACGAAGAACGGGCCAAGGTACCGCCGGTCGTCCATCCGGTCATCCGCACCCATCCGGAAACGGGCCGCAAGGCGCTATACGTCAATCCGGGCTTCACCCGCCGGATCAACGAACTGACGCTGGCCGAAAGCCGCATCATTCTGGATTTCCTGTTCGGCCATTTCCAACAGCCGCAATTCATCTACCGCCATACCTGGGCGCCGGGAGACCTGGTGATCTGGGACAACCGCTGCACCTGCCACAACGCCGTCGCCGACTACGACATGTCGGAACGGCGCCACCTGATCCGCACCAGCGTCGAAGGCGACAAACCGCACTGATCGCCCGCACGACGCACGACGCGGGGCCGGAAACCCCCTTTCCGGCCCCGCAAGTCGCGGGCCACCCCACGCAAGACCGCCCCAGGGCACCGGACGCATGAAGACCACGGCACCGAAAAACGATGCCGTACCAATTCATTATGTTTGGAAGAGATGGTGCCCAGGGGCGGAAAGGAACCCGCGCCCTCAAAAACCCCGGAAATACGAGCCTTATTCCAACTGGTTCATGCCTTCAGTGTACCACCCTGGCGTACTATTTGAAGGCCCCTTCCGGCGCAATGAAATGCAATGGGAAAATCAGCCGCGACCACTCGCCGCTTCATCGCTGTCACCGTCTGGCTCCTGCCAACGAGCATCAGTCCGGTGGATTCGATCTGTCAGGTAAAAAAGTCCGACCAGTGTGGTTACAACCATATTCCAAAAAACAAAGGCAAACATGAGCATCACCACTGGCCTCATGTACAAACGCACATGTTCCGAGAGCATCTCACTAACACCAGCACCAAAGAGTTTTGCCCCGATAGTAAATAGCGCGATGAAAAGGCTGATGAATGCCAAGTAGCCAAAAAGGAAGCACAGAAATTGCCGCCGCGTAAGATTGCGCGTGATAGTTTGCCCCTTGTATCTATCCTTCAGCATAGGCGGCGGATTGGACATCTCATCATCAAGAGATGCCTTTGGGAAGGTTGCAACAGCGGCTAATGCGGCAATAAAGAAACCCACAAGGACATGCGCCAAAGCAGACACGCTTGCGAAAATGCCATTCTGCCCAAAGAGGGGCACCGAGTACCCCAGCAGCCCGAATACTCCCATTGTGATGACCGTAAGGCAGATCGGAATACCCCAGTCATACTTGCGTTTATCCGTATGCTGGATACGGAGATACGCCAACGGCTTAGTTAGGCGATTGAGCCAGTGGATCGTCATCTCACGATTATCTCCAGAGAGCTTCCGTCCGCAGCAATTCCACCATCTTTTTTTCAATCGCCGGGACGATTTCGGCCACACATTGTTTCAATGGCTCGTCGAAGCCCGAAATAATTTCCAATCGGGCAAAAAGAACATCAGAGGCTTCGTCTACGTCGGTTGGAATGTGCGCCGCCTCTTCGCGATCCGTGTCGCCCCGATGATATTTAACGTACAGTTGTCCATAGCCCTCATCCGCAGCTTTCCGCTTGATCCGTTGGATCAGTGCGAGTGCACGGTCGCCCAATTTGTGATGCTCGACCTTCAGAACCATCCGACGCGACTGGACTTTTGTGTACCCTTCTTCATCGAAGTCATCTTGCTCAAATTGCCTGTCTATCAATTCGATATAAGCCAGCTCGCCCCGTCCCGACACAATGCTATCTCTAAGCGTCTGATGGGGCTCCAGGTCTAGATTTAGCTTTGGTCGAAACGATCTCACCTTGTTGGTCTCAGGGTCTGCGAACTGAAATTCCCGGACGTTGTCCTTGGCAATGCGGCGAAGAAGACGGTTCAAAAAAGCCAACACAACCCCCCTATTAATCATGGGGACTTTTTCAAAGGTCGCCTTATGCATATGGGGATTTAGGTCCTTCGGTTCGAGGTCAATGATGAGGTGAGCAGAATATGCAACCCCTTCATTGTCTCTTTTGGTCACCTCACGAATATCGTGGGTCCCGAAGTGCGCGAATGCCGGGTTCGGAGTGTCTTTATCTCCATAGTTGAAAAGGAGGACTGCGTACCGTTCATCGGGGTCAATTTTTACATCGCTTAGGTACAACAGCTTCCGGCCAGCGTCAGGCGGGTCATCATCTTTGACCAACGCCCCTTTGTCCGTGTGGACTTCAAAGGCATCTTTCATATCTGCCACAGTTTTGAGTTTCCCCAGAAGAAACTCTATCGGCGGTGCATCTGCGGTATTCGGTTGCGCACCGATGAAGATACTGGACACAAAAACAAGCCGTTCCTTTTCGCTGAATGGCATAGCTGGCCTCCACCCATTTAATTAGCGGGTGATGATAACAGCCTTTTAGAGAGCCTTGGACAGAGTTTTCGCCAAGTGAGTGCAAGGCAAGCCACCAAAATATACGGGAAGCCAGCTACGCTCCGACCATGCACTCTCGCTTTATCCGCTGTACCGTCGAGACGCCCACACCGAGCGCTTCGGCTGGGTTCTTTCCCATGAACTCTTCGCGGACGGCCCATTTGAACATATAGGAAAGATTGATTAGGTAGCTGTTCGCAGTTTTCGGTGCGATAGGTGCCAGCCCCGTCTCAGCAGCATGGTCAGCTGCTTGCCGTGCAGAAGCGTCAGGAAATCGCTTCGTGTAATTCGGCGGCAATCGGGTTAGGACGCTGACGACCTCTCGGCAATCCGCTCGGGTGATCGACTGCGCATCCTTATCCACCCCGATCAACTCACCCAAAAGCGCGTAAATGGACTGCTGGCCTAAGCGTGTTTTCTCCCGCACGTTTCTCCGGCCCGCGCTATTCATGTTCAGGTCCACGAGCGCCTGGAATGTGATGGTCGGCGCGACACGTCCGGTGTACCAGAGGGAACTTTCAAGCTCTTGATTTTGTGGGTTTTTGTTTAGCGCCAACACGTTAGAAAGGTGATGGTGCCCAGGGGCGGATTCGAACCACCGACACCCGCATTTTCAGTGCGGTGCTCTACCAACTGAGCTACCTGGGCAAACCGTGCTGCGGCGAGGCTCTAGGTGGCCCCGCCCGTTGGCGAGAGGTGGCTTATAGAAGAATTCGGAAGCCCTGTCCAGCATGGGCGAAGCAGGAATTTGCGGCAAATTTCACCTGTTTCGCGGCCCCCTGCGGGCGGGCCTGCGCGCGGGCTCAATCTTCGTAGGAATCCCGTTCCATATCGATCTCGTCGGGCCGCTCGTTGGTCGGGATGCGGTAATCGCCGTTAAGCCATTTGCCGAGGTCGATATCGGCGCAGCGCTTGCAACAGAACGGGCGGTAATCAAGCGTTTCCGGCTTGCCGCAGACGGGACAGGCGCGGGGTTTGAAAGGCACCACCTTGGCGCTGCTGTCCTCGGCCATGGGTCAGGCTCCCTTGATCTCGAACTGTCCCGGGGCCAGGGCCGGATCGCGCTCGATCCGCAGCGCCCCGCCGACGCGGGCGTTGGTGTCGTCCACGGCATCCTTCAGCGGACCGGTCAAGGCATCGGCGACGTCCCCGGCGGCGCAGATGCGGATCACCCCGCCCCCGGTGGCGATGGCCTTGCGCAGGGCCGCCAGGGCCGCGCCCGTGGGCTCCCGCGTCCAGGCGCCCGGGCGCGCCAGCAAGCGCGTGACCGAGGGGCCGCGGCGGCGGCGGGTCAGCTCGACCATGCCCAGGCCGGTATAGCCCAGGACGTGGCATTCGACCGGATCGCCGGCCAGAGCATCGCGCAACAGCGCCATGATGTCCTGCTTATCCTTCTTGCCCTTCATGGACAGGAAATCGATCACGATCTGCCCGGCCAGATTGCGCAGGCGCAGATGGCGGGCGATGGCCGTCACGGCCTCGCGGTTGGTGATGGATGCCAGGCGCTGCGGCGAGCCGGAACCGAGCGATCCCCCCGTGGTCTTGCCCGTATCGACGTCGATCGCGGTCAATGCCGAGGTCTCGGCGATGATGATCCGCCCGCCCGACGGCAGGGTGACGACCGGCTCGACCGCTTCGTCCAAGGCTTCCTCGACCCCGAATTTGTCGAACAACGGCTGCTTGCCCGTCCAACCCTCGACCTTCGCGCCCGGGGCCAGGGCCTCGGCCATGCGCAGGGCATCGGGATCGTCGGCGATGATCCGGCAGCGCGGCGAGGCCAGCATTAATGCGCGCTCGATCACGTCGGGCGGGGCCAACAGCGGCTCGGGCGCGCTGTCCACTTCATCAAACGCGGCCTCGACCTCGTCGCGCAATTCCAGCAAACGTTCCAGATCCGCCGCGACCAGGGCGACATCCGCGCCACCGGCGGCGGGGGTAAAGCTGACGCCACAATCGCCGGGCAGCGTTTCTTCCAACACCGCCAGCTCCTTGCGCTGCGCCGGGGCCAGAAAGCGGGAGAACTTCAAGCCTTCACCACCCAGATGCAGGATCACGAACCGCCCGCTCAGGGTCAGGCGGCAGGTCAGGCGCGGGCCCTTGCCATCCATGGCTTCGCGGTCGGCTTGGACCAGAACCTTGTCGCCCTCGCCCACGGCCTCGGTCACGGATTTGATCCGCTCGGCACCGGAGCGGCGGGCGTCGCCGGCAGCCAGGAACCCCGGTTCGCCCGCGTCGATATCGACAAAGGCCGCGTTCAGGTCGCGGTTCACGGCGGTGACCCGCCCGGCGAACACCGCGCCCTCGACCCCGCCATCGTCGGCATCGCGCTCGAACAGGACCTGGATGACCTTATCCTTGGCCAAAAGGGCGACCCGCGTTTCGCCCGGGGCGACATTGATCAGAATGGTATCGGCGCGCATGGCCCGGACCTCAATTTCCGTTATCCGGGGACCAGGCCCCGACCCCGGCCAGCAGCCCCGCCGTCAGGGCGAGGGGCAGACCGACCACATTGTTGTAATCGCCGTTGATGGCCGTGACGAACAACGCCGCCCGGCCCTGAATGGCGTAGCCACCGGCCTTGTCCCGCCATTCCTCGTTGGCAAGGTAGCGCGCGATCTCGTCACGGGTCAGGCGCTTGAACTGCACCGCCGTGACCGCGTCGCGCCCCAACACCCGCCCGTCGGGGCAGGCCAGGGCCACGCCGCCGATGACCCGATGGCGGCGACCCGACAACAGGTTCAGGCAGCGCCGCGCCTCGGCCGCGTCTTCCGGCTTGGGCAGGGAGCGGCGACCGCAGGCGACGACCGTATCGGCGGCCAGGACGAAATCATCCGGGTAAGCCTGGGCCACGGCCTGGGCTTTTTCCACGGCCAAACGCCGCGCCAGATTGCGCGGCAATTCGTCCTTCAGCGGCGTTTCGTCGATATCGGCGGGAACGACGGCATCAGGCGTAATTCCAACCTGGGCCAAAAGGTCCAGGCGCCTGGGCGATGCCGAGGCGAGGATCAAGCGGCCAGACATGGGAGAGCCCGCCGGACTGAATTATTTGAAACGAAAGGTGATCCGACCTTTTGTCAGGTCGTAGGGCGTCATTTCCACGTTGACGCGGTCGCCGGCCAGCACCCGGATCCGGTGCTTCCGCATCTTGCCCGCCGTGTGGGCCAGAATTTCATGGTCGTTGTCCAGTTTTACCCGGAACATGGCGTTGGGCAGCAGTTCCGTCACCGTGCCCGTAAACTCCAAAACATCTTCCTTTGCCATCAGCACTCCATAGGTTAGGCAAAAACGCCCCAGAACATGACGGCAAGGACGGCAAAAATCAAGGGATCGCAAGGTTTTCCCGGTCGATTAGCTAAAACGCCGCCACTTTCGCCCGGGTTGCCGGGCGAAAACAGCTCTTCAACCGCCTTGCGAAGGCGCAGAAACATCGACGGGTTTCGTCCCGTCCGGTCCGGCCAAAGGTAGGGAAACCGTGATCGTGGTGCCCTTATCGATCTCGCTTTCGATCTCCATCACCCCCTGATGCAGATCGACCAGCGACTTCGAGATCGACAACCCCAATCCCCACCCCTTTTCACGGCGATAAGGGTTCTTATTGATCTGACGGAACGGATTGGTCAGCGTCGGGATCACGTCCTCGGAAATTCCGATTCCCGTATCGGCAACCGTAATCTCCGCCATGTCCCCGACCATGAGGGTGGACACCTGGATCGTCCCGCCCTCGGGTGTGAACTTGATCGAATTGGACAGAAGGTTCAGCAATATCTGCTGAATGGCGCGCTGATCCCCGACCAATTCATCCATGTCCGAAGCCAGATTGGTGATCAACTTGATCCCCTTTTCCTCGGCCCGGTTGCGGACGATGTTGACGCTGTCGTGGACGACCCGATGCAGGTTCAGCCCCTCCAATTCCAGCGGCCTGCGTCCGTCCTCGATCGCCGAGAAATCCAACAGATCGTTGACCAGGGACAACAGATACTCGCCGCTTTCAAAGATGTTATCGGCATATTCCGCATACTTGTCGTTGCCGACCGGGCCCAGGCATGCGGTGCGGATGATTTCGGAAAATCCGAGAATGGCGTTCAAGGGCGTGCGCAATTCGTGGCTCATGGTCGCCAGGAATTCGGACTTGGCGCGGTTGGCCTTTTCGGCTTCACCCAACGCGCCCCGTAGGCTGCGTTCGACCTGGCGCAAGTCCGATACATCACGCAGGATTGCGACGAAGATTTCGTCGCCGTCGATATCGATCCGCGACACCGATGCCGCTGCCGGAAAAACCGTCCCGTCCTTACGCAGGCCGGAAATCTCGCGTCGCACGTCCATCATGCGGCGATGCTCGCGCGACATCTTGAAGGCTTGCATATGCCCGTGATGGGCGACGCGCTTGCCTTCGGGGATCAAGATTTCCAGGGACAAACCTTCGACCTCGGACTCGGCATAACCGAAAATTGCCTCTGCCCCGCGATTGAAGACCTCGATCAAACCATTCTTATCGGTGACGATCACCGCCTCCGGGGCGGTTTCGATGATTGCCGCTAATCGGCTTTCCGATTTCAGCAAGGCCTGTTCGGCCAAATGTCGCTCGGTCACGTCCTGGATCGTGCCGCTCATCCGCGTCGCGACGCCGTTGTCCTGCAGCCAGATTTCCCCCCGTTCCCGAACGAAGCGAACGGCACCGTCGGGGCGCAAAACACGATGCCCGATATCGTATGAACCACCGGACCGCAGGGCCCGGGTGATCGCCGCCTGCACGCGCGCGAGATCGTTGGGGTGGATGCCCTTTAGAAACAGGTCGTACGTAGCCTGACAGGTCGTCGGGTCCAGTCCGAATATGTAATAGACTTGGTCCGACCACCACAATTCGCCGGTCGCGACGTTCCAATCCCAGCTGCCCAGATTTGCGATCCGCTGCAACTCGCGCAGGCGACGCTCGGTTTCGTGCAAGCGGTCGGTCAGCATTTTCTCGGCCATCACCGGGTCGTCAGAGTCTATGTCGGTGGGCTTCATCTGTTGGACGTCCGGTCGTAATTGTTGGCCATGCTGTCAATGATGTAGCCGCTTAAACGGCAACCGCAATCGGACAAGGCAAATCATCGCTCCGCCTCTCCGGACATAAATCCGTCGACGCTGCCGCGCAGCCCCTGAGCTTGATCACTCAGGGTTTCAGCGGATTGGAGAATTCCGCTCGCAATCCGGCCCGCTTCGGCGGCGGCATGCCCCACGCCCGTTGCATTCGACGCAACCTCTTCGGTCGATGCCGCTTGCTGAGCCACTGCGACGGCGATGTCTTCCATCACACTGCTCAGGCCGCCCACCATCTCCGCAATGCCCTTGATCGCCTTGACCGTTTCACCCGTCGACATCCGGATCGACTCGATCCGGTTCGCGATTTCCTCCGTCGCATGGGCGGTCTGGCTGGCCAGGTTCTTGACCTCGCCCGCGACGACGGCAAACCCTTTTCCGGCATCTCCGGCGCGGGCCGCTTCGATCGTCGCATTCAACGCCAGCAAATTGGTTTGCGCGGCAATGTCCGTGATCAGGTCCAAAACCTTGCCGATCTGGTCCGCGTTATCGGCCAGCCCCGCGATCAGGCTGTTCGAGCGATCAACTTCTTCAACCGCCGCCTTGGCGTTGCCGCTGGATCGTTCGACCTGACCGGAGATGTCATTGATCGAAACGCTGAGTTGCTCCGCCGCCGCCGCCATGGCCCTGATCTGCGCGGTCGTCTCATCCGAGTTGGAGGCCATTGTTTCCGCCGTCCCGCGCAACTGCGTCGCGGCGCTGGAGACCGAGCCGACCACCGAATTGATTTCCTCGGACAGCGCGACCTGAGCGGTCACCACATCCCAGGTCAGCATGGCGCCGACGTACATCTTGCGTCGGTTGAATACCGGGGTGACCCGCAGGTCCAAAATTTCATCGCCCAGACGAATGTTGGCCCGATGCGGCAGGTTCGTCGGATCCGCCAGGATCGCCCGCTGATGTTCCGGCTTCTTGTGAAAGATATCGACCGATTGGCCGACGATTTCATCGGCCTTGCACGGCAACAAATGCTCCAACCCTCGAAGGGTCCGCAGGCTTTCGTTGTTCATGTAGGTGATCGTGAATGCCTTGGCTTCCATGTACATGGCATTGACCGGCATCTGATCGACCATCTGGCGCAATTCATTCGCCTGACGTTCGGCCAGAACCTTGTCCGTCACCACGTTCCACAGCAACAACGGCCCCAAGTATCGCCCGTCCAGGTCTCGGCGGGCGACAATCTCCAAATCCAGGATGTTTTCGCCAAGTTCGATCGTCGCGCGATGTGGCAGATTTTCGGGATCGGAGAGAATTTTCCGCTGGTGTTCGGGGTGCTTATGGAAGATGTCGATGCTCTGCCCCAAGATCTGATCGGCCGGAACCGGCAGATGGCCCTCGATCCTCTTCAAAAGCTCCAGAGAACAGGCATTCAAGTAGACGATTTTGAAATCCGGCAGATCGCAGCACATCAATGCCGCCGGCACGGCCTCCAACTCGCGAAACAGGCCCCCCGCGTACGACGCGGGCCTTCCTTTTGCCAGGAACACAACCTTATCCCCCCAAAGTGGATTTTACCTGCGCACCCCGCCTGTCGGCGATCCGTCCCAGTGATACGCAGCCCCCCCTGATCATTTGCGGCACTTATATGCAAGTTCCCCAAATAACCGTTCCATCATCCGTCACGATATTTGATCACGGGAAAATTGTCTGTGGGGGACACCGACAAATTTGTAGGGATTTATCGATAATTTTTAGCCCGAAAAGTCGTTAATCTTCGACCTCGATCCCCAATTTCACGAGTTTCTCGCATAGACCATCGATTCTTTTGAAACCGGTCTTCTCCAAAATTCGAGAACGATAGGTCTCCACGGTCTTGGGGCTGACCCCCATTCTTCCAGCGATCTGACGGTTCGAGGCCCCGCCCAAAACAGACCTCAAGACTTCGCTTTCCCGCGATGACAACAACGCCATTTGTTGCAACAGGGCTTCCCGTTCGCGCTGTGTCGTATTTCGTCGATGGTTCGACGTCAGGGCGGAATTCACCCCATCGAGCAAGGCTTGTTCATCAAGCGGCTTTTCAAGAAAATCCAGCGCGCCCAGTTTCATGGCGCGGACGCCCGTTTGCACCGTGGCATGGCCGCTTATGAGGATGACCGGCACTTGGCTTCCATCCCGCCGAAGACGCTCAAGCAACTCAATCCCGCTCATCCCGGGCATACGCATATCCGTGACGATACAGCCCCCCAAACCGGGCGCCCATTCCTGAAGAAAGGCCACAGCCGAGGGGAAACCGACAGATTTATATCCGACCGATCCCATCAATCGGACAAGGCGGTCTCGGAGGGCTGGGTCATCGTCGATAACGTAGACGCATTCCCCCCTGGCGATCGTCGCATTCATCGACGGCCCTCCCGATGGAGGCGCCCTCGGTCCGCGACGCTCCGTCCAAACCGGCCAGTTTCAATTTCGGTTATGTCGACACAGGGAGATGTGAATGGTGTGTGGTTGCACGCTTCCATTGCCCCGCCAACCACGACAAGGGCATGATTCATTTTTTTCATTGGCTATTCGGTCGACCCCCCGGTCAGAAGTTCAATCGCTGTCCTATCACCGAAACCCTTGATTGCCCTTCTAAGCACTCCCCCATACCCAATTCTTGGGTGCCTTCCGTATTGTAAGATTTGATCAAGGTTTGTCCCGATCGCTTCAAGACGGCAGACCACAGGATTGTATGTGTGAAATTCGGAGAATACAACAAGTCCATAGAAGCAACATGGGTATTACCCGATGTTTCCCGGATTAATCATCGCCATCCACCTCTTCCCGCGCGATCTGACGCAAACCATCGACCGCCGTTTGGAACAGCGGATTGTCTCCCCCGCCCAAATGAACGATGAAGACCGGGCGCCGAAACACCGGCGCGCCCTCGATCAGATGCAAGGTCCCTTCGTTCAGGCGCGGTCGGACGGCGCGCAACGGAAGATAAGCCGCCCCGCCACCACGCAGGATATGCTGCAACGCCAACGGCCCATAGCTGACGGCCAGGGCAGGAGGCTCCTGCTCAGGATAGGCATCCTGGTATTCCATTCGGAATTCAGCCCCCCAATCGACGAAGATGTAGCCCCTGTCCCAAGGCCCCCGCGTCGCCGGGTCGGTCGAAACCAGAACGAGGCTGTCCTGCGCCAACTTCTCGACCACCAGCCCCGAGCGATGCTGGGGCGTGTAACTGACGGCGAGATCAATCAACCCCTCGGAGACTTGGCTCATCAGGGTATCGGAGGTTCCGATATCGACCCGCAAGGCGACCTCAGGCATGGCCTGGCGGCTCCAGGACATCCAACTGACCATCAACCGCTCCCACAAGGTGAATTCGGCCCCTACAGTCAGCAGCGAGGAAAATTCGGTTGGCAGCCCGACGTTGTGACGCGCCTGCTCCCACGTCTGCAGTAATTTTTCCGCATAGGGACGGAACTGCACGCCGGCGGCCGTCAACGACGCCCCGGCCTTGGTTCTGATGAACAGAGCCTGGCCCAACAGGTCTTCCAGAAGTTTCACCCGCGTGCTGACGGTCGACTGCGTCACATACAAGCGTTCCGCCGCTTTGACGAAGTTTCCGACCTCGCAAATCGCCAGAAATGTTCGCGCCAGATTGATGTCCATGAGCGCCGTCTCCTCAGCTTCGGGAGGTTATTTGGAGCCTCATTTTAACATCGGAATTTTTGATACAAACCATAATTTTATTTCGTTTGAGAAAACTTTGATATTGCCGGAGAGTCTGCCCGTCCAATCGTGGACAACCATCCTTTTCCGGAGGATTACATGAACGTGAAGACCTTCATTGGCACCGCCGCCGTCGCTCTGGCGCTTGCGGCTCCGGCTTTCGCCGTCGACGTGACCAATGAACAGGATACCGAAGTGCAGCTCACGGTGTCCGACAACGACGGTTCCGAATTGATCAACCTCGCCGCCGGCGAGACCATTCCGAACCTGTGCGAGAAATGCAAACTGGTCGTCGGCGACGAATCCCTGAACGTTGAGGGCGATCAAGTCGCCGTCATCCGTAACGGTAAGATTTCCGTCCGCGCCAACTAAGCACCGAATGCGTCACCGGGCCCCGGCCCGGTGATGCTGGAACGCGCCTGGGAGGGCGTCATCGGGAACGGGAGCAGACGACGTCGGGTCAACTGCCCCGCCCCTCACGAAAGGACAGCCCCGATGCGCCTCCCGTTCCCGAGCGACGCCAATCCAATCGCCCGGACATCGATGACACCGACCGGACGGCGTTCCGTCGAAATCTGACTGAAAAGCCCACGCCGACGCCTAACACCGAAAAAACCAGCAGACACATTTTCATCAATCGGCCAAACGCCCTCCCACGAATGGCCCCCTTTCTTGAAAGGCTTTCGCCATGTTGACGCAAACCCCGAATTCCCCTTCCGCCCTGTCCACCGAGAAGTCGTTCTTGCAACGAGCCGACGAAGTTACCGGCTTGGTGCTGTTCTTGCTGATCGTGGGCGGCGGCGTGGTCGCGCCCTTCGCGCTTTATGCCTACGGGTTGTTGTTCCGCTAGCCGCGGAACGCCTTCCGCCGACGCCTAAGGAGACATCCCCGATGAGCGCGAACCCGACCCAAAAAACCCTGGGCCCGATCAGCGACCTTGAACGCCACCTGCCACCGGAATGGTGGCGTTCCCTTTTCAACGCCCTGTATCTGAAGACCGACGGCGACGTGACCGAAAACGACGACGCCACCCGGGAAGAGATCGACACTCTATTGAGCATTGCCGGCCTCTCGTCCGAAGAACGGGTCCTCGACCTGTGCTGCGGCCAGGGCCGCCACTGCCTGGAATTGGCGCGGCGCGGCTTCGCCAACGTCACCGGTGTCGACCGGTCGCGCTATCTGGTGCGACTGGCCCGGCGTCGGGCCCGCGCGCAAGGTCTGCATGTACAGTTCAAGGAAGGCGACGCCCGTCGCATTTCCCTGAAGCCGGACAGCTTTGATTCTGTTCTGCTGCTGGGCAACTCGTTCGGCTACTTCGAACAGGAAGAAGACGACCTGTCGGTGCTGACCGCCGTCCAGCGGGTGTTGCGCTCGTCGGGGCGTCTTGTCCTGGATATCACCGACGGTGACTGGATGCGTGCGCATTTCGAACCGCGCAGCTGGGAATGGATCGACGCCAACCAGCTTGTCTGTCGCGAACGGTCCCTGTCTTCCGACGGCTCGCGTCTGATTTCACGCGAAGTCGTGATCCATGCCGAAAAGGGTGTGATCGCCGACCAGTTCTATGCCGAGCGTCTGTACGGGGCCGAGGCCCTGAAAACCCTGCTGGAAACCGCCGGGTTCCGGGACGTCGTGTTCCATCGGGAAATGGAAGGCAACTCCAACCGCCTGACCGACCGGGGTGCCGACCTGGGCATGATGGCGCGCCGCCATCTGGTGACCTGCCGCGGGCCGGTCAAAGCGGCTCAACGCGGCCGCGGCCCGGTGTTCCCGGATGTAACCGTTCTGATGGGCGACCCCCGTCGTCCGGACCCGGTCAAACTGGGCGGTAAGTTCAACCCCGAGGATATGGAAACCATCAATAAGCTGAAGGCCGCGCTCGGAACCCTGGGCGACTATCGCTTCAGCTATGAAGACGACCATTCGAACCTGTTCCAGCGACTGGAAAAGGACCGCCCGTCCTTCATCCTCAACCTGTGTGACGAAGGCTATAACAACGAGGCCCTGAAGGAACTGCACGTTCCCGCGATCCTGGAAATGCTGGACATTCCTTATACCGGCGCCGGTCCGGCCGCCCTTGGCCTGTGCTATGATAAGGCGATCGTCCGCGCCGTGGCCCAGCAGTGCGACATTCCGGTCCCGCTCGAAACCTATTTCGATCCGGATGATCAGGTCGCGACCATTCCGTCGGTGTTTCCGGCCCTGATCAAACCCGCCCAGGGCGACAGTTCGATCGGCATCACCCAGAACGCCGTCGTCCATACGCCCGAGGAAATGGTCGCCTATCTGGCCGATCTGCGGCGCACCCTGCCCGGTCGCGCGGTGCTGGTGCAGGAATTCCTGGACGGTCCCGAGTACAGCGTTGCGTTGATCGGCAACCCCGGTCAGGGCTTCCACGTCCTGCCGGTTCTGGGCGTCGATTACTCGAAACTGGACCCGACCCTGCCGAAGCTGCTCGGCTACGAGTCGAAATGGCAGCCGGACTCCCCCTATTGGAACGACATCGCCTACAAACCGGCCGAGTTGGAGGAGGAAAGCCGCCGCACGCTGGTCGATGCCTCGGCGACCCTGTTCCAGCGCCTGGGGTGCCGCGACTACGCCCGGTTCGACTTCCGCACCGACGTCAACGGCACCATCAAGCTGCTGGAGGTCAACCCCAACCCCGGTTGGTGCTGGGATGGCAAGTTCAACCTGATGGCCGCGTTCGAAGGCCTCAGCTATCCGGACCTGCTTCGCATGATCCTCGAAGCCGCCCAGGCCCGCGTCGGCGACGCCATTGCCCAGCAATGGGCGGACCAGCCTGTGCGCATTCAGGCCTCTGCCTGACGATTACCGACGTTGCGTCCGCCCCATCGCGTGTGGGGCGGACGAGCGCGGAAATATCGGCAAAAAATTTACCTTAAATTTTATTCAAGTATGACGGCCGTCACAGCTACCGCCAGGCGCGATGGTTAATGTCCCGCCGCTTTCCGATATTGGACGGCTTCACGGCACCCGACGCGGCGCGGTCCCTAGATCGCACGACCGGGTGCGTTGCCTGCGTTTCGGAGACCACAGGAGGTCACGATTTCCGCGACGGACGCCACATACCGCTTTTTCCAGCGCCAGGTTGAAATTGCCAACCTGAAGAATCCTCTGTTCACCGAGGTTCTGAGTGTCTGGAACGACTTGCGGGACGACACGATAGCGCCGCCATGGCGGGTCGCCGACCTGTTGCGCTATCCGTCCGTCGTCATCCCGTTCATCAGCATCATCGACGTGCTGACGGACGGTGAATTCCGCTACCGCTATTGGGGCACCGGGCACGTCGACGTCAAAGGCTATGACTATACCGGCCAGTCGCCGCTGGCCCACGAGCCGCGCGAATACGGCCGCATGATCAATGACGAATACGCCTCGGTCGTGGACGCTTGCCAGCCGATGGCGTTCGTCCACGACATTCGCCCGGGTCTGGCCCAAGTCTCGAAGTATCAGGAAACCCTGCGCCTGCCCCTATCGAACGATGGCTCTACTGTCTCCGGGGTCATTTCGTTTGCCGATTGGCGCACCAACTCGGGCCAATGGACGGAAATGTTCGATACTTTGTCGGACACAGCGACGGCGCAGATTAAATCCGGCTGATCCCCTGACGGGGACGTACGGGGCTTCAATCAAATATCGACCACGGCCTGAACCGGGAAGCGTTCCTTGATCCGCTCCATCAATTGGTCGCGCACCAAGCGATAAGCCTGCAGCTTTTCCTCGCGGCTTTCCGATTCGATGATCGACGGATCGAACGTGTTCCAGAACTCGACATCGCAGGCCATGATCCGCGTCAGTTCCATGGCCTTGTGCTGGGCCTCGGGCGACAAAGTGATAACCAGATCGAAAAAGTCGTCTTCCAAATCGTCGAAGGTTTTCGAACGATGGCGCGAGATATCGATGCCGATCTCGTCCATCACCGCGACGGCGAAACCGTCGATTTCCCCGTCGCGCACGCCGGCACTATCGACATAAATCTTATGCCCGTGCAGGAACTTGAGAATGCCCTCCGCCATGGGGGAGCGGATCGAGTTCATCGTGCACGAGAATAGGACGGCAGAGGGAAGCTCAGACAAACGCGCCGCCCCCTTAAGCCTTGATATGCAGGACGCAGACCAGCGTGAACAGGCGTCGCGCGGTCCGCAGATTCATATCGACACGGTCTTCCAGCCGCGTCCGCAGAATCTCGGCGCCTTCGTTGTGCAGGCCCCGGCGGCCCATATCGATGGCTTCGATCTGGCTCGGCGACAAAGTCTTGATCGCCTTGAAATAGCTGTCGCAGATCATGAAATAGTCGCGGACCACGCGCTTCAGCACGCTGACCGGCAGGGTGATCTTGACCAAATGGTTCTTATCGACGTCGTCGATATCGAACACCAGCCGGTTTTCCTGAATCGACAGGCGCAGGGCATAGGGCCCGGCATGGTCGATTTCCAGCGGGCGGAAGCTGTTGTCTTCCAACAGGTCGTAGATCGCAACCTTGCGTTCGTGTTCGACCTGGGGACTGCGGCTGACGACGCTTTTCTCGTCCAGCTCGATCTGGACAATCCGATGCGTATCGTCGCTCATCCGCCTGCCTCCGATTATTCCCCCGCCGGCTCGTTCAGGCGGATGGCGATGGACAATGCATGGGCATCCAAGCCCTCGGCCCGGGCAAGCTGCACCGCTTGGGGACCGATGGCCCGAAGGCCTTCTGCATTGCATTCGATCATGGACGACCGTTTCATGAAATCCAAGACGCCCAAGCCGGACGAGAACCGCGCGCTACGCGCCGTCGGCAGGACATGGTTGGGGCCCGCGATATAGTCGCCGATGGCTTCCGGCACATACCGACCCATGAAGATCGCGCCCGCGTTGCGGATCTTACGCCCCAGGGCGTCGGCATCGTCGGTCGCGATTTCCAGATGCTCCGGCGCAACCCGATCAACCAGCGGAACCGCTTCGTCCAGCGACGGCACGGTGATGACCGCGCCATAGGTCGACCAGCTTTCCGTCGCCGTGCTGGTGCGCGGCAGCGTCTTCAAGTGGCCTTCGACCGCCCGCTCGACCGCATCGGCGAAATCCGCGTCGTCGGTCACCAGGATCGATTGCGCGGCAGTGTCGTGTTCGGCCTGGCTCAACAGGTCGGCGGCGATCCACGACGGGTCGTTCTGTCCATCGGCCAGGACCAGAATTTCCGACGGCCCGGCGATCATGTCGATCCCCACGGTGCCGAAGACCTGACGCTTGGCGGCGGCAACGAAGGCGTTGCCCGGCCCGACGATCTTGTCCACCGGGCGGATCGTCTCTGTGCCATAGGCCAGGGCGCCGACGGCCTGCGCGCCGCCGATGCGGTAAATCTCATCGACCCCGGCGATCCCGGCAGCGGCCAGAACCAGCGGATTAACCACGCCGTCCGGCGTCGGCACAACCATGACCAAACGGTCCACGCCCGCAACCTTGGCCGGCATTGCGTTCATCAGAACCGACGACGGATAAGCCGCCGTGCCGCCCGGGACGTACAGCCCCGCGGCCTCGACCGCCTGCCAGCGATAGCCCAGGCGCAGGCCCGCGGCATCGGTGAAATCCAGGTCTTCCGGCAACTGCTTTTCGTGGAAGGCACGGATACGCTGCGCCGCCGTTTCCAGGGCCGCAAGGGTTTCCGGCGCGCATTTGTCACGGGCGGCGGCGACATCGGCCGCCGTGATCGCCATGGTCTCGCGGGTCAGTTCGAACCGGTCGAACTTGGCCGTATATTCCAGAACCGCGGCATCGCCCCGGGCCCGCACATCGGCCAGGATCGCGGCGACGACGTCATTGACGTCGGCTTCGGTCTCGCGCTTGGCGCCCAAAAAGGCCTTGAACGCGTCCTCGAAACCCGCGTCGCGGGAATCAAGCCGCAAGGGCATCGGTCGCCTCCTTGAACTTATTGACCCAATTCCCGATTTCACGGGGACGGGTCTTCCAGGCGGCGCGGTTAACCGCAAGGCGCGAGGTGATTTCGGCAATGGTTTCGATCTCGACCAGACCATTGGCCTTCAGCGTGGCACCCGTCGAGACCAGATCGACGATGCGGCGGCACAGGCCCAGCGTCGGGGCCAGTTCCATGGCGCCGTTCAACTTGATGCATTCGGCGTGGACGCCGCGCCGTTGGAAATGGCGGCGGGTCAGACCGGGATATTTGGTGGCGACGCGGATCGACGACCATTGGCCCGGGTCGTCGCTTTTGCTCAGTTCCGCCGGTTCGGCAACGGCCAAGCGGCAATGCCCGATGCCCAGATCCACCGGCGCATAAATTTCCGAGTAATCGAATTCCATCAGCACATCGTTCCCGGCCACACCCAGATGGGCCGCGCCAAAGGCAACGAAGGTGGCGACGTCGAATGACCGCACCCGGATGATGTCCAATTCCGGCACGTTCGTGGTGAAACGAAGTTGACGGCTGTTCGGGTCGTCAAAGGCCGCTTCAGGTTCGATCCCCGCATGGCGGACGAGCGGCATCACTTCCTTGAGGATTCGCCCCTTGGGCAGCGCCAATACCAGTTTCTCGTTCACATTCATCGCCATACTCATCGGGCCGGTTTCAAATACATCGAATCGAATTTATCGGGTCGGGCCGCATACATAGAGTGTTTCGCGCCATCTTACCAGTGAACAGGCGCGGAAATCCTGCCCTTCTTACCCAAAGAAATTCAGCTTTCCGCCGACAAATTCGCGACGAAAGCCGCGATCTCGGGGAATAGGACCTGCGGGGCTTCCAAATGGGGGCCATGGCCGCAATCCGGCAGGATCAACGCGCGAGCTGGCCCGGAAACGCCGACGGCGATCGCCTGGACCTGAGCCTCGGTCCCATATTGATCGTCCGCGCCTTGAACCACGAGGACGGGACAGGTCACCGGGGCCAGATCGGCCTCGACGTTCCAGTCGCGGAACGCCTCGGTCAGCCAGGTATCGTTCCACCCGTGAAAGGCGGCATCGACGTTGCCGCCGTGATAACGCTGCAGCTTCGCCCGCAGGTCCGTGCTTTCCCATGCCCTGCGCGCCTCGCGGATCCCCTGGATCGTGACGTCTTCATTGAACACATGAGCCGCCATGGTGACCACGCCGACGATCCGGGGGTCGCGCCCTGCGGCCTGCAGGGCGATGGTTCCCCCATCGGAATGTCCGATCAACACCGCCTGTGCGATCCCTGCGGCGTCCAGCACCGATGGCAGAACGTCGAATGCTTCGGTCGCATGGTAATCGAGCGGCCGGGGCCAGGGGCAACCGTCGGATCGGCCATATCCAGTGCGCGAATAAGCAAAAGCCGGAAGGCCCGTCAGCCGGGACAATTCGTCCGGAACACCCCGCCACATCTCGATACAGCCCAAGCCCTCGTGAAGGAAGACGAGAACCGGGCGCCCCGGCGGTATTTCCGGCGCGGGTTCGCCGTACCATGCGCATTCCAGGCGATGATCCCCCGCCCGCAGATATGAAACGTCGTCACCCACCGGCAATATCCATCCTCTAAATTCCGGAACAAATTATCGCTCTCAAGACCGGAGAAAAAGCCCTACCCCAATCAAGGTTTCTCGCGCTTTTTGCGAGCTGTTATGACAGAATTATCGTGTGGGAGAAGAGTAAGGGGCGTTGTCGTGTTCGAACCGCGCGAAAATTTATGGCTACCCGTCGCCACCGCCTTTATCGGCAGTGCGGTGGTATTTTTTGCCTTGGCCATGCTGGATGCCTTCGAAGGCCTCCACGAAGCGACGCGCGGTTATGAAGCTGTTCAACTGGACGAACTGATCCTGGCCGTGGCATTGAGCGTCACGGTCGCGGCCTGTGTCTGGGCGATACAGATCACCCGGCGTATGCGCTATTGGAAAGATGCCCACGACCGATTGGCGAACCGAGACGCCAACCGCAAGCCTGAGGCGGCTCAGTCACCCGGGACGCGGGCGATGTCGGCGCCACAGGCCGCCAGCTTTTCTTCCAGCCGCTCGTACCCGCGATCCAGGTGATAGACCCGGTTGACCCGGGTCTCCCCTTCCGCCGCCAATCCGGCCAGGACAAGGCTGACCGAAGCCCGAAGGTCCGTCGCCATGACCGGCGCGCCGGACAGCTTCTTGACCCCGCGCACGATGGCCGACGAGCCATGGACGTTGATGTCTGCCCCCATGCGGCACAGTTCCGGAACATGCATGAAACGGTTTTCGAAAATGGTTTCTGTGATCATCGCGGCCCCCGAGGCAACGGTCATCATCGCCATGATCTGGGCCTGCATGTCGGTCGGGAAACCGGGATAGGGCTCGGTCATGCTGTCGACGCCGCGTAGCTCGCAATTGGCGCGGTTGACCTTCAGGCCTTCGGAAGTTTCCGTCACCTCGACGCCCGCGCGCTCCAACAGGTCGATCACGCTTTCGATCAGGTCGGCGCGGGTATTGGTCAGGGTCAATTCGCCCCCGGTGATCGCGGCGGCGGCTGCATAGGTGCCGGTTTCGATCCGGTCCGGCAGAACCCGATGGCGCGCACCCGACAACTGGTCGACGCCCGTAACTTTCAGGGTGTCCGTGCCAACGCCGGAAATCTTGGCGCCCATTTCGGTCAGGCAATTGGCAAGGTCGGTAATCTCGGGCTCACGGGCGGCATTGGCGATAACCGAATCGCCCTTGGCCAGGACTGCCGCCATCAGGGCGTTCTCGGTCCCACCGACGGTGACCTTGGGGAACAGCACATGCCCGCCACTCAGGCCGTTGGGCGCGCTGGCCTGGATATAGCCTTCCTTAAGCTCGATCTCGGCCCCCAGGGCCTCCAGCGCCTTCAGATGCAGATCCACGGGCCGGGTCCCGATGGCGCAACCGCCCGGCAGCGAGACCCGCGCCTTACCGGCCCGCGCCAGCAGCGGCCCCATGACGACGACGGAGGCGCGCATCTTTCGGACCAAGTCATAGGGCGCTTCCGTCGCGGTAATCTTGCGCGCCTGAAGCGTCACCGTCGGCTCGTTGCCGGTACCGTTGCCGCCCGTGCGCGTCAATTCGACCCCCAACTCGCCCAGCAAGCTGCCCATGGTGGCCAGATCGGCCAGGGCCGGCATGTTGGAAAGCTCCAACGGGTCTTCGGTCAAAAGCGACGCAGCCATAAGCGGCAGGGCCGCGTTCTTCGCCCCGCCGATCGCGATGGTGCCGTTAAGGGGACGGCCGCCCCGGATTCGAATGCTGTCCATGCCTGTTGATTAACAGATGGAATGGGGCCGTGTCATGGCGGGAATGGGGATTGTTCGGGGCTGAGGGTAATCGACGATAAAATTCGGCCTCAGCCGACATCGCCACCGGTTTCGCCGGAATCGCGTTTTCGTTGCTGTTGCTTGCGCTTAGCCAGATTGGCGCGCAATTGCTGGGCCTGACGCTCCGCCCGATCTGCCGCCGCCTTGGCCCCGGCAGAGCTTTGGCCCGGGCGTTTCGCGCCGTCCTTGGGCGGGGATTCCGATGTGGTCATCGTAGCTCCGATTCGCATAGCAACGGCGCAGATTGTCCTCCAGACGGCAAAAGCGTCAAGGCTTAGTCAATACCGCCCGGATCAATGCTTGCCAGCCAATGCGACAAAGGCCGCATCAAGCCGCTCCGACGCGCCCTCCTGGGCCGTAATCGCCGTTTGCAGTATTTTGCGATCACGATCCAACGCACGGTCTAGACTGTCGAACAAATTGTCCAGGTCATGCCTTGATGGCCCGCCTGTGTCCTGCCGGGCCTGGACGGCACGGGCCGGATCGGTTGTCCGATCCACGGCATCAGGGTCCAGATCGACCTGCCACCCAAAAGTCCGTTCGGCGATTTCGGCAATGAATGAGGACGTTATCAGATCTGCAGCCAAACCCTGCTTCATCGCCGCGCGGACAACCGCGCCGACCAAGTGATGGGCCTCGCGGAACGAATATCCCGCGTCCCGCACCAATAGGTCAGCCAAATCTGTCGCTGTCGAAAAATTGGCCCGAACGAGTTCCGCCATGCGTTTCGCACGCGGCTGTGCCTTGCTGACGACAACCTGGGCCACGGTTGCGCCGCGGATGGCCCCTTCCAATGCGTCCCAGGCCCAGCGGAAGGCATCGCAGCAAGAATCAAAGCCGAACGAGTAATGAGCCGATTTGAGACCAGTCATCGCCGTCACATGCGCCCCAAGAACCTGGGCCGAGCTTGCTCTTAGAATCTCCAATGCAGACATATTCTTCTTTTGCGGCATCATGCTGGACGTTTGGGCAACACTGTCAGGCAGTTCCAGGGTTCCGAACTCGTAGGTCGTCATGACGAAGAGATCTTGCGCCAAACGCCCCCAAGTCGTCGCCGCCATCGCGGCAACAGACAGCAGTTCGGCCAGGAAATCTCGGGATGCAATGCAATCCTGGGCGTGACCACCCACAGAATCGAAGCCAAGCCATCGCGCCGTCGCCTCTCTATCTATGGGGAAGGAGGTTCCGGCCAGGGCCCCGGCGCCCAAGGGCGACACGTTGATCCGATCGCGGCATTGGACAAGCCTTGCGAAATCTCGTTCCAACGCCTGAGCGAAGCCAGCCAGGAAATAGCCGTAGGTTACCGGTTGCGCCGGTTGCATGTGCGTATAGCCGGGCGCGAGGACGTCGCGGTGCTCCTTCGCCTTGGCGATCAGCCCGGATCGCAAATCGATCACCGCAAGGGAAAAGCGGTCCGCAATGGTCCGCGCGCGCAAACGGTCCATAGTCGCGTACAGATCGTTGCGGCTACGCGCCGTATGAACCCGGCCGCCGACATCCGTACTGGTACGCGCGACCAACTCCGCTTCGTAATTGAAGTAAGGATCCTCCAACGCTGGATCCAACGTAAAAGCGCCTTCGCCATCAGCCTCAAGCGCCAGAATCGCCTGTGCCAGCGACCTTGCAACAGCATCGGACAAGATGCCGCGATCCGCGAGCATCAAGACGTGCGCTTTGTTGATCTGCGTAATCAAGGGAAGCACATGCGTGAATTCACGCGCCAAAACAGGCGCCAACATCGTCGACTGGATAAGGGGGTCCAGCCCTTCTTCGAACATACCGCTGACTTTCGACTCCATCCCCGCCTCCTGACCAGTGTTTCAACGCTTCGATAGCTATCGTTAGTCGGTGGCGAAAAGGCCTGAAAGGGCCATTGCCCCCCCAGAAGAAGGGCCATTAGACCCCGTTTTCTGCGTCTTTAGCGGGCTTGGAAGGGCTATGAGAAGTATACGAAAAACATCAGCACGGAGTGCTTGTCATCCGACAAACACTATACTATTGTCCGCCCCTCTTCACCCCCCGGATGCCGCCGTAGCTCAGGGGTAGAGCACTCCCTTGGTAAGGGAGAGGTCGAGTGTTCAATTCACTCCGGCGGCACCATTCTTCATCTAGAAAATCACGACGTACATAAGCCCGCGCCGTTGGCGGGGTGGAGACGCGTGCGACCGTCTATGCCAGGATATTCACCCCGGCCAACGCGCCCGCCGTAATCGTGGGGATCATTTGGTTGAGGGCGCCGTCAACGTCCTGCAGGGCTTTCTCGGCGCTGCTGATATCTTTATCCGCCGCATCGTTGTCCTCGCGTTCCAACTGCCGTTTCGCTGTTTCAAGGATCGCTTTCAGCTGATTCTTCACATCACGTACCAGGCTCATGAACTCTTGCTTGCCCCTGGTTTCGGCGAAGCGCTGCCCCATCGACGCGGACAATTCCAACACCCGTTCGCGAACCGTCTGCCCGCCGTCGTCATTGAAGATGTCGCTGGCGTCGTCATCCTCCCCCTCGACCGCGTCCTCGACTGCCGCGCCCACAGGCGATTGCTTATCTGATTCCGCGCCGACAGGTTTGCCGGCGTCATCACTGCCGGCAGCACCAGCGTCGATTCCGGCTGCCGCCGCCGCAACCGGGGCCGCCGCATCTGCTCCGGTGGTCTGGGCATTCGGCGCTTCAGCACCAGTATTGGCCGCGGGTTGTCCCGCGCTGACCATTGACCCGACGGCCCCGGCAGCGCCTCCGCCAGCCGCGGCATACTCCTTTACCGCTGCCGCCAATTCGCGACTAAGCTGCGCGGCCCGCCGTGCAGCGGCCTCGGGATTGACCGAAGCCAGCAAGCGCAGGGATTCCAACTGCGCCTTGATTCGCTGAATTTTCTGCTGAGCCGCCGCCTTGCGTTGCTCATTGAAATCGACTTTGCGCGACTTGAGTTGCTGGATCAGGCTATCCGCCTCTTCCATCTTCTTCTTCAGCGCGCTGGCTTTTTCCGGGTCTTCTTTCGCCAATAAATCAATGAGCGAAGAGGATCTATTGGAACTCGCACGTGACGTATCCGCCACCGCGTTCATCAACAGCAGCGCTGAATTTTGCGAAGGAATTTGCTCAACCATTCCGGCCTCCTCTGCGCAATTACTGCCCGGAATGAGACGGCGCGCAATGGGCATTTTCTGCCGCCCCCGCTGCAAAACGCTCGCTTTGCGCTGCGCAACCGGCCTAAACGCTTGGCTTTTAGGCGAATGGCATCAGCCTCGTTGCCGTTTATATTCAAATAACTTAAACTGAAATTCAGTTGTGTACTTTTTAAGTCTTTCCCAAATTTTCAGCGTAAGACATATTTACGAATGCAAATGACGGTATATTGTTTAAACCGTCTGGACGTTGCCGATCGACGAACCTGTCGCATAAGGTATGCTTGCAAAATGCAGCCTGTCGGATCATCGTTCTCTGATTGATGACCCAACGCAGGGAATTTCTGCCCGCGTAACAACGTCCAGGGCACACCGACGCCGATCCGATACGGCAACCTGGAGACTGTAAAGTCTGATGAAAGAAGAAGATGTCCTAGAAGGCGCCCGTGAGGCCGCGCAATTTCTTAAAGCGCTGGCGAACGAAAACCGCCTACTCATTCTGTGCATGTTGGGTGACGGTGAAAAATCCGTGACCGAGTTGGAACAGGCTCTGGAGCTGCGTCAGCCGACGCTGTCTCAGCAGTTGGCGCGCCTTCGCGCCGATGATCTGGTGACGACGCGCCGCGACGGCAAAACCATCTTTTACAGCCTGGCCAGCAATGAGGCTGGAAAGACGCTAGAACTGATGTACGGCCTGTTCTGTTCGGAAGAGGCCATCGAACGCCGCCGCCAGATCAAGGCCGCCGCGCGCTCCGCTGCTTGATAATTTGGGGGAATGACCGGCTCCCGAGCGGCCGCAGCCGCCCGGGAACGCGTGGTCTTTCAGGCTACTGACCGCCTGCCTGCTTCATGTAGGCCAACAGGTCGTCGATTTCTTTCTGCTTCCGCAAACCGGCAAAGCTCATTCGGGTCCGACCTTTGTCGTCGCCGATATGCTCTTTGACGAAGTCCTTCGGACTGGCGACCAGGGCGGCGACGTTTTCGTCCGTCCATTTCATCCCCTTGTCCTTCGCCGCCATGAACGCCTTCGAATACTTGAAGCCGTCCGCGGTTCCGACCGTGCGGCCGAACACGCCCTGCAACGACGGGCCGATCTTGTTCTTGGCGCTGTCGAGGACGTGGCAGGCCTTGCACTTGTTGAAGACCTTCTTACCGGCATCGGCATCGCCCGCCGGTGCGGCGGCAACCTGAGCCGCCGGGGCGGCTTCGGCTTTCGTTTCGGCAGCGGCCGGCTCGGCAGCAGCTTCCTTGGCCGCCGCCTTGGCCGCGGCCCCGCCCTTGTCCGGCGTGACGTCGATGATGACGGCCCGGCCCAGGACCTTGATCTCGGGCTTGCAGTCCTTCATGCACAGATCCGCCACCTTGACCGCCTGCGCATCGGGGCGCGGGTCGTCAATGAAGTTGGCCGCGTTGGGCATTTCGATCTTGCCGATGTTCGACGCGTCGAGCACGAAATCGCTGTCGATCACGTCGTTCATGTTCAACAGGAACGCAGTGATGGCATAGACTTCGTCGTTGGTCAGGGACTGGGCATCACCGAACGGCATCGCCCGCTTGATGTAGTCGAAGATCGTCGAGGCATAGGGCCAATAGCTGCCGATGGTCTTTTCCGGCCGTTGGTCCTTCAACGTGCCATGGCCGCCGACCAACACCGGATAGCGCCCACGGGCTTCACCGAAATCGCCATGGCACATGGCGCACTTCTCGATATAGACGGCTTCCCCTTTGGGCGCCGTCCCCGAACCGGCGGGCGCACCCAGGCCGTCGGGCCGAACGTCGATGTCCCATGCCTGGATCTGTTCCGGCGTCGCAGCCGCGCCCAAAGCCGGGTACTTACGGTCCGCCGCGGATGCCGGCGACACAGCCATAGAGATGAATGCCGCAGCACCGGCGGCCAGAACCACAGTTCGCATCTGATTACGCCAAACGGACATTTTCCACCTCCCCGGTCGGATTGATTCGCCAGGTTTGGATGGCGTTGTTGTGATAGACCGAATTGACGCCGCGCACGGCCTGCAAGGCCGCCATTTCCGGCTGCACGTATCCGGTTTCGTCGATGGCGCGGCTTTGCAGATAGGCCGTATCGCCGTTCCATTCCCAGCCGTCCAGATAGAACCGGGTCAGGCATTTCGACATGATCGGGTCTTCCAGGCGCGCCTGATGCCAGTTACGGCCGCCGTCGACAGTGACGTCGACGCGGGCGATCTTGCCCCGGCCGGACCACGCCAGGCCCTTGATCACCTGCGGGCCTTTCTTACGGCACGGAAGTTCGGGGCACGGGCTGGTGATCACGGACTTACAGTCCATTTCCCAGGTAAAGCGCCGGGACCGCCCATCGGGCATCAGGTCGGTGTATTTCGAGGTTTCCTCACGCGCCATATAAGCGCCGTCGCCCACCTCGATACGGCGGATCCATTTGACCCACATGTTGCCTTCGAACCCAGGCACGACCAAACGGGCCGGATAGCCCTGTTCGGTGCGCAGGCGTTCACCGTTCATGGAATAGGCGATCATGCAGTCGTCCAGCGCCTTATCCAGCGGCAGGGTGCGGTTCATGCCCGCCGAATCGCCGCCTTCGACCAAAAGCCATTTGGCCTTCGGCTTGACGCCCGCTTCTTCCAGCAAGGTCCGCAGCGATACGCCCGTGTATTGGACGCAATGGATCATGCCATGGGTGAACTGCACGCCGTTGAGCTGCGCGCCGCGCCATTCCATGCCGCCGTTGGCCGCACACTCCAGGAAGTGGAAGCGGCTGACCGGCGGGAATCGCTTCAGATCATCGAGCGTGAAGATCAGCGGACGATCCACCAGACCGTTGATCATCAGGCGATAATCTTCGGGAATGACTTCCGCAGCCCCACCGTGGTGCCGCTCGAAGCACAGGCCGTTCGGCGTGACGATCCCATCCAACGCGTATAGCGGGGTGAAGTTGATGGAGCTTTCCGGCGTCGCCGTCAGCCATTCGACGTTGCGGCGAACGACCGTCTTTTCGAACTTCGACGGCATGCCATAGGGATAGGCATCGACGCCCGGCCCCAATACCCGCGACCAATCGGCCACGTTCGGCGGCAGGTTCGCCGGGTCGGCCATGGCCCGCGCAGGCGCGATCAGCCCCGCGGCGGCAGCCCCGCCCGCAGCCCCCAGCCCGGCCAACAAGGCCCGACGACGGCTTGAATTAACGACCGGCTCGGAAGAGCCGATTGATTGTTTGGTTTGGATGTTCCCCGGCGTTACCGGCGACTTTGCCTTTTTCATTTATGCACGCTCCAACAGGAATGGGGCGCCCCGCCAGAACAGGCGGCGTCACCATATCAATTAAGCGGCATCATTATATATTTTACGAATATGTTGTCCAGGGCAGGAGGCCGAAAAAAGACCCTGAAATCACCAATTTTCGGGCGATTTTCCAGTGCTTTTCAGCGCCTTGATCTTTTCCCGCACATACGGCCCGAACTTGCCGTTCAGATAGGCCTTTTCATGGACGAACTGATACATCGTCATGAAGTGAAACGGCTTCATATAGCCGGGCATGCGGGCGATCTCGGCTTTCTTTCCCGACACCCCGTCGGGCAGGTTATCCGGCGTCGGAAAGAAAATGGTGGTGGGCGTGAATCGCACGCCCCATTTCTCGGCCAGTTTCTTTTCGGTCATCTCTTCGCCGTCGAAATCCGTCACCGTGCGCGAACCGATGATGTTCAGCTGCACCACATTGAAATTGGTGCGGACAAAGTCGGAAATATCCTGGCGGGCGAAATTGACTTCATGCATCTCCCGGCAATACGGGCAGCCTTCGAGCGAGAAAATAACGGCAAGACGCTTGCCAGCGGCGGCCGCTTCCTCCAAATCCTCTTTCAGGATCAGGAACGAGTTGACGAACCACGGTTCGGTCATCAGACCGTCCGCGCCAATGGTCGCGGCGCGGGCTTGGCTTGTCCCACCAAACGACACAAACGCCAGGGAGGCCAAGCCACAGACGGCCGCCGTCAGGCCATTGAAATATCGCCGGGTAATCACGTCTTGGGTTTCCTTCACTTCGATGTTCGGTAGGCCCAAACATTCGTTTCGTTGAATGTATATTGACCGCATGCGCTAGGTTCTGGCAAGACGCTTAAGGGAGGATATCGAGACCATGGCTGCAAGACATTATTTTAAAACAGGCGTTCTGGCCCTGTTGATCGTTCTGTTGGCGCGTCCCGCCGGGGCCGATGCCGGGACGTTCGACGCCTTGGTCGAAGACGCCCAAAGCGGTTACCGCGCCGCCCTGTTCTATGCCCGCACCGGAAATCCGGCCCTGGCCGGGATCGAGCTGCGCCAATCCCAGGATGCCTGGGACAATATCGTCGCCAAATACGCCGCCGCCCCACCCGCGCCTTATGACAAGGACAAACAGTTCGAAAGCGACCTAAAGGCCATCGCTGCCCATATCGCCCGCGGCGCGGACCTGTTGGACGAAGAAAAAGCCAAGGAAGCCCGCACCGAGTTGGCCCCCGTGCGCGACCTGATTTACGGCCTGCGCGACCGGGCCGGACGCAAGGGCTATGGCGAATGCGTCACCGATCTGAACCGTCAGATGGCAGTTCTGTTCAAGTGGCGGCACGACCGTCCTGATTTCTCGGTCGGCGGCACCGCCGACAAGGTGATGCGCGAATCCATGAAGTACCGCGACATCCTGCGTCATTGCCGCGAGATCGCACCCGACGCCCGCAAATCCGCCGCCGATTTCCAACGAATCTATGACGGCGCCGATGCCTCTATCTCGACCATGCCGCGTGCGGTCGAGCGCAAGGACCCGCTGGGCGTGGTCAATATCCTGCGCGAGCTGATGTCGTTCGACAGGATCTTGTATTTCAAATTGGGATAACGAGACGGCTCAGCCGATCTTGCCCAGGCTGGGGAAGGTGTTGAGCAGCCAGTTGGAAATTTCCGACACGCTGCCGGTCAGGAACAACACCCCGGTAATGACCAGGAACAGGCCCATTACCTTTTCCACCACACCCATATGGCGGCGGAACTTCTTCATGAAGCCCAGGAACGGGCCGACGGCGAAGGCCGCCGCCAGGAACGGCAATCCGATCCCAGCCGAATAAACGCCGAGCATGCCGGCCCCATCCCACGGCCCGTCGCCGGACGCCGCCATCATCAGGATGGCCGCCAGCACCGGCCCGACGCAGGGCGTCCAGCCGAAAGCGAACGCCAGACCGACCAGATAAGCGCCGATCACGCCGACCGGGTTCTTGGGCCCTTCGAACCGCGCGTCCCGTTGCAGGAATCCGATCCGAAATGCGCCCAGGAATTGCAGGCCCAAGATGATGATGATCGCGCCCGCGACCTTGGACAGGACCGAATGATACTCGGCGATCAACTCGCCGACGACCGAGGCCGTGGCCCCCATGCCGACGAACACCGTCGAAAACCCAAGGACGAAAGCCAAGGCCGTCCGGCGGACGCGGGCCAGGGCCGCGCGGTCCTGCTCGCCGCTTTGGTTGTCCAGGGCCTGAAACGTCGTCCCGGCCAGGAAACACAGATACGGCGGCACCAACGGCAGCACGCAAGGAGACAGGAAGCTCAGCAATCCCGCCAGGAAGGCACCACCGTAAGAAACGTCCATGGTCGTCGTTCAGTCTTTTGCCGGTCGAAAACGATCCACCGGGGCCTTAGGCCCCGATGACCTTGACCGTTTCGTTGCGGGGAACGCGGATGGTCTTTTCGCGCGCGATGTACTGCGCGACCAGATCATAGGCGGGCGGCCCTTCCGTGCCCTCGTTGACGGAAGCCCAACCGGCGACCACGTATTTCTTCGACGGGTCGATGGGTTTGCCGGTCTTCATTGAGGTCATGTTGGAGATACGGCTGCCGATCTTCTTGTTGATATCGATGGTATAGGCCATCCCGCCGACGCGAACCATGTCACCGCCCTGCTGATAATAGGGGTCGGTGTTGAACAGGTTATCGGCCACATCTTCCAAGATCACCTTGAGGAACTCGCCCGTCATCTCCGTGCGGTAGACGTTGGGATAGGTGATCGAGGTGTGATGATGGACGTCGTCCACGGTGATCGCCTGACCCGGCAGCAGCGAAGCCCCCCAGCGGAAGCCCGGCGACATGGCGATTTCCGCGTCGCGTTCCTTCAACAGCGCCTGACAGATCACATCGTCGAAGGTGCCGTTGAAATTGCCGCGGCGATACAACAGGTCTTCCGTATGTCCCAGCACGCGGCTGATCTCGGCCTGGTGCGGGGCGCGGATTTTCTCGACCAGCGCCGTCATTTCCTTGTCCGGTTCGATCACGTCGGAGAACACGGGGATCAGGCGATAGTTGAAATCGGTGACTTTCTTGCCCGAGACCTTGAGGTCCAAACGCGACAGGAATTTCCCGTGGCTGCCCGAAGCGATCAACAAGGTGTTGTTGACCTTAACCGGGGCCGGCAGGGCATCGTGCGTATGGCCGGTCAGGATCACGTCGATCCCATCGACCCGCGACGCCATCTTGCGGTCCACGTCGAAGCCGTTGTGCGACAGGACGACGATCAGGTCCGCACCCGCGGCCTGGGCGTCGGCGACGCGCTTCTTCATGTTGTCTTCGTTCACGCCGAACGACCAATTGGGCACCAGATAGCGCGGGTTGGCGATCGGCGTATAGGGGAAGGCCTGACCGATGACGGCGATCTTGACGCCGCCGCGTTCGAAATAGCTGATCGCCTCGAACACGTCTTCCTGCCATTCCGTGTCACGCACGTTGGAGCACAGGAACGGGAACTTGAGCTTGTCCTTCAGCTCGCCGACCCGGTCCGCGCCATAGGTGAATTCCCAGTGCGCGGTCATGGCGTCCAGGCCCAAGGCGTTCTGGACATCGACCATGTCCTCGCCGCCGGTCTTGAGCGAGGTATAGGACCCCTGCCAGGTATCGCCGCCGTCCAGGAACAAGGTGTTGTTCGGGCGTTCGGCGCGGATCGCCTTGACCAGAGTCGCCATGCGGTCGACGCCGCCGACCTTGCCATAAGACTGTGCCATGGACGTGAAGTCCTGATCGGTCAGGGCATAGGCTTCCGGCGTGTCCGGGCCGATGCCGTACTTGGTCAGGAAGTCCTTGCCGGTGATATGCGGCGGCAGGCCCCGGACCTCGCCGACACCGATGTTGACCGTCGGTTCGCGGAAATAGATCGGGACCAACTGCGCATGCATGTCGGTGAAGTGCAGCAGGGTCACCTGCCCCAGGCTGTCGAACTGCAACAGGTCCTTCTGCATGACCTTCTGTTTGGCCATGGCCGACCGAAAGTTGACCGCCGTCGCCGGCAGGGCCGCCGTGGCCGCCGCCAGATGAAAGAATTCACGCCGACTTAACACGTTCGTCTCCGCTTACCGTTGTCCAGATGTTCGCTGTAAAATTTCTTAAAGAAAAAGGCGTCCGGAGGATCGGAGTTGCCGTTCCTCCGGACGCCCGCAGAATGAATATCAGTTACGCACCGCCGGGGTTTCGACAGGCAATCCCTGTCCCCGCGACATGACGTAAAGTTCCAACGCCAGATATTCGTCGCTGCCGTAACCGTAAGGTTCCGCGCGAACCTGCTTGTTGCAGCCGCGGAAACGACGGTGCAACGATCCGACGCCGTTCCATTTCAGACGATAAACCGGGAAGCCGTTGGCCTGCCCCTGGCTGAGGGTATTGGCGCGCAGGCGCGTGCCGGGATAATCCTCGTGGCAGTGCTTGCAGGCCAAGTCGAGCTGACCGCGACGCTCGTTGTAGAACGCCTTGCCCTTTTCATAGAACGCAGCGTATTCGCCGTCGGTCTTGACCTTGATCGGCATGCCCAGGGACTGGTGACGCACGAACACCGTCATGCCCAGCAGTTCCTTGGATTCATACTTCCAGGGTTCGGCCTTCATGTTTTCCGTACGGCAGCGGTTGATACGCTGCTCCAGGTTTTCCAGGTTCTTCTTGGCAGCCACATATTTGGGATAGCTGACCGCGACGCCCTTCATGCTGCTCGGGTCCTTGTGGCAGGAAGCGCAGGACTTGCCCGCCTTGCCTTCCACTTTGGCCCAGTTCTCTTCGCCGATTTCGGTCCAGAGCATGCCTGGGTTCTGGAAGTTATCGTCCTGCATGGCCCGGGTTTCCGGCTCGGCAAAGGTGTAACCGGAACGGTGATCGCCAACCTGATACGGACCCCAGTCCTTATCAGCGGCAAAAGCCGTTCCCGCCACACCAGCAACCAAAATCAAGGCTGCCAGCAGAAATTTGCTTGGTGTGTTTCCCATAGAATCGGTCCCCTTTTTAAGGACTCCTGACAAGTATTGTCGTTATTGCGTCAGGAAACCGTGATCTTTCCCTTTTTGGTGAATTCGGCGCCGCCGTCTTCGATCCATTTGAATTCGAATTCGCCGCTTTTCTCGGCCCGGTAGTGGAACGCCAGATACGGGTTGGCGGACACGGCCGGATGCCAGTCGGAAGCGAACACGAGGTTGCCGTCGAAACGGCATTCGAAACGGTTGATGATCTTGCGCGGGATCTTGTTGCCTTCTTTATCCTTGCGCTGACCGGTTTCCATTTTGTGCTCGATCAGAGTTTTGATCTCGACGACATCGCCCTTTTTGGCCGATTTCGGGATGCGCACGCGGGGTTTGATATTTGCCATTTTTCCTTACTCCCTTAGCCGTCAGCCGCCGCAGCCGCCGATGGTGACCTTGACCTGTTGCTTGGCCATGTAGACCTTGCCGTTGCTCATTTCGGCGACGACGACGACGTTCTGCGTGCCGGCCATACGCATACGGGTGGTGGCGCGCGCCATGCCCGACTGCGGGGTGAAATAGAAGCTCGCGACGCTCGGGGTCGGGTTGCCTTCGGCAAACAGGTGGACGGTCTTGACGTAATCGTCCGCCGACATCGGGCTTTCGACCTCGAAGGTCACCGGAACGGTGTTGCCGTTTTCGGCGATCTGCGGCAGATCCATCTTGATCTTGCCTTCGGTCGGCGTGCCTTTGACCAGCTTCTTGATCGCCGCATCGACCGCCGCCGCATCGGCGTGCGCGCCCGGCGCCAAAAGACCCGCGGAAACCAGGGTCAGCGCAAAGGCCGACGCGCCCTTCAGGGCCTGGCGACGCGAGAGGATGAGTTGCGTTTCAGTCATCTTTTCACAGTCCTTGTTTAAGTATGTGGTTTATCCAGCGCCGAACCGAGCCGCGGCGAGCACTGCCGGGCAAGGATTCCGCAAGCGCTGGTTATTCTTTGAGCGTCGCCAGATAGGACAACAGATCTTCGACCTGCTGCGCCGTGAGAATCGGCTTCCCGGCAAATTGCTTCATCACCCGATGAAGGCCTTCGGTCTTGTAGAACGAGGGCATGATCGTATCCGGGTTCAAGGCTTTGGGATCGACGATCCGCAGCCGCAGTTCGGCGACCGAATAGCGCGAGCCGACACCGTCCAGAGGCGGACCAACTTCGCCGTGGAACGGCTGATCTTTCATCGCCTCCAACTGGTGGCAGGCAAGACAGTTACCGAGTTTGCGGTTCGAGAAGACCTTTTTCCCCCTCTCGGGATCGGGCTTGGTCAGCGGATCCTTCATTTCGGTAATCGCCGCAAGTTCGACCGTACCCGCCGTAACCGGCCGGGCCTGAACCACCGCGAAAACCATGAACACGCCAACGGCGATCGCCGCCACGAATGATGTCGTGAGATTCTTGGACATATCTGTTCCCCAACGTTGTCACCGTTTACCGCCACCGCCACAGAGCGGTGCCAATCACGGCTGTTTCCTTTCGACGGGCGTAATCGCCTTCTTCCGAGCGGCAATCATATTCATAAAAAACTATGTGTCGCAAGTTTGAATGCCGCAGCACCTTCATAAAGGCCCGAACAGGCTCGGCGGTCAACGCCGCCCTGTGCGAAACCTTCGTACCGGAGCCACATGGGCGGCCTGTCACCGCCCGTCAAGCCCCGGATTACCGACCGGCCCCCTAGCCCCAGATATCATTGCTGATCGACCGGTACCAACCGTCAGCATACAGCGCTTCTTGTTGGCGGTCGAATTCCGGCGCATCCATAGGGCTAAGGCCGCCGGATCCCGCGACCTTGACGATCTTACCATCGTCATAGCCATAGACCATGGCGACGGAGATTCCATAATCGGGCGCGACCAGACTGTAGCAGGTATTGACGAACTTGGGCGTTCCCGGCTGTCCGCCGCCGACCAACGCCGCGATCGCCGCGGCGCAGACCTTGCCCTGGGTCGAGGCGGAGAACCCCGATTTGGGCATCGGCGACGCGATGCTGGCGTCGCCGATCACGTGAACGCCGGGCACCAACGTCGATTCGAACGTTCGGTGATCGACCGGGCACCAGCCTGTGTTGTCGGCCAGACCGGAAACCTGGGCGATGGCCGCGGCCTGTTGCGGCGGAATGAAGTTAATCACGTCGCCGGTGTATTCGCCGAAATCCGTGTACAGCGTCTTCGCCACCGCATCGACACGCCGGACCACGCCGTCGTTGTCCAGGTTGTGATAGTCGATCATCCCCGGATAGAGCTTTTCCCAGCCCTGCTTGAACAGGCCCTGTTTGGAAAACTTCTGTTTGGGGTCCAGCACCACGATCTTCGATTTCGGTTTGTGCTGCTTCAGATAATGGGCGACCAAGCTGATTCGCTCGCCCGGCCCCGGCGGGCAGCGGAACGGATCGACCGGCGGCGAAATGATGAAGGTGCCGCCGTCGCGCATGGCCTGGAGCTGCTTGCGCAGCAACAGGGTCTGTGGCCCGGCCTTCCAGGCATGAGGCAGAGTTTCGGCCGTGTCCGGGCTGGTTCCCTCGATCACGCCCCAGCGGAAGTCGATCCCCGGCGAGACGACGCAGCGATCGAATTCAAGCTCGGCCCCGCCGCTCAGCACCACCTTCTTGCGCGCCCCGTCGATGGCCGTCGCCAGATCGTGCACGACCTTCACCCCCCGGCGCTGCATGGCCGAGAAATTCTGCGTGATGTCGTCGATATCGTGCATGCCGGCAATCACCGTGTTCGAAAACGGGCAGGTCACGAAATGGGTCGAGGGTTCGACCAGGGTCACGTCGATGCCCGGATCGAACCGGGTCAGGTATTTCGCGGCGCTGGCCCCGCCGAAACCGCCACCGACCACGACGACCCGTGCTTTGGCGCGGGCCAGCACGGCCGGTGCCGCCAATCCACTGGCAAGACCAACACCCAATGCGCCCAGCCCCTGGTTGAAGGCGCGGCGCGAAACCTGTTTGCGTTTGCTGCTCATCACCCCCTCCCTATTGCTTGCTGGCGAAATATTTGGACAGCGCGGCGATCTCGTCCGGTGAAAAGCCCTTGGCGATGCGGTTCATCACCGTGCCGTGCTTGGTGTCGTTCCGATAGGCGGTCAGCATGGCCGAGATATAGGCGGCGGGCTTGCCCTTGATCGACGGCATCGCACCTTCGCTTTGACCGTCGGTGCCGTGGCAGGAAAAGCAGGTATTGGCCAGAACGATGGGCGAGGCCATTTCGGCGCGCGCATCGGACGTCATCGCCAACACGCAGGCGACGCCGACCGCCGCAGCGAAAAGCTTCGTGGACATTTTCGATCTCCCAATTCGACCGGACGAACGCAAGCCGCATTCCGCCCGGTGTCCCGGCGCGCACCATTGCTTCCGCCGGTCGAGCCACCCGTTTTTCGGGCTATTACTGAAAATCATATTCAAAAATCGCAATGTATCAATGTAGGATCGCGCCAAACCATGGCGACGTACGGCGCCGATAAAGAATGCTGGCCGGCCCGCAACAAGGTCAGGGGAGGATACAAGGTTGCTTCAACAGCTTGAGGTCCTGGGCCAACAGGCCCCAGAAAAAGTCCTCGCCCGGATAACCGATCCGGCGCGCAACCTCGCGTCCATCCTCGAACAGCACGAACGTCGGGGTAAAGACGATCCCCTTGATCGCCTTCAGATCGGCCGGCCAAGCCCCATAGATATCGACGTGACGCAACGACGCGCAGCGCGCTTCCGGCGTATGCGGGTAGACCGGCGTGATTTCCTTGTCGAACCTTTCGCACCAGGCGCAGCCGTCCTTGTGGAACATGATCAGCTCCGCCGCCAAGGCCGGGCCCGGTACAGCCGACAAGCAAATCGACAAAATGACCGCCGCCATCCCCCATTTACGGGTCGGCGAAGGGCGCTTCGGCTTCAACGCGGATGTCGTCATCGTTTTCATCGCCGGGGATTAGAGCCATGATGCGGCCCTCGGCGCAAGCGGCCAACCGCACATCCCTTCGCATCAACTGCCACGACCAAGCTCCAAAAGGACGGAGAGCATGACCCAATTCTGGACCCGCCGCCGCCTGCTCGGCATGACCGCCGCAGCTTCCTTCGCCTGGGCCGCGCGGCCTCGCAGCGCCCATGCCAAAGGGGGGCGCGTCGTTGTCATCGGCGGCGGCTTCGGCGGCAGCGCCACGGCCCGCAACGTCAAACGCCTGGCCCCGGAAATCGAGGTCACCCTGGTCGCCTTGGACAAGACCTTCGTCTGCTGCCCCGGTAGCAATACGGTCGTCGGCGGTTGGCGAGGGATCGAAGACCAGACGGTCGAATATACGGCGTTGGAAAAAGAAGGCGTCAAGATCGTCACCGGCCGGGCCGAGGCCGTAGACACCAAGGCACGCCGCGTGCGCCTGACCGACGGCAGCACCCTACCTTATGACAAGTTGGTCCTGTCGCCCGGCATCGGGTTTTATTGGGACGAGGTCGAAGGCGTCTCCGCCGAGACGGCGGACCGCATTCCACATGCCTGGCAAGCCGGGCCGCAGACTGTGCTGTTGCGTCGGCAGCTCGAAGCCATGCCCGACGGCGGCACCTTCGCGCTAGTCGCCCCGGTGGGGCCGCTGCGCTGTCCGCCCGCCGTGGGCGAACGAATCAGCCTGATTGCGCACTATTTCAAAACCACGAAGCCCAAGTCGCGAATCGTCGTGTTCGACGCCAAGTCCAAGTTCTCGCTGCAGGAATTGTTCGAAGAGGCCTGGGCCGAATACTACCCGGACATGATCGAATACCACCTTGCCGAAGATGACGGCGTGGTTCGCGCGATCGATGCTGAAAGCCGCACGGTCGCGACCGACTTCAACGAAGTTCAGGCCGATGTCGTCAACTTCATCCCCCGGCAACGGGCCGCCGATATCGCCCTGGCCACAGGGGCCGCCGACGAAACCGGCTGGTGTCCGGTCGATCCCGCGACCTTCGCCTCGACCCGGGTCCCGCATGTCCATGTGATCGGCGATGCCGCCTTCGCCCCGCCCCTGCCCAAGGCCGCCGCGGCGGCCGTCAGCGTCGCCGAAACCTGCGCCCAGGCCGTTGTTCGCGATCTGACCCAACGGGCGATGCCCGATCCGAGATGGCATGCGGGTTGTTTTTCCTTGGCCGCCCCTGGCCATGGATTCGAGGCCAGTACAGACTTTTTCCTAGCCGCTGGTCATGTCACCGTCGACAAAGCGACCCAGCAGCGCAGCACCATTGGGGCCAGCGCCGAGGATCGACGGACCGACGCGGAAAAAGCCGAGCTTTGGCTGCAGGGCATCATGGGGCAAGTCTGGGGCTGATCCCTGATTTTCAGCCACCTCTCAATTAAGAAATATTGAATATGTGATAAAGGTGTGGAATCTTATCCATGTCCGAGGGACAACTATATTTACATACTAAACTACAAATTTTTGGAGGAAATTATGAAGATTCTCGCCAGCATCACAACGGCGCTTGCTTTGTTCGGTGTTCTCCTCGGTGGAGCCACCAAAGCTGAAGCCGCCGAACGCTACGCCAAGCAGAAGGTCGTCTATCACATCAATTACGAGGGTGGTGAAGCGGACAAGAAGTACCGCGGCGCGCTTCGCAACATTCAGAATCACATCAACGCCGTCGGCGCCGAGAACATGGACGTCATGGTCGTCCTGCACGGCAACGGCCTTGCTCTTCTGAAAGACGCCAAGAGCAACGACAAGTTGAAGGGCCAGGTCGTCAGCCTGAAGTCTCAGAACGTCAAATTCAACGTCTGCAACAACACGCTGAAGGGCCGCAAGATCAACTACGAAAAAGATCTGCTGGAAGTCTTCCCGGAAGACATCGTGCCGTCCGGCGTGGCCGAACTCTCCCGCCTGCAGCAGATGGGCTACACCTATATCAAGCCGTAACGGCAAGCAGGGGTTTTCCCCTTCACCAAGCCTAACATCTACCAGGGGGCCGCATCCGAAAGGGGCGGCCCTTTGTTATGCCCGCCACTTGCGTCGTCAGATATCGGGGCCTTGCAGCAAATTCGACAGCAGCCGTTCGACCGGCGCAAAATCATCGGTCAGGAAAGGCACGTCGGACGCCGCGATGCGGCGATCCAAGTCTTCCGGCGCCCAGCGCGTCCAGGTTCGGGCCAAACCGCGTAACGAGGACAGGCGATCGACCGGACTGGCCTCTTTCGCGGCAACGATGATGAAGGTCACCCGCCCGGTTTCGTCGATCTCGCCGACCGTCTTCCAAACCTCGACCACGGGGAAATCCTCGCGCAGGGTCCGGACCAGGGACATCAGGAATCGCGGGTTCGTCCCCAGATCTATGACGTTGAGGGCATAAAAGCCGTCGGGTGTCATCCGCGCCGCCAATTCGCTGTGGAACTCGCGCGTCACCAGGTGGGCGGGAACGGCGATGTCGTGAAACGCATCCCCGAACACCACGTCGAAACGCACCGCCGGGTCCAGCTCGATCAAAGCCCGCCGCGCGTCCTGGTGCAGGATCGTCAGGTTCGGCGCGGTCGTATCCAGCCACATCATCTCCGCCGCGGCGCGGGTGACGGCTGGGTCCAATTCAGCCACGGTCATTTTCATATCCGGGTGAACCCGCCCCCAGGCGCGCGGCAACGTGAACCCGCCGCCGCCAATGAAATAGGCACCCATGTCATGGCGGCCAGGCATGCGCAGATCCGTGATTTCGTCGACGAAGTGGACATAGGGGCTGTACAGCAGGGTCGGGTCGGCACGGTCGTTGATCGAATGAACCAAGTGATCCAAGACCATCAAGCGGCTGTCCCGCCCACTCATCGGCGAGAAATCGTCGAAGCGGATACAAAAATAATCGCTCTCTGTTTTGCAGGGCGATTGGTAGGCCCGAACGGCCTTGCCCCAGGCCGCCAATCCCAAGCCCGGCAACACCATCAAGGCAATCACCGCAAGGCCATGCCGCGCCCAAACGGCGAAGGCCGCCGCCAACACGGCATATAGCCCGGCCACGGCCAACACGGTACCGGTCGCCCCGACCCAGGAAATGAACAGGTAGCCCGCCGCCAAGGTGCCGAAAATGCTGCCCCCTGCCCCGGCGGCGAACATCCGCCCCAGGATCGAGCCGGCGGCTTCGGGCCGCTCGTCGATGGCCAATTTGGTTACCAGGGGCGACACGATCCCGACGAACAGAGACGGCAGGAAGAATAACAAACCGGTCAGCACCACCACGGCGCTGACCGCGCCCAGCCCGCCCGACAGCAGCGGTCCGGCGACCAGACGCAACAGCGGCAGCGACAACACGGTCGAGACCGCGGCCGCCGCCAAAGCCATGGCGGTGCGGCGCACCCCATGGGCGCGGTCGACCTCTGGCCCGGCCAAACGCCCGCCAAGCCAATGCCCGACCGACAATCCCGCCAGGACGATGGCGATGATCGCCGTCCAGGTATATAGGGACATCCCGACATAGGGAGCGATCAGGCGCGCGGCGACGATCTCGAGGATCAGCGCTCCGGCGGAGGTCAAAAACACGGCGGCGGTAAAGGCGAAGGCGGTCATCAAGGCTCCCATAGTCGTGGCTCATTCCCCCGGGCGACAGCCACCGCCAAAGGCGAACCGAAACGAAGTGCGGTTTTACCATGATCGGGTTAGGGGGAAAGAACGGCTTTTTCAGGGCCTGCATCGTTCGATATTTTACACAAAATGTGTGAAATATAATTAATTCACATATTTTTTTGTGAATATATCTATTGATTCCCTGCATTCTGGTGTTTAAATACACGAACCGGGCGGACGACATTACCGCCCACCAATTTTTTCGGCCCGGGAAGCTTGGCCAACCCTTGTTTGGAATGACGTGTCATGGACCAATTCGAACCCAGATTTCTGCTTCTCGTCGGCGCTTTGGCGGTCGGCTTCATCTACGGCACCATCGCGCGGGCGTCCGGTTTCTGCCTGCGCTCCGCAGTGATCGAAGTCATCGACCGCCGCCCGGCGCGTCAGGCCGCGGCCTGGGCCATCGCCCTGCCGCTGGCTATCCTGGGCACGCAGGTGATGGCTTATCTGGGCATCGTCGATTTGTCCGGCAGCATCTATCTGACCTCCAACGTGATGTGGCTGCCGCTGATCGTCGGCGGGCTGCTGTTCGGGTTCGGCATGGTCATCACCCGTGGTTGCGGCGGTCGCCATCTGGTTCTGGCCGCCGGCGGCAACATGCGGTCCTGGGTGGTTATCACCGTTTTGGCGCTGACCGCCTATGCGACCCTGCGGGGCATTCTGGCCCTGCCGCGCACGTGGCTTGAGGGGGCTGGCACCCTGTCCTTGGGCGACACGCCGCAGGGCCTGCCGGTGCTGATCGCAGGCGGAGAAAACGCCCCGGGCGCCGCCCTGATCATTGCCGCGGCGGCCATGGTCGTCGGCGCGATTTTCGCCTTTCGCCTGCGTCGTCAGGAAGGCGCGTTCGGCGGGATCGCCGCCGGGCTGGCTGTCGGCCTTTTGATCCCCGCGGCCTGGTATGTGACCGGCGTTCTGGGATTTGACGAATTCCAGCCGACCCGCCCGGTCAGCCTGACCTTTACCGCCCCCATGGGCGATGCCCTGCAGTTCCTCATGACCTTTACCGGGGCGACCGCCGACTTCGGCGCGACCGCCGTCGCGGGCACCTTGGCCGGGGCTTTCGCCTGGGCCGTGGCTTCTCGCTCGATCAAGGCCGAAGGCTTTGATTCGCCGGGCCATATGGCGCGTTATATCTTGGGTGGTGCGATGATGGGCTTCGGCGGCGTTCTGGCGTTGGGTTGCACCATCGGCGCGGGCTTGTCCGGGATGAGCACCCTGTCGCTCGGCAGCCTGATCGCCCTGGCCAGCATCGTCACCGGTGGCGCCGTCGGCCATCACATCAAGACCCGCGTGGTCGGTGGCCGGGCGCCCAAGATCGTTCCCGCCGAATAAGGCGATCGCTTAACGGCGCGCCGTCTCAGGCATCATCAGACCGGCGATCACCGCGCCCATTCCCCCCGCCAGCAGCAAAAGAAACCCGCCCTGATAGGCCGCGGCATCATAGACCCGCGCGCCATGGGCCATGGCCCCATGCCAATTCCGGTCCAGCACCCAGCCGACAGCGGGTTGCAGCGTCGCGGCACCAACCATGATCCCCGTGTTGATGATCCCGGCGGACAGCCCTTCCCGGCCCCCGGCGAATCGTTCGTGGGCGGAGGTGAAAATCAAAACAACCCCTCCGGTGCCCAGCCCCTGGGCGAACAGCAGCATCTTGATCTCAAGCGCCGACAGATCGGGGGCGAATACCAAAGCCGCGAACGCCGCCACGGACAGCACCATCGCCCCGACGTAAGGCAGGCGACGGCGGCCCAGGCGATCCGACAACCCGCCGATCAGCGGCGAGCCAAGCCCCCAGCCCAAAGCGTTCAAGGTAATCGCGAAGGCCGCATCGGGGCGGGAAAAGCCGTGGATCTGCACCAGCCAGGGCACGCCCCATAACCCGCCGAAGGTCAGCATGATCATCATCGTGCACCCCCCGGCCACGGTCAGAACCCAGGTATCGCGCCGCTTCAGAACCGACAGGAACCCGCCCGCCGGATTTGCCGCCCCCGCGACAGGGCGCAGGCCCGGTTCCGGCAAACGCAGGATCAACCAGGACGCGACGCAAAGCACCGCCGCGATCACCGCCGCCGAATACATCGACGACCGCCAACCAAAGGCCTCGACCCCCCAGGCAAGAGGGACCTGTCCGGCCATCGACCCGGCAACCCCGAACGACAGGGTCAGCCCACTCAACATCGCCAGCCGCTTCCTCGGGAACCAGACCGCCGCCAGATTGAGCGCAATGACGAAGGTCGACCCCGCGCCAAGCCCGACCAGCAGCCGACCGGCATAGGCCGAGGCGATCCCGGACGCATGGGCGAATACAACGCTGCCGATGGCACAGCACAGCGCGGAAACAAACAAGATCCGGCGCGAACCATAGGCATCGACGATCAAGCCCGCCGGAATTTGCCCAATTCCATAGGCATAAAAATAGATCGCCGACAGATTGCCCAGGACCACGCCGCCCATGGCGAATTCGCGCATCAGGGTATCGACCATCACCCCCGGGGCGACCCGATGGAACCACCCGTAGCTGAACAACAACACGCCGACGCCCCAAACCAACCAAGGCAACAATCGGGAACGTGGGGTATCGTGGACAGTCAAAAGGAACAACTCCGGGGAAGAAAGGCGGCCGCGCGGCCCGTTGGATCGGGACCGTAAATCTGTTAGATCAACTCTACACCGCTAGGATAATCAGGGAGAAACGGGCAAATGAGATACCTGCATACGATGGTTCGAATTTCGGACGTGGACGCATCGTTGCGTTTCTACTGCGATCTGCTGGGCCTCAAGGAAGTGAAGCGTTCCGACCGGCCGGAGCATGGTTACATGCTGATCTTTCTTGCCGCCGAAGAAAACCCCGATTCTCAGATCGAACTGACCTACAACTACGATCCCGAGGAATATGCGGGGGGGCGCAACTTCGGGCACCTCGCCTTCCGGGTGAAGAATGTCTACGAAACCTGCCAGCGCCTGCAGGATGGCGGCGTGACCATCAACCGCCCGCCGCGCGACGGCTATATGGCTTTCGTCCGCTCGCCGGACGGCATTTCGATCGAACTGCTGCAGGAAGGCGAACGGCTGGAGCCGGCCGAACCCTGGGCCTCGATGGAAAATACCGGTAAGTGGTAATCGCCGGATAACGGCTGGGCCGGGGGCCCTGTTTTCAGGAATTAGTCCTCGGCCAGCATCGGGCCGCGGCCCCGGTCAGTAACCGACTTGGCGCCGCGCCGCTCGGCCAGGCGCTCCAGAACTTCCATGCGTTGATGGCGCATCATCCGGGGCCAGGCGGCGATTTCCTCCATCGTCCGCCAGCAGCCCTTGCAAAAGCCCGTGGGCTTATCGACCACGCAAACGCAGATGCAGGGCGAACAGAGCATCTGTTCCAACAGGTTCTTATCGACGGCGGCTTCGGACATGGTGGTTCCTCCGCCCCCTTTCTCGCACATCGCCCGGGGGGAACGTCAAGGGCGGCTCCCTTTCCGTGCGACGACGACACCCAGGATCACCACCGCCGCCCCCAGCCATTGCAACGGGGCCAGCGGCTCGTTCAGGAACACCCAGCCGAGCACGGCGGCGGCCACGACCTCGATGATCAAACCGACCGAGGCAAAGGTCGTCGGCAAATGCGCCATGGCCAGGGCGACCAGCCCCTGCCCGGCGACATGGCTGATCCAGGCCAGGGCCAGCAGCATGCCCCAGCCGAACGCCCCGGCAGGCATCATCCGCCCTTCCAAGATAAGAGCCAGGGGCAGCAACGCCGCCGCCGTGGCCAGGGTCGACCAAAACATCAATGTCCCCGTGCCGACCCGCGCGACTTGGCGCAGGCGACCGACGGTGATCATGTATCCGGCCAGGAACAAGCCCGTGATCAGGCCATAGACATCGCCTGCCAGACGATCGGGGCGAAAGGCGAAACTGTCCCCCATCAACAAGGCCGCCCCGGCCACGGCCAAAGCCGTCCCGCCCAGAAACAGGAGGCTCACGCGCTCCCGAAACAAAACGAACAACACCGCCGTGACATAAACCGGGGATAGGGTCGCCAGCAGGGTCGCGTTGGCGACCGCCGTGTTCATGATCGCCAAATGCCAGAAGAAAAGATCCCCGGCAAAGAACAACCCTGCCAAGATCATCAAGCCGTATTCCCGCCCCGTAAACACGCGGCCGGGTCGACCGGCGCGGGCCGCCGTTTCCCACCGCATGGCGGGCCATAACAGCGGCAGCGCCAGACAGGCGCGGTAGAATGCCGAGGCCACAGGCCCCAAATCGTTCAACCGCACGAACAAGGTCGAGGCGCCGGCGAACAACGCACCGACGACCAGCGCCGCCAGAATCCAGCTACGCCCGGCACCGCCCTGCGACGTGATGAAATGCGTGTCCCCCATCGTGCGGCACCTCAGCCCATCGCCGAACCTAGGCCGGAAACAGGCCGCGACCTTGCGTCAAAAACCATGGAACATCCCCCATATTCGTCGAATCGGTTGCGCCTGTTCGCCTCGCACGACGCGAAATGGCGGCGCGTGACCGCTTCGATGCGCTGCAACGATGGCGTGTTTTCCTAATCATTGTCGAGCCTTATCCCCCAGCCGGCGGACTTCCCGCGTTGGGACTCCCCCCGTATGGGTCGCGCGCTATATTGAAAGGTATGGATGATTCTTTCTTACCGAGCACCGACCACGGGCTGCTCGCCGCCGACGAAGCCCCTGTTGCCCGTCGCATCAATGCGGACGCCGGCTCGGCGCTGATTCTGACCTGCGACCATGCCAGCCGCCGCGTGCCCCGCGCCATGGGCGACCTGGGGCTGGAGCCGAAACATTTCGACCGCCATATCGCCTATGACATCGGCGCCGAGGCGGTGACGGAAATTCTGTCCGCGAACCTGGATGCGACGGCGGTCCTGGCCGGGTATTCGCGCCTTGTGGTCGACTTGAACCGCCCCCCGGCCCATCCCGGCGGCATGCCCGAGGTTTCGGATGAAACTCTGATCCCGGCCAACCAGAACCTGACGCCCGCCCAAGTGACGGCGCGGCTGGAAACGTTCTTCGAGCCCTATCACCGCATGGTCCAACGCACGGTCACCGATGTCTGGCTGCGCAACAAGCCGCCGGTGTTGTTCTCGGTCCATAGCTTTTCCCCTCGCTTCGGCGGCAGCCCCCGCCCTTGGGACGTCGGCGTGCTATGGAACCACGACCCGCGCCTGGCCAAACCGCTGATCCGGCTGTTGCACGATCGCGGATTGGACGTGGGCGACAACCTGCCGTACTCGGGCAAGGACGTGGCCTATACCATCGACGCCCATGCCGGGTCTTGCGGGCTGGCGAACTGCGTTATCGAGATCAATCAGGATCAGGTCGCCGATGACGACGGCGTCGCCCGTTGGGCCGGAATCCTAAGCGAAGTCCTGACCGAAGTTCTGCGGGACGAAACGCTGTTCAAGGTGGAGTTCTACTGACGTGGCATTGCGCGAACCGCCATTTACCCTGGGTATCGAAGAGGAATACCTCCTTGTCGACCAGGAAACGCGGGCGGTCGCCGACAAAGCTCCCGAAGCCCTGTTCAACGCCTGCGAGAAGCGCCTGTCCGGACGGGTCGCCCACGAGTTTTTATCGTCGCAGATCGAGGTCAACACCAACGTCTGCCAGAATATCGGCGATGCCCGCGCGCAATTGACGGAACTGCGCGCCGCGGTGTCCGAGATTGCCGAGCAATTCGGCCTGGCGCCCATCGCCGCCTCGACCCATCCGTTTTCCTTGTGGGAATCCCAGCACCATACGGACAAGGCGCGGTACAATGAGATTGCCCGCGATATCCAAGCCCCCGTCCGGCGGCTGATGATCTGCGGCATGCATGTTCATGTCGGTCTGGGCGAAGACGACGAACTGCGGATCGATCTGTTGAATCAGATCAGCTATTTCCTGCCGCACCTTTTGGCGTTGTCGACCTCGTCGCCGTTCTGGCGCAGCCAAGATACGGGGCTGAAGTCCTATCGCCTGAGCATCTTCGATGAGATGCCGCGCACCGGCATTCCCCATCGCTTTCAATCGTTCAGTGAATACGAACGCCATGTCGATGTGCTGGTCCGCGCCGGATTGATCGAAGATGCAACCAAGCTGTGGTGGGACGTCCGGCCCAGCGCGCGTTTCCAAACCCTGGAGATGCGGGTTACCGATGTCTGCACCCTGGCCGAGGACGCGCTGTCGGTGGCCGCCTTGCTGGCCTGCCTGCTTCGCATGCTTTATCGCCTGAAGATGGACAACCAGCGCTGGCGCATCTACTCGCCGATGTTGTTGGAGGAAAACCGCTGGCGGGCACAGCGCTATGGCCTGGACGAAGGGCTGGTCGATTTCGGCAAGGGGCAGGTGATTGCTTTCGACCAATTGCTGACCGAATTGATCGAACTGATCGCCGAAGACGCCGATGCCTTGGGTTGCGCGCCTGAAATCGCCCACTTGCAGACGATCCGCGAACGCGGTACCAGCGCCCATCGGCAAATTGCCACCTATGCGGCGGCGCAAGCCGCGGGCGCGGACCATGACGAAGCCCTGACCGCAGTTGTCGACCGACTGATTACGGAAACAGCCACCCTTCCGGGGGAACCTTGAAGATGAAACAGGCTCCGGTGCACCAATCCTGCGTTGTCCCCTATCGCGAAGGGAAGAACGGCGTGGAATTCGCCTTGATCACGTCACGCAACACCCGGCGCTGGATCGTGCCCAAAGGAACGGTCGAGCCGAACATGACCGCCTATGCCTCGGCCGCCAAGGAGGCCTTGGAAGAAGCAGGCCTTTTGGGCGAGCCCGGCAATACCGCGCTGGGGGAATATTTCTATACCAAGTTCGCCCGCGTCCACCGGGTCGAAATCTTTCCCCTGCTGGTCACCCGCGCCTTGGACGATTGGGACGAGAAACATTTCCGCCACCGCGAATGGGTGGACGGCAAGGAAGCGATCAGCCGCATTTCCGAATACGCGGTCCAATCGGCCATCCGCCGGGTTATCGATCTGGCGAAATAAGCTTCGGCAGGCAATCCGGGAAGGCGCGGCCTCAGCCTCCGCCTGCCTGTTGCTTCATTTCCTCGATTGCCGCCTTGCGGGCCTTTTCCTGCTTTTCGATGCCTTCCTTCAACGCGGCGATCAACGCCTTGCCGATTTCGCCGCCATCGCCGGAAATCTTCTCGCGAAGAACCGCCCGCATCGCATCGACGTGCGCCTTGACGATTTCCACCTGGGCGTCGTCTTCGCGGCAGCCGTCGCGCGTGGAATCAAACAGCATCTTGCCGAAAATCGAAATCAGCGGATAACCGAAGGTCCCGCCCTGACCACGTAGTTCCAACGCGACCTGGTTGATCTCGACGAACTGCTGCGTTCGCCGGCCCGGCTCCAACAGGGCCTGCGTGCACAGGTCCGACAATCGGCCCAGGTAGTCCTGCGCCCATTTGGTGAAGTCCAGGGCCGCGCGTTCCAGTTTCTTTTCCGCCTGTTCGATCAGGTCCGTCGGCATCTCGCCCCTTTCCAAGGGATTGAGCTTTCCGCCCGCGCATTTTTCCCGCAGGTAGTTCGTCGGTTTGAACAGGTAGACGTCGCTTTCCGATTTCGGCTTGGTCATTTTTTCCGCCGAATAGACGACCGTGCAGTCGGACTCCGCCTTTTCACGACGATCGACGTCATCCGGCGGCGGCTCCTTGCGGCGGCGGCGGTCCGGCCCGAAATAGGTCTGGTTCATGACGAACTGACGGGGGAAGTCGATGACTTCCAGAATCTTTTTGTAGACCGTCTCACCCGAAAACGGCTTGGCCAGAAACTCCGTCGCGCCCAGATCCCGCGCCGAAGACACGTAGTCCTGATCGGCCGCACCCGAGAGCATGATGAACGGCACCATACGGTTGGGCGTTTCCTTGGCCGAGCGGCACCAACGGCACAACAACAACCCGTTGATCGGCGCCATCACCAGATCGGCAATAATCAAATCCGGCCCAGCGCTTCGGCCCTGTTTCATCAATTTCAGGGACTCGATGGCTTCCTGGCCGTTTTTAAGCAGCGTAATCCGTTCGAAACCGAATTGCCGCAGAACGTCCTCCAGAGTGCGGCGGACAAATGCATTGTCCTCGCAAACCATGACGGAGACGCGGTCAAATTTGTATACGGCCATTTTCGTTAACCTTTACTTGGATAGCCTGACAATCATACATGGGTGGGCATAAAATTGAATATTTCCGGTATAAAAAAACATTCAGCCCTTATCCCCGCGTTTCAACCACTTGCCGCGATGATGCAGGGTACTTATGGTGCGCCCAAGCCTGCATAATCCCCTGTTTCTAGGACAGCCCAAGGACATATAAGCATGAGTGAAATTGGCGGCGCCGCCAGCGAGCGGCTGAAGGCCTTGATCGAACGGATCGAGCGTCTGGAAGAAGAGAAAAAGGCCCTGGCCGAAGATATCAAAGAAGTCTTTGCCGAAGCGAAATCCGCCGGTTTCGACGTTAAGGTCATGCGCCAACTGATCCGTCTGCGGAAAATGGACCCCGCCGACCGCAACGAGATGGAAGAAATCCTGACCATCTACATGCGCGCCGTCGGCATGTAAGTCCGGCATTTGACGGCCTTGATCCGGCTCAAAATCCGCGGATCAGGGTCGTCACGCATTCCAGGTGATGGGAATAAGGGAACTGGTCGACCGGCAGGACCGGCCCCGGTTTGAACCCAGCCGTGACCAAGATCCGCATATCGCGGGCAAAGGTCTGCGGGTTGCAAGACACCATCACCACCCGGCGCACCCCCGGCGTGGCGACGATCTGCTCCACTTGACGTAGCGCGCCAGCCCGCGGCGGATCCAGAACCACCGTATCGAACCCTTCCAATTCGCCCGGCAGCAGGGGCCGCGCCGCGAGGTCGCGGGTTTCCACCGTCACCCGGCCGCCCATGCGCGAACGCCCCGCCCCGGTGGACAAGGCGCGGCTCAGGGCCGGGTCGCCGTCCACGGCATAAACATGGGCGATTTTGGCCAGGGCCATGGTGAAGGTCCCGGCACCGGAATACAGTTCGGCAATCCGCTCCGCCCCCTTGGCACCGGCGACAACTGCGTCCCGCAGGATTTCCTCGCCCTCGGCGGTCGGCTGCATAAAGCCGCCGGGCGGCAATTCCACCACCGCTGGCTCGAACGACGCCGCAACCGAAGCGATATGTGCGACCGGTTCAACCGCGCCATCAGCGCCCCGCCAGGAAATGCGCGCCGCGCCCGAGGTCTGGGCGAAGTCCGCCAAGGCTTCGCGCGTCGCCAAATCCGGTTCGCGGTCCCGCTCGACCACCAGGTCCAAGGCCGGGCCATCCGGGCCAACCACGCGGGCCAGGGCCATGCGCGCCGTCTCGGTCGGCTGCAGCATCTTGGCGGCCAGTTCGCGCAAGGATGGCACCAAGGCATTCAGTTCCGGGACCAGCAGCGGACAGGACGCGATATCGACAATTCGGTTTTCCCGGCGCTCCTTGAAGCCCAGCAAAATCTTATTGCCACCCCGGCGTTCGACCTGAAAGGTCACCCGACGACGGGTGTCGTTGGGCACTGTTGCCAGGTCCAAGACTTCGGGCGTCAGTCCTCGTCGCGATAGGGCCTGAACCAGGATATCCCGTTTCCATTCCCGATAATCGGCAATGGGAACGTGCTGTACCGAACATCCGCCGCAGGCCTGGAAATAGGGGCAAAAGGCGGGTTCGCGCGGGGCCTGTTCGATGAATTTCTCGACCCGGGCCTCGAACCCGTCGCCCCGGGCGGGACCGACTGCGACCTCCACCACATCACCCGGCAGGGTCAGGGGGATGAACAGCCGCCGACCGTCCGGCGCCTCGGCAACGCCGTCGCCCTGCGCCGCCAGGGCGGTGACCGTCGTCTGCAGCGTTTCGGTAAAGCTCTGCGCGGCTGAGCGCCGGCGCGCGCCGCCATGCCGCCCACGCCGACCATGCCGCCCCTTGGCGGAATCAGATTTGCGCGGCAATGTCGGTCACGAAGGTCTTGAAGATATCGCGGGTGGCCGTGCTGAAGCCTTTGATCAGCGAGGTCAGATCGTCGTCCTTGGGCGTAAAGGTACGGCTATAGGTCTTGGCGACCAGAACCTTACCGTCCTGAACGCGGCGCAGAACGAGGTTCATCTCGATAACGCCGGCGTTCTTGCCGCCGACGACGCGTTCCAGCTTTTCGACGCGGCCAGTGATCGAGAAATCGGGCTGAGCCCGCATTTCAGGCGTCAGAACCTTGTCGGCAACACCCGATGCGCGCAGGTAGCTGACCAATTCGGCCTGCAGCAGCACGCCCGGCGGCTCGTTCCAGAAATGATAGTGATAGACCTTCAACTGCAGCGGGTTGTCATCGTGCCGATAGACGATCGCGCGCTGGGTCAATTCACCCGCCGCCAGAAGGCGGTCGACTTCCAGCACGCCTGGAATAATCCGCTTGCCCGGCGTTTCCGGCCCGGCGACTTCCAAACGGTAGAAATGATTTTCCGGCACAGTGGCGTTTCCGCCGCAAGCCGCCAGACCGGCGACAAGCACGAGCGCACAGATGCGAGAGATCAGAATATTCTTCATTTCGGCTGGGCCTCGTCGGTAACCGGCTTACTGTTCAACAGCAGGCCGGGGCTTTGCCTGATCTGCCGCGAGAATTCCAACATATTCCGCGACATGCCTTCCAGGTTTTCATTGATGGCATCGATCCGCCGGGCAAGGCTGCCGACCACGTAACGGGCGTCTTTCAACGTCCGGCGCAGATCGCCGTCGTCTTTGCTGACCATCCCGTTCAGGCTGACCATCAGCTTCTCGCCATTGGCCATGGCGCTGCGGGCATCCTTGGTCGCACCGTTCAGGCTCGCCAAGGTATCTTCCACCAGCTTGCGGTTTTCCGGCGTGCCCGCGGCCTTGAGCTCGTTGCTGAACGACTTCACGTCGGCCCCGATCAATTCCATATTGTCGATCACTGCCGGAATGCGGCGGCTGACGTCGGCGACCAGTAGCGAAACGTCGCCGATCACCTGTTTCAAATCACCGGCCAAGGCTGCGCCATGATCGTCGAGCAGACGGTTGGCGCTTTCGACGGCCTTTTGCACGCTGGCCAAAAGCGGCTGAATGCTGTTGTCGCTGAGCCCGCCGAGTTTCTCCGCGACAGATGAGACGACGGCGAAGATATCGCCGCCTTCGACCGCGGTAAGCTCCGCGCCGGGGGCCAAGGCATCGGGGCTTGCGCCTGCGGAGATGCTCAAGGTCACCGCCGCCAACAGGCCCGGCGCGGCGATCGCGACCTTGCTGTCCTTGGGAATTTTCCAGCCTTCCTGAACCTCGAAATCGACGCGGAACCGCATGCCGCCCTTGCTGGGTTCCGGCGTAACCGTTTCGACTTGGCCGATCGGATAGCCTTCGTAGACGACCTGGGTTCCGAACTTCACCCCGGTGACGTTGCTGTAATAGGCGTGATAGGCGTCGGTCGATCCCGTGCGCCCGGTCAGGACCGACAGGGCTACGATCAACCCCGCGAGCATCAGGATCACGAAGGTTCCGACCATCAGGTAATTAATCTTGTTGCTTCTCACGTCTCGACTCTCGCGTCTTGGCTTTACAGCGGCCGATAGGCGGGCGTTTCGCCCGTCAGCCGGTTCAAATAGGTATCGGCATCCATGGCGTCGTCTTCCGCCACACGGTTCAACAGGTTCTGAATTCGTTGATTGTCACTGGCACGCAGTTCATCCGGCGTGCCGATGAACAGGATGTGCCCCCGGTCCAGCACGGTGATGCGGTCGGCGATCTTGAACGCACTTTCAAGTTCATGGGTCACGACGACCACGGTCATGCCCAGGGCATCGCGCAGGAGCAGGATCAAATCGTCCAACTGCGAGGCCACGACCGGATCCAGGCCCGCCGACGGCTCGTCGCAGAACAGGATTTTGGGGTCCATTACGATGGCCCGGGCGAAGGCCGCGCGCTTGATCATCCCGCCCGACAGCTCCGACGGCATCAGGTTTTCGAACCCGCCCAGCTCCACCACCTGAAGCTTCATGCGGGTCATGATTTCCATGGTCTTGCGGTCGAGCTTGGTATGCTCGAACAGCGGCAGCATGACGTTTTCACCCACGGTCATGGATGAAAACAACGCCCCGCCCTGAAACGCAACGCCCAGCTTTTGGCGCAGTTCGACCAGTTCGACCCCCGACAGCTCGTCGATGTCCTGACCCAGGATACGCATCGTGCCCGAGGTATGATGCTCCAACGCCATCAGATGGCGCAGCAGGGTCGATTTACCGGACCCGGAGCCGCCCATGATGACCATGATCTCGTCGGCCCGGACGTCCATCGAAATCCCTTTCAGGATCATCCGGTCGCCGTAGTGGGTGACCAGATCGCGGACCTCGATCACATTGCGGTGGCCGTCGGCGTCGGGTGCGGTGTTATCGGTGTCGCTCATTCCCCTCCCCCTTCGATCAACGCGTCACCACGAAGGCGAACAGCATGTCGGTGACGATGATCGCCGAGATCGATTGCACCACCGCCCGGGTCGTGGCTTTACCCACGCCTTCGGCACCGCCCTGGACCGAGGCCCCGTTGACGACGCCGATCACGGCAATGAGGAACGAAAAGATCACGCTTTTACCCAGGCCATGCATCAGGTCGTCGACGCTAAGCAGTTCGATGGTTTCGTCCGCGTAGGCGGCCAGGGAAATGCCCAGGTCCAGGTTGACGTAGACCCCGGCGAAGAACAGGCCGACGAAATCGGAAAACAGGGTCAGCGCCGGCAACATGATCAACATCGCGACCAGCGACGGCACGACCAGGAACCGCACCGGGTTGATGCCCATCACGTACAGGGCATCGACTTCCTGATTGATCTTCATGGTGCCGATCCGCGCGGCCAGGGCCGAACCGGAGCGCCCGGCGATCACGATCCCGGTGATCAGCGGCGCGAATTCACGAACCACGGAAAAGGAAATACCGATCGTCACACGACTTTCGGCGCCGAAGATCCGCAGGGTGTGAATGCCCTGAATCGCCAGCATCATGCCGATGGTCGCCGCCAACAGGGCGATGATCGGCACGGCTTGGATGCCGATCGCCATGCATTGTTCAGCGATCGCGCCGAAGCGCACGGCCTGTTTCTCGCGCCGCCCGAAGATCAGCCAATAGAAGCTTTCGATCACCATCATCGCGCCCAGGCCGATTTCCTCGACCCCCGCGACAACGGCGCGGCCAATCCGTTCGGTCATGACGACGATTGGGTTTCGGGTATCGGTCGGGGTCACGCGCGGTGTCTCCGGCTAACGGGCGGCGTCCTTACAAGGCGTCGGCCACGGTGGCATGAATGGTGAACACGGCGTCGAGACGGGCCAATTTCAAAACCCGCATGGCGCCCTCGCTGACCGCGGCCAAGGCCAGGGTTTGCCCCCCTTTCTTGGCGGTCTGCAAGGCTTCGACGAGAGACGCAACGCCGGACGAGTCGATGTAGCCGACCCCGGCAAGGTTGACCACCACCGGCTGTCCCCGGCCGACGGCGTCCAACAGCGCGTCCCGCGCCTTGGGCGATGTCTGTAAGTCGATATCGCCCTCAAAGGCGATCACGACGGATCCGCCCTCATCGGTAACTTCGTGCTTCATGTCCGGTCCCCTCAAGAAGCATCGGCTTTTATTAGTAGCCTCTTTCGCAGTTGTAACAGATTACCCACCCCGGCGGGAGGCGTCACGAACTGAACCTCATCCATGATGGTTCTGATCAGATGCACCCCCAGCCCCCCGGGGCGGATATCGTCCAAATCTCGACCTTTAAGGGCCGATTCATCCACTGGCGCCGCGAAATCCTGAATCTCGACGACCAAGTCGTCACCTTCACGCCGCAAGTTCAGGGCGATTTCCCCATCGTCGCGCCCGCCATAGGCATGGCGGACCACGTTCTGACAGGCTTCGTCCACGGCCAGGATAACCTGTTCGGTCATCTCGTCGTCGCAGGTCAGGAAGTCCAAGGCCGCGCGCACCGATTGGCGAATCACCCGCAGGCGATCCGCCCGTGCCGGCAGACGCATGGCCAAGACAATCTCTTCCGAACTCAGCCCCTTGGTCGGGCCATTGTCTTCCGCCGCATCGTGTTCCTTAACGTCGGCGATACCCAACAGCGTCACATCGTCGCGCATCCCGCCGTCGCTTGGCTTCAACGTGCCGACCACGGCCTCCAAACGATCCGCCAAAGACTGCCCGTCCGTTTCCAACAACAAGCGCTTGACCCCATCGACGCCAAGCTCCGTTCCCGCGTCGTCGATGTATCCCTCGGTCACCCCGTCGGTGAACACCCAGAGGCTTCCACCCTTCAGGTCGATGGCCGTTTCCGGATAGCCGTCCTTTGTCGGCGGCTCGGCCAGAATGCCAAGCGGCGGGCCCTCTGCTTCGAACGCCTCGAACGAACCGTCGGGCAACAACAGCAAAGGCGGCTCGTGCCCCGCATTGGACAGGGTCACGACCCCGGTGCGGGGATCGTAAATGCCCCCGACCATGGTCACGAACATGCCGCGGGCCGCCGTTTCGCAAATTTCACGATTGACCATGGCCAACAACCGGCCCGGCGACAAAACCGCCTTGCCCAAACAGCGATAAAGGCTGGCCGTCTTGGCCATCAACAGGGCCGCGTTCATGCCCTTGCCCGAGACATCGCCCAGACAGAAACAAATTCGCCCATCGGACAGCGGAAAATAATCGAAGAAGTCGCCGGAAACTTCGCGCGCGGGCAGGTTCACACCGGCGATTGCGCCGTCTCCGTCCGCGGCCTGGGGCAGCAGCGAGCTCTGAATTTCGCGCGCCAGCTCCAGCTCGCGCTTGATCCGTTCCTGCTCCAACAGGGCGTCGGCCTGCCGGGCATTGAGGATCGCCAGCGCCGCCGAGGCCGCCAAGGCTTCCAGGAAATTTAGGTCATCGGGGCTGAACAGGCCGTCGCCGCCCCGCTTATTGATCAGCTCGATCGCGCCGATCCGCTCATCCTTGACCGTCAGGGGTGCGCAGAGGATCGATTTGGTGGTGTAGCCGGTTTTCTCATCGACCCCGCCGAAGAAATTGGGGTCTTTCGAAACGTCGCGGACGATCTCGCCCAGGTCGTTCTGCACCACGCGCCCGACGATCCCCTTGTCGGCGGCGATCACCAGGCCGGTGATCTCGGTCGCGCCGACGCAGGCATGACAGGTCAGGTTTTCCTGCGCCTCGTCCAACAGGAACAAAGCGCCACCCTCGGCATCGACGGAACAGGTGATATGCCCAACGGCCTTCAGCAGGGTCGCTTCCAAATCGCGCGACATCGCGAAATCGCGGGACATATCCGCCAGCAGCTCCAGATTGGCCTGGAACCGACGGGCATCCTCGGTCGCGCTAACTTCAGGGGTCACGGCGGGTGCATTAGACATGGCCGAACTATGCCCGGAACGAAGCTGGAATTCGACAATTAATAGAAGGGGATGTGCCTTGTTTTTGTTTTCGCGGCTACGCCCGGCGATATGAAGTTTTCATGTCATCCCGCGATTGGCGTGGACATTTGCCAAGTCCTGCCGAGAATCGTCAACAAATCCGCGGATATTTGATCGTATGCAGGCCCACCCCGAACCCCACATCCCAATCTGATTTCGGTAGGCAACATGGACACGGCCGTCACCCCAGCCGCCCACACTTTGGACACCACCCCCGACCGCGCATCCCCGCCCCCAGGCGATCCCGTCTTGCGGTTCCTGACCTGGGCCCGCGACGACGCCCGCTTTGCCTTTCAGCCGATTATCGATCCGTACACAGGCACATTGTACGGCGTCGAGGCGCTGTTGCGCGGCCATGAGGATTTGGACTTCGTATCGATCCACGCCTTCTTCGACTTTTGCTTCCGCATGGGCATCCTGCAGCAGATCGAAGTCTTGCTGCGCGGGCGGGCCATGAAGCTGTTCGCGCAGATGGGCCTGCCGCCGTCGGCGCGTCTGTTTCTGAACATCGACAACCGCGTCCTTCAGGCCGAGGATCACCGCACGACGGACACCGTCGAGGCGGCGCATGCCGCGGGCCTGCAACCGTCCAGGATCAGCCTGGAGATTTCCGAGCGGCACCAGATCGACCGCGACACCACAAATACGGAAACCCTGGCGCAAATCTATCGCCGGGAACTGTTCCGCGTCGCCATCGACGATTTCGGCACCGGTTTCGCGGGCTTGAAGCTGCTGTACGAACAGAACCCCGACTACATCAAGATCGACCGCTTCTTCATTTCCGGGATCGAACAGGATCGGATGAAAAAGCTGTTCGTGTCGCAGATCGTCGGCCTTGCCCAAACCATCGGCATCACCGTCATCGCCGAAGGGGTCGAGACGGAAAAGGAAATGCTGACCTGCAAGGAAATGGGCTGCAACCTGATCCAGGGCTATTTCGTCGAGCGCCCCCTGACCGATACCGGCGGCCTGAAATCGGTCTATCCCCGCGCCCGCGATCTGCGCAAGGACGATACGGACCGCCGTTTCATCGATCAGGAGCTGTCGGTTCCGCCCGCCGTGCGCAGCAGCTCGAACCTGATGGAAACGTTCGAGCATTTCCGCGAGCACAAGAACATGACGTTCTTTCCCGTGGTCGACGACATGGACGAGCCGATGGGCATCATCCGCGAGGAAGACCTGAAGGACTTCACCTATTCCCGCTACGGCAAGGACCTGTTGGCCAACGTTTCCTACAAACGCCACCTTAACGAATTCGTCCGCCCCTGCCCCGTCGCCGACATTCACGACAACGCCGAACGAGTGCTGGAGAAATACTCCCTGTCGGGGACCAAGGAAGGCATCATCGTGGTCGAGAACCTACGCTACGTCGGGTTCCTGACCGCGTCGTCATTGCTTCAGGTCGTCAACGAAAAGCATCTGGCCATCGCCCGCGACGCCAACCCCCTGACCAAGCTGCCGGGCAACCACATGGTGGTCGAGTACGTAACCGACATCGTCGCCGACGCCGGGGCGGAAGCGGTGATCGCCTATTTCGATTTCGACAACTTCAAGCCGTTCAACGACGCCTACGGCTTCCGCCAGGGCGACCGGGCGATCCTGTTGTTCGCCGAACTGATGAAAAAAGCTTTCGTTTCGGACGGCGCGTTCCTGGGCCATATCGGCGGGGATGACTTCTTCGCTGGATGGCGGGACATGAACTTGGACCGCGTGGGCGAGCGCATCGCCGAGCTTCGCGAAGCCTTTCGCGATCAGGTCGAAACCTTCTATGACAAGGACGCCCGCGAAGCGGGCGGCATCGTCGCCAAGGACCGCGCCGGGGTGGAGCGCACGTTCCCCCTGTTGTCCGTCTCGATCGCCGCCCTGCACCTGACGCCCGGACGCGGCGACGTCACGCCGGACGACCTGGCGCGGCAGATCGCGGATTTGAAGAAGAAAGCCAAAGCGGCCGAGAACGGCATCGCCGAAGGAACCGTCGGCTAAACCGTCAACTCAGCCCCGGCGGACCTTGACGTAACTGCCGGGGGCGTCCTCGATCGGCTTCAGCTTGCCGTCGCCCGGCACGCGGGCGGGAACCTGCCCGTCGGACTTTTCGCTGATCCATTCCTGCCAATCCGGCCACCACGAACCTTCGTGCCGTTCGGCCCCGTCGATCCACTGATCCGGGTCCGTGGGCGTCTTGTCGTTGGTCCAATAGCAATACTTGTTGGCCACCGGCGGATTGATGACGCCCGCGATATGGCCCGAGGCCGACAGCACGAAGCGAACCGGCCCGGAATAAAGCTGCGTCGCCGCATAGGTCGATTTCCACGGCGCGATATGGTCGTCGTGGGTCGACAGCATATAGATCGGCGTCTTGATCTTGGTCAGGTCGATGGGCGTCCCGGCCAGGGTGATGCCGCCCGGCTCCACCAGCTTGTTCTCGTGATACATCTTGCGCAGGTACAGGCCGTGCATCATCGCGGGCATGCGCGTGTTGTCGGCGTTCCAGAACAACAGGTCGAACGCCATCGGCTCGCGGCCCAACAGGTAATTGTTGACCACGAACGACCAGATCAGGTCGTTGTCGCGCATCATGTTGAACACCTGGCTCATATGCGCGCCTTCCAGGTAGCCCTTGTCCGTCATGTGACGTTCCAAAAGCTCCAGCTGTTCCTCGTCGATGAACACGCCCAGTTCCCCCGGATCGGAAAAATCGGTCATGGTCGTGAAGAACGTGGCCGAGGCGACGCGATGGGCGCCGTGCTTCGCGCCCTTGGGCTGGGCCGCCATATAGGCCAGGGTCGAGGCCGTCAGCGTACCGCCGATGCAATAGCCGATGATATTGACACTATCGACGCCGGTGGCGTCTTCGATCGCGTCCATGGCCGCCAGGGGGCCCTGCAGCATGTAGTCGTCGAACGACTTCTGGGCCAGCTTCTCATCCGGATTGACCCAGGAAATCACGAACACCGTATGGCCCTGGTCGGTCGCCCATTTGATCAGCGAGTTCTTGGGTTGCAGGTCGAGGATGTAGAACTTGTTGATCCACGGCGGCACGATCAGCAGCGGACGCTTGGCGACCTTTTCCGTCGTCGGCGCGTACTGGATCAACTGCATCAGGTCGTTCTGGAACACGACCTTGCCCGGCGTGGTCGCGACGTTCTTGCCCAGGGTAAAGGCCTTGTCGTCGGTCATGGTGATGCGCAGGCGGCCCTCGCCCCGCTCCAGATCCTCCAACAGATTGTCCAGTCCCTTGACCAAGTTCTCGCCCTTGGTTTCCAGCGTGTGCTCAAGAACCTTGGGGTTGGTCGCGGCGAAATTGGTCGGCGACAGGGCGTTGACCCACTGCCGGGTGTAGAAATTGGCCTTGGCCTTGGTCTGTGGGTCGAGGCCGCTGACATCGCGAACCGCTTCCTGCACCCAGTTCGACGTCAGCAGGTAGGATTGCTTCAAGGTGTCGTACAGAACGTTCTCCGACCAGATCTCGTCCTTGAAGCGCTTGTCCTCGCGCGACGGCTCGACGACGGGCTTGGCCTCTTCGCCGCTCAGCCGCTTGGACGCCTGCTCGAACAATTCCGCATAGCCCTGCCATAGCTTCGATTGCGCCTCGGCCAGCTTGGCCGGGTCGGACAGCATCGCGGCGCCCAGTTCGAAAAACGCCTTTCCGACGACCATGGGATCGGGAATCTGAAAGCCTTTCTGGTCGACTTGATGTTCCCAGAACTGACGCATGATGCGCTGGCAACGGTCGTGCAGCGCCTGGGCGGCGCGCTCGGCCTCTTCCGCGCTGGTGAACGGCGTTTCAATGGGGGCCTTCATTTCGGGCGTGCTTTTGTCGGCTTTCCGGCGGGGCGGGCGGGTGGTGGTCTTGGACATGCGGCCAGGCTCCGGCTGTGGATGTCGGCAGGGCGAGTGTAACGTCCTTTTTTAATATGCGCCACGGGTCGAGCAAGCGTTCCGTGGCGATAACATGCTTTTCCGCGGGGCGTCGGACCGGTAAAAGCCTGAAGTCGCATGCTGGGGGGCGTGTTGGAGGACCTATGCCTTTTCTTACCGCCAGAATGACCTTCCCCAAATGGACGGCCTTGGCCGTGTTTACCCTGTCCGTCGTCTTGATGGTGATGCCCACGCCTGACGGCTGGGAGCCGCATATCCTGCGCGGCGCGGCCTTGATCGTGTTCGCCATGGGGTTCTTCGCGACCGGCGTGCTGCCCGAGTTCGTGACCGGCCTGGCCCTGTTCGCCGTGGCCTCGCTGATCGCCATCGCTCCGCCGGAAGTGATCTTCGCCGGTTGGGCCTCGACCGCGCTATGGCTGACCGTGGGCGGGCTGATCGTCGGTATCGCCGTCAACCGCACCGGGTTGGGCAAGCGGCTGGCGATGCGCATGACCGGCCTGTTCGGGGGCAGCTATCGGTCTCAGGTGCTGGCGCTGATCTGCGTCGGCGTGGCTCTGTCGTTCTTGATGCCGTCGACCGTCGGGCGCGTCATTTTGCTGGTGCCGATCGCCCTGGCCGTCGCCGACCATCTGGGCTTCGCGCCCGGTCGCTCGGGCCGCGACGGCCTGGTCATGGCCGCGGCCTGCGGCACCTGGATGCCCGCCGTGGCGATCTTGCCTTCCAACGTGCCCAACATGGTCCTGGCTGGGGCGGCGGAGACACTTTACGGCGTGCACACCAGCTATGGGGCTTATCTGTTGCTGCATTTCCCGGTGATCGGCCTGATGAAAGCCGTCGCCGTGTATTTCACCGTATTGGCCTTGTTCCCCGACCGGGGAGACGACGGCAACGGAACCGCCCCGCCGGTGGCGCAGCCCATGACCCGCGACGAAAAGGTGCTGGCCTGGATTCTCGCCATCACCCTGACCCTTTGGGGATTGGACTTTCTGCACGGCATTTCACCGGCCTGGATCGCCCTTGGGTCCGGCGTGATCTGCCTGTTGCCGGGCGTCGGGCTGGTATCGAAGGAAGACTTCGCGACCAAGTTCAATACGGCTTCGATCATCTATATCGCCGCCATTCTGTCGGTCGCGGCGATCATCGTCTCGAGCGGCCTGGGCACCGCTTTGGGCAAGGCCCTGTTGCCGCATCTTCCGGTCGAACCGGGGCATCCGGCACAGAACTTCGCCGCCTTGATCGGCCTGGGCGCCGTCACCGGCATTCTAGCGACCGCCCCCAGCGTGCCCGCCGTGCTGGCGCCTTTCGCCCAGGATCTGGCCCAAGCCACCGGTCTGCCGCTGGTCAGCGTGCTGATGACCTTGGTCATCGGCTACTCGACCATGTTCCTGCCTTATCAGGTGCCGCCCTTGGTGGTCGCCCTGCAACTGGGTAATGTCTCGCTAGCGCGGGCGACGCGCTTCACACTGGCATTGGCCTTCGTGACCATCGTCGTGCTGCTGCCGATCACCTTCTTCTGGTGGCGGCTGCTGGGCTATCTGCCGTAACCTGGGGCGATCATGAGTGAAGGACCGATTACACAGATTGCCACGCTGACCTGCCCGGTCTGCGGCTTTCCGGCGACGGAAGCCATGCCGCTGACCGAATGCATTCAGTACTACCAATGCATGGAATGCGGATCGATGATCACGCCCGAGGAAGGAAGCTGCTGCGTATTCTGCTCCTACGCCTCGGCCCCTTGCCCTCCGGCCCAGGTCCGGGCAAGAGGACGCTGACTGGCGCCCGGGCCTAAGCCGCCAGGAACGGAGCCGGGTCGTAATCGGGCATGAAGGCAGCGAACATCGCCCGATTGCTGTCCGCATAACGGGCCAGGAAGGCCGTCGCCGCCGTGTCATCGAAGCCCGCCGCATCATTTGCGGCCTGCGCCACCATCCCGGTATTGAAGGCCTGGCGCAGTTCGGCCGCGGCCTCGCGCCCCCAGCGCCCCCGGATATCGCGCATGATCGCCACAGGCTCGGTCACGCCGGAGCGTAACAGGTCGCTGACCGCGCCCGCGATCTCGGATGGAACCGTCCGATTGGCGGACAGTTGCATCGGCAAGAACGGCGTTTTGATGCTCGGATTGTAGAGATGATTACGCGGCACTTCGGTCGGCTCCGCCACACCCATCAGGCCCTGCAGGGCGCTGACGAACCCTGGGTAGGGGCTGGTCTGCGCCTGGAAACACTCCGCGTTGTAGGGAACGACCTGTACGGCCCCGGCACCGAAGGCATCGACGAAATATCCGACCAGCGAGTGCCAGTCCAAGGCGCTTTGCGGAATGCCCTTAACGAATTCGGCAAAACCAAGCTGCCCGCCGTTCTGGAGATGCAGCGCATAAAGCGAGCGTACGAACGACGCCTGGTCCCGGACCAGCATCAGGATTCGCGCGTCGAACCCCACTAACAGCGCCGCCAAGCAGTGCGCCCGGCCGGCGACATCGATACCCGGCCCTGATTCCAACCAGGTCGCCGACAATCCCTCTTCCGTCAGGAAGTAGCCACCCACGTTGCCATTTGCCGGCGGCATGTGGTTCGCCCGCAGGTCAGCGACGAAGGCATCCGTCCAAAACGCATCGGCGCGGTGGTCACGCAGGTACAGATGCAGGTCGAGCAACGGCTCGACCCCCGCCTGCCGCAGCTGCTGGGATACGTGGTGCTGAGGGTCCAGGAACGCATGCTCGATCAAGGTCGATGCGCAGCGCTGTAACCCGACATGAAGGAAAAACGTCGCTGACACGCGTGCCCCCCGATCCGTCGTTTGAATACCTGGGGGCATTCTAGGGAACAGGCTTTACCGAGGCCTTAACCGTGCCTAGATGCCGCCGGGGCGGGCTTCTTCCTCGGTCGAGCGGTATTTGTATTGAAGGCCGATCGACATGCCCTTTAGGGGCGGCATCGCGCCCAGAACCAAAGCGGTGCCGATGGGAATCCACAACAACAGATGGACCCAGACCGGCGGCTCGAACGCGACCTCCAGCCACAGGGCGAAACCAACGATGATCCCGCCGATCACCAACAGGATCGGCACCACCAAGGCATCGCCCGTGTCATGGCCGCGAAAGCTCATCCCGCAATGGCCGCAGGTATCGGCAACCTTCAGATAGCCGGTAAATAAGCGTCCCTCGCCGCAGCGCGGACATTTACCGGTCATGCCGCGCTTCACGGGCGTCCAACCTTCGTCGTCATAGGGGGCGGACGATGGAGTAGCGGGGGATTCGCTCATCAAGGGCTCCTAGCGTTCTACAGCCTGAATGCGTGAAATCAACATAGTGCCCGATGCACCGGAATGCCAGGGGTGCGCCTAAGCGATGCTCAAAAAGAAAACGCTCCCCACCGGGTGGGGAGCGTTTCCAAAACCAAAGGCTTGCCGACAGCTTACAGCAGCTGGGTCGCGTTGCCCTTGCCCCACCAATAGATGGAGACAAACAGGAACAGCCAGACCACGTCGACGAAGTGCCAGTACCAAGCGGCGGCTTCGAAGCCGACATGCTTTTCAGCCAGGAAGTGCCCCTTCCAGGCGCGGAACATGCAGACGATCAGGAAGGTCGTCCCCACGATCACGTGGAAGCCGTGGAAGCCGGTCGCCAGATAGAAGGCCGACGGATAGATGCCGTCCTTCAGGCCGAATGCGGCGTGGTGATATTCGTAAGCCTGGAAGCACGAGAAGATCAGGCCCAGGATCACCGTGTACAGCAACCAACGGCCCGCGACCTTGTTGTCGCCCTGGCGGATCGCATGGTGGGCAACCGTGCAGGTCGCGCCCGAGGTCAGCAGGATCAGCGTGTTCAGGAAAGGAATGTTCCACGGGTTGAAGGGCACGATGCCTTCCGGCGGCCAAGGAACGGTCGCGACGTTCGACAGGAACGGCACGCTGGCGTGGAAGAAGGCCCAGAAGAAAGCGACGAAGAACATCACTTCGGAAGCAATGAACAGCAACATGCCGACGCGCAGGCCATGGGCCACGACGTCGGTGTGAAGCTTGCGGGTCAGGCTTTCCGCGACCACGTCCTTCCACCAGCCGTAGAAGGTGTAGAACAGGATCACGAAGCCGACGCCCATCATGTACCACGGACCGCCGTGCATGAACCAAATCGCGCCCGTCGCCAAAACCAGCGCCGCAACCGACGCGGTCAGCGGCCACTTGCTCGGCTCCACCATATGGAAGGGGTGATTACCGCCACTCGCCATTCTTATTTACTCCCTTTGGTCGTTCCTCGGGGAACCGAAGCTCCCGAATGCCTTGAATTATAAAGCCGCTCAGCCCCCCGAACGCTTGTCACCCTTGGCGACAGCGCTGGTCTTCTGATCGGAAGAGGCCGCATCGGCGGCCCGATGGAAGGTATAGGACAGCACGATATCGTGGACGTCCTTGGTATCCGGATCGGTAAACAGCTCCGGATCGACGTAGAACTGCACGGGCATGTCCACCTGCTGGCCGGGCTGGAGCGTCTGCTCGGTGAAGCAGAAGCATTCGACCTTGGTGAAATAGATGCCCGCCTTGTACGGCGTCACGTTGAAGCTGGCCGTACCGGTAACCGGTTTGGACTCGTCGTTGGTCGCAGAATAGAACGCCAGCGCCGGCTCGCCCGCGCGCAAAACCATTTTCTGCTGCTCGGGCCGGAACCGCCAATTGAGGTTCCGGGCGACATTCGCATCGAACGTCACGGTGACGCGTTCGTTGGAAATCGCCTTAGGCATATCCTTGGCGTCACCCACCTGGGTGGTGCCCGCGAAACCCGTCACCTGACAGAACAGCTGGTACAACGGGACCGCCGCATAGGACAGGCCGACCATGCCGCCCACGACCGCGAACAGCACGCCGGCTGTACGCAGATTGCGGGAATTACGTGGTTGCCTAGACACCGCTTCGGTCCTCGTTGCCAGTTCGGTTTACCGCGTACCGGTTCGCCGAGGCCCTTAGTGGGCCTCGAGCTTCCCGGTCATGTCGGGCACGTCCTCGAAGGTGTGGAACGGCGCCGGGCTCGGCACGGTCCACTCCAGGGTCGTGGCACCTTCACCCCACGGATTGGCTTCCGCGGGCTTACCCGAGGACAGCGTCCGCCACAGCACGACGAAGAAGATCAGCGTGCCCAGGATGGTGATGGCGGCACCGATCGACGACACCATGTTCCAACCGGCATAGACGTCCGGATAATCCTGATAACGGCGCGGCATACCGGCCATACCCAGGAAGTGCTGCGGGAAGAACAGCAGGTTGACGCCGACGAAGGTCACCCAAAAGTGCAGGCGGCCCAGGCCTTCCGGATACTGACGGCCGGACATTTTGCCGATCCAGTAGTACCAGCCGGCGAAGATCGCGAACACCGCGCCCAGCGACAGCACGTAGTGGAAGTGCGCAACCACGTAGTAGGTATCGTGGAAGGCCATATCGACACCGGCGTTGGCCAGAACGACGCCCGTCACGCCACCGACCACGAACAGGAAGATGAAGCCGACGGCCCAGAGCATGGGCGTATCGAAGCGGAGCGAGCCGCCCCACATGGTCGCGATCCACGAGAAGATCTTAACCCCCGTGGGCACGGCGATAACCATTGTCGCCGCCACGAAGTAGGCCCGCGTTTCCACGTTCAGGCCGACCGCATACATGTGGTGGGCCCAAACGACGAAGCCGATGAAGCCGATCGAAACCATGGCGTAGGCCATGCCCAGATAGCCGAACACCGGCTTCTTGGAGAAGGTCGAAACGATCTGCGAGATGATGCCGAAGGCCGGCACGATCATGATGTAGACTTCCGGGTGGCCGAAGAACCAGAACAGGTGCTGCCACAGGATCGGGTCACCACCGCCTGCCGGAACGAAGAAGGCGGTACCGAAGTTACGGTCGGTCAGCAGCATGGTCAGGCCACCAGCCAGGACCGGCAGGGCCAGAACCAGCAGGAAAGCGGTGATCAGCATCGACCAGACGAACAGCGGCATGCGGTGCAGGGTCATGCCCGGGGCCCGCATGTTGAGGATCGTGACGATGAAGTTGATCGCGCCCAGGATCGACGAAGCACCCGCCACGTGCAGCGACAAGATGGCGAAGTCGACGGCCATGGACGGGCTGAAATCGATGCTCGACAACGGCGGATAGACGGTCCAGCCGGTAGCGGCACCACCGCCGATGATACCGGACAGCAGCAGCAGGATGATCGAAGCGACCAGCAGCCACAGCGACACGTTGTTCATGCGCGGGAAGGCCATGTCCGGCGCGCCGATCATCAGCGGCACGAACCAGTTGCCGAAACCGCCGATCAGCGCGGGCATGACGAAGAAGAAGATCATCAGGAAGCCGTGCGCCGTGACCAGCACGTTATAGAAGTGCGCGTCGGCGATGAACTGGATGCCCGGTTCCGCCAACTCCAGACGGATCAGCCAGGACGCCACACCGCCCAGGATCGCGGCGAAGATCGCGGCAACCATGTACAGGGTACCGATGTCCTTGTGGTTGGTGGAATACAGCCACCGGCCGATGCCCTTGGGGGCGTGGTTGTGATCGTCGTGCCCGGCGTGGGCGGTCGCTTCACTGGCCATGGGTTAACCTCATTTCGCTCCGTTGATTTCCGGCCGCCGCAGCAGGCCGAATCTTTCCTTATGAATTCCTACAGCCCTGCCAAATCAGTTCTTGGCTTGGGCCAATTTGACCGGCGCGTCCCCCATGGCCGGAGCCGGCATCGAGTCGGCGTATTTCGCCTGGGCCGACTTCACCCAAGCCGCGAACTCTTCCTTGGACACCGCTTTGATGTGGATCGGCATATAGGCATGCCCGACACCGCAAAGCTCCGAGCACTGACCGTAGTAGTCGCCCGTCTTGGTGATACGGACCCAGTTTTCGTTGGTGCGGCCCGGAACCGTATCCATCTTCAGGCCCAGCGCAGGCATGGCCCAGTTGTGGATCACGTCGTCGGAGGTCTGCAGAATGCGGACGTTGGTGTCGACCGGCAGGACAACGATGTTGTCGACGGTCAGAAGGCGCGGCTGACCGGGCTTCAGGTCTTCCGTGGCGACCATCTGGCTGTCGAACTTGAACGCGCCGTTGTCGGGATACTCATAAGACCAATACCACTGATGGCCGGTGACCTTCAGGGTCATGTCCGGGTTCTCGTGCTTATCCATATAGAAGAGCAGCTTGAACGACGGCACCGCGACAACGATCAGGATAATGATCGGGACGACCGTCCACACCACCTCGATGAAGGTGTTGTGGGTCGTCTTGGACGGGACCGGGTTGGCCTTTTCGTTGAATTTGACGATCACGTAGATCAGCAAAGCCAGGACGAACAGGGTGATCGCCGTGATGATCCAGAACAGAAGGTCATGGAAGGAATGGATCTTTTCCGCGACCGGCGAAGCCGCGTCCTGGAAGGTCATCTGCCAAGGTTTCGCCATGCCTTCCGCCGCCTGGGCCGTGCCGGCGCAGAAGGAAAGAACGGTCAGTACGGCTCCCGTGAACAGGGCGTGCAATCTCAAGGTCATGGTCCTCATCCGAAATTACCGGGCGTTTGGATTTACACACGAAAAGCGTTTAATCCGTTATGCCCTTGTTTCTTAACCCGTTATGCCTGCACCCGACCGCGCGCAATGATGCCGCACCGCCGGGGAGACGCGGTGTCTTAGCTACCATCCCGCAGCGGCGTTGCAAAGGCTTTTTTACCCTGGACAAATGGGCCAATAGCCTTGATTTTCCGCCCCTGAGGTTCGATCTGGATGATGCGCGCCGTCCCAAAGGGCCGCGGCGCTCCATCCCAACCGCCCGGAACGGCGGTGCAAGGAAGCAAGGCCAACAGGCAAGGCCACAGACAAGGAACGCAGGATGATGAAGAATTGGCAGATGGGAGCGTTGCTCGGCGTCGTCGCCGTGTCGCTATACGCTTTGTTCTGGTTTCACATGGTCACCCGGTAAGCGGGCCGCGCCATCATGACCATTCAGGACCTCCCCCACCTGATCGCCGGGTTCAATGCTCTGTCCGTCGTTTTCATGACGGTCGGTTACATCTTCATCAAGCAAGGGGCCAAGGATAAGCACCGTGCGATGATGCTTTGCGCGGCGGCGGCTTCCGCGGCGTTCCTGGTCGTCTACGTGATCTACAAGCTCAATTCCGGTTTCGCCAAGTTCGGCGGCGAAGGCATGATCCGCCCGATCTACTTCACGATCCTGATCGTCCACGTGATCGGCGCGATCGCCATCACGCCGTTGGTTCCCATGACTTTCTGGCGCGCCCTGACCGGGCAGTTCGAGCGCCACCGCGCCCTCGCCCGCTGGGTTTGGCCGCTGTGGATGTATGTCGGCATTTCCGGCGTGGTCGTCTATGTGATGGCCGTTCATCTGTATCCCTACACCGGATCGTAAGCAGCGAATCCCAGATGACCGAACAAGCGCAAACCGCATCCGCCCTGACCGCCGCCCGATTGGGCCCCGATGCCCGCTGGGAAATCCGCGCCTGGTTGCTGCTGGGCCTGGCCGCCCTGGCCATCGCCGGGGCGTTCGCCCTGTTCCTGGCCGTTTCCCGCGTGCCGGGCACGGAACAGATCATTCCCTGGCCGCTGCGATTCTTCGAAAAAGGTTTGGTGATCCACGTCGTTTATTCCTTCGTGGTCTGGTTCCTTTGCATCCTGGGCGCGTTGGCGGCGGCGGCGACCTATCACCTGGATGACGGGCGCACCCGCGGCCGGTCGACCGGCCGATCCGCCGTGTGGATGGTCGCGGCGGCGGAAATCCTGTTGATGGCCCCGGCCCTGAAGCATGACACCATCCCGTCGCTGAACAACTACGTCCCGGCGATTCTCGACCCTCTTTATTACCTGGGCCTGGTGTTCCTGTTCATGGGCGTGATGTTCGTGATCCTGCGTCTGGTCGCGGCCCTGATCCGCCGCGTCAACCCGCCGGGCCCCGAAGGCAAGGCCGTGGTCCTGGTCTCCGGCATCTATGTCGCGGCCTTCGCCTGCCTGGCCGTGACCTTCAATCTGGCCTCGGGTGAGCCGGCGACGGTGGAATTGAACGAACGCCTGTTCTGGGGCGGCGGCCATGTGCTGCAGTTCGTCAACACAGGCTTGATGCTGACCGCCTGGTACGCGCTGTCCGGCTTGGCCGGGCGGCAGCCGAAAAGCGGGCTGTTCTTCGGCGCCATCGGGGCGCTGTTCCTGTTCGCCCTGATCGGACCGGCCCTTTACGCGATCTTCCCGGCGTTCAGCCCCGAACAGACGGTCGCCTTCACCAACTTGCAATACCTGCTGGCCCCGGCCCCGGTTGTTATGGCGGCGGCGATCCTGTTCGGCGGCGCATCTTCGACAAGCGACGCCGACCCGGCACGGGCGGCCCTTGCCCGCCGTGCCCTGTTCCTGTCCTTAGGCGTGTTTTTCCTGGGCGGGTTCCTGGGCCTGTTCGTCGATGGCGCCGACACCCGCACCCCGGCCCATTACCACGGCGTGATCGGCGGGGTGAACCTGGCCCTGATGGCGCTGGTGTTCGGCGTGCTGCTGCCGTCCCTGGACCGCGCGCCCAAGCTGAGCCGCGCCGTGACCGCCCTGTTCTGGCTATACGGCCTGGGTCAGGCGCTGCATTCCCTGGGCCTGTTCCTGGCCGGGGGCTACGGCGCGCCGCGCAAGGTCGCGGGCGATATCGCCGGTCTGGAGGCCTTTTGGGCCCAGGCCGGACTGTATGGCATGGGGGTCGGTGCGCTGATCGCCGTGGCCGGTGGGGTGATGTTTATTTGGATCGTCGGGCGGGCCTTGTTGCGCCGCGCCGACTCAACGGTCTAGCCCTGAAGCCCAAGTTAAAATATAAAGCGCCCAGGAAACATATAGCGACACCGTCATGAGGCCCCCCGTGAGCGAAACCGTCGCCTCTCAGATCGACGCCGCGGCCAACGCCGCCACCCACCGCGAACCCCGCCCGGAACCTTACTTCCGGTTGGCGGATTACGCCCTGCTGCTGAAGCCGCGGGTGATGTCCCTGGTCGTGTTCACGGCCATGGTCGGGCTGGTCATGGCGCCGGGCGGTATCGGCATGTTGGAATTGTTCATCGCCATCCTGTGCATTTCGCTGGGGGCCGGGGCCTCGGGCGCGATCAACATGTGGTACGACCGCGATATCGACATCCACATGCGCCGCACCATGCACCGCCCCATTCCGGCGGGCCGCATGCAAGCCCGCAACGCCCTGATCTTCGGCACGGCCCTGGCGATCGCCTCGGTCCTGGCCATGGGCCTGCTGGTCAACGAGATTTCCGGCGCCCTGCTGGCCGTGACGATCCTTTATTACGTGTTCATCTACACCGTCTGGCTGAAGCGCCGGACGCCGCAGAACATCGTCATCGGCGGCGCCTCGGGCGCGCTGCCGCCGGTTATCGGCTGGGCCGCGGTGACCGGGAACGACGCCTTCCTGGCCGATCCCTGGGGTGCGGTGGCGCTGTTCATGATCATCTTCCTGTGGACGCCGCCCCATACCTGGGCGCTGGCCTTGTTCCGCCGTCAGGACTACGAAAACGTCGGCGTGCCGATGCTGCCCGTGGTCGTCGGCGAACACCGCACCAAGGTGCAGATGGCGATTTATACGGCGCTGCTGATCCCGGCGACGCTGGCCCCGGTGGCGATCGGCATGTCCGGCTGGATCTATGCCGCCGCCGCGATCGGTCTGAACGCCGGTTTCGTCTGGCACATGGCCCAGGTCTGGCGGGCGGAAAACGTGTCCGACGCCAAGGAAGGCCCCTGCCGGCCGATGTTCTTCTATTCGATCATTTATCTGTTCGGCATTTTTGTCGCCCTTTTGGCCGACCGCACCCTGTTCTTCCCCGTGTTCTGACCCCATATTGGCGATATGCCCGACAGTGCTCCCGCCGATAACGCCTACTCACAGCTGGAAAACCGCTTCCGGCGACTGAATGCGTTGTCCGAGGCGCAGGAAATCCTGCATTGGGACATGTCGACGGTGATGCCGCGCGGCGGGCACGAAGCCCGCTCCGAACAATTGGCCGAACTGGCTGCCGTTCACCATGGCATGCTGACCGCGACGGAAACGGGCGACCTGATCGCCGCCGCCGAGGATGCTGCCGACAACCTGACCGAATGGCAGCGTGCCAACCTGCGTGAAATCAAGCGCCGCTACGTCAAGGCCACGGCCCTGACCGAAGATCTGGTAACCCGCCTGTCCCGGGCCTCGACCACCTGTGAAGCGGTCTGGCGCGACGCCCGCGCCGACAACGATTTCAAGGCCGTGCAGCCGTACGTCGCCGAGTTGCTGACCCTGGTCCGTGAACAGGCCCGGGTGAAATCCGAAACGCTCGGTCTGGGCCTGTACGATTCCTTGCTTGCCGATTACGAGCCGGGCGGACGGTCGGACGAGATCGATAGCGTTTTCGCCGAACTGGAAGCCTTCCTGCCGCCGTTCCTGGAACAGGTACTGGAAAACCAGGCCCGCCAGCCGCAGATCATTCAGCCCGACGGCCCCTTCCCCGAGGCCACGCAAAAGGCCCTGGGCCGCAAGTTCATGGAACTGCTGGGCTTCGATTTCCATCACGGACGGTTGGACGTCAGCCTGCATCCGTTCTGTGGCGGCACGCCGGACGACGTGCGAATCACCACCCGCTACGACGAAGACGATTTCACCTCGGCCCTGATGGGCGTGCTGCACGAAACCGGCCATGCGCTGTATGAGCGCGGCCTGCCGCAGGATTGGCGCGGCCAGCCGGTCGGCCATGCGCTCGGCATGTCGGTGCACGAAAGCCAGTCGTTGATGATCGAAATGCAGGTCTGCCGTTCCAAGACCTTCCTGCATTTCGCCGCCCCGATCATGCGCGAGACCTTCAAGGGCTCGGGCCCGGCCTGGGAAGCGGACAACCTGTTCCGCCTGTACACCAAGGTCGAACGCAGCTTCATCCGCGTCGACGCCGACGAAGTGACCTATCCCGCCCATGTGATCCTGCGCTACCGCCTGGAGAAAGCGCTGATCGAGGGTGATATGGAAATCCCCGATCTGCCCGGCGCTTGGGACGACGGGATGGAGCGCCTTTTGGGCATCCGCCCGCCGACCGACACCCTGGGCTGCATGCAGGACATCCATTGGTACGATGGGGCCTGGGGCTATTTTCCGACCTATACCCTGGGTGCCATGACCGCAGCGCAACTTTACGCCGCCGCCCGCGAACAGGATGCCGAGATCGAGCCCGCCATCGGCCGGGGCGACTTCGCCCCCTTGCTTGCTTGGCTGCGCACGCACGTCCACGGCAAGGGCTCGTTCGAAAGCGCCCGGGACCTGTTGGTCCACGCCACGGGCAATCCGCTCGACCCCAAGGTGTTCGAACACCACCTCAAAACCAGATATCTGGCCGATTAAGCATGACCGACCTCAAATACATCTCCACCCGGGCCGCCAAGGATTCGGCGGCGGCTTCCGCCCTTGGTTTCGAAGACGTGTTGCTGGCGGGCCTGGCCCGCGACGGCGGCCTGTACGTTCCGGAAACCTGGCCGCAGTTTTCCGCCGACGACATCCGCGCCATGCAGGGCCTGGACTATCCGGCGCTGGCGCTACGCGTGATGACGCCGTTCGTCGGCAGCGCCATCCCGGCGGATGACCTGAAAGGCCTGATCGACGCAGCCTATGCGAGCTTCGACGCGCCCGACGTCCTGCCGCTGAAGAAGCTGAATGACGGCGAATACCTGCTGGAGCTGTTCCACGGCCCGACCCTGGCGTTCAAGGACGTGGCGATGCAGATCCTGGGCCGTCTGTTCGATTATGTCCTGAGCAAACGAGGAGAGCGCGTGACCATCGTCGGTGCGACCTCGGGCGACACCGGCTCGGCGGCGATCGAGGCCTGCCGCGACAAGGACGCCATCGACATCTTCATGCTGCATCCCGTGGGCCGCGTCAGCCCGGTGCAGGAAGCGCAGATGACCACGGTGATGGCCGACAACGTCCATAACCTCGCCATCGAGGGCACCTTCGACGACTGCCAGGACCGGGTGAAGGACCTGTTCAACGATCAGGCCTTCCGCGACAAATTTCATATGTCGGCGGTCAACTCCATCAACTGGGCCCGCGTCATGGCCCAGATCGTCTATTACTTCTGGGCCGCGGTTAAGCTCGGCGCGCCGGACAACAAGGTTGCGTTCTCGGTGCCCACGGGCAATTTCGGCAACGTCTTCGCCGGATACGCCGCGATGCAGATGGGCCTGCCGGTCGACAAGCTGATCGTCGGCTCCAATTCCAATGACATCCTGGCCCGGTTCTTCGCCTCGGGCTCCATGGAAATGACCGAGGTCGTGCCGACCGTCAGCCCGTCCATGGACATCCAGATTTCCAGCAACTTCGAACGCTTGCTGTTCGACCTTTTGGGTCGCGACGGCGCTGCCTGCGCCGAGGTTTTGACCGGGTTCCGCAAGTCCGGCAAGTTCGCGGTGACCGAGGCCCAATTGGCTCAGGCCCGCAAGGTCTTTGCCGGGGCGCGCTTCGACGATGCCGAGACCAAGGCGATCATCAAAACGGTTCTGGCCGAAACGGGCGAACTGATCGACCCGCATACAGCGGTCGGCGTGGGGGCTGCCCGCGCCTGCAAGTCGGAAACCACCGCCCCCTGCGTGATCCTGGCGACGGCCCATCCGGCCAAATTCCCCGACGCGGTCGAGGATGCCAGCGGCCAGCGCCCGGCCCTGCCGGCGCGGATGGCCGACCTTTTGGATCGGCCCAAGCGTTGCCAAACCCTGGCCAACAATTTAGAACAATTAAAAAAATACATCGAAACAACTCTGGGATAAGCCCGTGCCCGTACAGATCACCGAGCTGGACAACGGCCTTCGCGTCGTAACCGAACGAATGGACCGGGTTGAAACGGTCTCCGTCGGAGCCTGGATCGGGGTCGGCGCCCGGCACGAGGCCGAGGCCGTCAACGGCGTTTCCCATCTGTTGGAGCATATGGTGTTCAAGGGCACGGCCAAGCGCAGCCCGCGCGCCATCGCCGAGGAAATCGAAGCCGTCGGCGGCCATATGAACGCCTATACGGCGCGCGAGCACACCGCCTATTACGCCAAGATGCTGAAGGACGACCTGGGTCTGGCGATGGACGTGATCGCCGATCTGGTCCAGCACGCGACCCTGGACCCGGAAGAGTTGGAACGCGAACGCCACGTGGTGATTCAGGAAATCCATCAGCTTCACGATACGCCCGACGATCTTGTGTTCGAGAATTTCCAGGCCATGGCTTTTCCCGAGCAGGCCTTAGGCCGCTCGGTCCTGGGTTCTGAATCGCTGATCGGCGCGATGTCGCGCGATGCGGTCATGGATTACATGAAGGCCCATTACGCGGCCCCCGTCAGCGTCGTTTCCGCCGCCGGCGCCCTGGATCACGACCGGGTGGTCGAGATGGTGCAGGAAACCTTCGGCGATCTGCCGTCCGGCGCGCCGGCCGACCGCGAAGCCGCCCGCTACGGCGGCGGCGAGGTCCGCAGCGACCGCGACCTGGAACAGGTCCATATCACCCTGGGCTTCGACGGCATGGCCTATGACGACGCGGATTATTACGTCGGATCGGTCCTATCGACCCTGTTGGGCGGCGGCATGTCGTCGCGGCTATTCCAGGAAATTCGTGAGAACCACGGCCTGGTCTATTCGATCTACAGCTATCAGTCGGCCTATACGGACGGCGGGCTGTTCGGCATCTATGCCGGCACCGGCGAAGACGAGGTCCGCGAACTAATGCCCCTGATCGCGGATGAACTGAACAAGGTCCGCATCAGCGTCGGCGAAGACGAGGTCGCCCGCGCCCGCGCCCAGTTGAAGGCCTCGATCCTGATGTCGCTGGAAAGCACCTCGTCCCGGTGCGAACAACTGGCACGGCAGATGCTGATCTTCGACCGCCCCATTCCGGCCGAGGAAATCGTCGCCAAGGTCGATGCCGTGACGCCGGAAGACGTCATCCGCGTGGCCGGACGCCTGTTCAGCTCCAAGCCGACGGTCTCGGCGATCGGCCCCCTGGCCAAGCTGGAGGCGGGCGAAGCCTTCGCCCAGCGGCTTCACGCCTGATCGGTTTCGCTGATCTCAATCGTGCCCACGCTGGAAGCGGTCCAGCGACACACCGCCGGTGACCGTTTCTCCGTCTTCGGATAGCGGTAGGCGCAACGTGGTCGTCGTGAACTTCAACCCTTTCACCGAGACCCAGCGGGTCCGCGTATAGAGCGGGCCGCGTTCCTCGATCATCAACGGAAATATCTCGGCATTCACGAAGCCGAAGCTTGTGACGTTGTCGGCGTAATAGGATTTTCCGGTCAATTCCTCGCCGGCGACCTCGACCATGTAGGATCCGAAGAAGCGATAGCGAAAATCCGGGCGCGAGCCGATAAAGTCGACCACGGCGGTACAGGGAATCAAATCGGACGGAAGCTTTTCCAATCGGAATTCCCGGACCGACGGCGCGATCCGCATGCCGCGCGCATCGTTCCAATAGTCCAATACCCTAAGTAGATCGCCGTCCTGTATGGATCTGAGATCGAGAATTTCCTTTTCGGAAATATAGGCGAAGCGTTGATCCCTCAACGTTCCGAAGGTGTCGGACATCTGGTTTACCTTAGGGACCGGGAGCGACCGCGGTCGGATATGGATGATGGTTTAGGCGTCGTTCAATCCCGTCTTTTCAAATCGGTTCGCCGTCACCGCGCCGGTAACGGATTCGCCGTCTTCGGACAGTGGCAAGCGAACCGAAATGGTCGTCATTTCCCGCCCGTTCTCGGAAACCCATTGTACCCGGGTCCAAACAGGGGCCCGGCGCTCGGCCATGATCGGCAAAAGCTCGGCATTGACGAAGCCGTAACCCGAAATGTTGTCGGCGTAATAGCGGCGACCGGTCAAATCCTGCCCCGCGATTTCGACCATCCCTGTGCCGAAGAAACGGTAATAATGATCCGGCGGGTCGCCGACGATGTCGATGACGGCGACAGAGGGAATAATCTCAGGAGGTAGGCGTTCGATCCGGAATTCGCCGACACGAGGGCCGACGCGATCTCCGCGTATGGAATTCCAATACTCATAAACCTGGAACAGGAGCGGGAACGACGGGTCCGGCCCGTCGAGAAACTCCGATTTCACGACATGCGCGATCTTGAAATCACGGTTCGGCCTGAGCATGGTCCCAGGTTCCTTCCAGGCGTAGTCCTCCCCATCCGCGGCAATTTGCCGCGGACCCTGCCTATAACGGTGTGCCTATTGGCATACCGATTCAAGGGTTTTTGATGGACCTATACGACTGGATAGGGCGGAAACGTCGGAATTTCAGGACTCTTCCGCCGCCTCTTCGGCGCGGCTGTCCAAATAGCTTTCAACCATGGCGTAAATTTCTTCGGACGCATCCTCGTCACCCGTGAACACCAGGTTCGATTGCTCGCCGTAGATATTCATCACATAGCCGCGCGCGCCGCAGACATCTTCCAACGCCTGAACGAACGGCAGGATCACGCGATCGTTCAAGGCCTCCGCCGTCTGGCAGGCTTCCATGCGCTCCAAAAGAAGGCGGCGTAGTTCATCCGACGGTTTGTGTTTTTTGGGTCGGCTCATCGTCGTTCCGGAAAGAAATTGTTACGCGGTCGGGCAGAAATCACGCATGCCCGGCTTTGTCCGACAGCATGCGCGGGTCGATGCCGATCTTCAGCATCGCCTGTTCCCACTTGTCGTCCATTCCGCCACCGAACACAAGCTGCGGATCGGCCTCGACATGCAGCCAGCCGTTCGCCTTGATCTCGGAATCCAATTGCCCCGGCCCCCAACCGGCATAGCCCAGCGCCAACAAGGATTTCTGCGGGCCGCTGCCTTCGGCGATGGCCTGAAGGATATCCACCGTGGCGGTCAGGGCGATGTCGTCGTTCACGACCATGGTCGCTTCCTGAACATAGTCCGGGGTATGCAGGACAACCCCCCGCCCCGATTCCACCGGCCCGCCGAAATGCACGTTGATCGGCTCGTGCATACCCGACGGGATAATATCCAGCTGCTCCAACAGGTCCGGAAAACTTAACGTCTCCAGAGGCTTGTTCACAACCAAGCCCATCGCGCCCTCGGCATTATGGGCGCACATGTAGATCACGGTTTTGGAGAAACGGTCATCCGGCATGTTGGGCATGGCGACCAACAGGTGGCCGGCGAGATATGCAGGATCGTCCAGATTTATGGTCATCGGATCGCCCTCGGCGGTTAAAGGGGCCCTCAATGTCGTCTGCTTATAACATATTGGGCACCTTAAATTATGGCGTTGTACCTGGGCGGCAACAAGGCCACCCAGGGGCAATTTTCGCCGTCCTGCCTGGAAATCGCCACGATCACGCGCCATTTATTGGCCGTGTTCGAACCAGCCATGCATAATGCGTGGCAATTCTTATCCCGATCCATTGACCGGAGCCGCCGACAGCCGTGATTTCCTTCCGCGCAGCCCCCCTCGCCTTCCTGGCGTTCGCCCTTTCCCTGATCGTGGGCGGCATCGCCCAAGCCGCCACCGGCGCGGCATCAGACTGGCAGGAAACGGACCAGACAAAGGTTCGCCTGATCTCGGCGACGACAGGCACGGGAACGGCGGAGAAACTGCGCCTTGGGTTGGAATTCCACATGATCCCGGGGTGGAAGATCTATTGGCGCTCGCCCGGCGACGCGGGCATTCCGCCGCGCCCGGATTGGGGACAATCGGAAAACCTGAAGTCCGCCAAACTGGCTTGGCCCGCGCCGGAGCGGTTCAGCGTCCTCGGCATCGAAACCCTGGGCTACAAGAAAGAGGTCGTCCTGCCGATCGACGCGGTCCCGGTCGAGCCGGGCAAGCCGATCGCCTTCAAGGCGACGATTCCTTATCTGACCTGCGACGACATCTGCATCCCCTACACGGCGGAGGTCAGTCTGAACCTGCCCGCCGCCCCGGCAGAGCCCAGCGAATACGCCCATCTGATCAGCCGCTACGTCGCCAACGTGCCGGGCGATGGATCGGGTCACGGCCTGATGATCGCCGATACGGCGGCCCTCAACCCCGGCGACAAAGCCAAGGGCGAGATGCAGATCAGCCTGCGGGTTAAATCCGAAACGCCCTTGTCGGCACCCGACGTCTTCCTGGAAGGTCCGGAAATTCTGGCCTTCACCAAGCCGAAGGTGAGCTTTTCCGATAACGGCAAGGAAGCCCGCCTGGACGTCACCGTCACCGGGATCAAGGACCTGGAGGGTGGCGCGGAACGGTTGGCCAAGGAAACCCTGACCGCGACCCTGGTCGATGGCAAACGCAGCGCCGAACGCCCCCTGAGCCTCGCGCCCGGCGAACTGGCCCCGCCTGCCGACGCCCCAGCCCTAAGCGCCGCCGAAATAACCCCGGCGCCCAAGCCGAAGCTGTTGCTGTTCATCGGCCTGGCCATCCTGGGCGGCCTGATCCTGAACCTGATGCCCTGCGTTCTGCCGGTGTTGTCGATCAAGGTTCTGGGCGTGATGGGCCATGGCGGCGGGGACAAGGGCGCAGTCCGCAAGGGCTTCATCGCCTCCGCCCTGGGTATTCTGGCCTCGTTCATGGTTCTGGCCTCGGGCCTGGTCGCCCTGAAGGCCGCCGGAATGAGCATCGGTTGGGGCATTCAGTTCCAGCAGCCCTGGTTCCTGATGGCCATGGCGGTGATCGTCTTCATCTTCGCCTGCAATCTGTTCGGTATGTTTGAAATCGCCCTGCCCGAAGCAATCGGCGATATGGGCGCCCATGCCGCCGATTACAGCCACCACACCGGGCCGATGGGGCATTTCCTGCAAGGGGCCCTGGCAACCCTGCTGGCGACGCCCTGTTCCGCCCCCTTCCTGGGCACCGCCGTGGGCTTTGCCTTGGCCCGCGGTCCATTCGAGATTTACGCCATCTTCGCCGGATTGGCCCTGGGCCTGGCCCTGCCTTATCTAGCTGTGGCGGCCGTTCCGGGGCTGGCCACGCGCCTGCCGCGCCCCGGCCCGTGGATGATCCGTCTGCGCCACGTCATGGGCTTGGCCCTGCTGGCCACGGCCGTTTGGTTGATGACGGTGATCGAGGGAATTTTGGGCGCGCCCGCCACCGGCGGTTTGGTCGCCGCCCTGGTCGTGCTCGGCGGCGTGTTGTGGCTGTCCGGGCGACGGGTCAGATCGGTCTGTGCCCTGGTACCCGGTGCGCCGATCGCCATCGGGGTGGCCGCAGTTCTGGCGGCGGCGGTTCTGCCGGTCACCAATGCGCCGATCCGCACCGACGATCCCCAGGCCGCGCGCAGCGCTGGAAAGAACGCCGATGCCCGCGCCTTGTGGCAGCCGTTTGACGAAGCTCGCATTCCGCAGTTGGTTGCCGAAGGCAAGACCGTGCTGGTCGATGTGACCGCCGATTGGTGCATCACCTGTCAGGTCAACAAACGGCTGGTGCTGGACAAGGACGCGGTCCGCAACGCCATCGCCGACGGGCGGATCGTGGCGATGATCGCCGATTGGACCCGCCCCAACCCGGTGATCGCCGAATACCTGGCCAAGTTCGGGCGCTACGGCATCCCGTTCAACATCGTCTACGGCCCGCAAGCCCCGGATGGCATTCCCCTGCCCGAGCTTTTGACGCAGGATGCAGTGACCGGCGCGGTGGCGAAGGCCGGAAACGTGGTAATCGCTGAAAACTGAGCCGACAATCCGCCGCGGTGGATTGTTTTTCATGGACTCTCGGCGGAAATCCACTATCTCATTCAGGCATGAAATTGCCCGGGCGACGAATGCCAATCATCGTCCGCGGCGCTATTCGGGAAAAACCAAATCCAGGGGAATTTCTATGACGATTGGTGTTGGAGACAAAATTCCGGCCGCAACTCTGTATCAGATGACCGGCGATGGCCCGTCCGCCGTGAGCACGGACGACCTGTTCAAAGGCAAGACCGTCGTGATGTTCGGCGTTCCGGGTGCGTTCACGCCGACCTGCTCGGCCAAGCATCTGCCGGGCTTCATCGAGAAGGCCGCCGACCTGAAGGGCAAGGGCGTCGACGAGATCGTCTGCATGGCGGTCAACGACGCCTTCGTCATGGGTGCCTGGGCCAAGGACCAGGGCGCCGAAGGCAAGGTCACGCTGGTCGGTGACGGCTCCGCCGATTTCACCAAGGCCACCGGCCTTGAACTCGACCTGGGCCCGCGCGGCCTGGGCCTGCGTTGCCAGCGCTTCGCCATGGTCGTCGAAGACGGTACGGTCAAGTCGATCGAGATCGACGCCGCCGGCGCCTTCGAAAAGACCAGCGCCGAAAGCGTTCTCGCCGGCCTGTAATCGAATTTCCCGGGGGTGCGCCGCATCCCCGGGTCTTTCGCCCTGACCTACCCCCTTCCTTTCCGGCTGGGTAGAGCATGAATTTTCTGATGGCCGGAATTCCGTTCCCATGACGCCGTTCCGGATCCGCCGCTTCGCGGATCGCGATGCCCCGGCCCTCGCCCGGGTGTTTCTTCGCGCCGTGCATATCGGGGCGAGGCTCGATTATTCACGCCGTCAACGCCAAGCCTGGACGCAGGGCACTCCCAGCGCCGCCTGGATCCGCAAGCGGCTGGCCGGCCAGGACGTATTCGTCGCGACCCGACACGGTCGCCCCGTGGGCTTCATGACGCTGCGCACCGACGGCTATCTGGACATGGCCTTCGTCGATCCGGCCTTCGCCGGGCGTGGCCTCGCCAAGCAATTGTAGGGCGAAGTCGTGGCCGTGGCGCAGGAGCGTGGCCTGGGCCGTCTATTCACCGATGCCAGTTTCCCCGCCCGCCGGTTCTTCGCCCGGCGGGGCTGGTCGGTGCGGCGCGCGCAGAAAGTCGCCCGGCGCGGCGCCGTCCTTATCAACTTTCGGATGGAACGACGCCTAGACAGCTGACTCTATCGGCTGCCCCCCGCCATTACGCCGCCAGCAAGCGGATATCGGTCGGCGCGATGTTCAGGCGGACCTGCTCGCCCATCTTGAACAGCCGCCGCCCGGCGCGATGGGTTTCATCGACCAGGATCGAGGCCTCGCCGACCCGCACCGCGTAACGCACCAAAGTGCCCAGGAATTCCAGCATTTCGACCGAACCTTCCAGGCAACCGGCTTCCGCCGGGGCTTCGTCGACACCCGCGATAGACAAGTTCTGCGGGCGGAACATGGCGGTCGTCCCGGCCTGAGCCGCCACATCGCCGCCCAGGGCCAGACGCGGGCCGGACTTGGCCGCGAACAGGGGCTTGCCGTCACTCATCTCGACCACGCCGTCCAACAGGTTGGCCGTGCCCAGGAAGCTGGCGACGAAGCGGTTGACCGGCTGGTCATAGAGCTCCAGGGGCGACCCCGTCTGCTGGATCACACCCTGATCCAGCACCGCCATGCGGTCGGAGATCGTGTTGGCTTCTTCCTGATCGTGGGTCACGAAGATCGTCGTCAGGTTCAGCTTGCGTTGCAGTTCATGGATTTCGCGGCGCATCTGAACGCGCAGGTTGGCATCCAGGTTCGACAGCGGCTCGTCCAGCAACAACACGCGCGGCTCGACCACCACGGTGCGGGCCAGGGCGACGCGCTGCTGCTGCCCGCCCGAAAGCTGCGACGGGCGGCGGTCGCCATAGGCCCCCAGACCGACCAGGTCCAGGGCGGCCTCGACCCGCTCGGCGATCTGTTTGGCGGGAACCCTGCGTTCCTCCAGCCCGAAGGCGACGTTCTTGCGCACCGTCATATGCGGCCACAAGGCATAGGACTGAAACACCATGCCGACGTTGCGATCCCAGGGCGCCAGCCCGGCCACGTCGTCACCGTCGATCAGGATACGCCCGCCCGGACGCGGGCCGAACCCGGCGATCGAGCGTAGCAGGGTCGACTTGCCCGACCCCGACGGGCCCAGGAAGGTAAACAACTCACCGGGTTTGATTTCCAGGTTCACGCCCTTCAAGACCTCGGTCTTGCCGAAGGACAGGCTCAGGTTGTCGACGGTAACGGTCACGCCGCCGCTGGGTTGGTTCAAAGCCATGGTCATGCTCCCTGCTCGGTCGCCGCCTGATTGGGCGCCCGCTCGGTTTCCTTCTTGTGAATGATGCGATGCGACAGATAGGTCGCGAAGCCGATGATGACGACCGCAATGATGCCCAAGGCCGCGCCCGGCCCCCGGCCCGACGCGGACTGCATGAATTCGTAGATGCCGTAAGCCAACGGCGCGTCCGATTCCTGCGACACCAACATGATCGTCGCCGACAGTTCGACCGACGCCGTCGCGAAGCTGGTGATGAACCCGGCCAGGATGCCGCCGGTCATCAAGGGCACGACCACCCGCCGAACGGTCCGGCTTTTGGTCGCCCCCAGGTTCTCGGCGGCTTCTTCAAGCATCACGCTGACCTGTTGCAAGGCGGCGACGCAGGCCCGCAAGGCATAAGGCAGCCGCCGGATCGCCAGCGCGATCACGATGATCACCCACCACGACGCCAGGGGTTTGTCCAGGAACGGCACGTCGACCTGATGGAACGTCCGCAGGTAGCCGATCCCCAGCACCACGCCCGGAATGGCGACCGCCCCCATGGCCATATAGTCCAACAGCTTGCGCCCCGGTAGGCCCGTGCGCCAAACCACATAGGCAATGGCCGTGCCGAACACCACGTCGACCCCGGCGGCCAGACCGGCATAGAGCAGGGTATTGGTGATGTAGACGGACGAGGTCGAAATCACTTCGACATAATGCTGAACCGTATAGGCGTCAGGCAGCGGGCTGAACGACCACACCGTGCCGAAGCTGAGCAACGCCAGGGCGATATGCGGCGACAGCACCAGGGCCAGGATCAATAGCACCACGGCGTAACAGCCGATCCGCTCCCATCCTCCCAGGTCGCGCTTCATCAGGCCGCCGCCGCCTTTCTGCACCGTGGCGTAATCCTTACCGCGCAAGGCCAGGAACGAGGTCCAGAGCGACAACAGCGAAAACGCCACCAGGATCACCGAAATGACGTAGCCCATGGGGTCCGAAATACCGATTGAGGAAATCCGCAGATAGGCCTGCGGCGCCAGCATGTTGTTGATGTTCAGCAGCAGCGGCGTGCCCAAATCGTCGAAGACCTTGAGAAACACCAGGGACGCGCCCGCGACATAACCCGGCATGGCCAGGGGGAACACGATCTTGCGAAACAGGCGGCCGCGGCTGGCGCCCAGGTTCTGGGCGGCTTCTTCCATCGAGCGGTCGATGTTGTTCAAGGCCGCCGACAGGTTAATCAGGATGAACGGGAAATAGTGGACGCTTTCCACGAAGATCACGCCGTTCAAGCCTTCCATGAACGGTACGGTGAAGCCGAAATACTCGTCCAGCAGCAGGTTGATCGAGCCGTTCTGCCCGAACAACAGGATCATCGCCACCGCGCCGACGAAGGGCGGCATGATCAACGGGATGATGCCCAGGGTCTGGATCAGCACCGCGCCGCCGAAATTGAAGCGCGTCGTGAAATAAGCCAGCGGCAACGCGAACAGCGACGCCACGACCACCGACATGGACGCCACGTAAAACGAATTGAAGAACGATTCCTGGAACAGCGACGTGTTGAAGAAATCGATGAAGTTGATGAGCGTCAGGGCACCCGTGTTCGGGTCCTGAAAGGCCACATAGATGACCTTCGCCACCGGAATGACCAGGAACACGAACAGGAACAAGGCCATGAACAAAGCCACGGCACCCGGTCCCCAATGGTTACGCGATACGGCGATCAAGGTATCCCCCTGACATCACAGGTTGGGTTGTGCAGACACGAAAAAGGGAAAGAACGAACGCCCGGTCCATGCTTGCCCAGCAAGCGGGACCGGGCGTCCGAATACGGCAAACGCCTTACAGCATGGAGGCGGCTTTTTCCGCCAGGTCCTTGGCCTTGGCGTAGTTCGCCTTGACCATGTCGTCCCACTGCTGCTCGATCTCGGCCTGACGGCCGGTCACCTTGGTATCGGCCTTCTTGCGCTTCTTCTTGAAGATGGCATTAAACTCTTTAGCGCCCGCTTCGGCTTCGCTCACCGGCACCTTGGCGACCAGGGCTTCGGCCTCGGCGATCATCTTGTCCGCATCGGCGTTCGATTTGCCCTTGGCCTTCGCCTTGGCGTCGTGGATCGCCTTGACCGCGTCACGCAGGTCGTCCAGGCGATAGGTCACCATCACGTCGAACAGGGAATTGACGACGTTGTAGCGGGCCTTGGACTTGTCCAGGTCGAACTTGACCGCGGCACCCAGCGACGAGTCCTTGAACGGGTTCGGGAAATCCTTGGGCGCCTTGGCATAGGTTTCCGGGTTCACCGGCAGGCGGCGGATTTTCGGATCCAACAAGACTTCCTGGCCCTTGGCCGACAGCAGGAACTCGATGAACGCGGCGGCGGCCTTCGGATGCGGCGCGTTCTTCACGATCCCGATATTGGCCGGCACCAGGGTGGTGATCGGCGGATACAGGAATTCGACCGGGAAGCCGGAAGCCTGCGAGGACAGACCGAAGAAGTCGATCACGATTCCCAGGCCGAACTGGCCCGAATTGACTCCGTCCGGCACGCCGAAGCTGCGCTCGGTCACGGTTTTAAAGTTGCCGGACATGGCTTTCATCAGGCCCCAGCCCTTGTCCCAGCCCATGCCCTGCAGGATCGTTTCGACCGTCAGGTGCGTGGTGCCGGAACGGGACGGCGCGCTCATGCCGACATGACCGAAGTAAACCGGATCGGCCAGTTCGGCCCAGGTCTTCGGCACCGGCAGCTTCTTGGCTTTCATGTAGCGGGTGTTCCACATGATGCCGTAGCCGGAGGCGGCGAAGCCCTTGTAGTAGCCGTCCGGATCGTTGATGGGGAAGGCCCCGACCTTTTCCGGAATGCCCTTCACCTTGACGTCGTATTTCTGCAGCAGGCCGTCGCCCTTCAGCACTTCGAAGGCGTCGGGGGCCGAGGCCCAGAACATATCGGACGTATTGTTCTTCGCCGTTTCCTGAAGGTACTTGATCCCGGCGGTGGTTTTCTTTTTCAGCATCTCGACTTCAACGCCGGGATGCGCGGCCTCAAAGGCCTTTTTCACGGTCACTGTCGTATCCGGCGGATAGGACGTGACGATCACCAGTTTGCCTTCCAAGTCGGCGGCCTGAACCGGCAGTGCCGACATAGCCGACACCGCCAGCGCGCCGAACAGGGCACGCAGGGTATTTACGCGTTTCATCTGCTTGGACTCCTCCGAGACCTTGATTTAAGACATTCTTGGGTCCGGCTTCGTATGACCGGACTGCGGCAAGGCACCCATACGGTAACGGATGTCATAAAACCGTAACAAAAATGTAGCATTTCGATCTGCGGATTCCGACCGCAAAATCGACGGGCTCGGAGTGAACTTCCGGCCGCCGCCCCATAACGCGACAGCGGCCGCGGAAACTCAGGGTAGACCGTTGCGTCCATGGGCCATGAAGCCCGGACGTTCGCTCAACAACTCGTAATAGGCCGCGACATGGGGCAGGTCCGGTTTATCGAATCCGGGCACCATGAACCAGCGGTTGACCACCAATCCCATGGGAATATCAGCGACGGTGAAGGTATCGCCTGTCAGATAAGGCCCATGGACTTTCAGATGGGCGTCGACGATCCGCATGTCGTGGATCAGGTCCTTGCGTCCCTGACCGACGAACCATTCGTTATTCCACGGCGCTTCCTGCAGCACCCCGCCCAGGAACGCGCCGCGCAGGGCATGGGTCAGATCGTAGGCGACCCAGTCCATCCACTGTTCGACCTGTTGGCGCTTCACCAGGTCGGAAGGATACAGGTCTTCGCGCCCGGCCTTGGCGGCCAGGTAACGCACGATCGTGTTCGATTCACGCATCACCGCGTCGCCGTCGATGACCACCGGCACCTGGGCGATGGGGTTGAGGGCCAGGAACTCCGGCTCGGTACAGGCCCGAAAGCCGCGCCCGTAGTCTTCGCGTTCGTACGGCAGTTCGGCCTCGTCGCAGGTCCACAGGATCTTGCGCACGTTGAACGAGTTCGCCCGCCCCAGGATACGCAGCGTGTCGGTCATGATGTTTCCTCCGTCATTGTCATTTGACGGGCATGCTCGACCAGACCATTGCGAAACTCAAATTCATAAATAATAATAACTCATCATTTATATTTATGAATTTCACACTCCGCCAATTGCAGGTCCTGGTCGCCGTGGCCAGGCAGGAAAGCTTTACCCGGGCCGCTCAGGACCTGGGCATGACCCAATCCGCCGTCAGCACCAGCATTCGCCACCTCGAGGCGGAATTGGGGCAATCCCTGTTCGACCGCGATACCCGCAACGTTCACCCGACCGACAGCGGTCGTGACCTGGCCCTGCGGGTCGGCGGCTTGCTCGACGAATTGCGCGCCGTCCTCGACCGGGCCCGGGGCGATGCCGAACGGCGACGGGGACTGGTCCGTATCGCCGCCGTACCGACGGCGATCACCCGCCTTTTGCCCGCCGCCTGCGCGGAATGCCGCGCGCGTTTTCCCGAGATCGATCTGCGGATCGAGGAAATGGCCGCCGAGGATGTCAGCGCCGCGGTATTGGACGGCCGCGCCGACCTGGGCATCGTCAACGAAGCGCTGGAACAAACCCCGTCCCTGACGCGGATCGATCTGGGACGGGATGTGTTCTGCCTGGTCTGTCCGCGCGATCATCCGCTGGCCCGTAAAACGCGGGTCCGCTGGCGCGATCTGGACGGCTGCGACTTGGTCGCCCTGGCGCCCCGCACGGGAAGTCGCGCCCTGATCGACGACATCCTCGCCACTCATGGGCTCAAACCGAAGATCGTGCAGGAAATGTCCCGGCCCGAGGCCGTGGCCGCATTGGTCGCAGCGGGGATGGGTGTTGCGGTTCTGCCGGAGTTGGCCGCCCCGCCGAAGTCCGAACCGAACCTGATCGCCCGCCCCCTGGCGGACCCCACGGCTTATCGCCGCATGGTCATGATCCACGCGGACGACCGTACGCCCGGCGCGGCGGCATCGATTGTTTCGGAAATCGTCACCCGCCGGGCAAACGCCCGGCACGGGTGATTATTCGCGGATAACTATCCGCCAATACCTATTCGGCGGCCTGGGCTTCCGTCGGGGCCTTGGAATGTTGGCGGATGAAGTCCCGGACCGTCGGGGCGATGTTCTCGCGCCACTTCCGCCCGTTGAACACGCCGTAATGGCCGACGTTCTTTTCCAGATGATATTTCTTCATCGAGCTGGGCAGGTTGGGCGTGATGTCGTGGGCGGCCTTGGTCTGGCCGACACCCGAGATGTCGTCCAATTCGCCCTCGACGCAAAGAATGCCGACATCCGTGATCTTGCCTGGGTCGACGGCCTGCCAGCGGAAGGTCATTTCACCCTTAGGCAGCGAATGCTTTTGGAACACGACCTCCAGCGTCTGCAGGAAGTATTCCGCCGGCAGGTCCATGACCGCCAGGTATTCCTCGTAGAAGGCCGTCTTCTTTTCCGCCGCTTCGCCGTCGCCTTCGACCAGGTGGTCGAACAGCTCGTTCATCGACATCAGGTGGCGTTCCAGGTTCATCGAAATGAAGTTCGACAATTGCACGAAACCGGGCAGCACCCGCCGGAACGCGCCCGGATATGGCGGCGGCACGGTGGTGATGACGTGTTTTTCGAACCAAGCGCGGTCGTGGTCGTTGGCCAATTCGTTGACCGCCGTCCGTCCGACGCGAGTATCGACCGGCCCACCCATCAAGGTCATGGTGTCCGGGCGGCAGATATCGCCCCAGCCCGACATCACGGCGACCGCCGCCATCACCGGCACACTGGGCTGGCACACGCCCAGCACATGGGAATGCGGGCCCAGGAAATGCATGAAGTCGATGACGTAGTCGATGTAGTCGTTCAGGTTGAACTGATCAGCCATGACCGGAATGTTCCGGCAATCGATCCAATCGGTGATGTAGACGTCATGGTCGGGCAACATCGCCTCGACCGTGCCGCGCAGCAGCGTCGCGAAATGGCCGGACAGCGGCGCCACGATCAACAGCTTTGGATCGTTGCGGTTGGCCCGCCGCTTGAAATGGACCAGATCGCAATAGGTCCGATGGATCATGGTTTCGATCTCGACCGGGACCTTCTTGCCGTCGATCACCGTATGGTCGATGCCCCAATCGGGCTTGCCGTATTTGTTGGTAAAGCGCGAATAAACCTCGGCGGCGGAGCCCATGGCCTTGCCCATCGGCGTGTGGCTGAAGGCGTTCATCGGGTTGTTGGCCGCGAACTTCATGGCATCGGCGATCGCCCGCGAAGGCGCCATGGCAAGACGTTGCATTTCGTGCAGGTAATAGAGCATGGCGTGACCTTTTCGCGCGGATACGGCGCTTTTTCGGGGGGCCGCAAGGTCATCTCGCAGCACTCAAAAGCTGCGGATAGTTAACACCCGCAGCGGCCATTGCGTCAATGATGCAGTGCAACATAGACCGAAAGGCGGCTTCCCTCGATCGGGGTTTTCTCTAGCCTTTGATTTCCGAAATTCCCTGCCGGGCCAGCTCGTCTGCGCGTTCGTTCTCAGGGTGTCCGGCATGCCCCTTAACCCATTGCCATTCCACATCGTGGGTCGCCAGGGCGGCATCAAGGCGACGCCACAGGTCCTCGTTCTTGACCGGCTTCTTGGCAGCGGTCTTCCAGCCGTTGCGCTTCCAGCCGTGAATCCACTTGGTGATGCCGTCCTTCACATAGGTGCTGTCGGTCACCAGGCGCAGCCGCGCGGGCCGGGTCACGGCCTCGGCCCCCCGAATCGCGGCCATCAGTTCCATGCGGTTATTGGTGGTTTCCGGCTCGCCGCCGCATAGCTCTTTTTCATGCCCGCGCCAGCGCATGACCACGCCCCAGCCGCCCGGCCCCGGATTGCCGGAGCAGGCCCCGTCAGTGAAGATTTCGATCAGGTCGTCGGAAGCCATGGCGTTATTTCAAATCCAATCCGTATTCGGCGGCGCTGGCCACCCGTTCATGAAAGCGCAGCTTGGCCACGTACTCCATCGGGTTCTTGGGCGTCACCATGGCGCCCGGCGGCGTGTTCAGCCAATCGTACAGGCGGGTCAGCAGGAACCGCATCGCCGCCCCCCGCGCCAAAAGCGGCAGGGCCGCGACCTCGGCCGCGTCCAGGGGGCGCACCCGGTCGTATTCCATGACTAGGCGGCGCGCCTTGGTCACGTTGAAGCTGTAGTCGGCCTCGAAGCACCAAGCGTTCAGGCAGATACCCAGGTCGTAGGCCAGGATGTCGCGGCAGGCGAAATAGAAATCGATCAGGCCGGTCAGCTCATTGCCGCGAAAGAACACGTTGTCCGGAAACAGGTCGGCATGAATGATCCCGCGCGGCAGGTCGCTCGGCCAATCGGCCTCGATTTTGTCCAATGCCCGGCGCAGTTTGACGTTCAGGCCCATTTGAACCCGGTCGGCGGCGTCCGGTCCGGCGCTGTCGAGCAGCGGTCGCCAGGACGATACGGACAAGGCGTTGTCCCGCCCGCCCTCGAAATCGGCTCCGGCCAGATGCATTTCCGCGAGGGCCCGGCCGACGCCGGCGCAATGATCCGGAGTAATACGCCGGGGCCACATCCCGGCCAGGAAAGTCACCACCGCCGCCGGCCGGCCGGCCAGAACGCGCAGCGCCTCGCCGTCGCGCGCGCGCACCGGCACGGGGCAAGCCAGGCCCCGCGACGCCAGGTGATCCAGCAGGTTCAGGAAGAACGGCAGGTCCCGCGGATCGACCCGCTTTTCATAGAGCGTCAGGATGTACGCCCCCGACGTCATGGTCAGCAGATAGTTGGAATTCTCGATGCCTTCGGCGATGCCCTTGCACGACAAAACCTCGCCCAGGTCGTATTCGGACATGAAGGCGATCAGATCTTCGTCGGAGACTTCCGTGTAAACGGCCATGGCGATAATATCTTCAAACTGCGCTGCGGTCGGCAAAGACGCCTATGCGTCCGCCCCTTCAAAGGGCGGCCCATAAAACAGCAAATGTCGAAGGGGCGCCAGCCGTCGGCTGGCAACGCAGGATCAACAGCGGTTGGGCCAACCTGAATGCACCCCGGACACGTCATTTTTCGAACGGCGATTCTCGCAGCCAGCATCTTCCTATTCGGCGTCATGCCGGTCCAGGCCGCGCGCGAAGCCCCGGATGCGCCGGACCTGCACCGCGACGCCCCGCCCCTGGACCAGTCCGCCGTGCGCCGGGTGCAATCGGCCCTGGTTACCCTGGGTCTCTATTCCGGGGTGATCGACGGCAAACTGAACCAAAAACTGACAACGGCGATCCGCCAATACCAGCAACAGGCCGGACTGAGCATCACCGGGCGGATCACCGACGCCCTGATCGACCACCTGGAACGCAGCCTGCAGGTCAGCCGCCTGCTGCGCGATCTGGAAAGCAACCGCCGCAAATCGGTCGATACGGCCCGCCAAGCCCTGTTGTCCCACCCCGCGACCCGCGACCTGATCGAGGAACGCCGCGACGGCCCGGCGGACGCCACCCGCGATCCGACACCCTGTTTCGAAAAGCCGACGGTCCGCTGTCTTCTGGCCGAAGGCTTCGAAAGCGCCAAGGCCGTGGTCAAGCGCGACCTGCGTGATTGGGCGATGGGCGAAATTCTGGCCGCCCAGGCCCGCGCCGGGTTGATGAAGCAGGCGATGGACACGACCCGGCGGATTCAAGACCCGCGCTTGGTGATGGTCGCCCTGCGCGATATCGCCCAGGCCCAAGCCCGCGCCGGGCGGGCCGAAGACGCCCTGGCCGCCGCCGAGATCATCCCCGATTCCCAAACCCAGATCGAAGCCCTGGCGATGATCGCCACGACCCAGGTCCGACATGGGCATATGGCGGCGGCGCGGGATACCGCGATGTTGCTGTACCGCATGGCACGGCACCTGAAATCATCGACCAAGCGAGTGACCTTCGCCACGCGGGCAGCAGTGGCGCTTTACCGCGCCGGGGCTAAACAGGATGCCGAAGCCGCCTTGAAGGTGGCGCGCGCCGCCGCGTCCCTGCGCCAAATTTCGCCCAGCGCCCGCGTCGCCGCACAGCGTCAGGTCGCCGAAGCCTTGGCCGACATGGACCGTCTGGACGACGCCCTGGCCATGGCCGAGCAAATCGCCCGGCGGTCGGACCGCGCCCCGATCCTGATCGCCGCCGCACAGTCGGCGATCCGCGCCGGTCGATTGGATACCGCGACGGAATTGGCCCGCGACATCGACGCCGAGCGCTACCGCGCCCAGATCCTGGCCCAGGTCGCCGTGGCCAGGGCCCAGGCAGGCGACCGGCCCGGTGCCGATGCCCTGATGGACGAGGCCTTTGTCGATGCGGAAGCGGTCGCCCTTCCCTTCGCCCGGTCCTATGCCATCAGCCGGTTGGCCTTGGCGCTCAGCGATATGGCACGGAACGAAGGCCGCCCCGCAGACGAACAAGCCAAGCGCTTCGCCCGCGCCCAGGACGCCGCCGCCGGCATTTCCGATGCCCGTCTGCATGCCCAGGTCCTGTTCGAGATCGCGGCCCAGCAACGCCGCGCGGGTCTTCCCCCGGCCCAGGTAAACGAAGGCGAGCAACTTGCCATCACGACCGCCGTGACCATCCCCAGCGCGATCAGCCGGGTCTGGATTCATGGCGACCGGGCAACCGATCATGCCCGGGCGGGCGAACAGGATTTGGCCTGGGCCGCGTTCGACCGCGCGCTGATCGAGGCCCGCAAGATCGACAACACCTGGGCCCGCGCCCGGGCCATGGCCAAGCTGGCCCAAACCCTGATCGATCTGGTCGCGCCGAAGACCGCCGCCGCCCCCGATGAAATGTCCCCGGAAAAGCCCTGACCGCCGGTCCGCTTTCATTCCCTTTTCCCAGGCTTGCCGCCCGCCCGATGGTCCTTTAGATTTCCACCTCGCGTCCGGACCGGCGCCAAGACGGAGGACTCCATGGAACGACCCCATTGCGCACAAAAAGCCCCTTATCCCGTCGACGTGGAAGAGGGGCGGAAATATGCCTGGTGTTCCTGCGGGTTGAGCAAGAAACAACCGTTCTGCGACGGCTCTCATTCCGGAACCGGTTTTTCGCCGGTGATCGTGACCGCCGAAAAGTCCGAGACCCTGTATTTCTGTGGTTGCAAGGCCACCAAGACCCCGCCGTTCTGCGACGGCACGCATAACAGCCTGTAACCCGTGATCAAACAGATGCACCCGACCGGCCGCCTCAAGGCCCTGTTCTCCGTCCTGGCGATCTGCCTGGCCGTGAGTGCCTGTGATTCCATCAGCAATTCGTTCATGGACACCGTATCCGGCCGGGTTCAGCTTGCCTGCCCGCCGCAGAACATCATCGCCGATGCTTCGCGGCGACTGACTTATCAGCCGGGCGATGGCCGCGACCTGATCGATATCGACAACGAAATCGTCATTACCCAGGTCGACCTGACCTGCGATTCCAAGGTCAATCGCCAAAGCCGCGCCGGAACCATGACGGTCGGCGTGACCACGATCATGGATGCGGTGCGCGGCCCGGCGAACAAGAACCGGCAGACCAAGATTGATTACTTCGTCGCGGTCACCGACCGCGCCGACAAGGTTCTCTACCGCGAAGCCTTCGCCATCGACATGACCTTCGCCGACAACGAAAGCCGCCGCGAAATCGTCAGCCCCCCCGTGCGCCTGACGATTCCTATTCAGGCCGGGCAATCGGGCAAGAACTTCCGCATCCTGGTCGGCCTTGTCCTGAACCACGAACAACTGGACATGAACCGCCGCGACCGGCGCCCGCGCCTTTGATTTCGGGCGATTGCCGCCCGTAGGGCAGGCGTATCGGCTTCCCCCATTTTCCGATTATCCCCATGGCCGCCGTCGCGGGCGGTTGACGTTGTGCGCTGCGGCGATACAATGGCGCCACATCCTCAGACGATCGCTGTGGGAGAGACCGACCGTAGTCCGGCATTGCCGCCGACGGTCGGCGCCGAAGGAGCAACCGCCCCGGAAACTCTCAGGCACCCGGACCGCAGCGGGATGAGGCTCTGGAAAGTGGGCGTTCGGATCGACGTTGTCGGTTCCGCCCCACCGAAGATGTAAGCCGGCGACAACGAAGAGGCCGGTCAATCTTTCAGGTTCCGAGACAGAGGGGGCGTTCAGACGGTGGGTACACCGTTCGGACGCGGTTGAACCCTGTCGTCTCGATGAGATCGTGGCGGCACCCATGGACCAAAGCCGGGGAGGCCCCATTGGCCGACGATTCGAAAGACCTTAAAACCACGCCGTTGGATGCGCTGCATCGCGAGCACGGCGGCAAGATGGTGCCCTTCGCGGGCTATGCCATGCCCGTGCAATACACCGCCGGCGTGCTTCAGGAACATCTGCATACCCGCGCCGCCGCGGGCCTGTTCGACGTTTCCCACATGGGACAGGCGCGCCTGATCGGCGCCCATGCCGCCGAAGCGCTGGAGACCTTAGTCCCCGGCGACATCGCGGGGCTGAGTGCGGGGAGCATGCGCTATACCCTGTTGACCAACGACCAGGGCGGCATCCTGGACGACCTGATGGTCACACAATGCGGCGACTCGCTCTATCTGGTGGTCAACGCCGCCTGCAAGGAAGCGGACTTCGCCCATATCCGCGCCAAGCTGCCCGACTGCAAATTGGACATCATCGAAGACCATGCGCTGCTTGCCCTGCAGGGGCCGAAAGCGGCTGAAGTGCTGGGCCGTTTCGTCCCCGCCGCGCGGCACATGGTGTTCATGACCGGCGGGACCTATCACATCAACGACACCCCCTGCTTCATTACCCGGTCCGGCTATACCGGCGAAGACGGCTTCGAAATTTCGATCCCCGCCGACAAGGCCGAAGACTTCACCCGCCTGTTGCTGGGCGAGGACGAAGTGATGCCGATCGGCCTGGGCGCGCGCGATTCCCTGCGCCTGGAGGCAGGCCTATGCCTATACGGCAACGACATCGATGAAACGACCACCCCCATCGAGGCCGCATTGACCTGGACCATCGGCAAACGCCGTCGGGCCGAAGGCGGTTTCCCCGGGGCAGACATCATTCTGGAACAGATCAAATCCGGCACGTCCCGCCGCCGTGTCGGCCTGGTGCCCGAAGGCCGCGCCCCGGCCCGCGCCGGAACGGAAATTCAGGACACCGCCGGTGCTGACGCCGGAACCGTGACCTCGGGCGGGTTCGGCCCAACGGTCGATGGGCCGGTCGCCATGGGCTACCTGCGCAGCGACCTGACCGAGCCGGGCACCCAGGTCAATCTGATGGTCCGTGGCAAGGCAATGCCGGCCAAGGTCGTCAAACCGCCTTTCGTCAAACAGAACTACGTCAAAGACTGACCACCAGCAAATTGGCACCAAGCCAAGGGAGATAAGCCACATGACCGTCAAATACACCAAAGACCACGAATGGATTCGTCTGGACGGCGACGTCGCCACCGTCGGCATCACCGGCTACGCACAGGAACAATTGGGCGACGTCGTATTCGTCGAAGTCCCGGAAGCGGGCAGCGAGTTCGAACTGGGCGCGGAAGCCGCCGTGGTCGAATCCGTCAAAGCCGCCAGCGAAGTCTACGCCCCGCTGACGGGCGAAATCGTCGAAGGCAACCAAGCCATCGTTGATGACCCGTCCCTGGTCAATTCCGACCCGGAAGGCGAAGGCTGGTTCTTCAAGATGAAACTGAGCGATCCCTCGCAATTGGACGACATGCTGGATGACGCGGCCTACCGCGAACTTCTGGCCGAACTCGGCTAACGCCAACCCAACCGTTTAAGGAATCAAGACCATGGCCGCAGCGACCGTGGGCGACAGCTTCGCCGACCGCCACATCGGACCCCGCCGGGACGAAATCGACAGCATGCTGGACGTTCTGGGGGTCTCGTCCCTCGACGAACTGGTGAGCAAGACCGTGCCGCCGTCGATCCTCAAGCCCGGCGGCTACGAAGCCGCACCGATGAGCGAAGCCCAGGCCCTTGCCCGTCTGCGCGCCATGGCCGACCGCAACGTCATCGCCAAGTCGATGATCGGCATGGGTTATTCCGGCTGTCACACACCGCCGGTGATCCTGCGCAATGTGCTGGAAAATCCGGGCTGGTACACCGCCTATACCCCTTATCAGGCAGAGATCAGCCAGGGCCGCATGGAAGCCCTGATGAACTATCAGCAGACGATCATCGACCTGACGGGCATGGAGTTGGCCAACTCGTCGCTGCTGGACGAAGGCACCGCGGCTGCCGAAGCCATGACCCTGATGCACCGTGTCGGCAAGGCCAAGGGCGACAGCCTGTTCGTCGATGCCCGCTGCCATCCGCAGACCATTTCCGTGATCGAGACGCGGGCGGCTCCGCTGGGCATTCCCGTGGTCGTCGGCGATCCCTTCACCGACCTGCAGTCGGGTTTGGGCGAAACCTATTACGGCATCGTCCTGCAATACCCCGCGACCGACGGCGCGATCCGCGATTTCCGCGCCGTGACCGAACAAGCCCATGAGGCCGGCGCGCTTGTCACCGTGGCTGCGGACCTTCTGTCCCTGGTTCTGTTGACACCGCCGGGTGAATGGGGCGCCGACATCGTCGTCGGCTCGGCCCAGCGGTTCGGCGTGCCGATGGGATACGGCGGCCCGCACGCCGCCTTCATGGCCGCCAAGGACGCGTTCAAGCGCTCCCTGCCCGGCCGCTTGATTGGGCTGTCGATCGATTCCCGCGGCAAGCCTGCCTACCGCATGGCCCTGCAAACCCGCGAACAACACATCCGGCGCGAGAAAGCGACCTCCAACATCTGCACGGCGCAGGTGTTGCTGGCCAATATCGCCGGGATGTACGCCGTCTATCACGGGCCGGACGGCCTGACCCGGATTGCCCAGCAAGTACAGCGCCTGACCGCTGCCCTGGCAGCGGGGTTGAAGGCCGCGGGCGTCTCCCTTGCCAACGACAGCTTCTTCGACACCCTGACCGCCGGTTTGGGCGATAAGGCCGCCGCCGACGAAGTGATCGCCCGGGCCCGGGCCGAAAACATCAACCTGCGCGATTTCGGCGACGGACGGGTCGGCATCTCCTTGGATGAGACGACGGACGCTGCAGACATCGCGGCCGTGCTCAGCGCCTTCGGCGCGCCGGGCGCCTCGGTGGACATGGACGCCCCCGGCGGCATTCCCGCCGACTTGGCCCGGACCTCGGCGTTCATGGAGCATCCGGTGTTCCACAGCCATCGCTCGGAAACGGCGATGATGCGCTATTTGAACAAACTGGAGGGCAAGGACCTTGCCCTCAACCGGGCGATGATCCCGCTGGGGTCCTGCACCATGAAGCTCAACGCCGCCGCCGAGATGATTCCCATCACTTGGCCGGAGTTCGGGCAGATCCATCCCTTCGCCCCCGCCGATCAGGTGCAGGGCTACAAGGAAATGATCGACGACCTGGAACGGATGCTGTGCGAGATCACCGGCTTCGACGCGGTCTCCCTGCAGCCCAACGCGGGCAGTCAGGGCGAATACGCGGGTCTGTTGGTGATCCGCGCCTATCACCTGGCGCGGGGCGACAGCGAACGCAACATCTGCCTGATCCCCTCTTCGGCCCACGGCACCAATCCGGCCAGCGCCGTGATGGCGGGCATGAAAGTCGTGGTCGTGGCCTGCGACGATCACGGTAACGTCGATGTCGCGGATCTGAAGGCCAAGGCCGAAGCCAACAAGGACAACCTGGCGGCGCTGATGGTCACCTATCCGTCGACCCATGGCGTGTTCGAGGAGGCGATCGAGGAAATCTGCGAGATCGTCCATAGCAACGGCGGCCAAGTCTACATGGACGGCGCCAACCTGCAGGCCATGGTCGGCCTATGCCGCCCCGGCACCTTCGGGCCGGACGTGTCGCACATGAACCTGCACAAGACGTTCTGCATCCCGCACGGCGGCGGCGGTCCCGGCGTCGGCCCGATCGGGGTGAAATCGCATCTCGCCCCCTACCTGCCGTCGAATCCGGTCGTTGCCTCTGGCGGAGATGAGACCGTCGGCGCGGTCTCGGCCGCGCCCTGGGGTTCGGCTTCGATCCTGCCGATTTCCTGGACCTACATCGCCATGATGGGCGGTGAGGGCCTGATCCGCGCGACCCAGATGGGAATTCTGAACGCCAACTACATCGCCAAGAAATTGGCCGGCACCTATGACTGCCTGTACACCGGCAAACACGGGTTCGTGGCCCACGAATGCATCCTCGACACCCGTCCGCTGAAGGACGAATACGGGATCACCGTGGACGACATCGCCAAGCGATTGATCGATTACGGCTTCCACGCGCCGACCATGTCCTGGCCCGTCGCCGGGACGTTGATGGTCGAGCCGACCGAGTCGGAACCGAAAGAAGAACTGGACCGCTTTATCGAGGCGATGATCGCCATCGCCGAGGAAGCCAAGAAGGTCGGAGCGGGCGACTGGCCCGCCGACGACAATCCGCTGGTCAACGCGCCGCATACGGTCGATGTGGTTACGGCCAACGAATGGGCTCATGCCTATTCCCGCGAACAGGCCGCCTTCCCCGTGCCGGGGCTGTATCAGGCAAAATACTGGTCACCCGTGGGCCGGGTGGACAATGTCTACGGCGATCGGCACGTGGTCTGCACCTGTCCGCCGTTGGAAGCCTATCAGGACGCCGCCGAGTAACTCTCGGCGGCGATCCGCCCATCACGCGGCGGAGCCATCTTCCTTCTCGATATCGCGGTCGACATCGTCGGCCGCCCGCAAGATGCGTTTGGCCGCGCAATCGACCGGTGCGCAGCGGTCGGTCGGCGGCACGGCGTCGGGCGGCAGGTCAATTTCGCATGCAGCGCATATCTGATCGCTGGCCGCGCGGAGTTTCTCGGCCAGCAAATTGAAGTATTCTTTTCCACCGACAGGTTTAGGTCTTTCATCGCCCATTTCCGCGGTCTCCTTATTCCCCAAGTCTTGGCGAAACACCTGCTCCGTCAGACGACGGACGACAGGCGTTCCAGGAACTTCCGAACCTCCGTTTCCAAAATGGTCGACTGTTGGGCCAGTTCTCCGGATGCCCCTAGAACCTGTTGCGCGGCGCTGCCGGTTTCCTGTGCCCCCTCGGTCACCATCGCGACGTTGCGCGTGACTTCCGACGTGCCCACGGCGGCTTGCTCCACGTTGACGGCGATTTCCTTGGTCGCGGCGTCCTGTTCTTCGATCGCCGAGGCAATCGCCGAAGTCGCCTCGCCGATCTGATCGATGGTCGCGTTGATATCGTGGATCGCCTGTACCGCGATGCCGGTGACGCTTCGGATATCGTCGATCTGTTGCGAGATTTCTTCGGTTGCCTTGGCCGTTTGCGTCGCCAGGTTCTTAACCTCGGCGGCGACCACGGCGAATCCCTTGCCAGCCTCACCGGCGCGGGCGGCTTCGATCGTGGCATTCAAGGCCAGCAGGTTTGTCTGGCTGGCGATATCCGTAATCAGCCCCAAAACTTCGCCGATCCGATGCGACGCATCGGCAAGACTTTCGATTTCCTTGTCGGCGCGACGGGCGCGCTCCACCGCCTCGCCGGCCACCACACTGGACTGAGTGACCTGACGTCCGATTTCCGAAATGGAATTGGCCAGTTGTTCAGCGGCGGCGGCGACGGTCTCGACGTTGACCGAGGCTTCTTCCGCCGCAGCGGCAACGTTGGACGCTTGCTCACTGGTCGATGTGGCGGTTCCGTTCATGACGCTTGCCGAGCTTTCCAACTCGGTCGATGCCGATGAGACGGCCTGCGTCACGCCCCGCATGTTTTCCTCGAATTCACCGATCACCGCGCGAAAGCTGGCGATCCGGTCCTCCATGGACTGCGTCGCCGTGTTGATCGCACGCGACGCGGTCAGGAACCCACCGAGCATGCCTCGTTCCTGAATGCGTCGGAAATATTTGTTTTGACTGACGTATTCCAAACTTGCCGTCGACTCTCGGACATAGGCGTCCGTTCTGTCGATCAACCTGTTGATGGCATGGCACAGGTCGGCCATGTCGCCGCCCTTGTCGTCGATGCCGATGATCCGCGCCTCGAAATCGCCGTTGGCGACGGCCTCACAAACCTTCAGCGCCTGCGAGATCAGCGTGCTTCTTGTATGACTACCGGTGGAAATGAACATCCTCGTACCCTCGATCCCGTTAACGTTGCCTGCTCGATGCCGATTACTTCGGCATCTCCGCCCCTACAGGCGGGCGATGAATTCGTCGTAGGCGAGGCCCTTTTGCTGAAGCAGCCCCGTGATATCGGCAGAGGAAGCTTCCAGGCCTTGTTTCCGGTTTTCGAAACTTTGTTCCTTGGCCCGCAATTGGTCGTAGAGCGGAATGATGGTGCCCTCCAGAACCTTGCGGTTCGGCACCCGGCGGTTGGAATGATATCCAACGATCTCACCCGCCGTGTTCCGCGACGGCGTGACATGGGCCAAAACCCAATAATGATCGCCGTTTTTACAGCGGTTCATGACATAGGCGAAAATTTCGCCGCCAGCGGAAATCGTATCCCACAGCAGCTTGAAGATGCAGCGCGGCATATCAGGGTGGCGGATCAGGCTATGGGGTTGGCCCAGAACCTCCGCCTCCTTGTATCCGGCGATCCGCAGGAACACGTCGTTAGCATAGGTGAGTTTGCCCGTAAGGTCGGTTTTCGAAACGATGATTTCATCGTCATCGAAGAAGACTTCTTTCCCTGTGACTTGGCGATCCGGCATCACTTTCGATCCCTTTTGGCAGTTTTTCCGGCCGTTTCCAGCGGCACGATCGGAGGCTCCGTCGACGCGATTTAGCCGACGCTCAACTCCTCGCTTTTCCCCAAGCCTTGTCAGCTTATCGTAAGGTCAAAAAGCCCCACAATATGGGCTTTGGTTCATATATGAATGGATACACAGCCATCCACGATCTATCCCGGACCATTCATCCGCTTTCGATAAATCGGACAAAAATCGTTCTGTAACAATGCTTTGATTGACCACAGCCGAGCATCGGCCAATTTTATGGCTTGATCGATTTCGGAGGTTTCATGAAACGCCGTTTCGTTACTGTCGATGTCTTCACCGACCGTCCGTTCGGTGGCAATCCGCTGGCCGTCGTGTTGGAGGCGGAGGGGCTTTCCGACGATGCCATGCAGGCTATCGCCCGCGAATTCAACCTGTCGGAAACGACCTTCGTTCTGCCGCCGGACAACCCCGACGACACGGCGCAGGTCCGCATTTTCACGCCGGGCCGGGAACTCCCCTTCGCCGGGCACCCCAATGTGGGGACGGCGTTCGTCCTCGCCCGCGAAGGCACAGCGTTCGGCAAACCCGCGACCGGAACGCTCCGGTTCGAAGAAAAAGCAGGCCTGGTCCCCGTTGAAATTCTAACCGAAGGCGGCAACCCGGTCGGGGCGCGCCTGACCGCGCCCCAAGCCTTTTCCCAGGGCGAGCGGATCGACCCGTCGGTATTCGCCCCCTGTGTCGGCTTGGCCCCCGACGACATCGACACCTCGGCGCATCCGCCCGTATTGGCCTCGGCGGGGATGGTCTTTCCTGTCGCCCGGCTGAGCGGCATGGATTCCCTGACCCGCGCCAAAGGGAACGGCGCGGCCATGGATCGTCATCCCGAGATGTGCGGCCATGTCTTCCTTTACGTGCTCGATCCATCGCGCCCCGGCGGCATCCGCGCCCGGATGTTCGCCCCGGGCCTAGGCATCGCCGAAGACCCTGCCACGGGCGGGGCGGCGGCGGCATTGACCGGCCTGTTGGGATCGCTGGCGACAGTCGACGGAACCCACGATTTTCAGATCCTCCAAGGGGTGGAGATGGGACGCCCGTCGTTGATCGAAACCGCCGCCGATGTCTTCGGCGGCAAGGTGACGGCGATCCGCGTTGGGGGCGCCTGCGCGTCGATGATGGAAGGACTTATCGACGCCTGAGCCTCAGGTATCGTCCATTTCCTTCAACAACTGCTCGCCTGCGTCGCAGGGCGGGCGGCGGTCCATCCGCACGGTGCGGAACAGGGCCTCGCGGTCCAAGGGACCGTGCAGGTTCGCGATCTCGCGGATCAGCTTGCGTTTGATGGCGCGACCGAAGTCGGCGAAGCCGTCGGCCACGACGATGAACGCCCCCGGCCCGCCGATCACGCAATCTTCGAAATACCAATCCAGGTTCGGCAGCTGCGGCGTGCCGTAGGGGCTGGGCCGTCCGTTGACGATGGGCAGCCCGTTGATGGTAATCCCGGCGCGGACGGCACGGTCGCGGGCGGTGACCACCCCTTCGCCATTGTTGTTGGCGCCGTCGCCGGAGATGTCGATGACTTGCCGTTTAGAGCGATGCGGACTGGCCCGCAGGCGCTCCATCCCTAATTCAATCGCCCCTGAAATCGACGTCCACAATGCCGAGGTGAAGGGCATGATCGCCAGTTCATCAGCAAAATCGTGCGCCGCCGCGGGACTGTCGATCACCCGCCAATCAACCCCCAGGCGTTGATGATTGACGCCGGCCCATTCGATGTAGGTCACGGCGATGCGCTTGTGCTCGCCCCCCGTGATCGCGCGTATCACGGCCTCGTTTTGGAAGGCTTGAATGAACCCCTGGCGCTGCAGTTCGGCCTCGTCACGCTCGATACTGCCCGACACGTCGACCGCCAGGACCAACTCCAAATCGACCTCGAGCGCCGAAGCAGGCTCCGCCGCCCCGATCAGAAGCCACCCCATCAGGCCCGTGATCGCGCCCCGCCATCCATTCATCATCGCCACCTACCGGGCCTTGAGGCCCTCGCTTTTGTACCGATCCTTTTGAATATCGTTCAGTTCCTGAAGCTCCTTCAGGGTCCGTCGCTCACCCGCCAGGCAATCCGTTTCCGGCATCAGGGCGGCGCGGACCCGGCGGGGTTCATTGTCCCAGCCGGATAGTTCCAGAAACAATTTGCGCCGGATCGCCCGGGCGAAATCGTTGAACCCGCGGGCCACGACCATGAACGCACCCGGCCCACCGATCACGCAATCGCGGTAATAGACGTCCAGGGCCGGCGACGGCGCCATCCCGTTCGGCCCGACCCGGTCGTTGACGATCGGCAGGCCGTTGATCGTGACCCCAGCGGCGACCGCGCGGTCGCGCGCGCCCAACACCGGGTCTCCGTTGTTGTTTTCACCGTCACCGGAAATGTCGATCACCCGCCGCGCCCCGGCATACTCATTTTCGTCGAGGTACTTAAGCCCTTGGTCGATCATGCTGGAGATAGAGGTCCATTGCCCCCGGAACACGGAAGCCCCGGCGATATCTTCGGCGAAATCGCGGGCGTCGGATTCGTTTTCGATCACGGTCCATTCCACGACGATGCGATGTCGGTCCAGGCCCGACCATTCCACATACATCACCGCGACCCGGCCCAATGACCCCGATTTAATAGCCCGTACGATATGCGGATTGGTCAAGGCCGCGGCGAAGCCTTCGCGTTGCAGCCGCGCTTCCTCGTCGTCGATGCTGCCGGAAACGTCCACGGCCAGCACCAGTTCCAGGTCGACATCCTTGGCCTTTCCGGCCCAGGCGGGAGCTGCCGCCATTAGCAACACGACCGCCAGGAACGCCGCCCAACGTTGCATTTCCATGACGGTATGAAACACCGCCGCCGAGCCGCCGTAAAGCGGTTCTCGTCGGGGTTGGACAGCACATCTGCGTGATCAGGACACGGCTGGCTCTGGCGTACGACCCCGGAAACGGTTATGTGTCGCGTAAGGTGGGCAAACAACAAAAGTAATGTCGGAGGATCCCATATGACCAACAAAGAAGCGCTCAAAGACGTTAAGGCCGTCGTGTTCGACACATTCGGCACGGTGACCGATTGGCGCGGCTCGATCACCCGTCAGGGCGAGGCCCTGGCCAAGAAACACAACATCGAAGGCGTCGATTGGGAAGCCTTCGCCCGCGCTTGGCGCGCCGGCTATCGTCCCGGCCTGCACCGGGTGATTTCCGGGCAGCGCGCCTGGACCCCGCTGGACGTGATTCATCGCGAACGGCTGGAAGAAATCCTGGGCGAATTCGGCCTGGGCGACCGTTTCAACGAAGACGAAAAAGCCGACATCAACCTGTTCTGGCATCGCCTGGCCCCCTGGCCCGACAGCATCCCGGGCCTGTTGCGTCTAAAAACCAAGTTCCTGATCGCGCCCTTGTCCAACGGCTCGCTGATGCTGCTGGCCAACATGGCCAAGCACGCGGGCCTGCCGTGGGATTTCATTTATTCCTCGGACATGCACATGGCGTACAAGCGCGACCCAGAGGTCTATCGCAACGCCGTACGCCTGCTGGGCGTCAAACCGCACGAGGTCATGATGGGTGCGGCCCATAACGATGACCTGGAAGCCGCCCGCAAGGAAGGCCTGCGCACCGCCTATATCAACCGCCCGACCGAGTACGGCGCGGATCAGGTCAAGGACTTCAAGGCGACCAGCGATTGGGACATCATCGTCGACAGCGTCGAAGACCTGGCCATCGAACTGGGTTGCTGAACCATGTCCGACGACCGGCCCGAAATGGACGATATCGACCTGAAGCGGCTGGTCGGATACGACGACAACGCGGAATATGAACTGGACCTGCGGGGCCTTGATCTGGCCCATGCCAAGGAATCCGTTGTTCGGATGATCGAGCGGTCGCGCTTTCGGGCGCCCCGCTCGGTCATCGTCCGCCTGGACCCGGCAGGCCCGGACACGGGTGAAACCCTGTTTCAGCCGATCGGGCGATTGTTACTGGAGCAGCGGCGCAAGAACGCGCTGGAGAAGCTCAGCCCCCTGCCGCTATACGCGGGCTGCGGGTATTATCTGGTGACCAAGGGAAAGCCGGAAAAAGACAGCGAGGAAGGCTAGAAAATCCCGCCGCCGCCATTGTTGTTGCCGCCGGACGAACTTTCCTCGCCTTCCGGCAAGGCCATATCGCCGAACAGGCTTTCCATCAGATCCATTTCCTTACGACGACCGCGCCGGGTGTTCAGCTTCTTCTGCGCGCCGGACGGCAGCTCGTTGAACATGAACACACCCTTGTCGATCAGAATGTCGACCAAATCCTCGACGACGCGGGCGAGCGACAAATCCGACTGCACCCATTCGTCCAAGACCATCCCGGTCTGGGCATTCTGATTAACGAATTCGGCAAGACCCGGATCATCGGGCGCGACTTCTTCCGCGCCGTCGACGGGGGTGTCGAACACCGCGCGGACATTGCCTTCACCGTCCCTCACCACATAGGGCATGCATCTCTCCGACCTGCCGGTTATTGTTGGTGACAGTGTAATGGACAGATCACGGCAAGTTAAAGCTTTTCAATCGCTTGGCCCCCTTCGGCGGGCCATGGCGGCTGTTTGCGTCTTGGCCATGTCGGCCTGCGCCGCCGCGCCCGAAGCAACCCAAGAAGACCCGCTCCAGGCGCTCGGCCCGACGGCGAAATTATCCTTTGTCGTCGTCGATGCGCAGAACGGCAAGGTGCTCGCCACCCAGGATGCCGACCACCCGATGCCCCCAGCCTCGACCGCCAAGGTTCCGACCATGCTTGCGGCCCTGGAATTGCTGGGACCGGACTACCGGTTCCGGACCCGCGTTTTGGCGACATCGGCTCCGGATCAGGACGGTATCTTGAATGGCGACCTGATCCTGGCCGGCGGGGGCGATCCCCTGCTGACGCCCCACGACCTGTATGGCTTGGCGGTGCGGCTGCATGACTTGGGCCTGCGAAACGTCACCGGGCGTTTTCTCGTCGATGAGACCCTGTTGCCGAGCCTGCCTGAAATCAATCCCGAGCAACCGGCACAGGCCCGCTATAACCCCGGCGTCAGCGCCCTATCGGTCGATTTCAACCGCTGGCGCATGACATGGCGGGATGGCGTAATCGTCCGCTTACCGCCGCTCGATGCATATGCCGGTCGATTGGGGACGGCCCCGAACGGCCCCGGACAAGACGTTCTTTGGCAACGCGATGCCTGGGTCGTCGGGGCCGACGCAGCGGAGACAGGCGACCGCTTTCTTCCGACGAAATCACCGGGCCTAGCCACCGCGCAATTGTTCCAGCGACTGGCCGCACAAACAGGAATCACCCTGCCGATGCCGAGGATCGCCGCCGCCCCGGCCGCCGCACAACCCGTGACCGAAGCCATGAGCCGCCCGCTTGGCGAAATCGTCCGCCTTGGCCTGCAACATTCCAACAACTTGGTGGCGGAACTGATCGGCTTGACCACGGCGCGGATGTTGTCCGGGCGGCCGGACGACTTGGCGACATCCTCCGCAATTGTGGGGCGGTGGCTGCGTTCGACCATCTCGCAAGCCATACCGGACGCCGACTGGCACGGTTGGGACCTGCCCAACCATTCCGGCCTGTCCCGCCATGCCCGGGTCACCGCCAATCAGATGGCGGCGGTTCTGCACTTTGCTTGGCGGCAGCGCTATGGCGGTTGGCCGTTCGCCGCATACCTGCCCAGCGCCGGGTTCAACCGGGCCTTTCGCGACCGCTTCCTGACCGAAGACGCGATCGGGCGCATCTGGGCCAAAACCGGCACATTGCATTATGCCAAGGGACTGGTCGGATACCTGACCGGGCCGAACGGTCGGCCTTTGGTCTTCGCCCTGTACATCGCCGACCCAACGGCCCGCAGCACCTATGACGGATTAAGCGCCGACGCCCGCGCCCTACCGGACGAACAAGCCCGCGCCCTTGCCTGGATCGACAAAGCGGAACAGGCGGAACAAGCGTTGGTTCTGGAGTGGCTGGAACGGTTCGCGCTGCCTTAGGCCAGCGCAGCCTTGCGCGGCGGGCGCGCCCGACCATGCGCTTCGTAGAAATTGCGCATGGCCGGACTATCCCTCAAGGTGGATAGCGACATGATCCAATGAATATCTTTTCCGTCCGCCGACAGCGGCAGGCGTAGGTCCATCAAGGTCGGGATTCCCGCAACCTCCGGGTCGGCATCTGAAATCTCGCGGCGAAATGCCGTCGGCGCGGCGCGCTCCAGCGTCGTCTCGTACTGGTTGAAGATGACTGCGGCCAATTCTTCGGGCAGATTCAGAGAGGCCGACAAACCCGTCAGATCCCGCCCCTTCAAAACTAGGTGGCCCGTACCGTAAAACGTATAGACAAAATCTAGGGGTGCGCGGTGAACCTCGACCACGGTCAAGTACGGCAGCACTCTGGCGGGGAATTCGATTAATTCGATCTCGGACCAGGACGGCGCAATTCGGTCGCCGCGCCGCTGGTTCCAATAAGAATAAAATTCTTGGAGGTTCAGGTCGGAAACACCTTCAACCTCGATGCATTGGTTTTTTATCGCGACCACACCCGTAACCCCGCCATTACTTAACCTGGCGTTGTATTTACTTTTACGATGGCAGTAATCAGGCGAGTTTTAGGCCTGATCACGGGCGAAATAGTCGCTCTCCCACTTGTATCTGTCAACATAGCCGGAGGTCATATAAGACCTGTCTAAAGACAGATTGCGGGCCATTCGGTCAGGCAGGAAACCAGCTCCGCCAGCCGTCCCAACCGGCCACCCGTTCGGCGATCACGGCATAACCGTCATCCGGCGGATGCACGCCGTCGCCGACCGCGCCGTTCCAGGAACTATCCCCCGACAGGGGCGTGAACAGGTCCAGATAAGGCACCCCCATCTCCGCCGCGATAGCGGCAAACGCATCGGACATTTCGGCGATGCGCGCATTGCTGAACTGCCGGGTCGGTAATCCGGGCGCGGCTTGGAACGGTTGCTGCGTCTCATCGATCGGCGGCGGACCGACCCACAGGGTCGGCTTCCAATCCATGGCTTCGGAAATCATCGCCCGGGCGTTTTCCAGCGTCCGATCAAATGCCACGCGGGTCGCCTCGCCCTCCATCGCCGTGTCGTTGGTGCCGAATAAAAACACCAAAGCGCCCGGGAACGTATCCAGCAATCGGGGCGTGCATTCACCGCGCCAGCGCGGGCGAATCATTTCCGTCGTCTCAGCGCGAATACCCAGGTTGTAGCAGGTGATGTCGTGCCCGGCCTGAACCTCGCGGTGGCACAGCCGCCCCGGCCAGCCGAGGAAAGCCCGATCGCCGGTGCCGTTGGTCAGGCTGTCGCCGACGAAACAAATCCGAAGTTGTGTCATGTGTTCTCCCCGATCAGGCTGCGGGCCTGCGCCAAGCAAGCATCGTGGTCGGCTTCGTAGCCACCGTTTTCCCACCAAGCTTCGACCCGATCCAGAACGTCGCCGACACCAGGGCCGGGGGCAAGCCCCAATTCCAAAATGTCGCGCCCTTTCAACGGAAACACCCGTTCCGGCCATTGTTCGACCGCGTCCAACAAGGCGTGCCAGGCTTGGCTCCGGGCGGCGGGCAGGCGCGTGGTCGCGGCCATCTCATCCGCCCAACCCAACAGGACCAGATCACGAAACCTTTCCCGGCCGACCCGCCGCATCAGTTTTTCATGGTCCAGATCGCTCACATCCGGGGACGGCATCGACGCGGGCGCGGCCAGGGCGATCAGGCGATCCGTCTGCGAATTGGAAAGCCGCAACCGCGATGCGACCGCAGCCGCACCCTCGGCGTCGGTATCCAACAGCGCCGCCAGGGCACGGATCGGGTCAGGTGCGACCCCGTCCATCACCACCCCTCGGGTACACAGCCAATGATCCAATCGCAGGCGCGTGACATGGCCCGCTTCGGGCAGAACTTGTTCGAGCACGCCGTGCCCACGCATCAACAAAACGACCTCGGCCGGTTGCGGGGCGACGAGAATTTTCAGCATCTCTTCGCGCACCCGCTCGGCGGACAAATCCTTGAGATGCGCGGCATGGGCGCGACAAGCGGCCAGAGCATCGCGGTCGGCGGGCGGGCGTCCGTAGCGCCCCCAGAACCGGAAGAACCGCAAGATCCGCAGATAGTCCTCGCGCACCCGGTCATCGGCGCGCCCGACGAAGCGGACGATGCCGTGCGCCAGATCGCGCATCCCCTCGAACGGATCGTAGACATCGCCCGAGGGCGAGCACGACATGGCGTTAATGGTGAAATCGCGCCGACGAGCATCTTCGATCCAGTCGTCGGTGAACTCTACCCGGGCGTGACGACCATCGGTTTCGGCATCGCGCCGCAAGGTCGTAATCTCGAACGTATGCTCGCCGATCACCGCGGTCACCGTGCCATGGTCGATCCCCGTGGGGATGACCTTGATCCCCGCCGCCGACAGAACGGCCATGGTATCTTCCGGTGCCCGGGTGGTCGCGATGTCGACGTCCGTCACCGGACGCTTGGCCAAGGCATCGCGGACGCAACCGCCGACAAAGCGCACGCAATCCGCCCCCATGGCCGCGACGACGGCCTGGGTTTCCGGCCAGGCGAGCCAACCTTCGACCGCCAGTTTGCCCAGCGGGTCGCGGCTGATGCCTCGAATTTCCACGTAATCGTCGTCCACCGCAGCCACCTGTGCCGAACGCGCCGCCAGGCGGCCGCGTCGACGGTCGTCAGTTGAATTTGGGCGGAATAATACGTCCGTCCTCGAAGCGAGGCGACTGATACCCGCCTTCGCCCGGGTCGAACCCGGTCGTCGCCGCCAAGGACAGAAGCGTCCCGATCATCAGCATCAACCCAGCGACGAGGCACCAGAACAGCCCACCCCGGGTAATTTCCGGCGGCTCGCCCCCCAGTTCTTCCGCCCGTTTGCGATAGTACCAGACCCAGATCAGGTAGGCCGCCGTCGGCAGGACCAGGGGGATGACGTAATTGAGTAGCAGGCGAATCACCTAACCCCTCCCCTGGGACGGGCGGATGCCTTGAAAATCGCGCTGGAAGTTCGGGTCCGGCCCGTCGCCGACCAAAACGTCGTAGAGATTTTTGATCATCCCGGCCGTGGCGCCCCAGATAAAACGATCCTCGAAAGGCATGGCGTAGAAATCGCGACGGATGCCGTTGATCTCGCGCTTGTGGCGCTGATGGTTGGACGGGTCCATGAGGAACGACAGGGGCACCTCAAACACATCGGCCACTTCGTTGTCGTCCGGTTCGATATCGAACGGCGGCGTGACCAGCCCGACCACCGGGATCACCGAGAACCCGGTGCGGGTGATGTAGGGATCGAGCCGCCCAATCACCCGGATATGCCGTCGATGCAGGCCGACTTCCTCCTCCGTTTCGCGCAGGGCGGTATCTTCCGGTGAATTATCGACCGGATCGGAATGCCCGCCGGGAAAACTGATCTGCCCGGCATGATGGGCCAGATGCGAGGTCCGCTGCGTGAACAGAGTTGTCACCTGCGCCTCCCGGTGGACAAGCGGGACCAGAACCGCCGCCGGGGTCAGATCGTCCAATATGCCCATTTCGGGGTTCAGATCGTGATCCCCGCGAAGCGTCTCCGGGTCCCGTTCCAGGCGCTGGAACTGGTCGATCAGCCAATCGGGGGTCAGGGCCGGGCTCATCGATGGGCTCATGTGCGGGGTATCCTCGTTGATACGATCAGTCTTCGGGCGGCTCTTCGTCAAAATGGCCGATGGAAAAGAACCGGCCACCACTCCATATACCGTAGATAGGCTGACCTTCGACCATTTCTTCGACGGAAAGTTCGACCAATTGATAATAGACCGACCGTGTCAGGCGTGCCTCCATGCCCCGCTCCAGGCCCACATAGGGCCGGGGTTCCTGGGTTTCCGGGTCGACTGCAACGCGCAGCGGATGGTCGGCATCGATCGCCACGGTTTGGTCAATATTCGTGCGGAGAGTGATGACCTGATCCGGGCCAGCGCCCTCAATCGTGGCCTCGACCGCGAGGAACGGTGCGTCTTCGACCTGGATCCGGCAGACTTCGGCGGGGGTGATCAGCCAATGATCGCCCGCGTCGTCACGGTTGAGGACGGTCGAGAACAGTTTGACCAGTTCTTTGCGGCCAATCGGCGAACCGGCATAATACCAGGTGCCGTCCAGGCCGATGCGCATGTCGATGTCGCCGCAAAGAGTTTGGCGTGGGCGCAGCGCGATGCCGACGGGCGCGGGATTGTCCCCGCCGGGGGCGGCGGAGCCGATGAAGGAGCGAAGATCCGGTGTGTTTTCGGGCATGGTTTCGGTGATACGCTATTCGCGACGAAGCGATCTTTTCCTGTGCAACATGGTTTGCGGACGGGATCGGCCCCGTCCATTTCCGTTTCTTTGAATGGAGGCGTGACCCGTGACGACCAACACCCAGAATAAAACAACCGGAGACGGTGGCAACAGCGACGACCTGGTCGACGCCATTGACGGCCTGGTCGACGACATCGCGAAAGTCCGCGAAAGCGTCGGCAAGGTCATTTTCGGCCAAGAATCGGTTGTCGAGGAAACTCTGATCACCCTGTTGGCCGGGGGTCACTGCCTGCTGGTCGGCGTGCCGGGCCTGGGCAAGACCCGGTTGGTCGAAACCCTGGGCAAGGTGTTCGGAATGAACGAACGCCGGGTCCAGTTCACACCCGACCTGATGCCCGCCGATATCCTGGGATCGGAAGTGCTGGAAGAAAGCGAAACCGGCAAGCGGGCGTTCCGCTTCGTCAAGGGGCCGGTGTTCTGCCAATTGCTGATGGCCGACGAAATCAACCGCGCCAGCCCGCGCACCCAATCGGCGCTGCTGCAGGCGATGCAGGAACACCGCGTGTCCGTGGCCGGGCAGTATCACGACCTGCCCAAGCCGTTCCACGTTCTGGCGACCCAGAACCCGTTGGAACAGGAAGGCACCTATCCCCTGCCCGAGGCGCAGCTCGACCGCTTTTTCATGCAGGTCGAAGTCACCCACCCCGATCTGGAGACCGAGCGGGAAATCCTGATCAAGACGACCGGCGCCGACAGCCAGGAAGCGAAAAAGGTCATGGACCCCAAGGCGCTGATGCGCGCCCAATCGCTGGTCCGTCACGTGCCGGTCGGCGAAGGCGTGGCCGAGGCGATCCTGAAGCTGGTCCGCGCCGGACGTCCCGATGCCTCGGACCTGCCGGAAGTTCGCAATTACGTGTCCTGGGGTCCCGGCCCGCGGGCCAGTCAGGCCCTGATGCTGGGCGTGCGCGCCCGCGCCATGATCCAGGGTCGCATGGCCCCGTCGCTGGACGATGTCTATGCCCTGGCCCATCCGATCCTGCGCCATCGCATGGCGTTGAATTTCGGCGCCCGGGCCGAAGGCGTGACGGTCGAACAAATCATCGACCGGCTGTGCCAGATCATCGAATAGGCACCCCACGAATAAGAGCCAGACAGGCACGGACCCAGGTTTAAGCAGAATGGCGGACTCGTTGGACAGACCCGACCTTCATCACCAGGCCGAAAGCGCGGCCGCGGGCCTGCCGCCATTGCTGGTCGCGGCGGAAAGGGTCGCTTCGACTGTCAGCCAAGGCGTGCACGGCCGCCGCCGGGTCGGCCAGGGCGAAACCTTCTGGCAGTTCCGGCGCTATGAATTCGGCGATTCCACGCAACTGATCGACTGGCGGCAGTCGGCCAAGTCCGACCCCGTCTACGTCCGTGAAATGGAATGGGAAGCGGCGCAGACCGTCTGGCTTTGGGCCGATACCTCGCCGTCGATGGATTACGCCTCGGCCGGGGTCGAGGTCACCAAGGGCTGGCGGGCCAAGGTTCTGGCCGTGGCCCTGACCTCGCTTTTGGTCCGCGCCGGGGAGCGCATCGCCCTGATGGGCACCGGCATGACGCCGCGCACCGGACGCAACGGCCTGCTGCGGATCGCGTCCGCCCTGGAACACGAGAGCATCGCGGCGGATAGCCTGCCCGTGCCGGAATTCGTACCCCGCCATGGCCGGGTCGTTCTGTTCGGTGATTTTCTGTCGCCCCTGACCGAAACGCGCGACGCGCTTGCCCGCCTTGCCGACCATGGGGTCGAGGGACATCTGGTGCAGGTCCTGGACCCTGCGGAAGAAACCCTGCCGTTCGACGGACGGGTTGAATTCGAAGGCCCCGAAGGCGAAGGCCGGATCATGATCGGCCGCGCCGAAAGCCTGCGCCAAGCCTATCGCGAGGAACTGGCCCACCATCAGGCGGGCCTGGACGCCGTGGCCCGTTCGTTCGGATGGAGCGTGCCCCGCCACATGACCCATCGCCCACCGGAGACGGTGCTGATGACGCTGTATCAGCTCCTCTCCCAGTCGATCCGCCACTAGCGGGAGGATACGGCAAGCATGTTCAGCATCGGCGCATTCGCATTCACGGCCCCCTGGGCGTTGCTCGGCCTGTTGGCCCTGCCCGCCATCTGGTGGCTGTTGCGGCTGACGCCGCCCGCGCCGACACGGATCGTCTTTCCGCCGTTTCGCCTGTTGCTGGGCCTGGTCACGCGCGAGGAAAGCTCGGCCAAGACCCCGCCATGGCTGATCCTGCTACGTCTGGCCATCGCCGGTTTACTGGTTCTGGCCGCCGCCGGACCACTGATCAATCAGGCCTCGCAATGGCAGGGCTCCGGCCCCTTGGTTCTAGTCGTCGATAACGGTTGGACCGCGGCCAAGGGTTGGACCCAGCGCCAAACTCTGCTGACGCAACTGACGGATCAGGCCGCCCGCGACGGGCGTCCGGTCACCGTCGTGACCACCGCCGCCCCGCCCGCCGGGGCCGGAACCGATCAGGTCCATAGCTTCACCCCGCGTCAGGCGCAGGACTTCGTACAGGCCTTGCAGCCGCGCCCCTGGCCCGCCGACCGGGCGACGACGCTGGAACAAATGGCGGCGTCGCCGTTGCGCCCGGATCGCAGCGCCCAGGTCATCTGGCTGTCCGACGGATTGGACCATGGCGCGGCCGATGTGTTCGCAAAGGGGCTCGCGACCTTCGGCCCTCTGACCCTGGTCAGCGACGGACCGGGCGCCATTTCACCGAAGGTTCTGCGCCCGCCTGTGCTGGACGGCGGCGCGATCACCGCCCGGGTCGAGCGCACCGACCCCCGTCCCGATGAAACCCTGCACCTGCGCGCCTTTACCGACGACGGTCGTTTGATCGCCCGCGAAGAAGTCTTGTTCAATTCCGGCGAGGTCAGCGCCGAGGTCCGCCTCGACATGCCGGCCGAACTGGCCAACCGGCTGGTCCGGCTGGATTTGGAAGAAGGCGGCTCGGCGGCGTCGGTGATCCTGTTGGACGAACGCTGGCGGCGGCGGCCCGTGGGCATCGCCACCGGCGACGGCGGGGCCGAATTACCGCTGCTGTCCTCGATCTTCTATCTCAGCCGCGCCCTGGAGCCGTTCAGCGAAATTCGCCAGGGCACCATCGGCGGCCTGCTGCGCCGTGAACTGGCGCTGATGATCCTGCCCGATCCCGGCACGCTGAGCAGCCCCGACCGCGCCGCGATCAAGGGCTGGATGGAAGAAGGCGGCGTCGCCGTGCGCTTTGCCGGGCCGTTGCTGGCCCAGGCCACGAGCGGCCGCGCCGCCTCCGAAGACGACGCCTTGCTTGTGCCGGTGCCGCTGCGCCGGGGCGACCGCGTAATCGGTGGGGCCATGTCCTGGACCAAGCCCGCGACGCTGGCCCCGTTCGACGCCGAAAGCCCGTTCCGGGGCCTGACCGTCCCCCAGGACGTGACAGTCAGCCGTCAGGTCCTGGCGCAACCGTCCCTGGACCTGGAGCGCAAGACCTGGGCCCGGTTGTCCGACGGCACGCCGCTGGTCACCGCGGAACGACGGGGCAAGGGCTGGCTGGTCCTGTTCCACACCACCGCCAATACCCAATGGTCGAATTTGGCGCTGTCGGGCTTGCTGGTCGAAATGCTGCAACGGCTGGTCGCGCTCAGCCAGGGCGTGGTCGACACCGGCCAGGGACCGCCGCTGGAGCCGCTCCAGACCCTCGACGCCTTTGGCGCGCTGGGCGACGCCCCGCCCGACACCGCCGCCATCGCCCGCAACGTTTTCGCCGAAACGCCTGTTTCACCGCGCAATCCGCCGGGCCTATACGGGCGCGGCAACAATCGCCAGGCCCTGAACCTGGGGCGCGACGCCATCGTGCCGACGCCGCTGGCCATGCTGTCCGTCGCGGCCCGGCACGAGACCTATGGCGGCAGCCCGGCGATCGACATCCGGCCTTGGCTGTTCACCCTGGCGGCCTTGTTGGCTTTGGCCGATTTCGCCATCAGCCTTTGGCTCAAGGGGATGTTGCGTCTGCCGCGCTTCGCGGCGCCAGTCTTGATTCTGACGCTTGCCGCCGGGGCGGCCCAGGCGCAGGAAATCAACATCGGCGCCCCGCCGGGCGCATCGCCTGGCCAAGTCGCGAACGACGGCTATGCGCTGGAAAACAGCATCAAGACGCGCCTGGCCTATGTCCTCACCGGCGATGCGGAAGCCGACCGCATCAGCCGCCTGGGCCTGACCGGGCTGAGCCTGATCGTGAGGCGGCGCACCGCGGCTGAGCTGGCCGACCCGCAGGGTGTCGATCTGAACAAGGACGATCTGTCGTTCTTTCCGCTGATGTACTGGCCGGTCGTGTCGGGGGCGTCGTCCCTGAGCGAGACCGCGCGGGCAAAGGTCAACGCCTTCATGCAGAACGGCGGCACGATCCTGTTCGACACCCGTGATCGCGCCGGCGGCGCCGACCTGGGCGAGTTGCGCCTGTTGGCGCGCAAGCTGGACATTCCGCCCCTGGTCGTGGCCCCGCCCAACCATGTGCTGACCCGCTCGTTCTACCTGTTGCAGAACTTTCCCGGCCGCTGGGCGGGCAGTGCCCTGTGGGTCGAGCGGGCCGGATCGCGGATCAACGACGGCGTCTCGCCTGTCCTGGCCGGGGGCAACGACTGGGCCGCCGCCTGGGCCCTGGACGAGAACACCCAACAGGCCCTTTACCCCACCGTACCGGGGGGTGAGCGCCAACGCGAAATGGCGTTCCGGTTCGGCATCAATCTGGTGATGTACGTGCTGACCGGCAACTACAAAGCCGATCAGGTTCACCTGCCAGCGATCATCCGGAGGCTTGGCCAATGACCGCCGTCGCCGCCATACAGTTCTCGCCCATGGTGCCCGTGCCCCTGCTGGTGCTGATCGCCGCCGCCGGCTTGATCCTGTTGGGCATCGGGTTGTGGCGGCGGGCCAACGGGGTGGTGTTCCGCTTCCTGTTCCTGTCCGTGCTGCTGCTGGCCCTGGCGGATCCGCGCATGGTCAACGAAAAGCGCGAACCGCAGCCGGACGAAGCCCTGGTCGTGATCGATCGGACCTCCAGCCAGCGCACCGGCGACCGGGCCAAACAGACTTCGGACGCGGAAGAAGCTTTGCTCGCCTCCCTGGATCAGCAGGACAACTTGGAATACCGGATCGTCGAGGTCACGGATTCGACCGACGAAGACCGCCCGGGGACGCGCCTGATGGAGGCTTTGACCTCGGCCTCGGCGGAAATTTCGCCGCAGCGCTTCGCGGGCGCGATCGTCGTCACCGACGGTCAGGTTCACGACCTGCCCAAGGAATTCACCGACCCCGATCCTGAGAACGCCAACGGCGGCGACGCGAAAGGCAAACTACCCGGCGTGCGCGGACCGTTGCATGTGCTGTTGACCGGCAAGCGCGACGAGATCGACCGACGCCTGGTCATCAAACAGGCGCCCGGTTACGGCATCGTCGGCAAGGACGTGACCCTGACATATCGGATCGAGGACAAACACGCCCGCAAGGACGGCACCACGGGCCGTCCCTCGGCCAAGGTCGAGTTCAAGGTCGACGGCGCCGACCCGCAGACCATCCTGGTCCCGGTCGGCGAGGATCAGACCTTTACCTTCAAGCTGGACCATGCCGGGCCGTCGCTGGCCGAACTGGCAGTGGAACCGGCCGAGGGCGAGCTATCGACCGTCAACAACCGCGCCCTGGTTTCGGTCAACGGCGTGCGCGACCGTCTGCGGGTGCTGCTGGTATCCGGCCAGCCGCACGCGGCTGAGCGGACCTGGCGCAACCTGCTGAAGTCCGACCCGTCGGTCGATCTGGTCCATTTCACCATTCTGCGCCCGCCGGACAAGGACGACTTCACCCCGCTGAACGAACTGGCGCTGATCGCCTTTCCGACCCATGAACTTTTCGTCGAACGATTGGACGAATTCGATCTGATCGTGTTCGACCGCTATCTCAAGCGCGGTGTGTTGCAACCCCAGCATCTTGCCAACATCGCCGAGCGGGTCCGCCAGGGCGGTGCGCTGTTGATGGCGGTCGGACCGGAATTCGCGGGCCGGGCCAGCCTCTATCACACGCCGCTGCGCGAAATTCTGCCCGCCGCGCCGACCGGCGACGTGGTCGAAAGCGGCTTCCGCCCGCATGTCTCCAAGGTCGGCATGCGCCACCCGGTGACGGCAGCGCTGATGCCGCCGGGCAGCGACCTGAAGACCGAGCCGACCTGGGGCCGGTGGTATCGCCAGATTCCCGGCGAGGTGACCGGCGGCAATGCCCTGATGACCGGCCTGCAAGAGCAGCCGATTCTGTTGCTCGACCGCATCGGTAAAGGCCGCGTGGCGCAGATGATGTCCGATCACATTTGGCTTTGGGCGCGCGGCTATGACGGCGGCGGGCCGCAGGGCGAACTGCTGCGCCGCCTCGCCCATTGGCTGATGCGGGAACCGGACCTGGAGGAAGAGGCCCTGCACGCCCATGTCCGCGCGGGCAAGCTGACCGTGGAACGACGGACGCTGAAGGACAGCGCCGCCAATGTTGCGGTCACCGCCCCTTCGGGCGAGGTTCAGGACCTGGAATTGCAGAATGTCGAACCGGGCCTGTGGCGGGGCGAATTGGCGGCGGCGGAAATCGGCCTGTACCGGTTGGACGATGGCGAACACCGCGCCCTGGTCGCTTCGGGCGAACTGAACCCGCTGGAGCTGTCGGACCTGCGCGCGACCGAGGCTGTGATGCAACCGGTGACCGAAGCCACGGGCGGCTCTGTCCGCTGGCTCGCCGACGGGATGCCGGATGTACGCCGCGTCGACCCGGGGCGTGATCTGGCCGGTCGCGGCTGGGTCGGATTGGTTTCGCACAAGGCCTACGTGGTCACAGGGCTGAACGACATCCCGCTGCTGTCCGGACTGCTGCTGGCGATCCTGGCGCTGGGCACGCTGATGGCGGCCTGGTGGCGCGAAGGCCGCTAAGCCCGCGGCGCTTTTGCCATCAGGGCTCCAAAGAAAACATCAGCTGATTGAAGCCGACCTTATTCTCGGCCAAAAGGTCGGCAACCGCTTGGAACGCCGCCGCCATGCCGTCCTTAGGCGATTCATGGCTTTTCTCGATATCCAACAGCTTGGCGTAAAGCGGCACGATATGCCGATTGACGATACCCATGTCGGGGACGCGGCGGTTGGAGTGATAGCCGATGATCTCGCCGCTGTCGTTGAAGCTGGGCGTGACGTGGGCGAACACCCAGTAATGGTCGCCGTTATGCGCACGATTGATCACATAGGCGAAAATCTCGTCGCCTGCTTCGATCGTCTTCCAAAGGAAATCAAAGACTGCGCGCGGCATATGCGGATGCCGGATCAGGTTGTGCTGGACACCAAGGCAATCCGATTCCTCATAGCCGGCAACTTCCAGGAAAGTGCGGTTGACGTAAGTCATCCGCCCGGTCAGGTCGGTCTTGGTAACGATAATATCGTTCTTATCGAACGTTCTTTCGTGCCCCGTAAGTTGGGGATTGCCGTAAAGCGCCATCTTCGTTCCTCACCATTCCGTAAGAAGCGCCAACCCCTGGCTCGGCCGCCTGCGCGCCATGGTAAAGAGGAACGCCCCCATACCGCAATATAGTTGATGGTCATAGGTCCGTTGCCTGCGGCGCGCCATTGCGGCAAACGCTGCGTCGTGCCTATGATATCGGCGAAGGGGGCGTTTTTTGTTTCGAACCGGCGACAAAAGCCGGGCGAGACGGGAGGAAACCTATGCCTGTTACCCTTAACGACTTGACGCCGTCCCTCGGCGTCGAGGCCGTGGGCGTCGATCTGTCCGGCGCCGTCGCGGTCGAAGACCTGGACGCCATGCGCGAAGCGTTGAGCCGCCGCCTGGTCATGGTGGTTCGCGATCAGAACCTGAACCCGAAAAGTTATCTGGACGCCGCACGCCTGTTCGGCGACCTGATGCCGCAGCATCTGACCAACCTGCTGATGGCCGACCATCCGGAAATCGCCGTCTTGGACAGCCGCAAGGCCGACAAGGACAAGGCCGGCAAAGCCATCCCGACGGGATCGCGCGCCTGGCATACCGATCACACCAACCACGCCCGCCCGCCGAAGGTCACCATGCTTTATGCGGTCAAGCTGCCGTCACAGGGTGGGGATACCAGCTTCGCCAACATGCAGGCTGCCTACGAAGGCTTGCCCGAAGATGAACAGGCCGACCTGGCCCCGATGGTCACCGTAAATGTGATCGAGCAGGATACCGGCGCCGTCAGCGAAGACGCGCGCGAAGCCCTGACCCGCGCACCGCAGCGCCACCCGCTGATCCGCACCCATCCGGAAACAGGGAAGAAGGCGATCTATGTCCACCCAGGAAAGACCGAACGCATCGAAGGCATGACGCCCGAGGACAGCAAATCGTTCGTTCAGGACCTGCTGGCCCGCGCCATCACGCCGGACGTGACCTATCGCCATCAATGGCGGCCGGGTGATCTGGTGATCTGGGACAACCGGGCAACGCTGCACATCGCGCACCGCGATTACGACGCGGACGAAGGCCGGATCATGCACCGCGTGATCCTGGAAGGCGAAGTGCCGTTCTAAATCCAACTAAACTGGGAGACTACGACATGCGAGGCGCCGACCTTCTGGTCCGGTCATTGGCCGACGCGGGGGTAACCCGCATCTTTTCCCTGTCCGGTAATCAGATCATGCCGGTCTATGACGCCTGCTTCGAGGCGGGGATCGAGATCGTTCACACCCGTCACGAAGCAGCAGCGGTCTTCATGGCCGAGGCCTATGCCCAACTGACCGGCGGGATCGGCGTGGCCATGGTCACGGCGGGGGCCGGGGCGGCGAACGCCCTCGGTCCGCTGTTCACGGCCAAGGAATCGGAAACGCCGGTTCTTTTCCTGACCGGCGACTCGCCGCGCGGTCAGGACGGCCTGGGCGCGTTCCAGGAACTGGATCAGGTGCCGATGACCGCACCCGTGACCAAGCTGTCGTTCCGCCCGCGCAAGGCGTCGGACCTGGGCCGCGATGCGGCGCGGGCGATCCGAACCGCCCTGTCGGGGCGCATGGGACCGGTTCATATGGCCCTGCCCTTCGATCTGGTCGAGGACGATGCCGCCGCGGGGGCCATCCCGGCGAAAGACGCCTATCGTCGCGAGGCCATGGCCCTGTCCGACGAAGACACCCAGCGTATCGTTCAAGCCCTGGCTGGGGCCAAACAGCCCGTCGTCATCTGCGGCCCGGCAATGACCGAGACCCGCAACCCCGGCATGGCGTCCAAACTGGCCGAGGCCCTGGATGCACCGGTGTTCGCCATGGAAAGCCCGCGCGGGCTGAAGGACCCGTCGCTGGGCGACGTCGGCACGGTATTGAAAAGCGCCGACCTGATCTTGAACCTGGGTAAGCGGGTCGATTTCACCCTCGGCTTCGGCGGGACCGGCACCTTCGATGCCGCCTGCCGATGGATTTACGTCAACGCGGACGCCGAGGAACGCGACCGCGCCCATCGCAACCTGGGCGACCGATTGGTCCTGGCCGCCGCCGCCGACCCGCGCGATGCGGCCGTGGCGCTGACCGCGCAGGGCCGTGGCGGTACGGCGCGGGCCGATTGGCGAACCAAAACCGCCGAGCGACTGGCCGCCCGGGGCTTCACCCCCGGACAAGCCGGTTCGGGCGACGGCGTTTCCCCGGCGCAGCTCTGCGCCGCGATCCAGCGCCAGTTGGACAAGGCCGAAGAGACGGTCCTGATCTGCGACGGCGGCGAATTCGGCCAATGGGCCCAGGCCGCGACGACCGGCGACCGGCGCATCATCAACGGCATCTCCGGAGCCATCGGCGGTTCGCTCGGCTACGGCCTGGGGGCCAAGAAGGCCCGACCGCAGGCGACCGTGTTCGCGCTGATGGGCGACGGCACGGCGGGTTTTCATTTCGCCGAATTCGAGACGGCGGCGCGGGAAAACACGCCCTTCGTCGCGGTGATCGGCAACGACCTGCGGTGGAACGCCGAACATCAGATTCAGATGCGCGAATACGGCCCCAACCGGTTGATCGGCTGTCAGTTGAGCGACGCCCGCTATGACCAAGCGGTCGAGGGCCTGGGCGGGCACGGGGAATTCGTGACCGACCCGGCGGAACTGGATGCGGCACTGGAACGCGCCGTCGCCAGCGGCAAGGTTGCCTGCGTCAATGTCCTGATCGAGGGCCTGCCGGCACCGAGCGGCCCGGCACACTAATCTCAGGCCGCGGGCCGATCCCATTCGGGATCGGCGAAACGGGCCGCCATGAAGTCGACGAACGCCCGAACCTTGGCCGAGAGATGGCGGTTATGGGGATAGACCGCGTAGATGCCGCGGTCTTCTTCCTCGAACTCGGACAAGACCCGCTCCAGCCGTCCCGATTGCAGATCGCAGCCGACAATGAAGGTGGGCGAGCGGATCACCCCGCGCCCAGCCAGAGCAGCGGTGCGGAGCATCTCGCCGTTGTTGCCGCGCAATGGGCCATCGACACGAACCGCAAAGGGGCCGTCCGGCCCCCGGTAGCGCCATTCGTTCAGGTTCGAAAGATAGCTATACAAAAGGCAGGCGTGATTGCGCAGCTCGCCCGGATGGCGGGGGCGGCCATGGGCATCCCAATAGGCCGGGGCGGCGCAGGTCGCGATGTGAAACGGCGCCAGCCTGCGCGCGATCAGCGACGAGTCCGGCAGGTCCGTGATGCGGATGACGATGTCGTATCCCTCGTCGACCACATCGACGACACGGTCGTCCAGGGTCAGGTCCAGATTGATCTCGGGATAGGCCGCCATGAAATCCGGCACCGCCGAGGCGATATGCAGCAGCCCGAACGACATCGGCAGGTTGACCCGCAAGGTGCCGCGCGGCTCGGCATGCAGGCGGGTCACGGCAAGTTCCGCTTCCTCGGCCTCGGCGACGATGCGGCGACAGCGTTCATAAAACGCGGCACCAACCTCTGTCAGGCTCGACCGCCGGGTCGTCCGGTTCAACAGCCGCGCACCCAGGCGATCCTCCAGGCGGGCAATCTGCTTGCTGACCGCGCCCTTGGACAGGCCCAAGGCCTCAGCAGCCCCCGTGAACGTGCCGGTTTCGACCACTTTCGCGAACACCGCCATGCCGGTCAGTTGGTCCATTTCAAGATCCCTATTGTTTATTTACAGAAACAATAATATTCCATTTAGATCGATTGTCTACTGAAGTGACGAAGAATAGGGTCTTCCCAACAGACCGGCCCAGCCCATTGCGGCACCGCCGGGTCACCTCAGACACAGGGAAATCGACCCATGAGCACCCATTCGAAAAACATTCTCCTCATTTCCTCCAGCCCCAATCCGGAATCCAATTCCCGCGCCCTGGCGCTGACCCTGGCCCAAGGCCTGGCCCAAGACCGGGGCAGCGTGACGATCCGCGATCTGGGCGCTAATCCGCCGCCGCATCTGGATCAGGCAACCATCGGCGCGTTCTACACCCCGCCCGCCGACCGCACCCCGGAACAACAGGCCAAGATCGCCCTGTCCGAGGAACTGGTCGACGAGTTGTTCGCCGCCGACGAGATCGTCATCGCCGCGCCGATGCACAACTTCGGCATCTCGTCGTTGTTGAAGGTCTGGCTCGACCATATCGCCCGTTTCGGCCGGACGTTCGAGCCGACCGGTCAGGGCCCGAAGGGCCTGGTGACCGACCGCCCGGTTCATGTCGTCACCACCCGTGGCGGCGTCTACGGCCCGGGGACGGACTTCAACTTCCTCGATCACCTGGAACCCTATCTGCGCCGTGTGTTGAACTTCGTGGGCCTGGAAGACATCCGCTTCATCTATGCCGAAGGCACCGCCAAGGGCACGGACGGGATCGAAGCCGCCAAGGCCGAGATCGCCGAACAGATCGACGCCGCCAAAGCGGCCTGACACGAATAAAAGGAGTTCGAACAATGGGACTGCTGATCAACGGCGAATGGCGGGACCAGTGGTATGAAACCGAAAAGTCGGGCGGGCGCTTTCAGCGTGAAGACTCGGCCTTTCGCAACTGGGTGACCGCCGACGGCCGCCCCGGCCCGACCGGCCGGGGGGGCTTCAAAGCCGAACCCGGACGCTACCATCTGTATGTTGCCGCCGCCTGCCCTTGGGCCCACCGGACGCTGATCTTCCGCGCCCTGAAGGGGCTGGAGGATATGATTTCCCTGACCGTGGTCGATCCCTTGATGCTGGAAAACGGCTGGGAAATCGCCGAGGGCGCTGACCCGATCCTAGGCGCGCGTTTCCTGCATCAGGTCTATACCGCCGCCAAGCCCGACTATACCGGTCGGGTCACCGTGCCGGTCCTTTGGGACCAACAGGCCGAGACGATCGTCAGCAACGAGTCGGCGGAGATCATCCGAATGTTCAATTCGGCCTTCGAGCGCGTCGGCGCCAAGGCCGGGGACTATTACCCCTGCCTGCTGCAGCAGGAAATCGACTTGGTCAACGAGCGCGTCTACGACACCATCAACAACGGGGTCTACAAGGCAGGCTTCGCGACCAGTCAGGCCGCCTATGACGAAGCCGTCGACGCGCTGTTCTGCGGATTGGATTGGCTGGAAGACCTATTGGGCGAAAGCCGATACCTGACCGGCGATCGCGTGACCGAAGCCGATTGGCGGCTGTTCACGACCCTGGTGCGATTCGATGCGGTCTATGTCGGGCACTTCAAATGCAACAAGAAGCGCATCGCCGATTACCCCAACCTGTTCGGCTACCTGCGTGAGCTTTACCAATGGCCCGGCGTCGCCGATACGGTCGATATCCCGGCCATCAAGGCCCACTACTACGGCAGCCACAAGACCATCAACCCCACGGGAATCATCCCCGCAGGCCCCGATCAGCACCTGACCGCCCCGCACGGGCGTTGTCATCTGAAAGCCGCCTGAGGCAAGGAGACGAGACCATGATCAACGTCACACCTTTGAACGACCTGGGGCGTTTCAACAACGACTGGCTGAACGCCCGCTATCACTTTTCGTTCGCCGGATATCACGATCCGCAGCGCACCGGCTTGGGCCCGCTGCTGGTCTGGAACGACGACACCATCCAGCCGGGCCGCGGGTTCGACCCGCACGGCCACCGCGACATGGAGATCATCACCTATGTCCGCCACGGCGCGATCAGCCATGCCGACAACCTGGGAAATTCTGGCCGCACCGAAGCGGGCGACGTGCAGGTGATGTCGGCGGGCACCGGCATCCTGCATGCCGAATACAATCGCGAGGACGAGCCGACCACCCTGTTCCAAATCTGGATCGCCCCCAACCGGAACGGCATTGCGCCGCGCTGGGAAACCCGCAAGTTCCCGAAGGAAAGCCAGGGGACGGGATTGACGGTTCTGGCCTCGGGCCGGGAAGCCGACGACGGCACCGACGCCCTGACCATCCATCAGGACGCGGCGGTTCTGGGCGGCGCCCTGACCGCCGGGGAACAAGCGACCCACCGCCTGGCCCCGGGGCGCAGCGCCTATATCGTTCCCGCCGTCGGCGAGATCGAAATCAACGGCGTCGTCGCGACCGAACGATCGGGCACGGCGGTGACGGATGTGGACACCATCACCATCCGCGCCGTGACCGACGCCGAAGTGGTCGTGGTCGACGTTCCCTAAGCCGAACGCCGTTACAGGTTCGCCAGGTCCTCGGCGACGAGGACCTGCGCGACGCCGTGCACGGTTCCCTGTTCGACCGCTTCGTGGGCCTTGGCCATGTCTTCGAAGGCGAACCGCTCCCCCACCCGGTGAACCAGCGTATCCGGCGACAGGATCGGGCTGACCGCCTGCAGGACTTCGTCCTGGGTCTGACGCGCCAGTTCATAGATCGTGAACATCCGAATATTGGCGTTGACGAACATCAGCTGATTGAACGGGATCGCCGGCTCGGGCACGGCATCGGACGAATAGGTCGCGATGGTCCCGTTGGGCTTCAGGATAGTCGGGGCCAAACCGATGTTGGCGCCGAAAGCGACCTCGACAATGCGGTCGACCCGCCCATCGGCGGCCTCGACAATGCACTCGGCCAGGTTCGGCTCTTTATAATTAAGCGCCACGGCGGCGCCCAGGCTGCGGGCCTCGGCGCAATTTTCCTCGGACCCGCAGGTCGCGATCACCCGCGCCCCGGCCCAGGCCCCCAACTGCACCGCATAGGCGCCGACGCGCCCCGTGCCGCCGGTGACCAGCACCGTCTTGCCCGATATATCGCCGTCGGAAAACAGCGCATGATAGGCAGTCACGACCGGCACCCCGGCGCAGGCCCCTTGGCTCAGGCTGACGTCGCCCGCCAGCGGCACCGCTTGGCGCGCGGGCAGGACCACGTATTCCGCCGCCGTCCCCGCGGCGCGGCCGTGCTGCGAGCCGAAAATCCAGACCTTCTGGCCGACCCGGGCGTTGTTCACTCCCTCGCCAACCTTGTCGATCACGCCGGATCCGTCGTTGTTGGGGATAATCGGCGAGAACTTGGCCAGCTCCCGGCCCGTGGCGCGGCGTTTTACATCGGTCGGGTTGATCGCCGAAAAAGCGATGCGAACCCGAACCTCGCCGGGGCCCGGTTCCGGGTCGGGCAGATCGCCGAACTGCAGGACTTCCGCCGCCGCTCCGGCGCGGTCGTACCAATAGGCGCGCATGGTGATTTCCTCCTTGATGAAATTTGCCCTGACAGTGCCGCCCGCCCCCCGCGATGACAAGGCCCAACGGACGGCGAACCGGGCGCATCAGTTGTTCCGCATCGGCAAAAATTACCCTTCCGGCGGCGAAAACTGCCGGAATCAGCCCATCATTGATGCCCTAACATACTGAAAAATAGTCATTTTCAGTCTGGCACGATGATTGAAATGGACTTGGCAATACCTGGATCGGGGACAACCCCGGCGAAGGCGAAAGTACAAGGAACGGGAAAAAATGAATCCTCTATATATCGCGGCCTCCGGAATGGTGGCCCAGCAGGAACGCGTCGACGTGATCGCCAACAACTTGGCGAACATGAACACGACCGGCTACCAACGGCGCCGGGCTTCTTTCAACGACCTGATCTACGAAGACAACAAGCGGCCGAACAACCGCCACTCCCGCGCCGACGGCGTGGTGCCGGGTGGGGTCAAGGCCGGTCTGGGCGTTCGCATGGCGGCGTCCTACCGAGTTGTCGAACAGGGCAACCTGGCGCAGACGGGCAACCCCTACGATCTGGCGATCCAAGGATCCGGCTACATTCCGGTGACCCTGGCCAACGGCGAAACCGCCTATACCCGCTCGGGCGCCTTTCAGTTGGACCAGGCCGGTCGCCTGGTGACCCACGACGGCCTTCAGGTCGGCGGCGGCATCACCGTCCCGCAGGGGGCGATCGAAGTTTCGATCAACAACTCGGGCCAGGTCCTGGCGAAATTCGCAGGGCAGCCGCAGCCGCAGAACCTGGGGCAGATATCCCTGACCCGCTTCCCCAACGAAGGGGGCCTGACCGCCATCGGCGACAGCCTGTTCAAGGAAACGCCGGCTTCAGGCGCGCCGCTGACCGGCCTTCCCGGTGCGGCGGGTTTCGGCTCGCTGCTTCAGGGCTTCCTGGAAACGTCGAACGTCAATCCGGTGGAAGAAATTTCCAACATGGTCAAAGCCATGCGGGCCTACGAGCTGAACTCCAAGGTTATCCAGACCGCCGACCAAATGATGTCGACCAAGGCCAGCGCCTAAAGCGGGCCGTTAACAACTGGTAAACCTTCATCCGCTAGGGTGACCGCGCATAAAGAACTGCGGCAAAAAGACCGTGGTTTCATAACAAGGCCGATCGGGCGGCCCTAAAAAACCGAACACACGAAACGTTTCGTTTCGTTCGATCCAAACGCCGGCGGCGACCCCAGAATGCGGGTTGCCGCCGAGCTTGGTTCTAGGCCGCCTGAAATACCAGGAACGCGCCAAATGCGATGCAGGCAAACCCCGCCGCATGCATCCAGGTGAAACTCTCTCCCAGGTACAGCACGGAAAACCCGGCGAACACGATCAGGCTGATGACTTCCTGGATCGTCTTCAATTCCGCCGCCGTATAAAACCCGCCATGGCCATAGCGATTGGCGGGCACGGCCAGGCAATATTCGAAGAACGCGATCCCCCAACTGATCAACACGACCAGCCAAAGGGCCTCGCTCTTGAACTTGAGATGCCCGTACCAGGCGACGGTCATGAAGATGTTGGACACGCAGAGCAACAGGATCGGCACCAGCGGGCCGAGGGACAACGTAGGCATGGGGCGAACCTCCGAGATCAGAAGGAAACGCGGCGCGAATAGCCGAAAACGGGGACTTAGGGCCAGGAGACGTCCGGCGGCAGAGACATCAGGATCGCTTCCGTATTGCCGCCCGTTTGCAGGCCGAAGATCGTTCCCCGGTCGTACAGCAGGTTGAATTCCACATAGCGTCCGCGTTTGACGCGCTGCGCCTCGCGTTCCTCGTCGGTCCATGTCTTATTCATATGGCGACGGACCAGTTCGGGATAGACGGCGGCAAAGGCGCGGCCCACGTCCTGGGTAAAGGCGAAATCGGCCTCCCAGTCGCCGGTATTGACGGTGTCGTAGAAAATCCCGCCGACGCCGCGCGGCTCGTTCCGATGCTTCAAAAAGAAGTACTCGTCGCACCATTCCTTGAACTTCGGATAATAGGCCGGGTCGTGGGCGTCGCAGGCGGTGCGGAAGGCATCGTGGAAACGGACCGTATCGGCCTCGACCGGGAACACCGGGGTCAGGTCCCCGCCCCCGCCGAACCAGCCCTTGGTCGTCACGATCATGCGCGTGTTCATATGCGCCGCCGGGACCAGGGGCGAATTGGGGTGGATCACGGTCGAAATGCCGGAGGCCCAGAACCGGGGGTCCTCGTCGGCGCCGGGGATGCGTTTACGGAACTCCTCGGAAAACTCGCCCATCACCGTCGAAACGTTGACCCCGGCCTTTTCGAACACGCGGCCGCCGCGCATTACCGACATCACGCCGCCGCCGCCCATTTTACCGGCCTCGCCGGGGCGCTCCCAAGCCTTGCGCTCGAACCGGCCCGGTTGGCGGGCGCTGGTCCCGTTGGGGCCGGTGACGTCGTCTTCGACCTGTTCGAGGGCCGCGCAGAAGTCGTCGCGCAGCGTTTCGAACCACGCCTTGGCGCGGGATTTATGGGCGTCGGAAAATGCCGCGTCGCTCATCTTTGCAATCAATCTCCAGGATAGGCGCCAAGCCGGTCCAGCGCCGTCGCCAGCACCATGGCCGCACTGGCCGCCAGGTTCAAGGACCGCGTGCCCGGCTTCAGGGGAATCCGCAGCCGTTGTTCGACGGATTCGTGAACCTGTTCCGGGACGCCCGCGCTTTCGCGGCCGAACAACAGCACGTCACCGGGCAGGAATTGAAAGTCCGGCAGGCGCGTTTCCGCCCGCGTGGTCAGCAGGATCAACCGCCGCCCGGACATTTCCTCTTGGAATCGGGCCCAGGATTCGTGGCGGATCAGGTCGACCTGGCCCAGATAGTCCATGCCCGCACGGCGCATTTTGGCGTCGGACAGGACAAATCCACAGGGTTCAATGATATGCACCGGCGTGCCCAGGCAGGCGGCGGTACGTAGGACAGCCCCCGTATTTTGGGGAATATCCGGCTCAAACAGCGCGATTTCGACGGAACGAGGCATGATCCCCCCATCAAGGGCCGGAAAGGCCCGGTTTGCAAGCTATTGTCACCACTTAGCCCTTGCCTGAAAGCCCCTCACGAAATAAGGTCTCGCCGGTTCGTGCGGCGACCTTCGGCTGCACGGTCCGCGACGGGTGGGCCATAAAAGCCCGTCGTTGCCACCATTCCGCCGGTCTCGTAGATTTGGCGGTGAGTTCGGGGGTTGTTCAGGCTCGATGAGGATTCGGGCAGGAATGACGAACAAGATCAATACACCTTCACAAGGGGAAGTGCTTATGAGCGACACGGCGAGCACCCCGCCATCAGCCGAAATCGACGAGCAATCACGCCGCGATTTCCTATTGGTTTCCACGGCCACCGTCGGCGCGGTCGGTACCGCGTTGACCCTTTGGCCGTTTGTTAACAGCCTTAACCCGGCGGCCGACACCCTGGCCCTGGCGACTACGGAAGTGAACTTGGCCCCCATCGCGGTCGGTCAGAGCATCACCGTCGTCTGGCAGGGTAAACCGGTGTTCATTCGCCACCGGACCAAGGCGGAAATCGAACAGGCGGAAAAAGACGACACGGCGGCCCTGCCCGACCCGGCCCGCGATGAAGATCGCGTGAAAAAGCCGGAATGGCTGGTCATGGTTGGCGTTTGCACCCACCTGGGTTGCATCCCGCTGGGACAGAAAGAAGGCGAACCGAAGGGTGACTTCGGCGGCTGGTTCTGCCCCTGCCACGGGTCGCACTACGACACCTCGGGCCGTATCCGTAAGGGTCCGGCACCGCTGAACCTTCCTGTCCCGACGTATAACTTCACGTCGGACACTCAGGTCCTTATCGGGTAACGGGGGACGTCATGAGCGAGAATACATCCGAGAGCAAATTCATGCAGAATGGCGTGGTGAAGTGGATCGAGCATCGTATGCCGATCTTCAGCTTCATCGACCATTCCGTCGGTTCCGGCTATCCGGCGCCGAAAAACCTCAGCTACTGGTGGAACTTCGGTTCGCTGGCCGGTCTGGCCCTGATCATCATGATCGTCACGGGCATCTTCCTGGTCATGCACTACACGCCGCATACCACCCTGGCCTTCAACTCGATCGAGCGCATCATGCGCGACGTCAACGGCGGCTGGCTGATCCGATATCTGCACATGAACGGCGCAAGCTTCTTCTTCATGGCGGTGTTCATCCACATCTTCCGCGGCCTGTACTTCGGTTCCTACAAGTACCCGCGCGAACTGCTGTGGATCATCGGCGTGCTGATCCTGTTGGCCATGATGGCCACCGCGTTCATGGGCTACGTTCTGCCCTGGGGCCAGATGTCCTATTGGGGAGCCACGGTCATCACCAACCTGTTCTCGGCCATTCCGGTGGTCGGCGACAGCATCGTGACCCTTTTGTGGGGTGGTTTCGTGGTCGACAACCCGACCCTCAACCGCTTCTTCTCCCTGCATTACCTGATGCCCTTCGTCATTCTGGGCCTGGTGATCATGCATATCTGGGCGCTGCACACCTTCGGGTCCAACAACCCGACCGGCGTCGACGTCAAGGGTCCGCAGGACACCATTCCGTTCCACCCGTACTTCACGATCAAAGATCTGTTCGGGATGGGCGTGTTCCTGTTGATCTTCTGCTTCTTCGTGTTCTTCGCACCGAACTACTTCGGCGAAGCAGACAACTACATCATGGCCAACCCGCTTTCGACCCCGGCGCATATCGTTCCGGAATGGTACTTCCTGCCGTTCTACGCGATCCTCCGGGCGTTCACGAACGACTTCATCCTGTATTGGCCGGTTGCCTGGCTGATGACGGCGAAGTTGGCGGGCGTGATCGCGATGTTTGCGGCGGTGATCCTGCTGGCCCTGGTGCCCTGGCTCGACACGTCGAAGGTCCGCTCGGCCCGTTATCGGCCGATGTACAAGTGGTTCTTCTGGCTGTTCGTGCTGGACTGGATCGTGCTCGGCCTGGTCGGCGCGCATCCGGCGGAAGGTGTCTGGGTCGTTCTGGGCCAGATTTCCACGGCCTACTATTTCGGCCACCTGCTGGTGATCCTGCCCATCCTGGGCATCATCGAACGCCCGAAAGCCCTGCCGGAAAGCATTTCGGCTTCGGTCACGCAGCCCGCGGAGTAAGGAACATGATGAAAGCTAACATCAAGACCGCCTTCGCGGCCCTCGTCACCGCCGCTGCCGTTTCGGTCACGGCCCTGGGCTCTGCCCCGGCCATGGCCTCCAGCAGCGCCCACAAACCGGCGGTGCAGGACTGGTCCTTCAAGGGCCTGTTCGGCACCTTCGACCGGGCTTCGGTCCAGCGTGGGTACAAGGTGTACAAGGAAGTCTGCGCCGCCTGCCATTCGCTGAACTTGATCAAGTTCCGCAACCTGCAGGACATCGGTTTCTCGGAAGCCCAGGCCAAGGCCTTGGCCGCCGAGTATGAAATCCAGGACGGCCCCAACGACGACGGTGAGATGTTCACCCGCAAGCGTCTGCTGTCCGACCCGATGCCGGCGCCGTTCCCGAACGACAAAGCCGCTGCCGCCGCCAACGGCGGTAAGGCTCCGCCGGATCTGTCGCTGATCACCAAGGCGCGCGCCCAGGGCGGCGATTCGGTGATCAAGGTTTCGATGAAGAACCCGGGCGGGTTCACCATCGGCGCCGACTACGTCTACGCGCTGCTGACCGGCTACGGCCACGCCCCCGAGGGCGTCGAAGTGCCGGACGGCGGGAACTACAACCCGTACTTCCCGGGCGGCATCATCGCCATGGCGGCACCGCTGGCCGAAGATGGGGTCGAGTTCTCCGACGGCACCAAGGCCACGGTGCAGCAGATGGCGCATGACGTCAGCATGTTCCTGGCCTGGACGGCGGAACCCGAGCTCGAAGCGCGCAAGCGCCTGGGCATCAAGGTGATGCTGTTCCTGCTGGTGCTGACCGGGCTGCTCTACGCCCTGAAGCGCAAGATCTGGAGCGACATCCACTAAGGATTTCACCAAAGACCTGAATTGAGAAAGGCCCCGGAATTTTCCGGGGCCTTTTTCTTTGCGCGGAAATCACGGACACGCAGTCGCCATCAGCGGCCCAAGAAATCCTCGACAAACCCTCGGATCACGCCGTCCAGGTTCGCATCCTCGGGGCAGCCGAGGGCCTTGGCCTTGGTTGCGTCCATCTTGAGCGGCCAGGAGCCGCAGATGGCTTCGACCGCCGGGTCGCGCTGGCGGGTGATGAGGCCGAGCTTGATGCCTTCGTCCAGGGCCACCCGTTCCAGGGCATCGATCATTTCGGCCACGGCGTAGGCCTTGTTGGGCAGGGCGACGGTGCGGTCGGCGCCGATCGCCCCCCCGTCGGCGTCATGGACGGCCAGGAAGCCCTGCACCGCCGACCGATAGCCCAGCAGCATCATGTAGAAGCCGTCATGCACCGGCAGGACGTGCTCCTTCCCCTGCAGCGGCTCGCGGAAGATACCCGAGGCCCAGCCCGAAGCCGCCGCGTTGGGCACGCCCGGGCGGATCACGATGGTCGGCAGGCGCACCGTCCGACCGTCGATGAAGCCCTTGCGGGTGTAGTCGTTGATCGCCAGCTCGCCGAAGGCCTTGGTCATGCCATAGGTCGTTTCCGGCGTATGGCGGGTCAAGTCATCGACCTCTTTCGGCAGGTCGGCGCCGCCGAACACGGCCAGGGACGACGAAAACACCAGACGCGGCGTGCCTTCGCGGGCGCGCGCGGCCTCCAGGATATTCAGACCGCCCTGCAGGTTGACCCGCATGGCCATGTCGAAATCCTTCTCGCCGCCCGCCGACACGACCGAGGCCAGATGGAAGACCGAGATATCGTCGCGGTCGACCAGGCCCGCGACCGTCTCCTTGTCGGAGATATCCCCCGCCACGGTCGAGACTCGCTTGTCGGCCCAGGCATAGGGCGTGACCGGAACCAGGGTATCGAACAGCTGGATGTCGTCGACCTCCGCCATTTTGCCGTCGGGGCCGCGCAACTCGCCCTTGGCCAGGATCGCACGGGCGATCATCTGGCCCAGGAAGCCGCAGCCGCCGGTGATCAGGACCTTCATGAGATCAGAGCCTCTCGTCTATCAGACGGGTCATTCCCGTATCGGCTCTAGCCCGCTTGCCGCGATGACGCGCTGGACGCTGGGCCGCTGCTCGACCCGTTTGGCCAACTCCCAGAGTTCCGGGAAGGCCTCGTTGGTTTTCGGCTCGACCCGCAGCCCCCAACGGGCGTGAACCCAGGCAAGCGCGTCGGCGCAGGTCATCTTGTCACCAACCAGCCAGCCGCTGCCTTCCTTGGCCCAGTTGTTCGTCCGCTCCATCGCGGCGAGCCAGTTTTGGCGACCTTTTTCCGACAAGGCGGCCTGGACCGTTTCATCGTCGTGCCAACGGAACGGACGCAGGTAGAAAGCGAACCCCAGCGGATGCTGCTGCGACGCCATGAAGTTCAGGCACATCAGCATCTTGCCGTATTCCCAGCTGTCGGGCGGCGGGGCAAGGTCGGATTTATATTTGTTGGCGGCCCAAACCGCGATCGCGACGCTTTCGGTCAGCAGATCGCCGTCTTCGTTGATCAGGGACGGCACCTGGTTGCGCGGATTGATCTTGCGGTATTCCTCGGAATACAGCGTGTCGTCGTCAACGATCACCGCTTCATAATCGGCGCCGGAATCTTCGAGGACGATATAGGGCAACATGGCGCAGGAGCCAGGGCGGTAGTAGAGCTTAATCATGATGTTTCCTGAAATTGGTCAATTTCGGTTCGGCACGGACGTGCCTTTGGCGGGATCATAACCTACATGAGGATCATCGCACATATCGTCGTCGATCCGAAATCATCTCAGGGCCATGACCTCTGTGAAGATCACGCCCGCTCGGGGTAAAGCCCCATAAGCCCTTCTGCCGAGGCCGGGGCCACGCCGCGCTCGGTGATCAGGCCGGTCACCAGCCGCGCCGGGGTGACGTCGAAGGCATAGTTCGCGGCGGGCGAGCCGTCGGGCGTGATCGTGACGGTCACGATCTCTCCCCCGTCCGTGCGGCCGGTCATGCGGGTCACCTCGTCGGCGGACCGCTGCTCGATCGGAATGTGATGGACGCCTTCATGAAGGGTCCAATCAATGGTCGGGCCCGGCAGGGCGACATAGAAAGGCACGTTGTTGTCATGCGCCGCCAAGGCCTTCAGATAGGTCCCGATCTTATTGCAGACGTCGCCATGGGCAGTCGTCCGGTCGGTCCCGGTGATGCATAGATCGACCATACCGTGCTGCATCAGGTGGCCCCCCGTATTGTCGGCGATCACCGTATGCGGCACGCCGTGGCGGCCCAGCTCCCACGCGGTCAAGCTGGCGCCTTGGTTGCGGGGCCGGGTCTCGTCCACCCAGACATGCACATCGATGCCGGCATCATGCGCCTTGTAGATCGGGGCCAGGGCCGTGCCCCAGTCCACCGTGGCCAGCCACCCGGCATTGCAATGGGTCAGAACATTGACCGGACGCACCTTGCCATGGCGGGCCCAGATTTCCGCGATCAACGGCATCCCATGATCGCCGATGGCGGAACAGATGGCGACGTCCTCGTCGGCGATCTCGGCAGCGCGGGCATAGGCCGCCTTCGCTCGTGCATCCGCGCCCAGGGGGGCCAACAGCGCCTTCATCTCATCCAAGGCCCAGCGCAGGTTGACCGCCGTCGGGCGGGTCGCCAACAGATCGTCATAGGCGCGGGCAAGCCCGGCGTCCGATGCATCGTCCTTCATCGCCAGGGCCATACCATAGGCCGCCGTGGCGCCGATCAAGGGCGCGCCACGCACCCACATATCGGCAATGGCACGCGCCGCGTCGGCCATCGTTTCCAGACGCAAGGTGACGAATTCAAAAGGCAGTTTGGTCTGGTCGATGATCATCACCGCTTGGCCGTCCTCGGCCAGCCAGATGGTGCGGTACGGGGTGCCGTCGACTTTCATGGTTGGGAAATCTCCGTCAAACGTCAGCTAGGCATTCGGCAATGCAGATATCGCGGGTGCAGCCACCGTCCAGGGCGGCGCGCGCGGCGCTGTAGCCGGGGGAATCATAGAAACCTTCGGCGACCTGCCAATTCGGCAGTTCAGCCAGGGCGACGCGCGGCTGCTGAAAGCCCTCCAGGCTTTCGACCCGCCCACCCCGAACAAGGTATCGCCCACCGGCGGCGACCATGGCCGGACCTGCCTTTTCCACATAGGCAGCCATCTTGTCCGGATCGTGGATCGTCATATGCCCGCCGATCCACAACACCACCGGCCCGGCGGTATCGCCGCGCGGCTCCGGGTTTTCCAGGCCTTCGACCAGGGACAAATCCCGCTCGACCGCGCTTTCCGGAATATGGGAATGGGCGTCCTGATAGGCATCGCCGTGATAACAGGCCAAGGCCGCATCCATGCTGTCGAAGCGGATGACCGTGATCCGCGCCTGCTCCCAGCCTTCCAGCGACTTGACCCGCCCGCCCCGGGTCAGGAACGTCCCCCCCGCCGCGGTGATCGCCGGACCGGCCTTTGCCGCATAGGCTTTGAAACTTTCAGGATCGTGAATCTGGATACGTTGGCTGACCCAATAAGCAAAGGCCATGGTGATCCTCCCCGGATCGATATGATTACGAGAGAACCCGGCCGGCAACCGCCGACAGCTTGGCGACCATCTCGGGATCGCGGGCGTCGGGGGCCGTGATGATCGCGGATTCCAGGGCCTGATGACAGCCGTGCGAGCAGGTCTCGGCCCGGCCCGCCAGCTTGGGCGCGACCTGTTTGACCAGGGTCCGGCCCTTGTCGGCGTTTTCCAACAGGACCTTGATGATCGCGTCGACCGTCACGTGGTCGTGGTCGGGATGCCAGCAGTCGTAGTCGGTAACCATGGCGACGGTGGCGTAGCACATCTCCGCCTCGCGGGCCAATTTGGCCTCGGGCATGTTGGTCATTCCGATAACGTCACAACCCCAACTACGATAGAGGTTACTTTCCGCCAGGGTCGAGAACTGCGGCCCTTCCATGGCCAGGTAAGTACCGCCGCGAACGACGTCGATCCCCACTTCCTTGCAGGATTCCTCCAACGCATCGCCCAGCCGCCGGCAGACGGGGTGCCCCAGGGCGACATGCGCCACCAACCCGGGGCCGAAGAACGACTTCTCCCGGGCGATGGTGCGGTCGATGAACTGATCGACGATGACGAAGGTGCCGGGCGGCAGTTCTTCCTTCAACGAGCCGCAGGCGGAGACAGACAAAATCTCCGTCACCCCGGCGCGCTTCAGCGCATCGATATTGGCGCGATAGTTGACGGCGCTGGGCGGGATGCGGTGCCCCCGCCCATGGCGCGGCAGAAAGACCATTTTCTGCCCGGCCAGTTCGCCGAACAAAAGCTGGTCCGACGGCTCCCCGAACGGTGAGGCGACGGCCTCCCAGCGGGTGTTTTCCAATCCGTCGATGTCGTAAATGCCGCTGCCGCCGATGATACCGATAACCGGCGGCGTTCCCGTTTCCGTCATAGTGCTTTTATCCAGTCAGGTTTTCGTCGAACAGGCGGAAGGTCCGCACGCTGGCGACTTGCGCCGCGTGGGGGTTAAACGATCCGCGCATATCGCAGTGGAAGCCGTGATCGGCGTCGTAGATGTAAACCGGGCATTCCGGATGGGCCTTGGCGATCTGATCGACGTCGGTCAGGGGGATGCCCTGATCGTGTTCGCCGAAATGCAGGATCGTCGGGCAATTCGGCTGCTCGTCGACATAAGGCAGGATGCCGCCGCCGTAGTAGCAGCTGGCGGCCTGGAAATCCAAACGGCAGGCCGAGGCCCAGGTCACGACCCCGCCCCAGCAGTAGCCGGTGATGGCGACCTTGCCCGCTTCCGCCGCGACCTTACGGGCGGCTTCGACGTCCAACAGGACGTTGTCGAAATTGGCATTGCCGTTGTCTTTCATGACCCGGCCACGGGCGATGTCGTCGGGGGTGTAGCCGACTTCGAAGCCTTTTTCGAAGCGGTCGTACAACGCCGGGGCAACGGCCAGATATCCCAGATCCGCAAAGCGGTCGCACAGGTCGCGAATGTGTTCGTTGACGCCGAAGATTTCCATGATGACGACGATGCCGCCCTTGGGCGCGCCCTTCGGATCGGCCCGGTAGCCGTGCAATTGGAAGCCGTCGGCGGCGGTCAGCGTGATGTCCTTACCCATAATTTCCTCCCCTAGCATTGGGTTCTGTCCGTTGGGGCTAAACCTACCCCAGCCGCCCCCGACGCAAAAGGGAGGATTGCCGACGTCAGATCACGAACCTAAGAACAGGTTCGTGGCAAGGCCAACGCGGCATTTACCTCAGAGAATTCGGATATTCGCGATCACCGCCGGGCCATCACGACGATTTCGAATCAAGGATAAATTTGATTTTCAGCGCATTCAGCGCTTCTTGGATAGGAATGAAGAGGTTCAGACTTTGCGATTCGGCCGGCAGAATAGTGGCGACGCTGATGCCGATCACATTGCCGTTTTGGTCAAGCAACGGCCCGCCACTATTCCCCGGAGAAATAGCCGCATCGGCCTGGATATAAACCAAACCGTCTTTCCGATATTTCCGAACGCCGCTAACGACACCCGATGTCACCGTTGATTTGAGTCCTTCCAAAATCGGTGTCCCCACCGCATAAACTTTTTCAAGGCGTTGGGGCTCGCTCAGCCGTATCGCCAAAGCATTTGGAAGACGCAAATCGACTTTGACCAATGCGACATCTCGAACGGCATCCCGCCGTTCGACGGTCCCGCTCAGTTCAATGCCATTGCTCAAGACAACTGCGACATTTTGGGCTTTTCCGACAACATGCTCGTTTGTGAGGATCGTCCCGAACGGCGACACGACAAAACCAGACCCATGCCCAAATCCGCTGCGCACGGTAACCACCGCAGGCAAAATTCCGTCGATATCTTTTTCGATTGAACGGCGCCGCGGCTTTACACCCGTGATGACCAGCTCACCGCCGGTAAACGTATCGCCCTCTTCGACCTTTCGAACCGCAATATCGACGAATTTTTGATTCGCAACTATTTGTTCGGCGGCCGCAGCGAACGAATTATGAAGCGCCAGGATTACACCGTCTCTTTTCGCCGTTTTTTGTTGCGCGTAGCCGTTTGTTTTGAATTTCAGGACTTCGCGTTTCAGCAAATTTGAATAAATGCTCCATTCGACGGAGAGGAACATTTCGCCGCTGTACTGATCAAGCGGCCGACCGTCCCACCAATGGTGCAATTCGCAAAAATTGCCTTTTATTTCAATAATCCGCCCGCCAATTCGATACTCAGCCGACGACACTTCCTTAGATTGATCAAACAAATCCTGAGGATTGCCAGCAACGTTAACCCCTTGTTGCGCCAGAGTATTATAGAACACCTCGCCTAGCTCAGTGCTCCAATTGCCGAGGAATGAACTCCCCGCCCCCCATTCAATCGTTGATTCGCCTTGATGGTGAAGGTTGCAGAGTCCGCTTTCGACTCCTTCGACACCGCCCGCAGGAAAATTGGCAATCGTAGTTCCGCGTCGAATATTGGCGACGACCTTGGTTAGCGCAAAGGACGCTTGGTCCTGCACCGGAGTGTCGAGTTTCACTATGTCATTTGAACTGACTTTCGGCAGTTCCATCGTGCCTGTCGTGTTGCAAGCCGAAACCGACAAGAACAGACCCAAAACACATAGAATCCCACGTTTCATTCAACACACCTTTTGATTGCATCTCACCAACAAGTTCGAAGCAAGAGTATACACAGCACTTAAGTGCTGTCTCAACGTGGTGGTTGAAATATATCGCCTTGCCTCCCCTCCTGATTTCGTACGAGAGAGGAAAAGCGGCCGGGGATGCCTGCCTACACGTTGAAGCGGAACAGCATCACGTCGCCGTCGTGGACCACGTATTCGCGGCCTTCCTGGCGCATCTTGCCCGCATCCTTGGCGCCGTGTTCACCGCCCAGGGATACATAATCCTCATAGGCGATGGTTTCGGCGGCGATGAAGCCGCGTTCGAAATCGCCGTGGATCACCCCGGCGGCCTGCGGCGCCTTGGTTCCCTTATGGATGGTCCAAGCACGGGTTTCCTTTGGGCCGGCAGTGAAATAGGTGATCAGGCCCAACAGGTCGTATCCGGCGCGGATCACGCGGGCCAGGCCCGTTTCTTCCAGGCCCAGGCTGTCCAGGAATTCCTTTTTGTCGGCTTCGTCGTCGAGCATCGAAACCTCGGCCTCGATGGCGGCTGAAATCACCACCGTGCCCGCCCCCTGGGCCGCCGCCATTTCGGCGACCTTTTCGGAAAACGCATTGCCCGTGGCGGCAGAGCCTTCGTCGACGTTGCAGACGTATAGCACCGGCTTCGCCGTCAGCAATTGAAGCATGCGGAAGGCCTTGCCCTCGCCGTCCTTCAACTCCAGCTTGCGGGCCGGCTGGCCGTCGCGCAGCAGGTCCAGGCAGCGGTTGATGACCGCCAATTGGATCGCGGCCTCCTTGTCCTGGCCGCGCGCCTTCTTGGTCAGCGGATCAACCCGCTTCTCCAGGCTTTCCAGGTCGGCCAGCATCAATTCGGTTTCGACCGTTTCCGCATCGCGCACGGGATCGACGCCGCCTTCGACGTGGGTGACGTTTTCGTCCTCGAAGCAGCGCAAGACGTGGCAGATGGCCTCGACCTCGCGGATGTTGGCCAGGAACTGGTTGCCTAGGCCTTCGCCCTTGCTGGCGCCACGGACCAGGCCCGCGATATCCACGAACTCAAGCTGCGTCGGCAGAATATTGGCGGACTTGGCAATGGCCGCGATTTTGTCCAGACGCGGATCGGGCACGGAAACTCGGCCCGTATTCGGCTCGATGGTGCAGAAAGGGAAATTGGCGGCTTCGGCCTTGGCCGTTGCCGTCAGGGCATTGAAAAGCGTGGATTTACCGACGTTGGGCAAGCCCACGATACCGCAATTGAACCCCATTTCAGTCCTTCTTTCCCTTCACATCGGCCGTTTCATCGGGCCGTTTCGCATTGGGCCGGGGCGGCTTTACAGCAATGGCGACACGGTTCTGAAACCCCGCATCGTCCCCGGCAATCAGACGGTCGACCCCGTCGGCGATACCGTCCAGCAACGGCTCCAACCAGGTTCGGTCTTCTTTCGAAAAATCCTTGAGGACATGGCCGACGACCCTGTCCTTGTCGCCCGGATGACCGACACCGATCCGCACGCGGCGGAATTCGGGGCCGATATGGGCTTGAATGTTGCGCAGGCCGTTATGGCCCGCATGGCCCCCGCCTTTTTTGACCCGAAGCTTGCCCGCCGCCAGATCGAGTTCGTCATGGAACACGATCAGGTCGGCGGGTTTAAGCTTGTAGAACGTCATGACCGCCTGAACGGAGCGGCCGGACTCGTTCATATAAGTCTGAGGCTTCAGCAGCAGGACTTTCTCGCCATCGATCACGCCTTCGGCGAGTTCGCCCTGATACTTGTTGCGGAAGGGGCCCAGCCGCCAACGGCCGTGGATTGCATCCACGGCCATGAAACCGACATTGTGTCGATTGTCGCGGTAGGACGGGCCCGGGTTACCGAGCCCAACCAGAAGCAGCATGGAACGCCCTCCCTGGAACCGATCCGCCAGGAACCGATTCTGACGAGAGGATTACTCCTCGCCGCCTTCCTCTTCGCCTTCTTCGCCTTCACCTTCGGCTTCTTCGGCTTCTTCCTTCACCACGGTCGGCGCGGCGATGGTGAGAAGCACGAAATCACGATCGGTGATGGTCGGCTTAACGTCGGCGGGCAGGCCGGCGTCGGAAATACGCACGGCGTCGCCGATGTCCAAGCCGTCCAGGGAAATGGTGATCATTTCCGGAATGGCTTCGGGCTGGCAGCGAACTTCCACTTCGTGACGGACGATGTTCAACACGCCGCCCCGCTTCAGGCCGCGGCAAGCATCTTCGCCTTCGACGTGAACCGGGATCATGACGGTGATCCGCGTGCCCTTGCTCAGGCGCATGAAATCGACATGCAGCGGAACGTCGGTGACCGGGTGGAACTGGACGTCACGCGGCAGAACGCGGTGCGTATCGCTGCCGACCTTGAGGTCCAGGATATGAGAAAAGAAGCTCGGGCCGTGCAAATGACGCGTCAGCTCGATGGGTTCGACGGAAACCAGGATCGGATCTTTGTGATCCCCGTAGATCACGGCCGGAACGCGGCCGGATCGGCGGGTTGCGCGGGCTGCCCCCTTGCCTGCCCGATCGCGGGGTTCCGCCGTCATGGTGTTACCAGACATGGCATAACTCCGTATCAGTTTAAAAAGCCCCGGCCTCCAGGGGTGCCGGCGGCAAACAAAAAATGCCCCGAAGGGCGCGCATACATAGCCCCGGCGACCGTCCAGGTCAACCGAATTGGGTACGGCGCGCGCTCCCGGAGCCGCCAGGATTACTGGGCGGTCCAGCCCCCGTCGATCATCAGGGACGAGCCGGTCACCAACGAAGACGCATCCGATGCCAGGAACACAACCCCGCCCATCAGATCCTCGACCTGGCCCAAACGCCCCAGGGCGATCCGTGACATCACGAATTCGACGAATTCCGGGTCGCTTAGGAAGCCTTCGGTCATCGGCGTTTCGATGAAGGTCGGGCAGATGGTGTTGACCCGAATGCCATGCGCGCCCAATTCCCAGGCCATGGCCTTGGTCGCCCCTTCGATCGCGTGCTTGGTGGCGCAGTAGACAGTCCGCTTCGGCCCGCCGACATGGCCCATCTGCGACGATACGTTGATGATCGAGCCCGGCAATTCCGCCTCGATCAAGCCTTTGACCACCGCCTGGGCGACGAACAGGGCCGCCCGCACGTTCAGGTCCGCGATGGCGTCGTAATCATCCTCGGTCAGTTCCAGGATCGTCTGCGGGCGATTGCCGCCGGCGTTGTTGAACAACACCTGGAACGGCCCGCGGGCCGCGATCTCGGCCCGGACCTTGGCCGTATCGGTAACGTCCAGAACCAGGGCCTCGGCCTTCTGCCCTCGGGCGCGGATGGCCTCGGCGGCGGCTTCGACCTCGGCCGCCGAGCGGGCGCAGAGGGTCACCTCCGCCCCGGCGTCGGCCAGGGCGGCAGCGGCGGCAAGACCGATACCGCGACCGGCGCCGGTGACCAGGGCCTTGCGGCCATCCAAACGAAACGAGGGCGAAACAGGCAGTTCCATGGTGGGTCTGTGCTTTCCTTATTGCTCCGCCTAACGTTTGGCGACGACACCATAGGGCGGAATGTTGGCGCGGCCATAGCGGCGCACGCGGATATTGGCCTGCTCCCCATGCCCGGCGAAGCCCTCGATGGCGCACAGCCGGGAACAATAGCCGCCGATCATGGCCGAGGCCTCGTCGGTCAACACCCGTTGATAGGTGCAGGTCTTCATGAACTTGCCGACCCACAGCCCGCCGGTATAGCGGGCCGCCGTCTTGGTCGGCAGGGGGTGGTTGGTGCCGATCACCTTGTCCCCGAACGAGACGTTGGTGCGCGGTCCCAGGAACAATGCGCCGTAATTGGTCATGTTGTTAAGGAAATAATCGGGGTCCTCGGTCATGACCTGAACGTGCTCATAGGCCAAACGGTCCGCTTCCTCGACCATTTCATCGACGCTGTCGCAAACGATCACCTGACCGTAATCGCGCCAGGCCTGGGCCGCGATGTCCGCCGTCGGCAGAATGCCCAGTTGGCGATCGACCTCGGCCATGGTGGCTTCGGCCAGGGCCATGGAGTTGGTCAACAAGGTCGCGGGCGAGGTCGGCCCGTGTTCCGCCTGCCCCAACAGGTCGACGGCGCAGATCTCCGCATCGACCGTCTCGTCCGCGATGATCAGGGTTTCCGTCGGCCCCGCGAACAGATCGATCCCGACCCGCCCGAACAACTGACGCTTGGCCTCGGCCACGAACATATTGCCGGGCCCGACCAGCATGTCGACGCCCTTGACCGTTTCCGTGCCTAGGGCCATCGCGCCGACGGCCTGCACCCCGCCAAGAACCAGAATTTCATCGGCCCCGGCCAGATGCATGGCGGCGACGATCGCCGGGTGCGGCTTGCCCGCCTGGGGCGGAGCCGAGGCGACGATGTGTTTGACCCCGGCGACCCGCGCGGTGACGACGCTCATATGGGCCGAAGCGACCAACGGATACTTGCCGCCGGGCACATAGCAGCCGACCGAATTGACCGGCACGTTGCGATGGCCGAGCACGATCCCCGGCAAGGTCTCGACCTCAAGGTCTTGCAGGCATTCCTTTTGCTTCTCGGCGAAGTTGCGGACCTGGGCCTGGGCGAATTTGATGTCATCCAGGTCGTCCGGCGAGACCTGGGCCATGGCCTGCTCGATCTCTTCCTCGCTCAGGCGGAAGTCGTCGCGGGCCAGACCGTCGAACTTTTCGGCCAGTTCGCGGACGGCGGCATCGCCCCGCGTTTCGATGGCGGACAGGATATCTTCGACCGTACGACGCACTTGGGCGTCGGCTTCGGCCACGTCTTCGGCGCTTTTGCCGCGTTTCAGGTAGGTGATCATGGATGTGCCTCGAACAGCTTTTATGGATTGCCGCCCATTAGAGCAAAGGGCCGCTCGAGACAAAAGAGGCTTGGAAGGAACCTTAGTTGAACAGCGAGGAGACCGAGCTTTCTTCGGAAATCCGGCGCATGGCCTCGGCGATCAGCGGCGCCACGGTCAACTGTTCAATATTGTGGGCCACGCGAACAGCCTCGGTCGCCATGATGCTGTCGGTGATGCACAGGCGATCCAGCGGCGACGAGGAAACGCGGGCCACGGCCCCGCCCGACAGCACGCCATGCGTGACATAGGCGGACACGGCGGAAGCCCCCTGCTCCATCAACGCCACGGCGGCGTTGCACAGGGTTCCGGCGCTGTCGACGATATCGTCGACCAGAATGCATTTGCGGCCTTCGACCTCGCCGATGATGTTCATCACCTCGGACACACCGGCCCGTTCGCGGCGTTTGTCGATGATCGCGAGGTCACCGTCCAGACGCTTCGCCAGGGCGCGGGCGCGAACCACGCCACCCACGTCCGGCGACACGATGCACAGGTCGGCGCCGTTTTCACGATCCTGAATGTCCTTGGCCAAAACCGGCTCGGCATACAGGTTATCGGTCGGAATATCGAAGAAGCCCTGAATCTGACCGGCATGCAGGTCCATGGTCAGGACGCGGTCGGCGCCGGCTTCGGTAATCAAGTTGGCGACCAGTTTGGCCGAGATCGGCGTGCGCGGACCGGACTTGCGATCTTGGCGGGCATATCCGAAATAAGGGATCACCGCGGTCACGCGGCGGGCGGAGCCGCGCCGCAGAGCGTCCAGCGTCACCAGCAATTCCATCAGGTTGTCGTTCGCCGGGAAAGACGTGGACTGAATGACGAAGACATCCTCGCCGCGCACGTTTTCCTGAATTTCGACGAAGACTTCCATATCGGAGAACCGGCGAATGCTGGCCTTGGTCAGCGGCAGGTTCAAATAGGCGGAAATGGCTTCCGCAAGCGGCCGATTGGAATTACAGGCAAGAATCTTCATGGCTGTGCACTCTCGTTTTGCGTCCGAAGGCGGAGCAAAACCACCCCTGGAAATGCCCGGTGCCGAGCGCCGACATTGGCGTTTCCCCCAACCGGCGCGCGGACTTTAACAATGCCGGTCCCACCTGTAAACGATCTTTCATACTTGTTATTTTTCAAGGAATTAGAAGCCTACCGCGTAGGAGGCGGAATGGCTTCGCCGGGCTGCCAGGGGAGACTCTTGGTTTGGTCAGGGTCTTTGTCTTTCTCCCCAGGGGCGGCATCCGACGGCAATCGGCGGGCGAATGCGCGGGCCTTGTCGCCCAGCACGCGCTGAATCCCGACGACGGCCCCCATGGCGACATTGACCGCCGTGTCGCCCCAGTTTTCATCCAACGATCCGGCGGTGACCGTGCTGCGCTGTTCGGCGCTGCCCAGCGCTTTGCCCGCCATATCTTCGACCGACCAAACGATCCGTGCATCCTGTTTGCCGTCCTTGGGTTCGGACATCACGACCAATCCCCGCACCAGGAACTTGGCCTGACGCGCATCATCGGTCACGTTCTGATCCCGGGCCCGCAGCACGCGCTTCAGGGCCTCGCTCAACAGACGATTGCCGTTACCGGGCGCGCCTGCGACCTCGGCGACGAGGAACGAATTAACACTGCCGTCGGTCAAATCCGGCGGACCGCCCAGGGTCGGCGGCTTGAAGGTATCGTCGACCACTTGTTCGCCACCCGCGTCTTCAGGCCCCAGCACGCTTTTCGCTTCCGGTTTGCTTGCCGCGTCAGCGCTCCCGGCGCCATCGCGCGCGGCGACCAAGGCCTGATGCGCGGTCATTTCGGCAGGTGCTTGGCTGTTAACCGGTGCTTCCGGAGGCACCAGATGGTCCTCCATCTTGGCGATCACCCGCTTGCCCGGTATGGGCAGGTCGCTGCCGTCCAAATGATCGGGCAAACCTAAACCACCGCCCTGCGCGACCATGCGTTCGTGCTCTTCCCAGGCCCCGATGACTTCGTGAATGCCATCGACGGCGGCAGCTGCGATCAGACGCGCCGTCGGCATCCATTGCGTATCGAAAGTGCCGGAGGGCACTGTGTTGTCCTGTTCGGCCTTGCCGATCTCCGTGCCGTCAGGGCGGGTCAGCCGCCACGTCACCCGCACACCCTGCCGTCCTTGAACCGAGGGCGAGACCTTCATTTCACCCAGCAGCACATACTTCGCTTGCTCCCGATACCGGGTCAGGCGCGTGCCGCGCTTCTTCAATGCCTCGGCAATGGCGCGGGTCAGCGAGAAATCGCCGTCGCCGGGCGCGCCCTCGACCGGAAGGACGAAAATACCTTTGTCCGGCGCGGCTTCCTCCTGGGCCGGGGCAATCCCGGCCAAGATGGCGGCAACGCGGTGCGCCACGTCCTCGGCGACGCGGATGATCACCGTCGGTTCGCCGAATTCCCATTCGCCGCTGGTCGCGTCAACCGGCTGCTCCAGATCAGCCAGCAGATCGCCGTCTTTGTTCGACAACTGCCAGTGAATGGTGACAAAGGGGACGGCATTGGGATTGGGGTCGCGATGGGCCCGACCGTGCAGGATGTATTCCGAGGCATCAAACGGCGCCACCCCGGCAGGAAGCCCATAGGGCTCGAAGGAATCGACCGTGGTCCGGGCCAGCAGCTTCGACATGATCGGCGCGGTGCCTTCGACGGGATTGACCTGAATGCCCTTGGTAAAGGTGCCATGGACGATGGCTTCGCCGACGCTTTGTTCCTCGCCCGGGGCAAAAGCGCGGGGCGCTGCCGTGCAGGCGGCAAGCAACAGCGCCACCGCAAACACGATCCCCACCCCCGGTCGGATGAATTCCCGCAAAACCCGTTATCCCTTGGCTGTCGGCGCCACCAGGCCAGCCATCGCTCGCCAGACTTTTTTAGACGATGGCGCAGGTGACGAGAATCACCGCCAGCGCCACCAAGGTCAAGAACCCGAGGTACGGCATGACCGCCCTACTCCCCGGTCAAGGCGATCGCCGCCAGCGCCCGCCCATAGTCCGCTTCACCCCGGTGGGTGGTGCGGCGATAGCTGAAGAAACGGTCGGCATCGGGATAAGTATCCAAGCCGACGTCGTAGGTGCTGGCCAAGCCCAATCCCGCCAGGCGGTCCATGACGAAGCCACCCAGGTCGAACTGGTAGTGCCCGGCCCTGGCGCCTGGTGCGAAATACTTGTCGTGGTCGTCGTGCAAGACGGCAAAGGTATCCTTCATGTCCTGGCCCACTTCATAAGACGGCTGACGGATACAAGGGCCGAGCGCGGCGTGAATGTTCTCGCGGCGGGCGCCCTGGGCTTCCATCTGAGCAACGGTGTTTTCCAAAACCCCGCCCATGGCCCCGCGCCAGCCGGAATGGGCGGCGGCGACAATACCGGCAACGCCGTCGGCGAACAGAACCGGCGCGCAATCGGCGGTCATGATGCCAAGGGCCAGGCCTTGTTCGCGGCTGACCAGGGCGTCGGCCTTTTCCATTTCCTCACGCGGGCGCGGCGCATCGGCCAGCCAGACATGAGGCGAGTGAATTTGATGAACCAGGGCCAGCCGATCCTCGGCAAGCCCCAGGGCGGCCATGGCGCGGCGCTTGTTTTCCTGCACCCGCGCCGGATCGTCGCTCGACCCGGCACCACAGTTCAGGCCCGTAAAGATGCCTTCGCTGACCCCACCGCGGCGGGTAAAGAACGCATGGGTGACCCCGGCTTGCTCTACCAGGTTCGGGGCGCTGACGATGTCTACGGTTGCTGCCATGCCGTCTTGTACCTTGTTCTCACCCAGTTCTTCAAATCACCTATGCATCGAACCCGGGCGGCGCCGGCATGCCCGGGTGCTGTACGGCCAGGACGCGGAACAGATCGCCCATTCCGCCCTCGCCCGTACCTATAAGACGATCCAAGGCGGCCTGAATATCACCCCGCTGCCGCGCATCGGCCCGGGCGGCCAGGGATGCCGCCCGCTCACGAATGCCCAGGGCGGTCAGGAACGCCCCCTGCCCGACAGGCCCGAAGGTCGCCGCGCCTGCCTGAATGCATTGCGCGGCCAATTGCTGGAAATCCACATGGGCGGTCAGGTCGGCCACCCCAGGGTTGGCCAGAACGTCGGTATATTGATGATCCTGGACCGCCTGCAGCGTATCGCCCGGTGCACTGCGGTCGTGACCATAATCGACGATCAGCGCCGCGCCGCCCTGTTCCGCCAGACGCGACGCCAGAACCTGCGCCTGCCGCGCCCCGGCGGGGCAGATCTCGACCAGCGATCCGATAGGGGCGCCGTTCAACGGAGGCGGGATCATCGGCGTCGCGGATTGGATACCCGACAGGGTAAAGACGAAGGCCTCTGTCGTTTCGTCCCAGGTCACCAATCGCTCGCGCCAGCCGTCGGGATCGCGTTGGAACTGACGAACCGGCAAGGCGTCGAAGAATTCGTTGGCGAAGACGATGGCCGGCCCGGACGGGACTTGGCTCAGGCTGTCCCACCAGGCGACCGGAACATCAGGATGACCGACGGTAAGCGCGGTGGCCTGACGGTCGCGCAGGACCGGGCTGGTTTCCACCAGATGGACCCGCGCGGCCTGACGAAAGGCAGGAACCTGACCCGCCGCACGCAGGGCATCGGCCATTAAGGTGCCGCGCCCGGGGCCAAGTTCGATCAGTTGGATTTCCGACGGGCCGCCCAGGACCTGCCACTGCACCGCCGCCCACAGTCCCAGAAGTTCGCCGAACATCTGCGAGATTTCCGGCGCGGTGGTGAAGTCCCCCGCCCCGCCCAAGGGGTCGCGGGTGATGTAATAGCCGTATTGGGGATTGCCGAGGCATTCCTCCATGTACTGGGCAACGGTCAGCGGCCCTTCCAGGGCGATCCGGCGACTTAGGTGATCGCGCAGGTCCGACATCGGCCCCTTACGACGCCGCCTTGGGCCGCGCCCGCCAGACCAGCCACAGGCCGAAGGCGATCATCGGCAGGCATAGCAATTGCCCCATGGTCGCCCCCTGGAACAGGAACCCCAGATAGGCATCGGGCTCGCGGAAGAATTCGGCGGTAGTTCGGGCCAGGCCGTAGCCGATGAAAAAGATCCCGGCCAGCAGACCGCCCCGCGCACGCAGCCCGGGCCGCCGCCACAACAAGGCCATGACGATGAACAGCAACACCCCTTCCAGCGCGGCTTCGTACAGCTGACTGGGATGGCGGGCGATGGGGCCGCCATGGGGAAAGACCATCGCCCAGGGAACATCGGCGGCGCGGCCGAACAACTCGCCGTTGACGAAGTTGGCCAACCTTCCGAAGAACAGGCCGATCGGCGCGGCGCAGCCCAGCATGTCAGCGAAATGGAACAGGGAGATATCCCGTTTACGACAGAACAGAATAGTCGCGACGCAGACACCGAGCAGCCCGCCGTGGAACGACATACCCCCCTGCCATAGGGTCAGGATGTGCAACGGATTTTCCAGATAGAACGCGGGCTTATAGAACAGGACAAAGCCGAGCCGCCCGCCCAGCACAACGCCGAGCGTCGCCCAGACTAGGAAATCATCGACCGCCAGGCGCGCAATGCCCGCGGGCGACTGGTCCGCCAGGCGCAGCATGTACCGCCAGCCCAGGATCAATCCGGCGATATAGGCCAGGGAATACCAGCGGATGGCGACCGGGCCGATCTCGACAGCGATCGGGTCGATGGCGGGAAACGCGAGAGCCATGGTCAATACCGCCTTTCGGTTATAGCGGGTCGGTCACTGCGGGACGTTACAGGTACGGATCGTCCGTATGCAGGAAGTCCTGTACGTAGCGGCGCACGCCTTCTTCCAACGGCGTGCCCGGATGGTCGTAGCCCGCGGCGCGGATGCGGTCCATGCGGGCTTCGGTGAAATACTGGTACTTGTCCCGGATGTCTTCGGGCGTGGGCACGAATTCGATCATCGGCTCCTTGCCCAGCGCCCGGTACACGGCGGCGGCCAGATCGGCGAAACTGCGCGCCTTGCCCGACCCGCAATTGAACACCCCGGCGGCCTCGGGATGGCCCAACAACCACATCACCATGTCGACGCAATCGCCGACCCAGACGAAATCGCGCAACTGCCCGCCGTCGGGGTAATTGGGGTTGTGGGATTTGAACAGGGTGCAGGCCTCGTCCCGAACGGCCTTCTCATAGACTTGCCGGGCGACCGATTGCATCCGGCCTTTGTGATATTCGTTGGGGCCGAACACGTTGAAGAACTTCAACCCGGCCCAGCCCGGCGGGGTCGGCGCACCCGCGGCGACCCGCTCTGCCACCCAGATGTCGAACTGCGCCTTGGACCAGCCGTACATGTTCAGCGGCTTCAGCGCCTTCAGCGCCGGGATCGCGTTGTCGTCGTCGAAGCCCAGCGAGCCGTCGCCATAGGTCGCCGCCGACGAGGCATAGACGAAAGGCACGCGCCGGGCCGTGCACCAATCCCACAATTGGCGGGACAACAGGATGTTGGCCTTGATGATCTTGACCAACTGCGTTTCCGTGGTTGCCGAGATCGCGCCCATGTGGACGACGCCGCGAATCCGCTCGGCGTTGTCGCCCAGGAATGCCGTCAGGTCTTCCGGCGCGACCGACTCGACGCTCTGCCGCTTGGCGATGTTGAGGGCCTTTTCCTCGCAATCGATTCGGTCGACTACGGCGACCGGGCCGCAGCCCGCCGCTTCCAGGCCGTGAACGATGTTCGATCCAATGAATCCGGCGCCGCCGGTGACGATAAACATGGCCTGCTTATAGGCTGGCCCAGCCCCCGGAGCAACCGGCCCCGTGCTTGCGTATTTCCGCCGGGAGGACCATATAGAAGGCATCGACAGCGTAACGCGAACCCAAGGAGTTTACGATGCAGACGTCCAACCGAATCCTCGACGATCTGGCCAAGGTGGCCAACGGCGCGGTGGCGACGCTCACCGGCATCAAGGGCGAAGTGGAAGCCATGGTCCGCCAACAGGTGGAACGCTTCCTGGCCGACGGCAACATGGTTCCGCGCGACGAATTCGAAGCCATGGCCGAAGTTGCCCGTAACGCCCGCGCCGCGCAGGAAAAGCTGGAAGCCCGAGTCGCCAAATTGGAAGAGACCCTGGCCGGAAAACCCGCGCCGAAAGCCACCAAACCCCGGTCGACCGCTCGCCGCACAGCCACCAAACCGGCCACGCGCAAGCCCGCGACGACCAAGCCCGAGGCCTAAACGACCCTCCATATATGGATTCGTTTCAAGGTATTGTGGCAACCGCACCGCCGGGGCCAAGGGGTTAACTACGGCTAATTCCTTCTAATTCCCGATTCTTCCACAAAATTTCACAGAATGGCCGTAATCGGCTATTGCGTGGGTGTTTGCGTTAAGGCAGGCTATCTCTTGTATCCAAGGGGGCCACAAATACCATATTTCGGGTACCTCCGAGATGTTGTGGAGCGTCCCATTGGCGACAAGCCTGGGGCGTCCGCTGGGCGCCGCCGGTCGAGCCACGAAGGAAGGAGCGGCCATGCCTGCACTCGATTTTGCCGTATCTACCCCAAAACATAATCCTTTGGACCTGATCGAACAGATCGTGGAAGGGAACGACTGGACTTTCGACCGACGAAGCGACCAGGAACTGGCCGTGCAAGTGCCGGGGACCTGGTGTGACTACAGCCTTTATTTCGCCTGGAACGACGAGATCGAGGCCATGCACTTCACCTGTGCCTTCGACATGCGCGTCCCGCAGGACCGGCGGATGCCGGTTTACGAACTGCTCGCCCGAGTGAACGAAAAACTCTGGCTGGGTCACTTCGGCATGTGGGATGACGAAGGCCTGCCGATGTTCCGCCACGTCCTGCCGATGCGCGCCGCCAACGGCCCGACCATGGGACAGATGGAAGACATCGTTGAAACGGCTTTGTTCGAATGCGAACGCTTTTACCCGGCGTTCCAATACGTGATCTGGGGCGGTCGCACCGCCGACGACGCCGTGGCTGCCGCCATGGTCGATACCGTCGGCGAAGCCTAAGCCGCCCGCACGACCGAACAGGAGTCCGCCGTGACCGCCAACCGTCCCTTATTGCTTGTCGGCGGCGGCAAGATGGGTAGCGCCCTAATGGCCGGGTGGATCGCCCGCGGCATCCCGGCAGCATCCATCGTCGTCGTTGAACCCAACCCCGATATCGCCGCTGCGCTGGCCGCTGATCATGGCGTGACCGCCGTGCCGGGCGACGATGCCCTGGCCGCCGATTTTTCCCCCGAGTTGGTAATGTTCGCCGTGAAGCCGCAGGTCATGGGCGCGGTCGCCCCGGCCTATCGCCGCTTCGCCGGGCCGAACACCGTGTTCCTGTCCATCGCGGCGGGAACGCCCATCGCGTTTTTCGAAGGCTGCCTGGGTGAGACGGCGGCGGTCGTCCGCGCCATGCCGAACACCCCCGCCGCCGTCGGCCGGGGGGTCAGCGGCCTGGCCGCCAACGCCCGCGTCACCGACGCCCAACAGAAATTGTGCAACGACCTGATGTCCGCCGTCGGTGCGGTCTATTGGGTCGATGACGAAGAGTTGCTGCATGCCGTGACCGGCCTGTCCGGCAGCGGCCCCGCCTATGTCTTTCATATGGTCGAATGCCTGGCCCGCGCCGGGCGCGAGGAGGGCCTGCCGGACGACATGGCGGACGCCCTGGCCCGCGCCACGGTGGAAGGTGCGGGAGAGCTGATGTTCCAATCAGCCGAGGTCACCCCGGACACCCTGCGCCGCAACGTGACCAGCCCCGGTGGGACCACGGCGGCGGGACTGACCGTGCTTATGGGGGGCGATCCGAACAAGGACGACCCGGCCATGGGGCCGCTCGGCGACCTGATGACGGAATGCGTCGCGGCCGCGACCCGGCGCTCGCGCGAGTTGGCGGAATAGCCCAAGAACCCGGCCTGGAAATTTCCGGACGGCTTCCCACATAATAAAGCGATACGGTAACGCCGACGCATCGGGAGCAACGCCATGGCCAAACGCCCCAAAGCAAAGGAATCCACGCCGAGCCCGGACGAGATTCGGGACACGGTGATCGCAGCAACCATGGATGTGGCCGCGCGGTCCGGTTGGCGGAACCTGACCATGGCCGAGGTCGCGGCGGCGGCGAATCTGCCGCTATCGCAGGTACTGATCCCCTTCCCAACCAAATACACCGTGCTCAACGCGTTTCAGGATCGCGTCGATGCCCGCATGCTGGCGGCGGCGGAGCATTTCAGCAATGACGGCGACGAAGTGGACGATGTCCGCGACCGCCTGTTCGATCTGTTGATGGAACGGTTCGATGCCCTGGCCCCCTATCGCGCCGCCATGGCCGAGATCGCCAAGGATTCCATCGGCGACCCGGGTGCGCTTTGTTTCGTTCCACGCATGGCCCGAACCATGGCCCGGGTATTGGAAGCAGCCGGCCTAAAGACCTCGGGCCCTATCGGGTTGCTTCGGGCCAAGGGCTTGGCGCTGGTCTATGCCGATGCATTTCGCATATGGATCAGGGATGACAGCGAAGACCAAGCAAAGACGATGGCCGCATTGGATCGGGCCCTGCGCCGAGCCGAGAAAGCCATGCGCTTCCTGAACCGCGTCCGCCCCGGGCGCCGGCGCCCCGCCCCGGAAGCTCCAGGCGACACCGCACCTGCAGCATGATTTCCCTGCATATTATTGCACTGCAATATAAGACTTGACTTACGGTCTAATTTTAAGGCAAATAGGGACACCTGCTGCAGTGCAGCAAAATGCTGCACGCGCACGCCGCCAATTCTTGAATCTCTCATCGTGCTCCAATGGAGGACCGAATTTTATGTACGCCGAAATGTTCAAACTCGACAAAAACGGCTTTCCCGCCTGGGCCGCCGATTTCACCAAAGTCTACGCCGACTTCGACCCCGCCAAGATGTCCGACCAGGTCATGAAGGCGATGAAGGGTGGCTCGATCGAAACCGTCGACGTCAACGCCATGATGGACATCCAGCGCAAGAACCTGGAAGCCCTGAACAAAGCCAGCCAGGCAACCTTCGAAGGCGCTCAGCAGATCGCCCAGAAGCAGGCCGACCTGTTCAAGGCGATGTTCGATCAGGCGACTTCCGCCGCCGACTCCCTGGGTAAAGCTTCCAGCCCGCAGGACCTTGCCGCCAAGGAAATCGACCTGTGCAAGTCCGTGTTCGAGGCTTCGCTGGCCAATTCCAAAAAGGTCGCGGACATGCTCACCAAGGTGAACGACTCCGCCGCCAAGGTCATCAACGGCCGCATCTCCGAAGCTCTGGACGAGATGAAGGGTCAGTTGGCCAAGCCGGCCAAATAACGGACCCGATCCGAATAGACGAAAAGGCCGCCCCAACCGGGCGGCCTTTTTTGTTGCGTCCTCCCCGTCCCTCGTTAAGTCTGGGCCGCCTAAACGATAGGAGAGCTCCATGACCGAGGACGCGGCATCCCGAATTACCTTTGACGATTTCCTGGCCGTCGACGTGCGCGTCGGCACCATCGTTCGCGCCGAACCCTTCCCCGAAGCGCGCCGCCCGGCGATCAAGCTATGGGTCGATTTCGGGCCGGAAATCGGTGAACGTAAAACCTCGGCGCAGATCACCCGTCACTACACACCGGAAACGTTGGTCGGGCGGCAGGTGGCCGGCGTGGTGAATTTCCCGCCGAAACAGATCGGCAAGTTCATGTCCGAAGTTCTGGTGCTGGGCCTTCCCGACGATGACGGCGAGGTCGTTTTGATTCGCCCCGACCTGACCGTGCCGAACGGCGGGCGTCTATTCTAGAAACGTAGCGTCAGGCGCGCCGTTCTTCCAATTGGCGCTGCCGCGCGGCTGCGGCATGGCGGGCATTGGTGATCGATTCCGCGACCATCAGGCGCAGCTTCTCAGGCTGGATCGGCTTGTGCATGACTTCGAAGCCACTGGCCGCGGCCTCGCGCAAGCGGTCCGGGCCGGTATCGCCGGTTAACAGAAACCCGGGCACATCGCCGCCCCAGACATGGCGGATCGCCAGGATCGCGTCGGCGCCGGTGTGGCCCAGCTTCAACCGGTAGTCCGCGACGACCAGTTCGGGGCGTTTGCGTTCCTGTTCCAACTTGGCAATTGCCTCGACCGCCGAGCCCGCGACGATGGCGTCGTACCCCCAACCGGTCAGCAGCATTTCCAAGGCTTCGCGAATATCGGCCTCGTCGTCGATCCCGACCACGATGGCACCGGCGACATCCGCCTGTTCGTCGGCGGGCAGGGTCATGACCGCCGGCGCATGCTCGCCGGCCAGCGGCAGGGTGACCGAGAACGCCGACCCCCGGCCGATCTGCGAGCGCACGTTGACCGGATGATCCAACAGGTTCGATAGACGTTGAACGATTGCCAAACCAAGGCCCAGACCTTCGCGCCGGTCGCGGGCCAGGTTCCCGACCTGGTGGAATTCTTCGAAGATCATGTCCAACTGGTCTTCGGGAATACCGACGCCCGTATCCCAGATCTCGACCCGCACTTGATCACCGATGCGGCGGCACCCGACAAGGATCTTGCCGTTTTCCGTATGGCGGACGGCATTGGTCAACAGATTGCGCAACAGGCGGTCCAAGAGGCCGGGGTCGCTATCGACCAACAGGGCGCAGGGAACCATGCGCAGCGTCAGTCCCTTTTCCTCGGCCAGCGGGCGGATTTCGGAACATAGCCGTTCCACCACCGCGCCCAGGTTGAATTCCCGCCGTTGCGGCACGAACAACCCGGCGTCCAGTTTCGAGATATCGAGGAGCGAGCCCAGCAACCGTTCCAAGGCATCCGAACAATCGCGGATACGATTGATCAGCTGCTTGGCTTTGTCGTCCAGGTCTCGTTGGGACAGGACGTTGACGAACATCGCCAGGGCTTGCAGCGGCTGACGCAAATCGTGGCTGGCGGCGGCCAGGAAGCGAGACTTGGCCGCACTTGCCTGCTCCGCCGCATCCTTAGCTTCGGCCAACATGTCTTCGGCCATCTTGGTCGCGGTCACGTCGCGCCCGACACCTTGGATTTCGACCATCCGGCCATCGTCGTCATAGACCGCACGTTCGGTCCACTGCTGCCAGCTGACCTTGCCGTCGCGCCCGACGACGCGATGCAAGTTTTCCTCAATCGGGTTCGTATGGCCGATCCGATGGATAATCTCGAGCCGGACCGCGGCCTCGCCCTCACTCAGTTCCGAGCCGACCGGCTTGCCGATCAAGTCTTCTTTGGGCACGCCGTAGTATTCGCAATAGGCCTCGTTGACGAAGGTCCGAAGACCGTCCGGGGTACAACGGCGGATCAGTTCCGTCTGATCCTCGACGATCGCGTGATAGCGTAGTTCCGAATCCCTAAGCGCCTGTTCCGCCTGTTTGCGTTCGGTGATGTCCTGGCTGACACCGAACAGGCGGCGCGGACGCCCGCTGTCGTCGAAATCGACGCTCAGGTCTTCGAACACATAGCGCACGGTGCCGTCGGGGCGGCGCACGCGGTATTCGTGCTGGCTGTTCGGTTTCGGGTTTTCATAGGCGGCGGCGATTCTGGGCCGATCTTCTGGGTGGATCATGTCCAGGAAAACCTTGCCGGTCGGCCCGACCCGTCCGGGGCGCAGCCCCCAAATCCGCCACAACACCGGCGAACAAACGGTGCGGTTGTCTTCCGGATAATGCTCCCAATAACCGACGCGCGCAGTCCGGGACGTGGCCTGCAGCTTGCTTTCGCTATCGGCCAGCGCTTCTTCCCAACGCTTGTCCTGGGTGATTTCCTTGGCCGCACCGATCACGCGGACGACTTCACCGCCGGTGCCGCGTTCGGGCCGGGAATAGACGCGCAGCCAGCGCACCCGACCATCCGCCGATAGCAGCCGGAATTCGTCGGTCGACGGAATCCCCAGCCGCAATCTCTGATCGCGCGATTCCAGGATCGGCACATCATCGGGATGGATCTGGGTCAGCCAGGCCATGGGGGTTTCGCTTTGCCCCGACTGACCGGCCAGACCGTCGATCCCGCCGACCTGCCATTTCGAGGTCACGCGCCCATCCAATCCCACGTCGTAGGCGTAAACGATATCGGAGGTCAGCTCGGAAATGATCCGGTAGTGGGCATCGGTTTCGGCGTCGCGGGCATCGGCCTGATCATCCGCCGAAGCGGTGCGCGTCGAGTTGTCGGCAGTGATGGCGTCAGGCTGAGCGGCTTGCCCGGAAGATGCCGAAGCTTGCCGACGGCCCAACCAAATCCCCCCGACGAACGCCGCGGCAGCAAGGCCCAGGCCTAAAACGGTAATGCCGCTACCGGCCATCAGATCCGGCATGGGGCGCACTCCTTATCGGCGCGATCAATCCTGTTCCAGGCCCTGCGTCAGGCCAAGGGACGCCGCCTTGATCACCGCCTGCGTCCGGTTGTTGGCATCCAACACCTTGAGCAGCCCGGTGACATGCAATTTGATGGTGCCTTCGGCAAGGCCCAGAATACGAGCGATTTCCTTGTTCGACTTCCCGCCCGCCATCAGGTTCAGAACGTCACGCTGGCGCGGCGTCAGGTGCAGACCGCCGCTTTCCGTCTTGGCCCCGCCGGGGGTCCAATCCATCAAGGTCGGCGGCAAATAGATTTCACCGGAAATGACTTGCCGGACGGCGGCGACCACGACCGAACTATCCAACGTCTTGGGGATATACCCATGCGCGCCGCAATCCATGGCCTGGCCCATTTCTTCCGCTGTTTCGGCGGCGGAAACGACCACGACCGGCACACCGTCCATGGCACGGATCAGGGCGTTCAGGCCCGCGAACCGTTCCATCCCGGGCATCCCCAGATCGACGAGGGCAAGGTCCAGATCATCGGTTTCGTTGACCGTTCGCAAGGCTTCGGGATAGCTGGCGGCTTCGACAACCTTGATGTCCGGGTCGATGATTTCCAGCAACGAGCCGAGCCCCGTGCGAAACAACGCATGGTCGTCGGCAATCAGCACCTTTGACGGCAGGGAATCAGTCAATTTTTACCCCCCGGACGCCGGAATTTTCCGCAATGGGCGCGGCGTCTCGCTTATCGGATCCGAACTCGATCAACCATCATTATAATTCCCAGTCATGGAAAAGCCATGAATTCCATGGGCCTTTCCATGCGCCCTACAACGGCAGGCGGACGCGCGCCCGCAAACCGCCGGCCGGAGAATCCGAAAGAATAATCTCGCCGCCATGGCTGCGCACCACGTCCCGGGCGATGGTCAGGCCCAAACCCACGCCCCCCGTTTCCGGATTGCGCGAGTCGTCCAGGCGGAAAAACGGACGAAAGACATCGGCCCGCTTTTCCTCGGGGATACCCGGTCCGTCGTCGTCGATCGTAATTTCGATGGCATCCCCGCGCTGCCCCGCACGCACCGATACATGCTGCCCGTACCGCGCCGCGTTCTCGACCAGGTTGGTAATGCATCGCTTGAACGCATTGGGGCGCAGCGGCAGGGTCAGATCGTCCTCCAGGTGCAGGTCGATGGGCCGACCGCGACGGCGCACCTGGGTAACGACATCTTCCAACAACGGGCTCAACTCGGTCGGGGTGGGCTTTTCCGTGCCCTCGCCCCGGGCAAAGGCGAGATAGCCTTCCAACATGTGCTCCATGTCGGAGACGTCGGCGGACAGGTCATCCACCCCATCGACGTCCCCCAACATGGCCAGTTGCAGTTTCATTCGGGTCAACGGCGTGCGCAGGTCGTGCGACACACCGGACAACATATCGGTGCGCTGCGTGATCTGACGTTGAAGCCGCTCGCGCATGGCCATGAAGGCCTGCGCCGCCTGACGCACTTCGGTGGCGCCTTCGGGTTTGAAGTTCGACACATCGCGGCCCTTGCCGAAGTTTTCGGCCGCATGGGCCAGTCGACGGATCGGCTTGACCTGATTGCGCATGAAGATCGTCGCCACCCCGAACAGGATCAGCGACGTCCCGACCATCCAGATCACAAACACATAAACAGTCGTTGAGAACAGGCGTTTTCGCACTGTCGTCACCCGCATGACCCCATCGGCAAGCTGCACATCAATGATGACGTTGCGGTCGGAGCTGTCGGAATCCAGGCGGTAGGGGCGGGTCAAATAGCCCTGCATCAGACGATCGAGCATTTCCTCTAGATCGTTGGACGGCTCAATCGATTTATTGGACAAGATCGCATCGGGCAGGAACGTCACGATCATATCCATATTGCGCCCGGCGATTTCCGCTGCCCGCTCGCGTCCGTGTTCGCTGGGGTCGTCGTTGACCAGTTGCAAGATTGCCGCGACGTCACCGGCGACGCTACGCGCCAGGCGATAGGACACTTTGTCCCAGTGGGTTTCATAGAAAATCAGGCCCGACACCACCTGGAGCAGAACCAGCGGCGTGACGATAATCAACAAGGCGCGGCCGAGCAGGCTTTTCGGCAGGGCGTTCTTGACGGTCGTTCGCAAGGACATCAGTGGCGGCTCATCGGCGTGGCGTTAATCGGGACGCAGGACATACCCCTTGCCGCGCACGGTCTGAAGGTAGCGCGGCATGCGGGGGTTGGGTTCGATCTTACGGCGAAGACGCGTGACCTGTACATCGACCGCGCGTCCCCCGCCGGCGGCGCCGGTTCGGGCGATCAGATCCTCGCGCGTCAACACGTCGCCCGGACGGGCGGCCAGGGCAGCCAGCAGGCCGGCCTCCAACTCCGTCAGGCGGATCGGGCGGCCGCCGCGCGACAACTCTCCACGGTCGGGGCGGAACAGAATATCGCCGAAATACATATCCGCGGACTGGGCCTGCGGCTGCGGCGTCCGCTTCAGAATATTCCGAATGCGCAGCAGCAGCTCCCGCGGCTCGAACGGTTTGACCACATAGTCGTCTGCCCCACCCTCCAGACCGTTGATGCGATCCTCGGCTTCGGCCATGGCGGTCAACATCAGGATCGGTATCGAAGACCGGGTCCGCAGGTCGCGCGCGAACTCCAGCCCGCTTTCGCCCGGCATCATCAGGTCCAGAACAACCGCGTCAAAATCAAAATGGCTCAGCCGTTTGCGTGCCTCGGCCGCGTCTGCGGCAGTGACCACGAAGAACCCGTTATCGGACAGGAAGCGGTTCAACAGATCGCGCAGACGACCGTCGTCATCGACCACCAGGAGATGTGGCAAATCGGCGTTCACAGGCGGTACGGCTCCAATCCCAGACGTCCATGCCCCCGACAACGCGAGGGGCGATGCGAGACTAACATGCTTTTAGCATTTGCAGGCAGCCCGAGGGCGACGGGAGAGATGCTCAGGAATAGCCCGGCGCGGGGCCGGTGCTGACACGGTGGCGGTCTTCTTTGTCGATCATGCCCAGCAACACGCGCTGAAACCCCTCGACCGCGTCCAGGCCAGCATCGTGGAACGCCCGCGACAACCGCGCCGTCTGGCGCTCCGCCAACAGATGTTCCAGTTCCCGGCCCTTAGGCGTTAGCTGCATCAGGCGGCGCCGGCGGTCGCCGTCATCCGTTTCCTGCACGACGTAGCCTTCGTCGATCAACGTCGAGAGCACGCGATTAAGCGATTGCTTGGTGATCTTCAAAATCGCCAGCAGTTCCGACACGCTGATGCCTTCGTTGACGCCGATGAAGTAGATCGCCCGGTGATGGGCCCGGCCCATGCCGTAATCGGCCAGGATGGCATCGGCCTCGCCCGTGAAATCACGATAGGCGAAGAACAACAGCTCCATGACGTGGCGCATATCGTCTTCGCGCGGCGCCGGAGCCTGGTCTTGCGGCTGGGCCCAAAGGGCCTGTTCATCCATGACGGTTCCCCTTTGCCGAAACCGGAAAATCGTCAAACCGGCCTCGAAAAATAAGTCAGTGTTGTTGACTTATATGCCAGAGGCTGATAAATAACGCAACATCCTTCTTGGGAGAAACGTACGGACGAAAGAATATTACAATGGCTGCAGGAACTTTCGACGACCGCGACGGTCTTATCTGGTTCAATGGCGAATGGGTCGACTGGCGGGACGCGCGTGTCCACGTGCTGACCCACGGCCTGCATTACGGCTCATGTGTGTTCGAAGGCGAACGCATGTATTCGGGCCAGATCTTTAAATTGCGGGAACATACGGAACGTCTGTTCTATTCCGCTGAAACCCTGGGTTTCAAAATTCCCTTCACGGTCGAAGAGATCGATCAGGCTTGCATCGACGCCTGCACGAAGAACGGCATCGTCGACGGCTATATCCGCCCTGTCGCTTGGCGCGGATCGGAGATGATGGGCGTCTCGGCTCAGCAGAACCGGATCAACGTCGCCATCGCGGCCTGGGACTGGCCCAGCTATTTCTCGCCGGAACTGCGTGAAAAAGGCATCAAGCTGGAAACGTCGAAATGGCATCGCCCGGCGCCCGATTGCGCCCCGGTTCATGCCAAGGCGGCGGGTCTGTACATGATCTGCACCCTGTCCAAGCACACGGCCGAGTCCCATGGCTGCCAGGATGCGTTGATGCTGGATTATCGCGGCCAAGTCGCGGAAGCCACCGGCGCCAACATCTTCATCTCGTTCGGTGACGGCAAATTGCACACGCCGACCCCCGATTGCTTCCTGAACGGCATCACCCGCCAAACGGTGATCGCCCTGGCCAAAGCCCGGGGGATCGAAGTGATCGAACGGGCCATCTTCCCCGACGAATTGAAGGACGCCACGGAAATCTTCCTGACCGGCTCTGCCGCGGAAGTCACGCCCGTGGGCCAGATCGACGAAATGACCTTCACGCCGGGTAAGATCACCCACACGCTGATCGAAGATTACGAGAAAGCAGTCGGGAAAAAGACGGAAAGCGCGGCGGCGGAATAACCCGCCGCCTTCTTTCCCGGATCCATTTTAGGATCAGGCGGCGTCCGCGGACGCCTCCCCTAGGGCCGCCGCTTCGCGCGCGGCCCTTTGCATGCTGGTCGACATCTCGTTCGCCACGGCGGTCTGTTCCTCGACCGCCGATGCCGTCGAGGTCACGTAATCGCGCACGCTGTCGATCCGCCCCCGGATCACATCCAAGGCCTGGACCACATCGGACGAAACGGCGCGCATGTTGGAAATCTCACCTTCGATTTCCTCGGTCGCGCGGCGGGCCTGACTGGCCAGGTTCTTGACCTCGTTGGCGACCACGGCAAAGCCCTTGCCGGCCTCGCCCGCACGGGCGGACTCGATCGTCGCGTTCAGCGCCAGCATGTTGATCTGGCCGGTGATGTCGGTGATGGCCTCGACAATCCCGCCCATGGAATTGGCGGCATCTTCCAAACGCTGCGTCGAACGATCGGCGGCGACCACTTGGTCAAAGGCGTCCTGCGCCACCTGCCGAGACTTCGCCATGCTTTCGGCGATTTCCCTGACGGACACGCTCAATTGCTCGGACCCGGCGGCGGTATCTTCCATCAAGCCGCGGACATATTCGGCGCGCTTGCGGGCCAAAACTTCCTGGGTCACGTCGATGGCGTATTTCACGACCTTGTACGGCTGGCCGTTCAAATCCCGGATCGGATTGTAGGACGCCTGAATCCAAACCTCGCGCCCCCCCTTGCCGATGCGGCGGAATTCACCCGCGCGGAATTCACCCTGATTCAAGGATGCCCAGAACTGCCGATACTCGGCGCTGTCCTTTTGCTCCGGCGCAACGAACATCGAATGATGTTTGCCGCGGATTTCTTCCAACGAATAGCCGACGGCCTGCAGGAAATTAGCGTTGGCCGAAATGATCGTACCGTCCAGATTGAATTCGATCACCGCCTGGGATTTCCCGATGGCCGAGACCTGGCCTTCGAAATCGGCTGCGCGCAATTTATCCTTGGTTACGTCGGTCGCAAACTTAACGACCTTGTAGATTTTGCCGCTCGCATCGGCGATGGGATTGTAGGAGGCTTGAATCCAGACTTCGCGACCGCCCTTCGCCAGGCGCTTGAACTCGGCCGAGAAAAACTCGCCTCGGCTCAGCGCATCCCAGAATTTCTGGTATTCGGGGCTCGTCCGATAGCTCGGCTCGACAAACATGGAATGATGCTGGCCTTGGATTTCTTCGAGGGCATAGCCCATGGCCGCAAGGAAATTTTTGTTCGCCGAGACAATGGTTCCATCGGGCTGGAATTCGATCACCGCCTGCGACTTTCCGATCGCCGTGATCTGACCTTCGAAGTCAGCCGTCCGCTGCTTTTCCAAAGTGATATCGCTGGCCAGTTTGACGACTTTGTAGGGCTTGCCGGTTTCATCCTCGACCGGATTGTACGAGGCACGCAACCAGACTTCGCGCCCTTCTTTGCCGATCCGACGAAATTCGCGGCTGAAGAATTCCCCCCGCCGCAAGGCCGCCCAGAATGACCGATAGGCTTCTGAGTCGCGTTCGCGCGGATCGACGAACATCGCATGGTGCTTGCCCACGATTTCGTCCAAAGCATAACCCACGACGTCTAGGAAGTTCTGGTTGGCATACAGAATCGTGCCGTCCAGGGAGAATTCAATAACTGCTTGAGATTTCTCCAGTGCTTGAAGCTTGGCTTCGGCGTCTTTGTTTTTCTTAGCGCCAAGAAACAAGTCGAGGAACGGCATGCAAAATTCTCCACGTCAACGTCCAGGTCAGCCTGGACATAGCCAACACCAATCCTTTCCGCCTCCCCGGCACGGAAAAGATCATGAAATTTCAGGCGAAACGCCTCGTCACTGAGGATTCTATCGCGGGCGAACGCCCGCGTTCCTGACCACAAGATATTTACATAAGCATGAATGCATTGTCCAGGAATACAGGAGTAAAATAGACAGGAATTTCCTGCTTTGTCAGCAACTTGACAGGAGAATTAACCCACTAAAATACGCAAGAAATATCATCCCTTCGAACCGCCCCAACTTTCCCTGCTATTCAGCGGCTGCAAAGCGGGCCCTATGGTGTTCGATCTGCTCCAGATAATTGGCGCTGTAGCGGGCGACGATATCGTCATGCAAGGCCAAGGCATCGGGCGTGCACTCGCCGCCCGGCGGCTCGATCAGGTCGAAGTTCCCCCATTTATCCTCGCCCCGCACCAACATCGCCGCTAGTCGAATACTGCCCTCGACCTTTACATGGGCGGGAATGAAGTTCAGTCCCAGGCCGATCCGCCGATGGGCTGCCTGGTTAGGAGCCGAGGCATGCATGCACAAGCCGTGGTGGACGGAAAACGACCCGGCAGGAAGCTGCATCGCTACCTGGCGGCTTTCGTCAAATGCTTCGACCACGGTCTGGGTGCCGCGATTAATGCTGACATCGACCTGCGCCGCGGCATGGTGCAGAACCTTCGGCGTCTCACCGTTCCAGGACAGGACGTTCATACAGCCCGCTTCTTCGGTCGCATCGGTCAGGGCCAGCCAGACGCAAACCTCTTCCGACGGCTCCAGCCCGAAATAGGCATTGTCCTGATGCCAGGCCGCGACATGGGGCGAGCCCGGCTCCTTGATCCAAAAGGTCGAGGTCCAGACCAGGATGTCCGGGCCGATCAGATCCTCGACCACATCCAACACGCGCGGGTCACGGACCAGGGCGTTGAACCAGGGAAGATGCGCAAACGGCATGGTCATCCATTTGCGTTCCTTGGCCTGAGGCAACGGCGCGCCCAGCCATTGTTCGTACCGGGCCAAATCCGCTAGGCGGGCAGATACCTCATCCGGCGACAACATGGGGATGGGAAAGATAAAGCCGTCGCGGCGAAAATCCGCGACTTGGCCTTCGCTCAGCGCCTTCATTGGCGTCTCCTTGAATGCTTCCATTAGTAAAATTGTATACAATTTTCCTTCAGAGGCAAACGCAACGAAGACGCCGAACCGCCGATCAGTCCCGGTTGGTGACCGTCACCAGGCCCGATTCCGGATCGACGATGACCTCGTCCCCGGTTTGAATCAGGGTCGTCACGTCGCCGTCTTCAAACCGGTCGCACATCGCCATATCGGCCAGCGCCGCCCCCTGGGCCAGGATGGTATTTGCCCGGTTGAACAGGATTGCCTTGGGCGCGATGCCGCGCGATTTCATTTCGTGCAGCATCCAAGCCGACGCGACCCCGCCCTTGGACGTGTTGAGCACCAGGATCTTGTCCTTATAGGACTTCCCCGCCAGCTTGTGCTGCGGTCGGGAAAACACACCCTTGATCCGGTCCAGGTCGTAACGGGCCGAGAAGTTGTCGTCGGCGACCAGGGCCTCGCCCTGAACCTTGGGGCCGATTCCCTTGTGGCACTTCAATTCCTTGGTCATACGATTTCTCCCGCGACCGCCGAGGCGACGCATTCTTCCATGCTGCGCAGCGCCGGCGTATAGCCGTAGCCCCCCAGGATATTGACGATCTTGGCCGAATTGCTGAGCAACCGTTGCCAGCCGTTGGCTTCCCCGATTTCGCGGGCGTATTGGTTGTAATAGCAGGTGCCGCGCAGGACCTTGGCGCCACAGGCCTCGATCCGGTCGATAATCCCCATGCGCTGGCTATCCGCATAAACCGTCGGCGAGGTGCAGACGATCATCGCCGTGTCCTTGTGCAGGGTCTTGCCGTCCAACAGACGCGACACCTGATCCATTTCCACGATCGACAACTGCGGCGCCGCGAAGACCACCACGTCGACCTTGTCGCCCTTGGCCCCGAAGCTGCCGCGCAGGGCATCCATATCGGCCTTGGTTACGTCCTGCGCGGGCGGCGGCGCGCCGTTGCAGACATGGGCCAAAGTTTCCGCCTCGGGCGTGATGCCGACGATGTGGAACAGCGGCGACGAGCCGTAACTCGCCATCGCCGCGCCGAAGTGCTTCATGTCGTCCGAAGTCGGAGAGACCTCGATCCCCTCGATCACGGGCACTTCCCAGTACGAACCGCATTGCCGCCCGATAAAGCCGCCCAGCACGCCCCAGTCGGTCAGCTCGCGCGGTTGGTGACGTACGGTGAACCGCTTGGTCGCCTTGCGGTTTTCATCCAGGTGCAGGCCGTAGCGCGGCGTCCGGCCCGTCAGGCCGGCGGCCAGGGCCGATGGTCCGCCTTCGAAGTTGGAATACGCGCCGAGCACGCTGTTGCAGTAGATCACCACACCGGTATCACCGAAGGCCACGTGATCGCCCCGCACCGGCGGCATCACCGTCTGATAATTGACACAGGTGTTAGTCATCAGGATGCCCAGCTTTTCGCAGGCGGCGATGGTGCGGCGGTCCAGATCGGCCATTTCCTCGGTCTGGCCGAGCGGGCGGTAATAGTCCAGATCGACCCCGCGCGGATCGGTGATCATCGGAATGGCGACGCGCCGTTCCTCCGCGCCATGGGCGGCGAGACCCTCCAGAAAGCTGACGCCAGCGTCGCCAACCGATTCCGGATCGACCATCATATGGGCCTGCGACACCGGCACCAGATCGGCCGCGTCGAACATCCCCCCGACCTTGACCATATGATCCATGGCCCAGCGTCTTGGCTCGCCCATTTCCCCGGCCAACATGGCCTGTTCTTCATCGGTGAGCTTCATGCTCCCTCCCTATCGACATTTTCGGGCGGCATCGCGCCCTTTCAATTACTTTATAGTAATTACTTCATAGTAATTTTTCTTTGTCAACGTACGACCCGCTGTTAGAAGGATTCAAACGGCGAAAGCCGGGAGCACCGGATCATGACCCAAACCGCATCGAATGCCGCGCCAGATTCCGGGCAAGGCGACATGACCGAATTCGTTCGGCGATTCTGGCCGGCGGACGACGACCTGCCCAAACACGGAAAGCTGCGCCGCGCCATTGGCGACGCGATTACGGCGCGATTTTGGCCGGTCGGCGCGCGCCTGCCGACCGAGGCCGAATGGGTCGCCGCCCTGCCCTGCAGCTTGGGCACGGTGCAGCGGGCATTGCGTGAATTGGTGGTCGATGGCCTGATCGAGCGGCGGCGCGGCAGCGGCAGTGTGGTCGCCGGGATCGGTCGACGCATCGAAGAACCCTGGCACATGCGGTTTTTCGACCCGAAAAGCCGCACGCGAGATTTACTGCCCGTCACGACAACGATCCTAGGGCGCTGGGTCGGCCCGCGCAGCGGCCCCTGGTCAGATGATCTGGGCCAGGGCGCGCGCCCGGTCGTTTGTATCGAGCGGATCATGGAGGTCGGCGGCGAGTTCGGCGTCTTCAACCGGTTCTACGCCCTGGCCGAACAGTTCCCGGAACTGGTCGATATCTCGACCGAGGACCTGCGCGGGGCCAACCTTAAATCCCTGATGGCCAGCCGCCATCATGTTCCCGTTCATCATGTGCGTCAGGTCATGCGTTTCGAAGCCCCGCCCGCGCGTGCGGTAAAGGCTTGCGGCTGGGCCGACGATCGGCCGGTCTCGATCTTGAACGTGGTCGGCTGCGCGCACGACGACAGGCCGATGTATTATCAGGACTACTTCATCCCGGTGACGCGCTATCGCCTGGACCTGGGTGCCCCTACCAGTCCTTAGGCCAGCCCCAAGGCCAACCTGCCTACAGGCACGGCCCTTCGGGCAGGTCCATGCTTTTCGACAATTCGTCGGTGACGAATTCGAAGGCCTCATCGACCGTATCGACCATGTGCAGAAGGTCCAAGTCTTCGGCCGCGACGGTGCCGTATTTGACCAGGGCGTCCAGGTTCAGAACGTCGTTCCAGAATTCCTTACCGTACAGCAGGATCGGCATGTGCTTTTTGATCTTGCCGGTCTGGACCAGGGTCACCGTTTCGAACAATTCGTCCAGCGACCCGAACCCGCCCGGAAACACGATCATCGCCTTGGCCAGGTACATGAACCACAGCTTGCGCATGAAGAAGTAATGGAACTCGAAACTCAGCGAGCGGGTGATGTAGGGATTGGGGTGTTGCTCGTGCGGTAGGGAAATACCCAGACCGACGTTCATCCCGCCTGCTTCCGATGCGCCGCGGTTCGCGTCCTCCATGATTCCCGGGCCACCGCCCGAGCAGACGATAAAGCGCTTCTGGGTGCAGGACAGGCCCTTCGACCACGTGGTCAGGCGATTGGCCAGTTCCCGCGCCTCTTCGTAATAACGCGACATCGTCACGGCCATCTCCGCCCGGGCGACATCGCCGCCATGGTCGCGGGCTGCCTGCAATCGGCGCTCGGCTTCGTCTTTGGGAAGGATGCGTGCCGATCCGAAAAACACCAACGTGTCAGCAATGTCGTAATTGCGAAAGCGGGCTTCCGGTTCGACATATTCCGACAGAATGCGCAGGCCACGGGCCGAGGGCGAGTTGAGAAACCGGGTATTCAGGTAGGCTGCGGAGGGGTGATAACCCCGGTCCAGATCGTCGCCGTCGCTCATGGCGTTCCTTCCGTCTACGCCCCCTCCCCGCCGGCGCGGGCCAAGGGCCACATGTCTTCAAATACCGCCGTGCCTGACGGGAATGGGCTTTCCCGCCAGCGCGGCACACGCCCCAGAAAGTGCGTTCCCACCGCCTGGGCGCAATCGAAATCGGTGGTCGAATCGCCAACGAACAGAGCCCGGCCGGGGCTAACGCCGATCTCGGCCAGCTCCGTGCCGACGATATCCGTCTTTACCCGGGGCGAGCCGTAGACCGTGCGGAAATATCCGCTCAGACCGCGCCGCTCGGCGATCCGCCGCAATTCCTCCTGCGGCGTACCCGACACGACGTAAAGCGGACAATGTCCGGCCCAGGCCTCCAAGGCTTCGACCGCACCCGGCACCCCATCGCAGCCGACGACGACGTCCTCGACCATTTCCGAATAGGCCTGCGCCAGTTCGGCCAAACCGTCGTCATCCAATTCGATGCCCAGGAATTCGGAATGAAACCGCCGCAGCTTGACCACCCGCGACACCCCTTCATGGCGTAGATGTTCGGCAACGACCTGCTCGACCACGCCCGCTCCATAGGGTTCGTACATGCGGCGAAAGGCTTCGACCTTGACCTCGTTCGATTCCACGATCACGCCGTCGAAATCGAAGAACACCGCATCGATATCCTGGGGCCGGATATCGGCGGCGAGCGTTTCCACCGGGGCCGTCACTCAGCGGCCTTTTCCGGCGATTGCACCCATCGGGCCGCCGCCGCGTCGTCGCTGTCGCGGGCATCGACCCATTGGCCGCCGCCCGGCGTATCTTCCAATTTCCAGAACGGGGCCTTGGTTTTCAGAAAATCGATCAGGAAATGGCAGGCTTCGAACGCCGCTTCGCGATGGGCCGACGCCGCCGCGACCAATACGATCTGATCCCCCGGCTCCAACCGGCCGTAGCGATGAATGATCAATGTCGCGTCCAGGGGCCAGCGCGCGTTCGCTTCGGCCTCGATCCGCGCCAATTCCTTTTCGGTCATGCCGGGATAGTGTTCGAGGGTCATCGCGCCAATGGTTTCGCCACCTGCCATGTCCCGAACCAGCCCGACGAACGAGCACAACCCGCCGATACCGTGGTTCCCGGCGGTCAGCGCCTTCAACTCGGCGGCAAGATCGAAATCGTCTTTCTGCACCCGGATCATGGCGGCACCCTGTCCTGTCAGCCGCCCGTGACCGGCGGAAAGAACGCGACCTCGTCGCCCGCCGCCACGGGATAGTCCAGATTAACATATTCCTGATTGACCGCGACACGCACGACCTTGCGATCGCCGAAGGCCTCGGCATAGCCGCCGCCCCGCGCGACCAGCCAGTCGACCAGATCGGCCACGGTCGCGACCTCGGCCGGCGGCAAAACATCTTCCTCACCGACCCCGGCCTTTTCCCGCAACCAGGCGAAATACAACAGTTTTACGGGCGCGCTCATTCAGGTTACCTCGCGGAAGGGCAGGAAATCGACGATCGCGCCCTCTTTCAATTCAGTTACGTCTTCAGGCAATTCGACCAAGCCGTCGGCATCGACCATCGAGGTCAGAATACCCGCGCCGGACGAATGCCGCTTCTCCGCCACGGGCATGCCGTGGCCGTTCCATACCAGCTTGGCCCGCGCCCATTCGCGCCGACCCGACTTCTTCTTATAAGGAAAGCCGACCTTGACCTGAAAGCGCGGCGCATCGGTCTCGGACGCCCCCGTCAGCATCAGGATCAACGGTCGGGCGATCACCATGAAGGTCACCATCGCCGCCACCGGGTTGCCGGGCAGACCGACAAAGGCCGTACCATCGACCTGCCCCAGGGCGATCGGCCGTCCCGGTTTGATGGCCAGCCGCCAGAAATGCAGGCTGCCCCGGCTTTCCACCGCTGCCTTGACGTGATCTTCCTCGCCGGCGGAGACCCCACCCGAGGTGACCAGAAGGTCATGGCCCGATGCTGCCTTGGCCAAGGCCTCGGCGATCACCGCCTGATCATCCGGCAAGATACCCAGGTCCGTGACCGCGCAGCCCAGGCCATCCAACAGGCTCATCACCGTATAGCGGTTGGCGTCGAAAATGCAGCCGTCCTCGATACCCTCCTGCCCCGGGTCGCGGACTTCATCGCCGGTCGAGAACACCGCCACGCGCAAGCGTTTGCGGACGGTCAGCGCATTGCGCCCGACCGAGGCCGCAAGGCCGATTTCCTGGGCCCGAAGGCTCTGACCCGTGCGCAGGATCATATCACCTTGCTTCACGTCTTCCCCCGCGAAGCGCCGGTTGGAGCCTTTCTTCAGGCCCGCAGGCAAAATCACCGTATCCCCCTCGGGGATCGCGTCCTCGGCCATGAAGACCGTATCCGGTCCATCGGCCTGCGTTCCGTCCGGGCCCACGGGCATCGGCGCGCCGGTAAAGATTTGATAGGCATGGCCACGCAGGGCCGCGCCCTTCAACGGATGGCCCGCCGCGATCCGCCCGCCCAGGGGCAGGCGCGTTTCGTCTTCGGTGCTCAGATCGTCGAAATAAACGGCATAGCCATCGACGGCGGAATTGTCGTGCGGCGGCACGTTGCGGGGCGATGCCACGTCTTCGGCCAGGACCCGGCCCAGGGCCGCGCGCAGGGAAACACTCTCGGTTTCGGCGACGCAGGTCACCCGGTCCCGCAGGGCCGTCAGGGCATCGTCCACCGGCATCAGGCCGCCGTCGAAGGCGAAGCAATCGTCCTTAAGCTGCGCCATGGCGTACCTTCGATCCGTCCTGCGGCGCATCGGACGCCGTCAGCCCGCAATGCGCCATGATGAAATCGGCGATGGCCGGCACGTCGTCCAAATCCAAGACCGGACAGGATGCCTCCGAAACCGCGCCGGTCGACGCCACGGCGACGATGCTGTCGTCCCCGGCGGCGATCAGGTCTTTGCCGACCTCACGGCGAAAGACTTCGACCTTGGCATGGCGGTGGCTTTTGAAACCTTCGATCAGGATCAGGTCGACCGGGGCCATGCGGGCGATCAGGTCGTCCATGTCCGGCTCGGGCCCGTCGCGAAATTCCCGCTGCAGCACCCAACGCTTGCCCGATGTCAGCATGACTTCGGTCGCCCCGGCGGCGCGGTGCTCGTACGAGTCCTTACCCTTTTGATCGATATCGAAATTATGGTGGGTGTGCTTCATGGTCGAAACGGTCAGGCCCCGTGCGGTCAGCTCGGGGATCAGACGCACCAACAGGGTCGTTTTCCCACTGCCGCTCCACCCGACCAGGCCGAAAACCTTCATGCCGCCGCTTCCCTTGGTGTTCTTATGCCGCCCCACCGGCGAGCCGTTGATATTGGGGACTATGGCACAAAATTCAACGGTTTTCAGCGCCTTGCGGGGCATTTCCCGCAGCTTTGGCGGCATCGGCGCGGCGGATATGGCGCAACCCGGCCCACAGGTAATCCGCCCCGGTGACCAGGGTCAGCAAAGCCGCGATCCATAGGCCGTATATCCCGACTTCGGTCGTGGTCAGGGGGCCGAAATCCGGGCCGGCGGGGCCGACGATCAGGAAGCCCAGGGCCAGAATTTGCACTGTGGTCTTCCATTTCGCGAGCGTCGAGACCGGCATGCCGACGCGGGCCGACGCCAGGAACTCACGCAGGCCGGAGACCAAAATCTCCCGGCACAGGATCACCGCAGCGGGCAGGATATGGACGGCGGCAAAGCGGTCGACCCCAACCAGGGTCAGCAACAGCGCCGAAATCAGCAGCTTGTCGGCGATGGGGTCCAGGAACCGGCCCAAGGATGACTGCTGTTCCCAGGCGCGGGCCAGGTAGCCGTCGAAGAAATCCGTGATCGAGGCATAGCAATACACCCCGAAGGCCAGCCAGTTGCCCAACGGCGGGTCCACGAACAGCATCAGGCAGACCACCACCGGAATGGCGGCGATGCGGGACAAGGTCAGCAGATTGGGCAGTTGGCTAAGCAAAGATGTCTCCGTTTCGGCGCGCCGGGTCCGTCCCGGCGCAACCGCCCCCGTGCCGATCACCCCGCGCATTGATCGATACGCGCCGCGACCGGCGGAGCGCATTCAACCACATCAGTCGTCGGGATGAAACCAGTCATAAATCTTACGCGCCATGGACTTTGAAATGCCATCGACGGCGGCCAAATCCTCGGGGCGGGCTTCCTCGACCGCCTTGGCATGGCCGAAGTGATGCAACAGGGCGCGTTTACGCTGCGCCCCGATGCCGGGCACGTCATCCAGGCGCGAAGTATGAATAGCCTTGGCCCGGCGGGTCCGGTGCGCGCCGATAGCAAAGCGATGGGCCTCGTCGCGCAGGCGCTGCAGGAAATAGAGCACCGGGTCCTGGGGCTTCAGGGCGATTTCGCGCCCGTCAGGCAGAAAGATCCGCTCGCGCCCGGCGTTGCGGTCCGGCCCCTTGGCGATCGCCGCCAGGGACACGTCCTCGATCCCCAGGTCCTCGAAGACCTCCATGGCGATGCCGAGCTGCCCCTTGCCGCCGTCGATCAGGATCAAGTCCGGCCATTGGCCTTCGGCGCGTTCGGGGTCTTCCTTCAGGGCGCGGGAAAAACGCCGGGTTAGAACCTCGCGCATCATTGCGTAGTCGTCACCGGGGGCGAAACCCTTGCCCCCCGTTTCCGGGACGTTGGCAGCGCCCTTGATATTGAACTTGCGGTAGGCGCCCTTTTCGAAACCGTCCGGCCCGGCGACGATCATCCCACCCACCGCCTTGGTCCCGCCGACGTGGCTGTTGTCGTAGACCTCGATCCGGTCCGGCGTGCCGTCCAGGCCCAGGGCATCCGCCAACCCTTCGAGCAGGCGACGCTGGGTGGCGCTTTCCGACATCCGGCGGCTAAGCGCTTCCTTGGCGTTGTTCAGGGCATGGTCGACCATCTTGCGTTTGTCGCCGCGCGTCGGCACGACGACTTGCACCCGCCGTTCGGCCCGCACGGACAAGGCATCCTCGATCAGCTCCTTGTTCGGCAGATCGTGGCTGAGGATCACTGTCTTGGGCGGCTGGGCCCGGGCATAGAACTGCCCCAGGAAGGCTTCCAGCACGTCGCCCATCTCATCTTCGGGCGCATGGCTGGGGAAATAGGCGCGGTTGCCGAAGTTAGCCCCGGTGCGGAAGAAGAACACCTGCACGCAGGTCTGTCCGCCCTGACGATGGGCGGCGACGACATCGGCATCGCCGACCGTGCGGATGTTGATATCCTGATGGGCCTGAATCCGGGTCATCGCCTGGATCCGGTCGCGGAACTGAGCCGCCTGCTCGAACTCCAACGCGTCCGAGGCGTCCTGCATCTGCCGCGACAGGTCCTGCTGCACGGCCTTGCTGTCGCCGGTCAGGAACGCCCGCGCCTGGGCGACAAGCTCGCCATAGTCCTGTTTCGAAATTCGCTCCACGCAGGGGCCCGAACAGCGCTTGATTTGATACAGCAGGCAGGGCCGGGTCCGGCCCGAGAACACATGATCCGAACAGGACCGCAGCAGGAACGCCCGCTGCAACACGTTAAGCGCATCGTTGACCGCCCAGACGGAGGCGAAGGGACCGAAGTAATCTCCGGTGCGCGACTTCGCCCCCCGGTATTTCACCACCTGGGGGTAATCGTGATCGCCGGTGACCAGGATATAGGGGAACGACTTGTCGTCGCGCAGAAGGATGTTGTAGCGCGGGGCGTAGCGCTTGATCAGGTTGGACTCCAGCAACAGGGCCTCGGCCTCTGTCGTGGTCGTCACGAATTCCATGTCCTTGGTCAGGGAGATCATCCGCTGAATGCGGATCGGCTGCCGTTCGGGCGCGGTATAGGCCGCGACCCGCTTCTTCAAATCCTTGGCCTTGCCGACGTATAGGACCGAGCCGTCGGCGGCGAGCATCCGATAGACGCCGGGGCTACCGGGCAGGGTCTTCAGGTGCTCGGCGATGACGGCAGCTCCCTGGGCCGCCGAAGCCGCGCCGGCAAGGTCGTCGGCGATCACGTCCGCCGCATCCTTGTCCTGATCGTCCGCCGTCGTCGTCACTTAAAAAACTCCGCTTTTCAGACCTATTCGAAGAGAAAGCCGAAGGGAATCAAGGCTATGACGAAAGATATATCCAGGGCCCCTTTTTCGCGAACGCCAACTATCCACGACTCTTGTGGATAAAGCTGTTGAAAAAGCCGCCTGCACAGGCTGAGGGCGTGAAAACTCTGGGATTCCTCCGCTTTGCTCAATAAATAGGCACGATTATAAGTAATTGATATTAAACAAGAAAGACACATCCCCGAGCGTGCGACTCGGGGATGAAAATTTACGGAAACAGGGTGGACACGAAATTGAAACGGTGACAGCCCCTGTGCACAACTCGCGCGACGAAGTGTCACAAAGTCGTTTTTTCAAGCACTTAGGGGAAGACGCTCAAGCAGTATCAAGCGCGCGGATTAAACCGCTCGATTTCGACGCCGACGCTTTCCGCGTTTTCGAAGATGTCCAGCTTTTCCACCCGCACCCGAGCAGACCGCACACGCGGGTCTTCAAGGCACATGCCGGCGATATCCTCGGCCAGGGTTTCCACCAGATTGACGTGGCCCCGACCGACGATGCCCTTGATGCCGTCGGTGATCTCTTCGTAGCAGACGACCTGACTGATCTCGTCGGTCGGCGGATGATCGGCTTCGCGAACCGCCAGGTCCACGTTGATGCGGACGCGCTGGGCGTCCTTCTTCTCGAACGCATAGATGCCGATACTGGCCATCAGCACCAGATTACGCACGAAGACATGACGGATCAGGGATCGCGCATCGGCGATCTTGGCCGTCTCCGAAACCTTGTATTGGTCGACGGTCATCCCGTTCCCCTCGGTGGTCGGCGTGGCCGGGCCAGCCTAGCTATTCCAGGTCGGCCCCATTGTCCCAGGCGGCCCCCATGTGCTGACCGCTGTCCAAGGCGATGATTTGGCCTGTAAAGGCGGGCGCGTCAAGGATGAAGCGCAAAGCCGTGCAAATCTCCTGCGGATCGACCGGTCGTTCCAGCGGCGTTCCCCGCCATTGTTCGACGAACTGATCCTCGGTCTGGCGGTGGCTGGGCAGGGTCGGGCCTGGCCCGATTGCATTTACGCGTATGCGCGGCGCCAACCCCCGGGCAAGCATCTGCGTCAGCCCCCACAGGCCGTACTTGGACAAAGTGTAAGACGTGAAATCGCCGCGCAGGTTCAACACCCGCTGATCGATGATGTTGACCACCACCCCCGACATTCCCGCCGGCAAATGGGCCGCCATGGCCTGGGTCAGGACGAAGGGCGCGCGCAGGTTGGTTTCCATATGCGCGTCCCAGCTGTCGCGGGTGACCGTTTCAGGCACGTCCTTTTCGAACAACGAAGCGTTGTTGACCAGACAGGTCACCGGGCCCAGCCCGTCTACCACCTGGGGCAACAGGGCCGAGGTTTCGCCCTCGTCCGCCAGGTCTGCCTTGAACGCCGCCGCCCGGCCGCCCGCGGCCGCGATCTCGTCGACCACGGCCAAGGCCGCATCGCGGGACGCGTTGTAATGCACGGCGACCCGCCAGCCAAGTGACGCCATATCCAATGCCAATTCCCGGCCGATCCGCTTGGCGGCGCCGGTGATCAGAACCGTTTCCGGAACCATGGTCTCGTGCGCGTTCATCCCCAAGCCCTTAGAACAGCTTTGCGGCGATACGGGTCGGAACGTCCAAGACCTGCGCCGCGAGATAGCCCAGGTATAGCACCAGCATCCCGACCCCGGCGATACGCGACATGCCGGTCCAGCCGGTCATGGCCGGGACGATCAGAATGGCCGATCCCAGCATCACCCACAGATCGAAGGCGAGCATCGTCGACGGCACCGGCAAGGGAGAAGCCATGGAGACAACCCCGGCAATCGCCAGCATGTTGAACATGTTGGAGCCGACGACATTGCCGATCGCCACGTCGGCATGCCCCCGCCGGGCTGCGACGACCGAGGCCGCCAATTCCGGCAATGAGGTTCCGATCGCAATCAGGGTCAGGCCGATCACTTCCTCGCCCAAGCCGAACGACCGGGCGATGGCGACACCGCCGTTGACCATCAGGTCCGCGCCCAGGGCGATCCCGACAAGGCCACCGATCGCGCTCGCCCAGGCAACCCAGGCGCGGGACGGCACGCCGCCGATCTCCTCGACTTCGCCGACGCGCTCTGCCGAAGCTTTGGGGTCGTTGATATCCCGCCAATAAGCGCTGCCCATGAAGCCAAGGAAGATAATGATCAACAAGGCCCCTTGGGCGATATCCAGCTCCTCGCCCCAGCACAACAATACGAACAGGGCCGTGCACAGGATCAGCAGGGCCCCGTCGCGGTACAGCCGTTCCGTGCGGCGCGCCATGGGGGCGACCAGGGCCGCCGCACCCGTGATCAACAACACGTTAGCGATGTTCGAGCCGACGATGTTGCCCGTGGCCAGGCCGGGATTGCCGGTCAAGGCGGCATCCAATGACACGACCAGTTCCGGCGCCGAAGTCCCCAACGCGACCACGGTCATGCCGATCAGCAACGGCGACAGGCCGAAAATACGGGCCAGGCCGACCGCGCCGCGGATCATCACTTCGGCCGCGCCGACCAAGATGACCAGCCCGCCGATCACTTCCACGTACATCATCACTGCCCGGTCCCCTTTCCAACATCCAAATGCCCAAAGACCGACAACAGCTCGTGGTAGAGCCCCCGCTTGAAAGGAACGATCAAGCCCGGCAGTTCCGTCATCGGCGCCCAGCGCCAGCTGGAAAATTCCGGTTTCTCGTGCGTCATCAGGTCGAATTCCGTATCCCGGCCCAGAAAACGCATGGCGTACCATTTCTGCCGCTGGCCACGAAAGCGCCCTTTCCACACCTGGTCTCGAATATCGACCGGCAGGTCATAGGTCAGCCAGCCGGGCGTTTCGGCGATGATTTCGGCGTTGGCCGTGCCGGTCTCTTCTTCCAGTTCCCGGAACACCGCATCGCGCGGGTCCTCGCCTTCGTCCAGGCCGCCTTGCGGCAACTGCCAGGGGAATTCCATCTGTTGACCGGCGCGGCGGATCCGCTCGCCGATCCATACGCGGCCATCGTCGTTCAGCAGCAAGGCGCCCACGCCGGTTCGGAACGGGCGCGGATCGTCGTCATTTTCAGTCATGCGTCTCGGTCACGTTAAGGAATGGGAGAATAGCGCGCCCCTGGGTGCTCTGGTTCTTATTGGATGATCTGGCGGTCGGCAACGGCGCTGACCGGCACCAGGCGCAATTTATCGGGCGGTTGGGCAGCCAGCCAGCTCTTCAGTTCGCGGATGGTATGGGGATAAGGCTCGCCCATGGCCACAGCGATGGATTGACTGCGGGCCAAGGCCCCTAGGCGAAGAAGGCGCGAGGCGATTTCGTCCTCGGTCGGCGTGCGGTCCAGATGGATGTTCACCACCGCCATCGGCAAGGCGACCTCGCCCGCAATCCGCGACATGGCGCCGCTGCCGCTTTCGCCGGAATCAATGAACATCAAACCGCGCGCCTTGATCTCTTCGAAGATCGGCTTCAACTGGCCCTCGGCCACGCCGAAGCGCGAACCGAAGCGGCTCATGAACCCGACATAGCCAGGCACCATCGCCATGATGTTATGCAGGGTCGCCATGTTCTGATTCAACTGAACGGCACTGTTGAGAGCCAGGGGGCCCGCGTCTTCGAACGGGAAATTGGCGCTTTCCATGGGCAGCCCCATGAAGACCTCGTGCCCCGCCAAGCGGGCGCGCAGCACCCAATCCGAAGGGTCACGGGCATAGGGTGAGATGACCATGCTGACTTCGGGCGGCAGGCTCTTGATCGCCGTGATCGAAGCCGTGCGCGACAGCCCGATCCCACGGATGATAATCGCGACCTGCGGGATGGCGGCATCGGCATCGGCGACCGGGCGGGCGTAGGCGTCCATCGGCCGGGTGCCGTTGCGCGCCACGATCGGCATGTCCCGCCCATCCGGCCCTTTTTCGACCAGGGCCAAATCCGGCACACGGGCCAGGGCGTCGACTTCCTTGAACGGGGCGATCCCGCGGAAAGCTTCGCCGGTGGCGAAGGGAACGACGCGGCTGCGCTCCGGGTCCTGACCGACGGCGGTCGTCTGCGCGGCAAGACCGCCCAGACCTTCGTTCTGCACCCCGACCTGAGAAGCGGAGATACCGCCGACCACAGGTTCAATCGGCGCGGTAGGGGCGGCGGCGCCCGGCTGTCCCGTGGGCGCGGGCTGTCCGGCGGCCTGAGGCGCCTCTCCGCCCGGCGGGGGCGGCGTCAGGCCTTGGCCTTGGCCCGGTACGGGGGCCGCGGGAATGGCGATTGATCCGTCGGCGCGATGTTGGGGGGCTTGTTCGGCGGCTTTCTCCGGCTCGCCCCCGAACAGGAACCAAGCCGCGCCGCCGAAGATCGAGGTCAGCAGAAGCCCAGCGGCCAGGCCGGCGATGATGAGGACCTTGCGTTGCGGGTCCATGCGTTCCCACGCACTACCCTCTTCCTCGTCGTCATCGTCGTCGTATGCGCCGTCGTCCTCTTCTTCCTCTTCGTCCTCGAATTCGTCTTCGTCGAGGTCGAACGCCTCGTCGTCGTCGTCACCGCTTTTGCGGCGCTTCGATCCGAACGGCAATTTCAACGACGGCAATTTCAACTGTTCACCCGCTCAGGCTTGACCGGACCATCCCCCACGGCGTCCGGCGGGCGGACCGGCCCAGCGGACATCGGCCGTGAATTCCCACGACCGAGGCCCGGAAAAGGCCCGCCCCCAATTAATGCAGGGTACTCAATTACTTGACGAGGTCAACGAGCCGGAAAACAGAGCCACCCCGCGCAGCAGGTCAACCGCCCGCAAAAGCTGGTAATCCACGGCCTTGGCCTTGGCATCCCCTTCTTTTCCTTCCGTTTTCCCGTCTTCGGGTTTGGCAGCAGGATCGGACGCCTTGCCTTCCTTCTCGTGGTCGCCGTTGTCCAACGCACCCCGCAGGTTTTCCTCGCGGCGGCCCGGACGGCTTTCGATTTCCTCGATTCGGGAGGGTTTGACCTCGATATCGGGGTGAATACCCTTGGCCTGGATGCTGTCACCAGACGGCGTGTAATACCGTGCGGTGGTCAACCGCATGGCCCGATGGCCCTGCAACGGGATGATCGTCTGGACCGATCCCTTACCGAACGACCGGGTCCCCATCAGCACCGCGCGACGATGATCCTGCAGCGCGCCGGCGACGATTTCCGAAGCCGAAGCCGAGCCGCCATTGATCAGCACGACCAGCGGCTTGCCGTCGATCATGTCGCCCGTGGTGGCGTTGAAACGCTGGGTATCTTCGGGGTCGCGCGACCGGGTGGAAACGATCTCGCCCTTGTCCAGGAAGGTATCGGAGACGGCAATCGCCTGATCCAACAGTCCGCCCGGGTTGTTGCGTAGGTCCAGGACATAGCCCTTCAGCTTGTCGCCCGCTTCCTTCTTAATCGCCTCGATGGCCTTGTCCAGACCCTGTTTGGTTTGCTCGCTGAACGACGTGATGCGGACGTAGCCGACATCCTCGCCTTCCATATGGTGGCGGACCGAGGTGATCTTGATCACGGCGCGGGTCAACGACACATCGAACGGATCCTGCCCGGCGCGGAAGATGGTTAGCTTGATCTCGCTACCGACCTTGCCGCGCATCTTCTCGACCGCCTGCGACAGGGTCAGGCCTTGCACCGCTTCGCCGTCCAGATGCGTGATCAGGTCGCCCGGCTTGATCCCCGCGCGGGATGCGGGTGTGTCGTCGATCGGCGAAATCACCTTCACCACGCCGCTTTCCATGGTCACCTGAATGCCCAGGCCGCCGAACTGTCCACGCGTGTTGACCTGCATTTCCTTGTAGGTCCGCTCGTTCATATAGCTGGAATGCGGATCCAGGGATTGCAGCATGCCGGTGATCGCGGATTCGACCAGTTCTTCATCGGTCGGCTTATCGACGTATTGGGAACGGATGCGTTCGAACACATCGCCGAACAGATTGAGCAGACGATAGGTTTCTTCCGAATTCTTGACCTCGGGCGCCGCCTCGGCAGCCCAGGACGGCTGCGCCATAAACGCAAGCCCACCCAAAAGCGCCACACCGGCGATCAACCGCATGCCCGAGACCTTCATGAAATTCTGTGTCATCCGCTCACCTTGTCTTTGCGTGACGCCAACCACGGCAAGGGATTGATCGGTTGTCCCTTGCGACGCAATTCGACGTAGAGAATCGGCTGCTCGCCGCCGCCCGCACCCATTGTGGCCACAGGCTCTCCGGTGGAAACGCGACGGCCCACCGCCGTTTCGATACGGGCCATTCCGGCCAGCAGCGTATGATATCCGTCGCCATGATCGATAATCAATAACTGCCCGTAACCTCTAAACTTTCCGGCGAACGCGATCTTGCCGTCATAGGTCGCGATCACCTGGGACCCACCGCGCGTGGCGATGTCGATCCCCTTGCGGGTCAGACCCGACGGCAGGTTCTCGCCATAACGGCCGACCAGATCACCCACCACGGGCAACGGCAACCGGCCACGACGAGTAGTGATCGACGGGGATGGCGAAACTGTGGCGGCGATCCGCGTCTGGCGATTGGCCTCGGCCTTGTCGCGCGCGGCTTGTTCCCGGGCGGCTTTCGCCGCCTCGGCGGCAGCGCGCTCATCGGCGGCGCGCTGTTCCTCCAGCCGCGCCATCAGATCCTTCAGGTTCGCGGCCTTGGCGGCCAGACCGGCGACCCGTTGCGCGGTCCGCCGTTCCTCGGCCCGTGTCTTGTCCAACAGGCGCTGACGATCCGCCATCAGGCGACGGATTTCCGAGCGCTGCCGATCCAGATCATCCGCGGCGGTATTCAGGTTCAGGCGTTCTTCCGCCGTCTTCTCGCGCGTCTCGGCCAGGGATTGCAGGTCCAGGCGCAGACTGGTGGCGCGGCGGTCGATCTCCGGCACCACGGCGCGCAGCAGGATCGCGCTGCGGACCAGATCGTCCGGCGATTCCGGCAGGGCCAGCAGGGCTTCGGGCGGGAACTGCACCATCTTCTGCAAAGCCACCAGAACCGCCGCAAGCTGTCCGCGGTTGGCGTTCAACTGGGCCAGCTTTTCCCTTTCCTGGCGAACCAGGTCCGCGATCTTGGCTTCCAGGGTGATGACTCGAAGTTCACGGTCCTGCACGACCTGCGCGGCGGAGACCAAGCGGTGCTGCAGGTTCTTCAACTCAGCCTGAAGGCCTTCGGCCTGATCCTTCAGGCGCTCGCTTTCCGCGCGGCCTTTCTTGATCTCGCTTTGGACTTTATCCAGGGAGTTTCCGGCATCCTTTTCCGCCGCAGTAGCGGGGAAAACGACGCCCGTTTGCGCGGCCAAGGCCGCGGCCAGCACCCATCCGAGGGGATGACGCCGGAGCAGCGCCCCGCCCCCGCCTATTCCGCCGCCGCGCGCTGGGCGTCGGCGGTGCCGTCGATCAGGGAGCGGCCCGTCATTTCCTCGGGCTGTTCCAGCCCCATCAACTGCAGCAGGGTCGGCGCGACATCGGCCAGACGCCCATCGTGCAGGCCGTTGACCCAGGCCGGCGCATTGACCAGCAGGGCCGGAACCAGGTTCAGGGTATGCTGCGTATGGGCGCTACGGTTCTTGGGGTCGTTCATCTGTTCGCAGTTGCCGTGGTCGGCGGTGACCAGCATCACGCCCCCGGCGTCGATCACCGCTTTTTCCAGGCGCGTCAGGGCCGCATCCACGGCTTCCGCCGCTTTCATCGCCGCTTCCAAAACGCCGGTGTGGCCGACCATGTCGCCGTTGGCGTAGTTGACCACAATCAGATCGAACGTACCCTCGCCGATCACCCGGACCAATTCATCGGTGACCTTGGGCGCGGACATTTCCGGCTGCAGGTCATAGGTCGCGACCTTGGGCGACGGCACCAGGATTCGTTCCTCGCCGTCGAACACGTCTTCGCGCCCGCCGTTCAGGAAGAACGTGACATGGGCGTACTTCTCCGTCTCAGCGATACGCAGTTGCTTCTTGTCGGCCTTGGACACGACTTCGCCCAGAATGCCGGTCAGGGCTTCCGCCGGAAACATCGCAGGAATGAAGGCATTCAGATCATTGGAATATTCGACCATGCCCAGGCAGCAGGCGAAGTCCACGGTCTTGGTCCGCTCGAACCCGTCGAACGCCGGATCGACCAGCGCGGTCAGGATTTCCCGCGCGCGGTCGGCGCGGAAATTGGCGCAGAGCAGTCCGTCGCCGTCGTTCATGCCCGCGTAATCGCCGATCACGCAGGGCTCCATGAATTCATCCGTCTTGCCGGCGGTGTACGAGCCCTCGATCGCGGCCATCGGATCAGCGGCCGTATTCTCGCCCTCGGCGCTAGTCATCACATCATAGGCCTTGACCACACGCTCCCAGCGCTTGTCCCGGTCCATGGCGAAATAGCGCCCAGTGACCGTCCCGACGGTCACGTCGTCGCAGCCATCCAGGTCTGTCAGGAAGCGATTCATGTAGCTTTTGGCGGCCTTGGGCGGGGTGTCGCGCCCATCCATGAAGGCATGCACCACAACCGGCACACCTGCGGCGACCACGGCCTTGGCCAGAGCGACCATATGGTCCTGATGACTGTGCACGCCGCCGGGGCTGAGCAGCCCGATCAGATGACAGGTTCCGCCCGATTGTTTCAGGCCGTCGATGAACGCGGTCAGCGCCGGATTTTCCGCCAGCGACCCGTCGGCCACGGCGGCGTCGATCTTCGGCAGGTCCTGAAGAACGATGCGCCCGGCGCCCAGGTTCATGTGGCCGACCTCGGAATTACCCATCTGCCCCTGGGGCAGGCCCACTTCCTGGGCCGAGGCATCAAGCCGCGCCCGGGGGCAATCGGCCAAAAGCCGGTCCCAGGTCGGGGTCGGAGCCATGGAAATAGCGTTGTCGGGGGCCGCTTCGCGGTCGCCCCATCCGTCCAGGATGCACAGAACCACGGGCCGGGGAGTTTTCGTCGCTTCGGGCATGACGCTCTTCTTAATTTACAGCATTGGGGTGTTGAAATGGGGTGTCCACTGGCGCGCGTCAAGCGCGCTTTCCCTCGGGCGTTCTTTTACCAGAGGACGGCCTCGGATGATAGCCTACACGCGGTGATAGGGATGGCCGGTCAGAATCGCATATCCCCGATATAACTGTTCCGCCAACAGGGCGGGAACCAGCTGATGCGGCCAGGTTTGCTTGCCCAGGGACATCACGAAATCGGCCCGGCTGCGGACCTCTTCGGCCAGACCGTCGGCCCCGCCGATGACGAAGGCAACGTCCCGCGCCCCGCCATCGCGCCAATCGCCCAATCGGGCCGCGAAATCGGGGCTGGATTCGGTTTTACCCCGCTCGTCCAGGGCGACAAGGACCGCGCCGTCGGGCACGGCGTTCAGCAGCAATTCGGCCTCGCGCGCCTTCAGGGCATCACCGGACAGGGGCTTTTTCTCTTCGACCAGTTTCAGGTCCAGCGGCCAGGGCAGGCGCGCCTTGTACTGATCGAACAAATCCTGTTCCGGGCCCTTCTTGCGGCGGCCGACGGCGATGATGGTGATGCGCATGGGATGAAGGTATAGCGTGAATTGAACGCGGCGCGAACAAGCCCTTTAGAGACGGCCCGAGGGGCCGTTCGCGCAAAAACGTCTTTCCTGGCGACCCCGCCGGTCACGCAACCGCGGGGCCGTCACATTCGGTCAAGCCGAATCTAGCCGGACAAGGTCGAGCGGCCGCTCAGAGCGGCGCGCTTGCAGCCTCGGGCATCGGCGATCCCGACCACAGCTTTTCCAGGCCGTAGAAATCCCGCACTTCGGGCCGGAACAGGTGAACGATGACGTCACCGGCGTCGATCAGCACCCAATCACATTGATTGAGCCCTTCGACGTGCACGCCTTTCAGCCCGCCCTGTTTCAATTTCGCCTGAAGATGGTCGGCCATGGCGCCCACTTGGCGCTCGGATGTGCCGCTGGCAATGACCATATGGTCCGCGATATCGGTCTTGCCGTTAAGGTCGATGACGGTCAGGTCCTGAGCCTTGTCGTCATCCAGGGATGCAGTCACCAGCTTCAACACATCATTGCTGGCGAGGGGCATCTGCTTCGCTTTTGGTATGGCCTTGTCCTTTCGGTTCCGTTGCCTACGCAACAGGCGACATTGCCGGTTGCTCTAAACGCCCGAACGCCGGAACAGGCCCCGCGCCCGTAGCGCCGTGGCCGAAGTTGCGTTCAATGGCGTATGAAGAAAGACCCACGCCGGAGGACGCATGTCGGCCAACCGGCTCGCCCGGGATTCCTTGATGCGCTCCCGGTTGAACCGGCGCGCTGCCCTGCCCGACAACGCCCCTAAAGAATAGGTAGGACGGGCGAAAACCGCAACGGGCACGGTGTTAAAGATGCGTGTCCAGCGATTCCAACGTGAGATCTGCGCCAGGTTGTCCGCACCCATAAGCCAGATAAACCGCAGGTTCGGGAATCTTCGGGTCAATCGGGCCAGGGTATCGGCGGTATAGGTCGTGCCCAGGTCGCATTCGATGTCCGTGACCCGGATGCGGGGGTGATCAGCGACTTTTTTGGCGCTATCGATTCGCATTTCGATGGGCGCCATGTCGGTCCGGGACTTCAGCGGGTTCTGCGGCGAGACCAGCCACCAGACCTCGTCCAGGCGCAACCGCTTCAACGCCTGCAGGCTGATGTGCCTGTGGCCGTCATGGGCGGGATTGAACGATCCCCCCAAAAGCCCGATGCGTCGCGCGTGCCGTTTCAACGATGAAGCCGTCCCTAAATTCAGGCCAAACTCAGGGTCGAACCTGGCCGGAGCCGCGTACGACGTATTTAAAGCTGGTCAGTTGTTCGACACCGACCGGCCCCCGGGCATGCATCTTGCCGGTGGAGATACCGATCTCGGCCCCCATGCCGAATTCGCCGCCGTCGGCGAACTGGGTCGAGGCATTGACCATAACGATAGCGCTGTCGACTTCGTTGATGAACTTCTCCGCCGCCGCCGCGTCGTCGGTGATGATCGCGTCGGTGTGGTCGGAGCCATGGGCGCCGATGAAGCGAATGGCGTCGTCGATATCGTCGACCAGTTTCACCGCGACGATGCTGTCCAGGTATTCCGTGTCCCAATCAGCGTCGGTCGCCGGGGTCACGCGGGCGTCCATCCGCTGGACCTCGGCATCGCCGCGCACTTCGCAGCCGGCCTGCACCAACCCATCGAGAATGCCAGGCAGCAGCTTATCGGCGGCATCGCGATCGACCAGGATGTTTTCGGTCGATCCGCAGATACCGGTGCGCCGCATCTTGGCGTTGACCACGACGGACTTCGCCATGTCGGGGTTCGCGGCCTTGTTCACATAGGAATGGCACAGCCCTTCCAGGTGCTGGAACAGGGGAATCTTGCTTTCATCGATGACCCGCTGGATCAGCGACTTGCCGCCGCGCGGCACGATCACATCGATATAGTCGGTCATGCGCAGCATCTCGCCAACCGCTGCGCGGTCGCGGGTGGGGACCGTCTGAATCGCGTCTTCGGGCAGACCGGCTGATTTCAGCCCTTCGCGCAGGCTTTGCAGGATCGCCGCCGAGGAATGAAAACTTTCCGAGCCGCCACGCAGGATCGAGGCATTGCCCGCCTTCAGGCACAGCCCCCCGGCATCGGCGGTCACGTTGGGGCGGGATTCATAGATCACGCCGATCACGCCCAAGGGGACCCGGCGGCGCTCGATATGCAGGCCGTTCGGGCGGTCCCATTCGGCCAGGGTGGTGCCGACGGGATCGTCCAGCTTGGCAATATCTTCCAGGCCTTTGGCCATGGACTCGACCCGGTCTTCGTTCAGCAACAGGCGGTCGAGCATGGCCTTGGACAGGCCCTTGTCCTCGCCGAAGGTCATGTCCTTGGCGTTTTCGCTAAGGATTTCGTTCTGACGACGGCGCAGGCTGGCGGCGGCCTCGGTCAAGGCCTTGTCCTTCGCGGCGCGCGGAGCGGTCGCCAGCTTGGCCTGGGCGGCGCGCGCACGGCGGCCGATATCGGCCATCATCGCGGGGATGTCGTCTTGTCCGGTCGTCATTTCTCTCTCCTCACCCGGAACGATAAGGCGGGCTCTTCCCCGCCGTCCAGGGTTTCAGTCCAGCACCCGGGCTCTTAATCCAGGACCAAGTCGTCGCGGTGGATCATCTCGTCCCGCCCGCGATAGCCCAGAAGGTCTTCAATCTGTTTCGACTTCGCCCCCATGATGCGGCGCGCATCCGATGACGAATAGGCGACCAGCCCCCGGCCAAGATGCTCGCCGTCGCGGGATTTGATCGTTACCGCGTCGCCGCGCTCGAACCGGCCCTCGACCTCGACCACCCCGGCGGGCAACAGGCTCTTGCCCTGGGCCAACGCCCGGGCCGCGCCGTCGTCCAGAACGATCGCGCCATGGGGCTTGAGCGATCCGGAAATCCATTGTTTGCGCGCTGTCAGCGGCGACGAGTCCGGCAAGAACCAAGTGACCTTGCCGCCGTCTTCCATGCGCTGCAACGGATGGTCGGCCAGGCCGTTGGCGATGACCATGCGACAACCCGCAGCCATCGCCATGCGGGCGGCGACCAGCTTGGTCACCATGCCGCCGGAGCCGTCTTCGGTCATCTTGACCCCGGCCATGGCCTCGATCTCGGGCGTGATCCCGCCCTGCACCACCGGCACGTGGACGGCGCCGGGGTCATAGGTCGGATCGCTTTCGTACAGGCCGTCGGACGACGACAGCAGGACCAGCGTATCGGCCGAAACCATGGCCGCGACCCGCGCCGCCAGCCGGTCGTTATCGCCGAAGCGGATTTCGTCGGTCGCGACCGTGTCGTTTTCGTTGATCAGCGGCACCGCGCCCAGACGAATGATCTGGTCGATGGTGTTGCGGGCGTTGAGGTAGCGCCGCCGGTTTTCGGAATCGTCCAAGGTCAGCAGGACCTGCGCCACCGTCACGCCATGCGGGCCCATGACCTCTTGATAGGCATGAGCCAGGCGAACCATTCCGGCGGCGGCGGCGGCCTGACTTTCTTCCAACTTCAGCTTGCCCCGCGCGGCCAGCCCCAGATGGCGGCGACCGACGGCGATTGCCCCGGACGAGACGATCAGCACTTCCTGGCCACGGGCGCGCAGTTTCATCAGGTCGGCGCCCAGCGTTTCCAGCCAGCCGCGTTTGACCGTGCCGCGTTCCTTATCGACCAGCAGGGCCGAGCCGATTTTGACAATGACCCGCTTGCCCTGTTTCAGGTGGGGCGTGGTGCTCATGGCCGCCAGGGCTCCGGCTCGCCGGCCTCAGCCTCGGCCTCTTCGGCGTCGGCGATGCCGATTTCCTTGAACAGGGCGCGCAGCACCTCGTTCACGCCCTGGCCCGAAACGCCGGACACGACCATGATGTCCTTGGCCTTGCAGCCGGCGGCTTTGGCCAGCGCCTTGCGCCGTTTGGTGAGCTCTTCGTCGCTCATGGCGTCGCACTTGTTTAGGGCCAGGATTTCCTGTTTGTCGGCCAGTCCGCCGCCATAGGCTTCCATTTCGTGGCGCACCTGATGATAGGCTTCGGCGACGTCTTCCTGCGTGCCGTCGACCAGATGCAGCAGCACCCGGCAGCGTTCGATATGGCCCAGGAACCGGGTGCCCAGGCCCGCGCCATCGCTGGCCCCTTCGATCAGGCCCGGGATATCGGCCAGGACGAACGAATGTTGATCGACCTGAACCACGCCCAGATTGGGATGCAGGGTGGTGAAGGGATAATCCGCGATCTTGGGCTTGGCCCGGCTGACCGCGGCCAGGAACGTCGACTTGCCGGCATTGGGCAGGCCGACCAGACCGGCATCGGCGATCAACTTCAGGCGCAGCCAAATCCACCGTTCCTCGCCGGGGAAGCCGGGGACCGTCTTTCGCGGGGCCTGGTTGGTCGAGGATTTGAACCGCGCATTGCCTAGGCCGCCGTCGCCGCCGCGCAACAGCACGATGCGTTCGCCGACCGTGGTCATATCGGCCAGGACCGTTTCCTTGTCGTCGTCCAGAATTTGCGTGCCGACGGGCACCTTGAGGACGATTTCCTTGCCAGCACCACCGGTGCGGTTCTTGCCCATGCCGTGATGGCCGCGTTCAGCCCGGAAATGCTGCTGATAGCGGAAATCGATCAGGGTGTTCAGGCCGTTGGCGCATTCGATCACGACATCGCCGCCGCGCCCGCCGTCGCCACCGTCGGGACCGCCGAACTCGATATACTTTTCGCGCCGGAACGACATGCAGCCGTTGCCGCCGTCGCCGCTTTTCACGAACACTTTTGCTTCATCAAGAAACTTCATGGCGCTTCATCGAGTGTTGTCGGAGCTGGAATCTAGGGACTGAAATCTATACTGGCATGCGGACAAGAAAAACGGGGGAATGGCTGGCCATTCCCCCGCGATTTCTCGTCGCGAATGGCCGCTCAGACCGTCAGACGGCCGGCTCCACCGAGATGTAGGTACGGCCCTGCGCTTTGGTCTCGAACTTCACCCGGCCTTCGGCCTTGGCGAAGATCGTGTGATCCTTGCCCATGCCGACGTTTTCGCCCGGATGGAATTTCGTGCCGCGCTGGCGCACGATGATGTTGCCCGGAATAACGGCCTGACCACCGGACTTTTTCAAGCCCAGGCGCCGACCTTCAGAATCGCGACCGTTACGCGAACTACCACCGGATTTCTTATGTGCCATCGGTGACTACTCCTTATTCCTCGCCCTTCTTGGGGGCGGCTTTCTTGGCGGGGGCCTTCTTGGCAGCGGGCTTTTTCGCCGCCGGTTTGGCTTCCGCCTTGGATTCCTTCGTTTCGGCCGCTTTCGCTTCGGCCTTGGGCTCGGCATCGGCCTTCTTCGCCGTCTTCTTGGCGGCGGCAGGCTTGGTGCCGGTGGCGCTCACGTCGACGATGCGCAGCACCGTCTCCAACTGGCGATGGCCCTTCAGGCGGCGATAGTTGTGACGCCGCTTCTTTTTGAAGACCAGAACCTTGTCGCCCTTCTGCTGTTCCAGCACTTCGGCGAACACGGCAGCCTTCTCGACCACGGGGGAGCCGACGGTCGGGGCCTTGCCCTCTTCGCCCAGCATCATCACCTGGCCAACTTCAATCGTTTCACCCGGCTCGCCGAGCAGCTTTTCAACGACGATCACGTCGCCCGAGGTAACCCGGTACTGCTTTCCGCCGGTTTTGATAACCGCGTACATTGTTTTAGACCCTATTGATTGTTGATCTTGTTTGGCTTTTTCACACCCGTCGCCCACTACGGGCGGCGGAAGAGGCGGCACTATAGCCATGAATGCCCCAAAGTCAATGCCCGAAACGCCCGGAAACACCCGGGTTTCCGGGCGTGGCCGCCCCGCCGGCACACATCCCGGCAAGGCATCGACGGAAATATCCCATGCGGGACCGCTAGGAACCAGTAGACAGAGAAAATTTCGTAGCTATAAAGAGGCGTTCCCGAGCCACATGGTTTCGACATATCGGGCGGCGGTCTTGGCGGACCCCGCCGGGCGTCTGAAAAATCCCTGATTTTTCAGTGCTGCAGGAGAGGTGCCGGAGTGGTCGAACGGGGCGGTCTCGAAAACCGTTGTGCGCGCAAGCGTACCGAGGGTTCGAATCCCTCCCTCTCCGCCATTTTTCCATTCCCCGACATTCGCGCTTGTTCGCCAAAGGCCACAAAACTCCCGTGTATGCGGGAGTTTTTGCCCACGAATAACCTTCCTTGTTCACCGACGTTCGCCTACAATCAATCATCTATGATGGGTTGATTGATGGGTAAATTGAATGGCACGTGAGATCGGGAAGCTGTCGGCGGTCGCTGTCCGCAACCAATCGAAGCCTGGCATGCACAGTGACGGGGGCGGACTTTACCTGCAAGTGACCAAGGCAGGCGTGAAGACCTGGATCTATCGCTTCATGCTTTCCGGGCACCGGCGCGACATGGGACTTGGGCCGCTGCACACGGTTGGCCTGGCCGAAGCCCGCGAAGAGGCGCGGCGCTGCCGCCAACTCGTGCGGCTAGGCATCGACCCTATCGAGGACCGAAAGGCAACCAAACTTGCCGCCAAGGCCGAGGCCCTGAAAGCCATGACATTCAAGGAATGCGCCAAGGCCTATATCAAGGCCCATGAAGCCGGCTGGAAAAACGACAAGCATATTGCCCAGTGGAACTCGACACTGACGACCTACGTCTATCCGACCATCGGCGCCCTGTCGGTTGATGCCATCGACACCGGGCTCGTCATGAAAGTTCTGGAACCCATCTGGACAACCAAGACCGAAACCGCCAGCCGGGTGCGCGGGCGCATGGAAGCGATCCTGGACTGGGCCACCGTCCGAAAGCACCGGACGGGGGAAAACCCGGCACGCTGGAAAGGACATCTCGATCACTTGTTGCCGGCGCGCGGCAAGGTTCAGAAGGCAGGCCATCATTCGGCCCTGCCTTATGACAAGATCGGTGCGTTCTTAAAGGCCCTGCGCGCTCAGGAAGGCATCGCGCCCCGCGCCCTGGAGTTCGCCATCCTGACCGCCGCGCGGACAGGCGAAGTCATCGGCGCGACCTGGCAGGAGATCGACATGGAGAAAGGCCTCTGGACGATCCCCGCCGAACGCATGAAAGCCGACAAGGAACATCGCGTCCCACTCTCCAAACCCGCCTTGGAAATTCTAAAGGATATGCAGGAGGTTCGAGACGGCGACTTTGTCTTCCCCGGCGGCAAGCCCCGCCGGCCGCTTTCCAACATGGCCCTGCTCACGACCTTGCGCCGCATGAAACGCACCGACATCACCGTTCACGGCTTCCGCTCGACCTTCCGGGACTGGGCCGCTGAACAAACCAACTTCTCTCGCGAGGTGGCGGAAATGGCGCTTGCCCATGCCGTGGGCAACAAGGTGGAAGCGGCCTATCGGCGCGGGGATATGTTCGATAAGCGGGTCAAACTGATGGAGGCTTGGGCAGAGCATTGCGACGCGAAACGCTGATAGGTCTCCCTTCCAAATAACGGTCGTTAAAAGGTTCAGAGCAGCCAAGAAAAAATTTTAACGCTCCCACTTGCGGTCCGTTCATCCCGTGCCCAAATGGTTCTCGTTGTTCGCTCATCAGGGCATAGCTTTGAGCTCTTGCCATACACACGAAGGCTTCGACGCTTCGGCATCGTCAGCCACACACACATTCTAGGGGGTCAGGCCATACTGACGCCCCAACTTAACGATACGAAAAGCGTTCCGGAGCCCATTCAATCCGGAATTCGCTCATGATCTGATCCGGCCAGGACGCTAACGCGCCCCGAGGCCAAGGATGTTCCGGCTTACGCACACGATCCGCTGCCCTAAATGAGGTGGACAGCAGGTTAAGTTGGAACTCCTCGCTCCTCATCGATCGCGAACGACATCCCCCAATTTTACCTGTGGCCGCCCGCCTTATGGGCGGGCGGTCCTAGCTTGCGCCGAATTTGCCGGCGCACTGAGGAGCTATGATGAACAAGTCGGTTAACAGCCCTGCTCAAACACTCAACTCGGAACAAGCCGCCGAGTTGCAACATAAACGCCCTAACAACATTGCCCGTCTCGCCTATACCGTCGATGAGGCGTCTACTATTTCGGCGCTAGGTCGCACATCATTGTATTCAAGGCTGAAATCTGGCGAATTGCCCGCCCGAAAGTGCGGAAATCGGACAATAATCTTAGCCGAAGACCTCCAGCGATTCCTCTCTGACCTGGAAACCTTCCAGACGTCATCCGGCTTTGCAAAGGAGTAAGGCAGATGAACGACTTTACCCCCGCAGACATCCAGATTCTCGATGCTGTTCGCTATCAACTTTCACAGCGGCCTGTTTATCCGTTGCCTCAGTCCCCAGCAGTACAGGCCCCTTTGCCGATCCACCGTCTCCCCCAATCCGCCCGCGACTTGGTCACATCAAGCGCCTCGACAATCGGCGTGCATCCGGAAATCGCTCTCGCCTGCCTGTTCGCCGCCGTATTCATCGCCGCGCGGGGGAACTTTCGAGTGCGCTTGGCTGACAACCATACGGAAGCCTTGACCGAGTACATTCTCGTCAGCGCCCCTTCCGGGCAACGGAAGAGCGCAATCGTTGAGTTCTTCCGTGCCGTGCTTATTTCGGTTCAGGCTGAAATGCAGGCTGCGTACATCGAGAATGGCTCGGTGAATGATCGGAATATCTTGAACGCTGCGGTTAAGAAAGCCGAAGCGGCGTTCGCGGATCAGCTCCAAAAAAAGACTGCCGAGTTGGGGGCCGTTGACCTCGCACGTGCGGCATTGGCGGACGATTTGAAAGCCATTGAGAGTCTTCGCAAGTCAGCCAGGGATTGCCCTAGCCTTCCCCGCCTTCTCGTGGACACGTCAACGCCTGAAGCGCTTGCCTTTGAAATGACCGTTCAGGGCGAAGCAATCGGCATCTTCGAAGCTGAAGGAGGAATTTGGAAAAACCGGCTGCCGTCCAGTCGGGATGACATCGTGCTGAAGGCATATACGGGAGAGCCATTTGCATCCGACACGCGGACGCAAGGCGCGGTTCGCCTTCAATCTCCAATCGCCGCGATCTGCAACCTAGTGCAGCCGAACGTATTCAACGCTGTTTATACCAATACGGACCTCGTGGAACACGGGCTAGTGCCGAGGGTCTTGCCTCTCATTGCCCCGTCTTGGACACCGTTGGAAATCCCACTTGTTTCAGAGGTTCCCATCCATCTTGCTGATTGGTACGAAAAGCTTATTCGCGACCTGTTGAAGATTCAACGACCGGCCGGTCAAGACGGCATGCGGACAATCCACACGCTCGACGTTAGTACCGAAGCAAAAGCCGAATTCGACCGCTTCTCCCAGTACTGCCGAGGTCTCTATGTTGAGAGCGCGCACGACGGAGCGGGTGGATACCAAGCATTCTTGAATAAGCTGCCGGGCCATGCCGTGCGATTGGCAGGTGCAGTCCACCTTATGAAATGCCCATCTCCGCAGAACCATCCAATCGACGCCGAGTCGATGCAATGCGGTACAGCATTCGCGGATTACTTTCGGCTTCATGCACATGCCGCATTCGACGAATCAACACGCGACGGAGTCTCCCATGCGCCGCTGATCCTCAAATGGCTTCGGCGACATCGCCACCTGAATTTTACGGAACGCCTGGCCCTGCGGGGAGTCGGCAGCAACCGGCATAAAGTGTTTCAGGTCCGCGCCGGTCTCGATGTTCTTAGTCGGCATGGTTACGTGCAAGGCGCTTACATCAGTAAGGGGCTCATCTACGTTACCAATCCCAACTTGGGGTAGTGACCTACATCCGCCTCAAAGCGTTGACAGGGGTGAGCGTCATCCCTGTCAACGCCATCTGACGCACCTTGTGACGCCATCAAACAATCGCGAGATCAAATGCATCAAAAAACGCGGTGCGAGTTTTCACACCTATCAAGCGCTCGCAGCCGCCTTCACGGAAACGACGTGGCGTTTAACGAATTGCCCAGCCCCGTAAACAGCGAAGCCAGTAACCACGAGAAACCCGACAAAACGAAACATGAGCAAACCCTCCTGCTATCTGTATCCATCACAGATTACAGGCGCCTATCCCCAGATTTTGACGGATATTTTCGCGATCAAAATTTTAATCTTAAATCACTCACCGTGCCTGAGCGTTTTCTCGAGCAGGTTGCGGAGGAACAAGGAGGGTGCTTTCGAGATATCTAAACCGCTTTTCCGTGGACATCACCAAATTGCCGTCATCTTCCAAGATTGGCGTATCAATCATAGCCTTGACGATCAATGCCAACTTGACACAGCGGAACACCTCCTCGCGATCTTCGGAGGAATAAGAAGTATAATCGACACCACGGTCTTCAATTATTTTTTTGAGCACGTTGACTGATCTCCGTAACTGCGAAGATGTTTTACTGAAAATTCCATTTGCCAACATCGTGACATCTTGAATGGCTTTCAGCTTCCGCTGAGTAAGTCTTGCTTCGTCGGAGAATGTCGTTGCTTTCTCCAAATTGCTCTCGGCGTTCGCCTGTGCTGCCTTGGCTTTGTGTCCGAGAATATGACCGAAGATGGCCAATGCCGGTCCTACAACCAGCCCCCCCAATACCATCACCCCCATAGCCACACCGCCACCGCCCGCAGCCACTGAGCCACCGCCTAACCAAGCCAATGTGGCATTCGTCGCAGCCGCTCCACTCAGGGTGGAAATAGCGGTGCCTGTGCTGGCACTTGCCAAAATCACTGTTCCATTGTAGGCGCCAAATGCAAGCGCAGCCCCACCGCACAGGCCGGCTCCAAACGCCAATCCGGCATCCTGCAATGCCTGATATTCGTTCTTCAGGTCTTCAAGCAAGTGAGCCGGCGCGTCGCAAAGCTGCATTCTATCTATTTCAGGGCCAGCAATTGTTTCAATGTTTTTCAGCCTGCCATAAACGCGGATGAATTCCTCTATCACACCATTGAAGGCGCGCAGTTTGCGCGCGCCGAAATCTTCAACAACGATAGCTGTGTTCTTGCGTTGCCGTTCCAACCGGTTAAGCGACTTACTCATGACAGCCTGGGCGCTATCATTAACTTGGCTGGCGTCGAAATGATCAACTCCCGCCGAAATGGTCTTGGCGACTCCGTATAAGCCTACGCCGCCCAACAGGACTAAAGGCAACATTCCGCCATCTCCCGTTTATTCGAGAATTAACGCGAGGGTTCGGCTGGCTTCCTTATTGGTCGCGACAGCACGTTCCCGAAGGTCTTCAAGAACGAAATGCTCAACGCCGACAAGATTTGCGAATTCTTCGATCAAGCACCATTGAGAATCAGAAATTTCACCTCCCGCCATTGCCAGAAGCATCAATTCGAACAACATCACCTTGGCTACGGTCACTGTAAAGGGGCACGGGTTCTCCTCGCCCTCGTCTTCGCCTTCGTTTTGCACGGCCTCGCTTGCTTCGGGCAAAACGCAGCCTGATACAATGTTACGAAGAATCCCAATGCCCGCATGCAATCGCTCGCCCGGATCGTTCAGGTGTTTTTTGAGAACGCCGCAACCGATTGCAATCAGCAACATTTTTGGAATTTTGTCCGCACCAGAAATTAGTTCGGATGACGAGGTATTTTTAGAAGGTTTTTTCACCGGCGAACTGACCTCATTTATTCCACATTCAAGTGAAAATCGACGAATAGTTTGTATTTCATATTCATTTTCAAGAAATGAGATTCCCTCGAAATTGTCATTAAATAATTTTTCTTCTTCAGAATTATTATCAAACGTCAATTCATCGTCGATCAAGCTGACGAGTTTCGCGATTTCCAGAAACATGGCCTGATGTTCAGGTGTAAGCATTTGCAGCATGATAGATATCTAGCCTCCAAATATTGCATTAGAACATGCAACTGAAATTACACGCTCAAAACCACAGTCGGGCTTCTTCGTCCTCCATAAAAGCATCGAATTCCATCTGGCTTTTAAACTGAAGGCGGGCGCCAAGAACTTCTGCAAAACGGTTTATGCCGGCGGCGAAGACATCTACATCGGCATCATCGTCACAAATCGCAAAGAATTGCTGCGCCTCGCACAGAAGGTCAGCCATTTCACGCTGAATAAAGCTCTCGAACTCAGCACGCTGTTTTTGGATTTCGGCCCGGGCCGCCGCCTCTATTTCTCTGACGTGAACCAAGTTCGCCTTTGCTGCGTTTGATTGCTTTGCAGCTTCCAACGCGCTTTGATAGAACATCGAAGACAGGCTGTAGCCGATGATTCCGCCGATTGCAGCGCCAGCGAAAGGAACTGGGATCGCGAGTTGCCCGAGCGCCATCATCATGCTTGAGGACAACATTCCCGCGCCTTTTTCCCCAATTTCTTCCAGCAGTTCTTCTTCGCTTATTTCACCGGCTACGCACCTTTTAATGCTGCTGCCTAATGAGATGACGATACTTAGAACCAGTGTGGGTAGATTGGTTTTAGACAGCGCTCTAATCGTTTGTTTGGAGGATTGCTGCATTACCCCCTTGATCGCAGCTCCAGCAAAGGCCGAGCCATAGCCAACAGCAGCACCTTTGGCGGTATCCTGCGTCGTGTCCTTCGCGGCTTCGCTGAGTTGTTTTTTGTCCTGCGCAACGGCAAAAGCATTTGTGAGCAGTGAAATGGAGCCGCTTATAAGTGCCCCATACTTAGCACCCTCCATGGCGGCCCGATGGCTGGTCCAGGCGATGTCCCTCGCGGTCGCAATCTTGGGGTGTTTGCGGTAAAAAATCACATCTTCTGTGGTTAGGCCGGAATCGCGTACGTTCTTGGCGAGTTGATCATAGTTTTTTGCTTGCTCACGTAATTTTTGCGCAGTCTCCAATTTGCCACCCTGTTCGGCCCTCAAGGCATTGTGGCGTAGCTCTTTTGCCTGTTTCTTGCAGTGCTCGACTGCACCTTCGTATTGTTCTGAGGGCAGTTCCAACTTAACGCCGCGATAGCGCTTATACTCCCCATCTGGCTTGGTTATTTTTTTGAATAAATCATCTCGATTTCCAACGAATTTCATCTGGCTTTGTGAGCCACCGATGATCTTGCCATCCAGTACCTGCACCCGATCAACGACAGTATGGTTTTTGCCGAAGTCTGGATGATCATCGCTACGCAGTGTCCGTTTGCGCGAACGGTTAATAATGGCTTCGGCATTGTCACGGCTAGTTGCCGCGACCTCAGCAGAATACCCAGCTTGCTGCTTGATATTCTGCGTTTCATAGTCCGGATGGACCTTGTGGTTGGAGATATCTTTCAGGCCTTTGGCGAACTGCTGACCAGTTTCATTGTCGATGCCAGTATAGCCCTTGATGAATTCGGAGTTTGCGCTGCCGTAGCGACCAACGGTTTCGCCCGTTGAAAGGGCTGCGCCGGTCTGAACAGCATCTTCCCTAAACTTGTCGCGCTTGCTCTTTTTTGAAGGCATTTCGTCCTTGGAGAGTGCTTCCCCGGGCTCCTGCTTATCAGACATCTACGGCCTCTCCGTCAGGTGGTCGAATTAAGGACACGCGCCAGCCCACCAAAGCTCCAGACCCATGCCTGCAACTCCCGTTCACTGGTCGTGGTGACGGTCAGCGTCAGGCTACCGTCTCGATGGTTCTTGATGACCTGGTCGTCGCTCCAGATACGGTCGCGAACGTAGTCCGCCGCATCTTTGGCAACCTTGACGCTCATGCGCTTCGGCTCATGCCAGTCCAAACCGAAGCGGCGCGCGCCGCCCTCCGCCGCATCAAAGCCGAAGAATTCCCCTGTCGTCGCGATGTCGGAAATCCGATGCAGGGAGAAAGTGGTCGGGCGCTCCGGCGCAAGCATGCCGTCCACCAGACGGTAGCCCTGCACATACATGGCACCGCCCATCACCAGGATGCGTCCCGGTGCGTAGCGGTATACGGACGGCTCATTCCGCCCCGCCGCCGTATAGATCACACGGCAAACCTGGCGCTTCTCCATTGCCGTTCGCAGGCAGGAAATCGTGCCCAGATGCGGCGTATAATCGATATAGCCCTTACTACGGAAGCCGAGCGGCAAATCCGGTACGGACTGCTCTCCCAAGGTTAGAGCAAGCTGCGTCAACGAGTGCCCGATACGATCGAAAACACTCTCCGGCAAGTAAGGTGCCGCAAGGTCTCGACACACGGCGAGGAAATGCAACTCTTCCGACGAAATCCCCAGCGCTTTGTCCTGGCTCTTCGTGCAGAGCCGGTAGTACCGGCGCCGGCCCTCCAAACCTTTTTCAATATGGCTGTCTTTGCCGATATGGCGCTCGATGAGATCGACCAGACGGGAAACCGTCTGGGGCGAACATTCCAGGTCCCTCGCGATATCGGCTTGGAAGTGCTTTCTGATATCGAGGGTTAGGCGTTGGTAGAGGACCAACACCTTCTCCCTTGGCAACGCATCGCTGTGCTTCGCTGGCATCGAAAGCCCCCCAGAGCCCATGGAATCGTACAACGAAACCGAGAATTTTTCCTATAGCGCATTCAAACTTCATGGGGCGCGACCGGACGGCCACGCCATCACACGCTGTCAAAACCTAGAACAGAAACTCTCCAGATTTTGACAGATGTGGCTGAAATTTAATTTTCCAGGGAAGTCAAAACTGCGAAGAGCCGAACTCCCGCACGCCATGCGGCGCATCTCCCTTTGTATAGGTTTTGGCGAGGTAGCATGCCGCCCTCACCAACTCTTACAGTTCAGCGAGAAATGGCGCGGACGTAGCATCAAAACTTGCATGACATTTTCTCCAAACAAAACGTCCCACCTCCCTTTCGGGAAGCGGGGCGCGGATTGTGTTCTAGAGAATGATATATGCCTGAAATGAGATGAATGACGCTCGGTCGATAAATTTTGGCGAGATGCTATCCCGCAGCTAAAACTACAAACGGCTGCTTCAACCCCATTCTTCGTGTTTCATATAACCTCCACTATTCAGCCACCCTTGACCTTCTTCGGAACCGGGATAAAAAAACTAAAAAGGAAGATAAATAGCGAGCGCACGTATACAAACGCAAGCGGACGCTTCCCATCTTGAATCAGTTCATTCACCCTTATCGGATTGTTGGATTGCCTTAATTACTTTGAGGCTTTGGACATGCGGCTGCATCCGTTTGACGACACGATTTAACCCTTCGCCATCCATCCAAACTGGGCCAAGCTGCTCGCCAGTTTTTTCAAGAGCCGCGTCAAACCACACCATCTCGTCAGATGATGGAACCCTCCCGAAGAGCAATCTCGCAACTTCATTCCGATCGCTTGAGAAACCTCCGAGAGCGTGAACATCGGGGACACTGAGATCGGGAATTTCAAGAATGACCTCAGATTGCGTGTTCATGTACCGACCAATACCATCGGAAAAATTTCCGATAGACTTCGCATGCCGTTCGATTGCCTCCTTGAACGCTTTATCCTGATACAGGGCTGTGAGATTCAGGACGACATGCTCCGGCTGCGGGTACAATACGAAAATTACGCCTTGCCATCCCTGCCCCTGGGGCGGGACACCACCCTTAAACGACTTCGCGACCCCTAAATCGGTCGTCCAAGCTGAAATTTTTTCTGGGAGCTCGTTTTCGGCCAACAAGTCCCAGAGACTTCCCTTATTCAGGGCGATCTGACGAAAGCAACAAAGGCTGCAAGTACGAAACTGGACAGGAAGACCCGCAGCTATTCGATCCCCGACTTCGTCATCGGCATGGTCTTGATCATCCTGTTCGCGGTCTGGTTGCCCCTGTTCCCGGCGGTGATCACCGCATTCAGCGACGCCAGCTCAATGGAACTGCTGGCGGTCTCCCTGCTGCCGGCGGTCACCGTGATCATCGGCCACGTCGCCCATCTCAGTCGTCTGCTGCGGGCCGGTTTCATCGAGGCCATGAACAGCGACTATGTGGAACGGGCCCGCCTGTCCGGCATTCCCGAAAGCCGGATCGTCCTTCGCCATGTTCTGCCGGCGTCGGTCATCCCGACCCTGAACGCGATGGCGCTTTATGTCGCCGGGGTGTTGTCGGGCCTGATCGTGGTCGAAAAGGTGTTCGGCTATCCCGGCCTCGGGATCGAGTTGATCAAGGCCGTCGACACCCGCGAAGTCCATGTCGTGCAGGCCATCGCCTTCCTCGGCGCGCTGCTGGTGGTTCTCATGAACCTGCTGGCGGACTTCGCCATCATCGCACTTGACCCCCGGGTACGTAGCCATGTCAGCCAGCGTTAACAAAGTTCTCGCCGTCGTCACCCACAGCCCCGGCACCGCCATCGGCGTCGGACTGGTCGTCGCGCATCTGTTGATCGCCCTGTTCGCGCCGATGCTGATCCCCTACGGCGAGACCCAGTTGGCGGGACCGCCGATGCTGGCCCCGGGCCACGCGGATTTCATCCTGGGCACCGACACCATCGGCCGCGACTACCTGTCGCGCCTGCTGATGGGTGGGCGGACATCGATCACCGTCGCCATGATCGGCGTCATGGGCGCGGTCGTCCTGGCCACGTTGATCGCGGTCTCGGCGGCCTATATCGGCGGCTTGTACGACGACGTCGTGATGCGGCTCGTCGATACCAAGCTGTCGATCCCGGGCATCCTGTTCGTGGCATTGTTCGTCATCGGTTTCGGGCGTTCGCTGACCGTGCTGAGCATCGTCATTGGCCTTAGCTATTTCCCCGGCGCCGTGCGAACCATCCGCGCCCAGGCCCTGACCCAGGTGCCGCTCGACTACGTCAAGGCGGCGCGCATGCGGGGCGAGGCGGCGCTTTCGGTGATCCTGCGCGAGCTGACGCCCAACGTCATCGAGGTCGTGGTCGTCGAATTCGCGATCCGCACCTCCTCGGCGATCCTGATCGTCAGCGCCCTGTCGTTCCTCGGCCTGGGCATTTCGCCGCCGACGCCGGACTGGGGCCTGATGGTGTCCGAAGGCGTCAATCAGATTTATGCAGCACCTTGGCTCGTCCTGCTTCCAGCGGTCTTCATCAGCACCCTGGTCGTCGGCCTGAACTTCGCCAGCGACGGGCTGGCCAATGCGCTCGGCCTGGATGCCGCGCGCGGCCTGCATGGAGCCTGAACCGATGCCTTTGCTGGACGTCAAGAACCTGAAGGTCGCCTACCGCAACTCTGCGACCGGCGAAACGTCAATGGCGGTGGACGGAGTGAGCTTTACCGTCGATCGGGGCGAGACCCTGGGCATCGTCGGCGAAAGCGGCTGCGGCAAATCGACCATCGCCCGCGCGTTGATGGCCTATTGCCGACCGGGCGGCGAGATCATCGGCGGCGAAATCCTATTCGACGGGCGCGACATCCTGACCTACTCGGACGAAGAGATCCGGAATTTTCGGGGTCGACGCATCGCCATGGTGCCGCAAGATCCATTGACCTCGCTGACCTATCACATGCGGGTCGGCCCACAGGTCGACGAAATCTCGCGCATCCATCAGAAACTGAACGCCCATGGTGCGCGCCTGCATACCCTGAAGCTGTTCGAGCGAACCAACCTGCCCGATCCGGAACAAACCTATCAGCGCTTCCCCCATGAAAATTCGGGTGGCCAGCGCCAGCGGGTGGTCATCGCCGGGGCCCTTGCCTGCCAACCGGACCTGTTGATCCTGGACGAGCCGACGACGGCGCTCGATACGACGACGGAAATGCAGGTTCTGAAACTGGTCAAGGAGCTGCGCGACCGCCTGGGCACCGCCTTGGTCTACATCACCCATGACCTGACCCTGACCGACTATATGTGTGAAAACGTCCTGGTCATGCTCGACGGCAAGGTCGTCGAACGGGGGGCGTCGAAACGTGTTTTTCAGGAGCCGACGACGGATTACGCCAAAATGTTGGTGTCCTCGATCCCGCGCATTGACGCCCCAGCTCCCGCGCGGCCCAAGAATATGGACAGCCGCAAACCGATCCTGGAGGTCGCGAACCTGACCTACCGCTACGGCAGACGTTGGTCGTTTAATCCGTTCGGCCCGAAGGTCCACAACGATCCCGCGGTGAACGACGTCTCCTTTGCGGTCCGCCCGGGCGAAACCGTCGGCCTTGTCGGCGAGTCGGGCAGCGGCAAGTCGACCATCGCCAGCGTGCTGGTTGGCCTGATGGCGCCGACCTCGGGCAGAGTGCGGTTCGACGGCGCGTCCATCGACGTGGCGGAAACGGACCGCACGCCGGACCTGCGCCGCCGTATTCAGATGGTCTTCCAGAATCCGCTGTCGTCACTCAACCCGCGTCAGCGCGTGGAAACGATCCTGACGCGGCCGTTGCAGGTCTTCTTCGGCATGACCGGCGCCAAGGCCCGCGACCGCGCGGCGGAACTGCTGGCCGACATGGACCTGTCGCCGGACCTGTTGCGCCGGTTCCCGCGCCAGCTTTCCGGTGGCCAGCAACAGCGCGTCGCCGTGGCCCGCGCCTTCGCGGCGGAACCGGACCTGTTGCTCTGCGACGAAGTCACGTCGGCGCTGGACGTCTCCGTGCAGGCCCATGTGTTGAGTCTCCTAAAAGACATGCAGCGCAAGACGGATACGGCCTGTCTGTTCATCAGCCACGACCTGGGCGTGGTCAAACAGGTCTCGGACGAGGTCGTGGTCCTGCAGAAAGGCCGCGTCGTCGAGGCCGGGATTCCGACCGCCGTGTTTTCCGCCCCGACCCATGAGTATACCCGCCGGCTTCTGGCCGCCGCCACGCGCCGCGAGGAAGCCGAAGAAGCCGAGCCGGGAAATCCCCCCATTTCACCGGGCATCCACGCCCCCATGGTCAACAACCTCGAAATGAAAAAAGGCCAGATATGAAAATCCTGCAAATCACGGATCCCCATTTCGTCCCGCCAGGCGTGATCCTTCACGGGTTGGACCCCCGGGCCAGGCTCGACGCTTGCATCGCCGATATCAACGAGCACCACAGCGATGCCGACTATTGCTTCGTCACCGGCGATCTCGCCCATGCAGGACATGTCGATGCCTACGAGAACTTGAAGGATTGTCTTTCGAAACTAACCGTGCCCTTTCACCTTCTGGTCGGCAACCACGACAAAAGGGACGCCATGCTGTCCGTCTTTCCAGACACGCCCGTCGATGAAAACGGTTTCGTGCAATCCGTCGTCGATACGCCGGCCGGGCGTTGCATCCTGCTCGACACGGTCCTTCTTGCCGCCGCCAAGGGCGAACATTGGGGCGAATATTGCGAACGCCGCGCGGTCTGGCTGAAAGCCCGCCTGGACGAAGCGGCTGGTCGGCCGGTCTATCTATTCATGCATCATCCGCCGTTCGACATCTCCCTGCCCTGCGTCGACCATATCCGCCTGCGCGAGGCCGGCCCCCTGGCGCGCGTGGTCGGCGAGGCGACGTGTATTCGCCATATTTTCCTCGGCCATGTTCACCGGCCCGTGTTCGGCAGTTGGATGGGCATCCCGTTTTCGATCATCCGCGGCACCGCCCACCAAGTGCCGTTCGATATGAAAACCGTCACACCGGTACCGAAAAGCCACGAACCGCCGGCCTATGGCGTCGCCTTCCTAAGCGACGAGTCGATCGTGGTCCACGCCCATGACTATCTCGACAAATCCGCCCTGCCCCTGCCGCAGAACACGCGCAAGGTCGCCTGACCAAGACGACGGAGAGAGGATACGCCCCCGATGACCGACCGGCCGCTGTTCCTGATCGTGGTCTGCGACGGCCTGCGCCTGGACATGGTGACGGCGAAATCCATGCCCAACCTGCACCGGTTCATGGCGGAAAACACCACGTTCCCCCATGCCCGGGCTGTCTTCCCCGCATCGACGCGGACCAACGCGGCGGCCTTAGCGACCGGGGCGACACCCCGGCGCAACGGGATCATGCACAACAAGTACTACGACCCAAACGTCTTCACTGATCGCATGTTCCGGCCCAACAATGCCGGTGATATCGCGGCGGCGATGGCGGCCTACGGCGGGCGTCTTCTCGACACGCCCAGCATGGGGGACGTTGCGGCGGCAGCCGGGATGACCATGGCCACGGTATTCGGCGGGTCGTGCGGTACGGCGCGACTGATGGATCCCCGCGCGCCGGAACGGGGCGACATCAACCTGGGGTTCATCGGCTGGGAGCAGGCCTGCCCGTCGGACATCGCCGAGGAACTGGTCCGCGAACACGGCCCCCTGCCCAAATCGGCGCGCCCTGACGTCGCCGTTGCGCGAGTGTAGACCGACATGGTGATCGACACCATCATGCCGCGCCACCGGCCGGACATTACCGTCCTGTGGTTCGCGGACCCGGACCAGACCCATCACTACCTGGGCGTCGCCGGCCCGGACATGGCCGTGGCGCTGGGCAGCGTCGACGCGCAGATCGGCCGCCTGCTCGAATGGCGGTCCCTGGCGGGGTTGGATGAGACGCTGCAGATCATCGTCACCTCGGACCACGGCCACCTCAGCACCAAGGAGCGGATCGACGTCAACGACGCAGCGGAACAGGCCGGGCTGATCATCGGCGACCATCTGGGCGACGATATCGACTATGCGGGCTATACCTCCTACTGCGGGGCGATGAAGGTTCGCGACCGCGATCCCGCCCGCATGAAGAAGATGGTCGATTGGCTGGCACGCCAGCCCTGGTGCGGCATGATCTTCACGCCGGGCGGCGACGGCGTGTGCGGCGGCGTCGAGGGAACGATCGACCATGCGGCGGTCCTGATCGATCATCCGCGCGCGCCCGATATCTACTTCGTCATGCGAAACGACGGCGCTGTCCACGGCCCCGGCATTGCCGGCAGTTGCTATTACAACGGGGGCTATCCCCAAGGCGGCGGCACCCACGGCGGCTTGCATCCCAAAGAATTGCAGAACGTCATGGCGGCGGGCGGCACTTTGTTCCGCAAGGCCTGGCAATCGCCCTATCCGTCCGGGATCATCGACATCGCACCGACAATCCTGCATCTGCTCGGCTTGACCAAACCGGAGCGGGCCGACGGACGCGTACTGTTGGAGGCCCTGGACGGCTTCGGCGGCCCTGCGCCCGAGGCGGAATCGGAACTTTTCTCAGTCCGCCACGCGGGCGGGATGCAGCACCTCAAGGTCTCCCGCGTTGGCGCGACCACCTATCTCGACAAGGGCTGGATCGAATGACCCAGCAACGACACCGACCGACAGAACTGGCCGGCGGCATTGTTATGAAACCTGTCTGAGCCCCCATACTTCGAAAAAGAACAAGAGGACACCATGACCACCACTGGCCGCGCCGCCGTTTACGACGAACCCAACACCCCCTTTGCCATCCGGGAATATCCCGTACGCGACGTGAAACCGGACGAGGCGCTTGTCCGCATCACCATGTCGACGATCTGCCGCTCGGATATTCATTCCTATGAAGGGCACCGCCCCAATCCCTGTCCGGGTATTCTGGGCCACGAGATCATCGGCGTAATCGACCAGTTGGGCGCGACGATCACTCATGACATGCGGGGCGATCCCCTGGCCGTCGGCGACCGCGTGACCTGGACCGAATATTTCCACCACGGCGAAAACTACTACCGCGACATTCTGGACATGCCGCAGAAATCCCCCGGTGTCCGCAAGTACGGTCACGACCTGGTCGCCGACGATCCGCATTTCATCGGCGGCTTCGCCGACTACTGCTACATCCTGCCGGGCACGGGCATTCTCAAACTGCCCGAGGCCATCACCGACGAGGAAGCGACGCCGCTCAATTGCGGGGCAGCGACCATGGTCGCGGTCACCGAAGCGGCGGAAATTCAAATGGGCGACACGGTCGTCATCCAGGGCCTGGGCCTATTGGGAATCTACGGCTGCGCGCTGGCCAAGGCGCGGGGTGCGCGGCGGGTCATCGGCCTGGACGCCGTGGCCCAGCGCCTGGATGTCGCGAAACGCTTCGGCGCCGACGAGGTATTGGACATCTCGACCATGGACGAGGCCGCCCTGGTCGCCGAGGTCCGCCGCCTGTCGCCGCCGGACGGCCCCGACGCAGTGATCGAGGTCTGCGGCGTCGCCTCGGTCATTCCGGCGGGCCTTCACATGCTGCGCACCGGCGGGCGGTACGTTTTGGGAGGCCTGGTCAGCCCCGGCGCCGATTTCACCGCCGACGGCAACGAAATCCTGCGCAAATGGATCACCTTGAAGGGCGTGCACAACTATCACCCCCGCCACCTGATCCAGGCGCTGGACTTCGTCATGGCCAATCGGGACCGGTTTCCGTTCGGCGAGATCGTCGATTCAAAGTTCACCCTGGACCAACTCGACGAAGCCTTCGCCAAGGCGTCGGAACGGACGGTCCTGCGGGCGGCGATCGTGCCTTAGATGTGAATCTCTACAATCAGCCCCTCAACCTCGTCGTCGTTTTCCCAATGGCGTCCTCCAACGTCATCGCAAACTTCTAAGGCTGGGGTAATTCAGGGAAACCGCCGGAACCCATACGGCTTCGCACGGCCCCCATTGCCGGCGGCTGCGCCGAACGGCAGATGACATAGATTTCAGCGCCCGTCTGCGCCTGCATCGGCCCGCCATCCGACATGTCGCAAGAATATGCCTCATGCACGCAGGCGGGCGAATGTACGCTGATGCTAATGCTTTGGCACCCTGGTGCTAGGCCGCATTTTCCCTGTCACCTATTCTCCCAACCAACAATAAAGCGTCCCGCATCGGCGGCCCCAAGCCCGACCGAAGAACGGAGACCTTGTGCTCAATTCGCAACGAACCCACGCCGTCCGCGGCGCGGAGCGTCGCCCCTCGTGGCGGCGACTTTGTTCACAGATGACAGGAAATGAACATGAACCAGGCCATCGTTGAATTTTACGCGAAAGCACGAAACGACGAGCAACTGATCGCCATGCTGAGCAAATGCGCGACCCTTGACGAGTTGGCGGACACGGCGACCGCCGAAGCCGGCAAGCTCGGCTTTCACTTCACCAAGGAGGAAGCCAAGGCGGCGGGCATGGACATCGCCAGCCTGCGCAGCGCGGTCATGAACGACGACGAACTCAACGACTTCGAGTTGGAAATGGTCGCCGCCGGAACGACGATCAAAACCAACGGCGGCGTCGATAGGGTCTGAAGAATTCGGGGACAGGCGGTTGCCGAATGCCACGCCCCCGTTAAGGTAGGGGCTTCTGACAACCGCTTGTGACCTCTCCCTATTTGATACGCATAGCATGGAAAGCGACACCAACTTCCAGCCTGTACCGATTACGCGTTTCGACACCTCTTTGATTTCTTCGAAAGAGAGGTACGACGCCTGGAACCAAAACATGGGGGTGCTGTTCGGGACGCTAACGCCCGAACGGCATTCTCTGCCCGTGGATATCCATGCCCAGATCAACGCCGGCAACCTGGGCGAAGCCCTGTTCGGCACCACCCGCTCCTGCGCGCAACTGTTTGAGCGCGATGAACGCCGTGTCGCACGCACCGGCCTGGATCACATACTGGTCCAGGTGTTTCTCAAAGGCGGCACGACCATCGACAACGCGAACAGACTGGGCCAGGGCGATATCGTGATCATGGACCTGGATCAACCGCACCAACAGATCAACAGCGACTTCGAAGTCCTGACCCTGGTCCTGCCGCGCGCCCTGGACCCAAAGCTTTCGCAAATGTTGGCCCCCTTGCATGGTCGGCGCCTCGGCAACGAAACCCCAATGGCCGGATTCCTGGGCGATCACTTGAAAGCCTTCTGGCACCATTTGGCGGATATGGATACCGGCCTTGCCAACGTGGCGTTGCACGGCACGCTGGGCCTTATGAAAGGTTGGCTGGAGCACGAACAGCCCCTTGATGAAGAGGGCCCGTCCGAGGTTTCGGCGGAACTCGGCAAGGCGATCCGCCGTTATATCGACTGCAATCTGTCGGAGCCGTTGAGCCCCGCCGAGATCATCGCCAAATTCCGCATATCGCGCACCCATCTCTACCGGTTGTTCGCCGACTGCGGCGGCATCATGTCTTATGTTCTGGAACGCCGCCTGCGCTTCAGCCTGCGCATGTTGACGGGGCCGTCCTACACGAACCAGAGCATCGGCGAGATCGGTTTCAATTGCGGCTTTTCAAGTGAGTCGTACTTCAGCCGCGCCTTTCGGGCGCGCTTCGGCATCACCCCGACGGAAGCCCGGTTCCTCGGCGCGGAAGCGGCGGAAGTTCACCCCCTCCAAGACGGCGAAGGACCGACCGATTCAATACACATGCTGCCGAAGCTGATGCATGAACTCGGCGTTTCCGCCGGGTAGCAAGACCGCGTTCGCGGGTATCATCCGTTCAGTGGAATTCCACAGCCCCGAACCCGGGGAACTCCGCCCGCCGCACGGCACGGTGCATGTAGGCAACCAGCCGCTGAAACAGCGGATTGTCCACCTCGTCCAGCGGGACCATCAGCAGCACTGTTACCCGCCGATTTCTGAGCCCCTCTCGGCACAGGACTTTCCATAGGTGGTTCCGCAACGACCGCTCGTTCGCAGCGGCGGGCTGACCGTCATCCTCGACTTCGTAAAGGACCATTCCCCATGGCATTCGCTTGGCCTTGGGGTCGTCGGCGGGGGCGTCCGTCCAAGGCGCAAGGGCTTCGGGAAACAGGCGCTCGAGCGCCGCCATCGTCAGCTCGTCTTCGTCGAGGTCCGCACCCTCTCCGCCGCTGCCCCCATTTCCCTCGATCTCAAATTGGAAATCGTCCGAAACAACGAACATGCCGACGTGAGAGCGCCCTGCCTCCAGTCGGCAATACCAGACGCCCTCTTCCTCTTCGTCGTTCTCGTCGCGATTGCGCGAACAGGTCATGGCCTCGGGTAGGATCATCAGCAACTGATCATCAAAATTCGCCCGGACCAGCCCGTCGAATGCATCCTGCGCATCGCACAGATCGACCATCCGAAAGGGATCGAGAAAGACGTTGTCCAATTCCCGCATCATGATCTCGCGCAGTTCGACGAACTCCGGCTCGTCCATCTGCGCATGGGTTAGAACCAGATTGAACACGACGATCGCCGTATGTCGGCCGTGATTGAGAAAATAGCTCGAGAACCAGAACCGGAGCGCTTCGCCGTCCTCGACCGTATCGAACACCCGATACCAACGGCACCCCTGATCGACCGGCGTGATGACACTTTCCAGCAACGGCGGATGATTCGGCGAGAGGGACCGGGCTTCCTTCTCGGCCATTTTTCGCATATCGCACAGCTCCGACGGCGGCGCGTCGTCCCCGTCCCAGTCGAAATGGTCGACCTGAACCCACAAGGTGCCGCTGTCCGTATCCGCGCCGGCGACCTCTTCTTCATAGCAGCCCCAATATCCGGCCCGCGTCTCATCCGGCCAGATGTCCCAGCGTCGAGGAATTCGCAGCGTCACCTCGCCATCGGCGAAGGATACGGTCTTCAGCTTGTGGAAATCATAGGACATATGCCTATCCGCTCCTCTCTATTTTGAATTATTATCGATAAGTTTATATCGTAAAAATTGTTTTACTCAAACCAACTTTCCCGCCGGTCTAGGCGGAGTTTTTGGCGGATTTTGGAGTCCGGGCCCACAGAAAGGAAAATAATCCTTGACAAATAAGCAAGGCTCACACTAAAAAGTCGAACAGTGCCCGCTGGGCCCCGCGACTTATTTCAGCCCCACGAAGGTCGGTTCACCGCCATCAACGCAGGGGAAGAACAGAGCGCTGCGGGACAACCCACCTGAGCGGACAACACTTCTCAGATCGCAATTCCAACGATTTCCGAAACCAGCCTTCGGCGGCTGAACGCGCGCTTTCATTTCTGCGCGCGACAGGTCGCCGGGCCCAGCGAAGCTATGCGCGCGGCCCATCGATGCCGGTGCGCAAGGAGAAGCCAGTGATGCCTGCCCCCTTCCGCCTGAAGAACCCGATCGGCGAGGCCTACAACATGTCCGCCGAAGACACGCTCAACACCAAGAAGGCACTGACCAGCCTGGGGCATATGAAGATGCCCGACGATGGCCTAGACGAATACCCAGACTTGCCCATGATTGACGCCGTGATGGTGCTATGGGTGTTCGCCGTGTTCTGGCACCTGACGACCGGCACATGGCGGCACTACCTGCCGACCCGCAAGGGCCTGTGGCAGGTTGCGCGCTATTACGCCTACGGCATCTTCAAGGGCGAACGGCACCCGTATCGCAAGGCCTATTGGCGCAAGCACAATCCGTTGCAGGCTTTGTCCTATCTATTGCTCAAGGTCGCGCTGTTTCCGGCGATCTGGGCGACCGGGCTGGCCTATCTGTTCTTCAACGCCTGGTCGCATCTGCCCCATGCCCGCACGGCCCTGGAATGGATCGCCCAGGGTCATATCATCGCGGCTTTCGCGCTGATCGTGTTCATCATCGCCCATGTTTATCTACTGACCACGGGCCATTCGTTCACCAGCCACGTCAAACCGATGATCGACGGATATGACGAAGTCGACCTGACCGAGGCCGAACAGGCCTATCTTGAACAGGACGAGACTTCCAAGATTCAATAAGGAGCATATGGAATGTTCGGGCGTTTGCGGCGGAACCTCGGCGAAAGCTATTCCCCCCTTTACTTCCTGGCGGCTCTGGGGGCCGGGGGGCTGGCGGTCAGTTTCTTCATGTTCCTGATGTTCTGGGTAGCCCATCCCAATCATCCCGTGCCCGTGTTCGAAGACGTCCTGGGCGGCTTCACCCAGGGCGGCATGGCAGCCAAGGGGGCCATTCTGGTCGCGGTTCTGGGGATTGCGTTGTTCGCCATCCTGCATCTGCGCCTATTAGCCTGGAACATCTCCGAATATCGCCGCTATCGAACGACGGAAGCCTACCGGACGTTGCGCGCCGGAAACGGGGAAACGCAGTTGAGCGCCATCCCCCTGACCCTGGCCATGACCGTCAACGTCTGTTTCATCGTCGGCGCCGTGTTCGTGCCCGGACTATGGTCTGCGGTCGAATACCTGTTGCCGGGGGCACTGATCGCGTTTCTGGCCATTGGGGTGCAGGCCCATCGCATCCTGTTCGGCTTTTTCGCCCGTATCTTCACGGCGGGCGGTTTCGACTGCGCCAAGAACAACAACCTGACGCAGATGATGCCGACCTTCGCCCTGGCGATGATCGGCGTCGGCCTGGCCGCGCCCGCCGCCTTCAGCCATGTCCCCGCCGTTGCCGGGATCGGGTTTCTAACCTCGACCTATTTCATCACCGCCGCCGTGATCCTGGGCGCGATCAAGCTTATCCTGGGGTTCCGGGGCATGATGGATCAGGGTACCGACAAGGACACCCTACCCACGCTTTGGGTCGTCGTCCCGATCCTGACCGTGCTGACCATCGCCTTCATGCGCCAGGATCACGCCCTCGGCACGTTTTTCGGCGGCCACGGGTCGCCGGGGGAAACCTTGGCCTTTCTAGCCCGCATGCTGGCGGCCCAAGTGTTCTTCGGAGGGCTCGGCTTGGTCGTCATGCGCCGCGCCGGCTACTTCGAAACCTATGTCATTGGGGCGGAAAAATCGCCCGGATCCTACGCCTTGGTCTGTCCGGGCGTCGCCTTGGCCGTGATGGGGCATTTCTTCATCAATAAAGGTTTGGTCGGCGCGGGTCTGATCGACAAATTCGGGGTCGCTTATTGGCTGTTAACCGCCGTCCCGCTGGCGCTTCAAGTGCTGACGATTTGGGTCATGCTCAAATTAAATTCGAAACACGTTTCCGCCTGACCGACCCGGGGCAGCCCTGATCCCAGGACATCGGTGACATTGTCACCGACAGACGTTCGACCACGGCCTATATCGAAAAACCTTCGCAGCGCCGAAAGGCAACCTTTTGCGGAGCATTCATCGCCCCTCCGAAAAGTAGGCCGTACGGCGCTTTCGAATAACACAATTTTATGTGTAAGATCGGGGCCGCCGTTGTCCGCGCCGTCGGAGGCGGCATCCAAAGCAGGAGAAACGACGGCAGCCATGGTCGAACCTCCCCCTCCCCCGCACGCCCCCAAAGCAGGCCCCGCGCGCATGTTCAGCTTTCTTGCGCGTCTGCACCCGCTCGGCCGGGAAATCACCTTGTTGTTGGTCCTGAAAGTGGCGGCCCTGACCGTCATCGCCAACATGTTCTTTTCGGCAGATGACCGCCCGGCGATGAACGGGGATGCCCTGGACCGCCATTTGCTTTCTTTGGACTCTCTGCCTGCCGCAGACGCCAACCAGGAAAACGGATCTGTAAAATGACCGATATCAGCGTTGTCGAGTTGTCGCGACTTCAGTTCGCCATCACCGCCCTGTACCACTTTCTTTTCGTTCCCCTGACGCTCGGCCTATCCCTGATCATCGCGATCATGGAAACGGTCTATGTCATGACCAACCGTCCGATCTGGCGCGACATGACCAAATTCTGGGGGGCTCTGTTCGGCATCAACTTCGCCATGGGCGTTGCCACGGGCATCACCATGGAATTCCAGTTCGGAACCAACTGGGCCTATTACTCCCATTACGTCGGCGACATTTTCGGTGCCCCCCTGGCGATCGAGGGTCTGATGGCTTTCTTCCTGGAAGCGACCTTCATCGGTCTGTTCTTTTTCGGTTGGAACAAGCTCAGCCCCCTCGGCCATCTGTTTTCGACCTGGATGGTGGCGATCGGATCGAACATGTCGGCGTTGTGGATTTTGATCGCCAACGCCTGGATGCAGAACCCCGTGGGATCGGAATTCAACCCCGACACCATGCGGATGGAGATCACCTCGTTCGGTGAGGTCATTTTCAACCCGGTCGCCCAATCCAAATTCGTCCATACCGTTTCGGCGGGCTACGTCACCGGGGCCGTGTTCGTCCTGGCGATCAGCGCGCTTTATCTGTTGAAGGGGCGCTACCGCCCGTTCGCCAAGCGCTCGATGACCGTGGCCGCCAGCTTCGGCCTGGCATCGGCCCTGTCGGTGGTCGTGCTGGGCGACGAAAGCGGATACACCGCGACCCAGCATCAGCGCATGAAGATCGCCTCGATCGAGGCCGAATGGGAAACCCACCCGGCCCCGGCGGGCTTCAACATATTCGCGCTGCCCAACAGCGAAACCAAAAGCAACGATTACGAGGTCAAGGTGCCCTGGCTGCTGGGCCTGATCGCGACCCGCAGCCTGGACAAGGAAGTGACCGGCATCAAGGATCTGGTCGCGGAATCGCGCCGCCGCATCGGCACCGGCCTGATCGCCTATCAGGCCTTGGAACGGCTGCGCCAGGACCCGAAGAACACCGCCGCCCGCGCCCTGGTCAAGGCCAGCGACCATTACCTGGGCTATGCCTTGCTGCTGAAGAAGTACCGCGACGACATCCTGAACGCGACGGATCAGGAAATCGAACAGGCCGCCTGGGACACGGTTCCGCATGTCGCGGCGCTGTTCTGGGCGTTCCGCATCATGGTCGCGCTCGGCTTCTTCTTCATCCTGTTGTTCGCGGCGGCGTTCTATATCGCGTCGCGCCGACAGTTCGAGAAACGACGATGGTTCCTATGGATTGCCCTTCTCAGCCTGCCCCTACCTTGGGTCGCGGCCGAATTGGGTTGGATCGTCGCCGAATACGGCCGCCAGCCGTGGGCGATCGAAGGCGTGTTGCCGACGTTCCTTGGCGTCTCGTCTGTATCGGCAACGGATGTCGGCATGTCGCTGGCGGGCTTCATCCTATTCTACAGCACCCTGGCCGTGGTCGATTTTTTCCTGATGGTCAAATACGTGCGCAAGGGCCCGAAAGGCTTCTTCGGACGACCGCTGGCCAGCACCCAACCCGAACCCCGCCCGGCACCGGCGGAATGATGGAGGGTTAGACAGATGGAATTGCTCCTCGATTATCCGACGCTCCGCGTCATTTGGTGGCTTCTGCTCGGCATCCTGCTGGCGGGCTTTGCCGTGATGGACGGGTTCGACCTGGGGCTGGCGGCGTTGCTGCCCTTCGCCGCGCGAACGGACGAAGACCGCCGCCTGCTGCTCAATGCCATCGGCCCGGTCTGGGAAGGCAATCAGGTATGGTTGATCCTGGGTGCCGGGGCGATCTTCGCCGCCTGGCCCCCGCTTTACGCCACCGCGTTTTCCGGCTTTTACGGGGCGATGTTCCTGGTCTTGGCGGCCTTGATCCTGCGACCGGTCGGCTTCAAGTTCCGCTCCAAAGTCGCCGATCCGCGCTGGCGCACCGTTTGGGACTGGGCCCTGTTCGTCGGCGGGGCCGTGCCGGCACTGGTGTTCGGCGTCGCCGTCGGCAATGCGCTGCAGGGGGTGCCCTTCACCCTGGATGATCGCCTGCTGTCCCATTACGACGGCGGGCTGCTGGGCCTGTTGAACCCCTTCGCCCTGTTGGTCGGCCTGGTTTCGTTGACCATGCTGATGCAACACGGCGCGGCCTTCGGCGCGTCCAAGACCGACGGGCCGATCGCCAATCGGCTGGCCCTATTCGGCGGTATCGCCGGATTGGCGGCGACGGTCCTGTTCGGGCTGGCCGGGGTTTGGATTTATTTCGGGGTCGACGGATATGCGATCACCGGGACAGCAGTCATGGATGGCCCATCGAACCCGCTGTTGAAAGAGGTCGCGGTCACGCCCGGCGCTTGGTTCGATAACTACGCCCGCTGGCCGCTGACGATGCTTGTTCCGGCCGTTGGGTTGCTCGGGCTGCTTCTGGCCTCGATCACCCTATGCACCTTTCACCGCCCGCGCCTGGCAACCTTCATCAGCGGCCTGGGCATTGCCGGTGTGGTGGGGACGGTCGGGGTTTCTATGTTCCCGTTCATCTTGCCGTCGTCGATCAATCCCAAGGCCAGCCTGACGGTCTGGGATGCATCGTCGAGCCATCTGACCCTGTTCATCATGCTGGTGGCGACCCTGATCTTCATGCCCATCGTGGTGATCTACACCACCTGGGTCTATCGGGTCCTAAGCGGCAAGCTCAGCCGCGACAGCATCGCCGCCGAAGAAAACAGCTACTGACGAAACCGCGGGCCGCAGCCGCGCGGCGAGAAGGAGAAACACGATGTGGTATTTCGCTTGGGGATTGGGGCTTGGGCTGGCCTGCGCCTTCGCCGTCCTGAACGCCATGTGGTTCGAACTGGACAGCGAAGCCGACAAATAACCCCTATCCCGTCACTCAGGGTTAACTGGCCGGGATAATCGGCAAAACCACCTGGGACGGCCGCGCGGGATCGATGAACAAGGTCTGGCGCGCCACCTGGGTGCAGCGGTTCAGGCCCAGCGGCTCGCCCGTGTTCGGGTTGACGTCGTAATGCGGGGCATTGCTGCTGGAAACATCGATGCGGATGCGATGCCCGGCGGCGAAGAAGTTGCTGGTCGCCTGGAGCTGCAATTCAACCTCATAGGCCTCGCCCGGGACCATCATCTCGGCCTTGTCGAACCCGTTGCGATAGCGCATGCGCAGGATCGAATCCCCCAGGTTCAGGGCGTAGCCGTTGGGATAATCCTCGTTGGGCGGGTATTCGTCGATCAGCTTGACCGTGAAATCCGTATCCACCGCCGACGAGGCAACCCAAAGGCGGCAGATCACCACGCCGGTAACCTCCACCCCCTGTTGCAACGGTGGGGTTCGGAACACGATCACGTCGGACCGCGCCGCCAACGGCAGGCGCGGGCTTTTGTCGCCGGACATGGTGCCGCTGTTCTGGTCATAGCCACCGCCTTCCAGGAAGCCGGTGGTGCCGTAGTTGGTGAAGTTGCCGCCAACCGTCGGCACCGGATTGGCCGGGTCGAAATCGTATTGGATCGGCGTCGTTCCTTCCGATGATTTCTCCGGCGACAATCCACCGCCCGGATTGAAATAGAACGTCGTCGGCTGCATCCGCTGGATCGGCCATTCCTGCTCGTCCCGCCAGCGCCCGCCATGCATCAGCCGCCCCATGCCGTCGCGCCGCCCGCTGCCGCCGCCCATCACGAACAGGCGCACCGGGGCTTCCTTGTCCAGCCCGGTATTCATGCCCTTCATCTGATGGTCGAGCCAACGCAGGCGCAGAGCGTTGTTGTCCTCCAGCGCCGCTTCGGCCCCAAAGTCCACATCCCCGGCCCAGGATTGAATGAACATGTCCCCGCCGTGCAGCCAGGTACCGATCACCAATTGCTTCGGCGTGCGGTGGCGTTTCTTCAGTTGCTCGTACTTCCACAAGGTCGCGGTGATGTGGTGGCCGTACCACGAGGTTTCGAACAACAGGGGAATGTCCGGGTAGTCATCGATGTATTCCTCGATGCACAAATCCGGCGTTTTCCAATAATCCTCGTAGTCGGACTTGGTCAGCATGTCGAAGAACCACTGTTCGTAGTCCGGGACCAGCCGCAGGGGCGATTCCCCCTGGCGCAACGGCTGATGAACCAACCATTTCGGCAGGTTGGCCCACATCTCGTCCAACTGCTTGCGGATGCGCGGATCGGATTGGGCTTGCTGGCTGCTGCGGGCCATCCAGACGACGTATTGAAAGGCGATGGCGTATTCGCAGGCCCCGCCATGGCGCATGGTCTGGCGGAAATAGTTGTAGGCCCCGTCGTACAGAACCTGGGTCGTCAGCTTTTCGGGATGATGGATCGCCAGGGCCTGCTGCGTCGCGGTGGTGTAGGAAATGCCGACCGTGCCGACCGTGCCGCACCAGGGCTGCGCCGCCAACCAGGCCATGGTGTCGCGTCCGTCAGGGGCTTCGTTGCGCAGGAATTCGAAACTGCCTTCCGAGGACCAGCGCCCGCGCACGTCCTGCACCACATAGATATAACCGCGCTTGGCGAAGTACCGGCCGGTCACGGAATAGGCCATGCGCCCCTTGTCATAAGGAGAGCGTTCCAACAGCACCGGCCATTCACCGTCCAGCGCCTTGCCACCCAGGGCCGGGCGATAGACGTCGAGGTACAAGGTCACCCCATCCGCCATGGTGACGGGGATATCCGCCTCGAAAGCCCAGTCGTATTGCTGGCTCGATCCTTCGTACCCCTGCATGAGCGCACCTTTTTTCCGTTGTGGTTTCTGTGACTGCCGCGCCGCGGTCCTGGGCACTAGCCTGCATCGCCCGACCGGCGGGCGTCAAACCAATTGGAAAAAGGTGACGGTCGTCAGGACGATTTCTTCACGAATTCCGTCAGGATGACGATCACCTGGCCGTTGATGCGGCCTTCGATCTGTTTGGGGTTGTCGGGAACCAGAGAGATGCCGCGCACCGCCGTGCCCCGCTTGGCGGTGAAGCCGCCGCCCTTGACGTTCAGGTCCTTGATCAAGGTTACCGTATCGCCGGCGGCCAAGGTCGCGCCGTGGCAATCGCGGTGTTCGACCGCGTCCTCGCCGCCACCGGCATCCTGCCCCGCCTGCGCCCAAGCCAAGGTTTCCTCGTCCAAATACAACTGATCCAAAAGGTCGACGGCCCAGGCCTGACCGTCCAGACGGTTCAACATGCGCCAGGCCATGACTTGCACCGCCGGGACCGGCGTCCACATGCTGTCGGCCAGGCACCGCCAATGGTTGGGATCGATCTCCGCCTCGCCGCCGATCTGCGCCCGGCAGGTCCCGCAAAGCAGGACCGCCTGATCGGCGGAGCCGTCTGACGTGGGCGGCACCTCGTAAACGGCAAGGTCCGTAGTCGCAGCGCAAATTTCACAGGCCGCGCCGCTGCGCGCCTGAAGGTCGTTTTCCGTGGTCATGGCGAAATCTCTAGGTTGTGGATTTCACCCGTTTAACGGGTCGGGCGCGGGATTGAAAGCCCCCTCAGCCGCCGAACACCAACTCGGGCGCGACCTCGAACACCTCGGCAACCGTCTCCGCCGTCACCGTATCAGCGACCAAACCGGCGGCGACGCAGGCCCCGGCCCGAAGAACGATCGCCCGATCCGCATAGCGGCGCACCAGGTTCAGGTCATGCATCACAACGCAAACCCCCATGCCCTGCTCGATCGCCAATTGCCGGGCCAGTTGCAGCACCTGGTGCTGATGCTTCAGATCCAACTCCGAAGTCGGCTCGTCCAGGAACAGGTACGCTCCCTGTGTTTCCCAGACCTGCGCCAGCACCCGGGCCAACTGCACCCGTTGCCGTTCGCCTCCGGACAGGGTCGGGAACACCCGGTCGCACAGATGCCAGGCATCGACGTATTCCAAAGCCTGTCGAATAATCGCCGCATCGGCGAAGCTGGTCCCGTTACCGCCGTGCGGCGCACGTCCCATGGCGACCACTTCGGTCACGAGGAAGGGAAAGGTCACCGCTGCCCCTTGGGACAACACGGCGCGTCGGCAGGCCAATTCGCGCAGGGTGAATTCGCCCAGCGGTCGACCGTCCAGGCGAACCTCGCCCCGATCGACCGGCGTCGCCCCGGTCAGGCATTTCAACAGGGTCGATTTCCCGGCACCGTTCGGCCCGATGATCGCCGTGACCTCGCCGGGCGCGATCTCGACGCTGACCCGGTCCGGAATGTTGCGGTCGCCGAGCCGGCGACTGATGTCATGGGCGGAAATCACAGCCCGAACCTCCCGGAATATTGCTTGAACAAAAGCCACAGGAAGAACGGCCCGCCGATCATGCTGGTCAGGATACCGACCGGCATTTCCGCCGGGGCGACCAAGATGCGCGCGAAGGTATCGGCGACGACCAGCAAAATACCGCCCAGCACCGCAGAGGCCGGGATCAGCAGCCGATGATCCGGGCCGATCGTCAGGCGAACCAGATGGGGGACGACCAACCCGACGAAGCCGATGATCCCACTAACGGCGACCGCGGCGCCGACCGAAAAGGCCGCGCAGAGCACGATGATCAGCTTCAACCGGTCGGAATCCACGCCCAGGTGGCGGGCTTCTTCTTCGCCCAACAGCAGGATGTTGATTTCGCCCGCATTGCGGATCAGCACCAGGATCGCGGGCACGACCACCGTCGCGACCACGATCACCGCAGGCCACAAGGCCCCGCCCAGGCTGCCCATCGTCCAAAAGGTCAGGGCGCGCAACTGCTGATCGTCGCTCAGATAGGTCATGAAGCCGGTCCCCGCCATGGCGATGGCGTTGATAGCGATCCCGGACAACAGCATGTAGGTCACGGAAAACGCCCCGGACATGCGGGTGATGCGAAAGATCAGGATGCAGGTCCCGACGCCGCCGCAGAATGCCGCGACGGCCAAGCCGTACAAACCGAACAACCCAGTCAGCGGACCGGCCAGAACGATAACCATGGCCACCGCCAGGGCAGCACCACTGGCGATGCCGATCAAACCGGGGTCGGCCAGGGGATTGCGGAATAATCCCTGCAACGCCGCGCCGGACACGGCGAGCCCCGCCCCCACCACCACCGCCAACAACACGCGCGGCAGACGAATGCCCAATAGGACCGCTTCCTGCTGGTCGCTCAGGTTGCCGCTGAGCATGTCGGGAAAGGGAATGGACACGGCCCCGATCGAGGCCGCCCCCGCCGCCGCCACGGCCAATAGGACGATCAACAACGGCAAAGGCGATCGCCGCCGCACCACCGGGCGATGCGGCGATGCGGATGTCTGCGCCGAGGCGGTCATTGCGCGCGGTACATCTTGTTGAGCTCCCGCGCGGCCTCGACCATGCGGGGGCCAAAGCCCAACAGCAACAAAGCATCCATGGCATAGACCCGCCCGGCCTTGGCCGCCGGCGTCGCGGCGACGCCCGGCACCTTCAACAGCGCGTCCTTGCCGCCCGCCTGCGTCAATCCCTGATCAGTGATCAGGATCGCATCCGGGCGCATCGCCACGGCGGCTTCGGGCGTCAGCGGCTTATATCCGTCATATGCCGTGACCACGTTCTTGCCGCCCGACAAACGGATAATGCTATCCGCCGCCGTACCGCCGCCGGCAACCATCGGGGCACCACCGCCGTGCTGCAGGATGAACATGACCCGGGGCGGCGCTTTCAGTTCCGACACCTCGTCGGCTAATGTCGCGGCATCCTGGTCCATCTTCGCCATGAGCGCCTTGGCCTGCGGCTCGCGGCCCAATACCTCGGCAAGCTTGCGGATGCTGTCCTCGATATCGGCGACCGACCGGCCCGATTTCAGGTAAAGGATGTTCGTTCCGACCGATTCAATCTGCTTCAAAACGGCAGGCGGTCCGGCGTCGTCAGTGACGATCAAGAGGTCAGGTCTCAGGGACAGGATCCCCTCCGCCGACAAGGCCCGCATATAACCGACTTTCGGCAGTTTCTCAGCTGCGGGTGGGAAATAGCTGGTGGTGTCGCTTCCGGCGATCAGGTCTTCCGCGCCCAGGGCGTAGACGATTTCGGTCACCGCCCCGCCGACCGTGACCACGCGCTTCGGCGTGTCGGCCCGTAGTCCGCTTCCCATCCCGACCGACAAGGTCAGGGCCAACAAGAAAATCCGCAACGGCTTCATTCGCCTTGCTCCTTACGCATTAGAATATTGGCGGTCACCACGTTCTGGGACCGCAGATAGGTCAGCACCTTCAACAGAGTTTCGATGGCAACGTCCTTGTCGCCCGCGATGACGACCTCGTGCCCCGGCTTATCTTTGATCGCCCGGGGCAAGGCCGCTTTCAGCGCCTCAAACCCGCGATAGGCCTGTCCGTCCAGGGCGTAACCGTCGGCGCGGATCTCCAGCAGGATGTTCTTCGGCATCTTGGCCACGGTCTGATCGTCGGTGGCGCCCGTCGGTAGTTCCAGGTTCAAGGACTGGAACACCACGCCGGCGGTCAGCATGAAGAACAGCAACAAGATGAACAGGACGTCCAACATCGGCGTCAGGTCCGGCGCCATATCGGCCAGGGCGTTTTCGCCCGTGTCCTGATGACGGGGTAGGATCATGCAGCCATCCCCTTGACCGAGCGCTTGGCGTCGTCGCCCCCGCCGTCGGCTAGGTTTTCGACCTCGATCGACAGCGACACGCGGTTCAGGCGCAGGGCCAGGTCTTCCAGCCGACGCTCACCCAGATGCTTGAACAGATGGGCCGCCAACAACGCCGGCAAGGCGATGATCATCCCGACGGCCGTGGTCAGCAGCGCTTCCCACAGGCCCTCGGCGATCATGTTGGGAGAAACGGGACCGGTCTGCGCCGCGATGGTGCGGAACGCGCCGATGATTCCCAGGATCGTGCCGAGCAGGCCCAGCATCGGGCTGATCGTGCCGACGATCCGCAGCAGCTTTACCCCGCCCAGGTACGGGCGTTCCAACTCGCGCAGCATCAAGGCTCCGACATCGTCGCGCAATGCCCGTGGCAAGCTGCGGTGCAGGGTCAGCGCGTCGGACAGCTTGCGATAGGCCGCATCGCCACCCAGGCGGCTGCGCAGGGAAAACACCGTGCGCTCCAAACAGACCGCCAGGACGATCACCGAACAGACCGCCAGCGGCCAGGCCATCGGCCCGAGCTGGCGGAACCAATCCGGCAGGGCCACATCAAGCGGCATGGGCGGCCTCCATCGCCGGCAACTCGGCAACGATCTCGCGCCACAGGTCCAGTTCCGGAATGCCCGGTTTGCGCTTGCCGAAGAAGGTGGCGATCAGCTCGCCCGTGTCGTCGAACACCTCGACCGCCGTGACCACGCCGTCTTCGGTCGGCTTGCGGGTGACCCAGGTGCGGGCGATGCGGTCTTCGCGCAGGTGCAGATTGAACATCGGGTCCATGACGTTGAACCAGGGGCCGTGCTCCAGCAGTTTGTTGACCGGTCCGGTATGGATCTGGATGCAGCCGCGATTGCCGACAAAGACCATGATCTCGCAATTCTTGTCGCGGGCCAGCTCCAACACCTGACGCGCGGCATCGTTGTTGACGCGATACGCCAGATCGGCGCCGACCTTGCGGAAGCATTGCTCGCGCCCGACCTTGAACTTGCGCAGCATGGGGAAGAAATCGTGGGTGTCCTTCAGGTTTTCCCAGGCGGTGCGCAAGCCGTCCCAATCGATCTCGCTGTCGGCTTTATCGGCTGCGGGCGGATCGTAGGCTTCGACGGTGATCGCCGGGGATTGGTCGGCGTGCGGATTGCCCGCGACCAAGGCGTCATAGGCGGCTTCGTCCGACTTGGTCGTCAGATAGACCTTGTGCACGGCCTGACCGGACTTGTCGAAGAACTGCAGGCTCTTGCGCGGGCCGACGCGGGAATCCTCGGTCACCGCGAAGCAGAACGCCCAATGGTTCATGAACAGGCGCAGGTCGATGTCCGGATTGACGAACAGGCCCATGGCCATCGGCCCCATACGCGAGAACGAACCGTTCATGTAGACGCCCTTGCGCTCGTGCACGCAATTCTCGTTGCGGGTCAGGGCCATGACCTCGCCCAAAGGTTCCAGCGCAGACAGGATCGCCTCGGCATCGTCGATCAGGCGCGTTACGCCCGCCCCGGTCTGGGCCGCGATCAGCTCTCCTTCGGAAACGCCCAGTTCCTCGGCTGCGTTGCGGATGCGCATGTCCGGCTGATCGGATTTCAGGCTCGCGTAACGGTCCAAAAGGGCGGCGGCCTGATCCTGCGTGGTGTTCATATGGTTCATGGGATTTGTCCTTCTCCCTGGGGGGCTATTGTTGAATGACGAAGTTGACGGGAACCCGGACCCAACTGGTCACGGGCGCACCGTCGATGTTTGTAGGTTCGAACCGCCAACCCTTGACGGCGGCCAGCGCGGCCACGTCCAACAGGCGATGGCCGGAGGATTGGACGACCTTCAGGTCGCGCGGGTGGCCGTCGGGCAAAATCTCGGCATGCAGCAACACCGTGCCTTGCTGGCCCAATTCAACCGCGCGGCGCGGATAGACCGGCGGCGTGCGGCGGCGATAGTTGGCGTTGTGGATCACGGTCGCCGACTGACGCCCCTTATCCGGATTGCGCGAAACCTCGAGGCTGGGCGGCACGGTAACCGCTTTGACCGCTTCAGGCTCCGGCACAACCTTGCGGTCCATCTGCTCGTCGACCTTCGGCGAAGGCTTGCGAGGTGGGGTTACCGCGGCGATCTCGACCGGCTTGGCAGCCGTCTCGACGGGCGCGGGTTCCAGGCTGGCGAGCGTTTGGGGTTGCGGCTCCACCGGCGCGGCCACGCCGACCGGTGCATCGGGGACGGTTTCCACCGGCATCGGCGGAGCCTCGACCGGGGTCATCGCCGCAATGGCCGATGCCGCCTGCCGGGCAGGCGGCGGGGCGGCAACGGCGCTAAGACTGATTTTGAGAACGGGAACGTCAATGGGCGGGCTGGGCACGGGGCCCAGCCCGGCCGCATAAGCGGCATAGGCGTTCGCGGCCAGGGAAAGGAAGAGGTAGAACGACCACCCCTTCCTGCCCGCCGCCCGCGGAAGCGCCTGCGCTACCATGTGTAGTTGACGCGGGCCACGTAGTTCCGGCCCGGTTCACGAAGGGACGCGTAGCGTTTGGAATACGCCTTGTCGAACAGGTTCTCGATACCCAGGTCGACGGTCAGCTTTTCCATGCCCGGCTCGTCCGGACGCCAGCGATAGTACAGATCGAACACCCCGTAGCCTTCGGTCGTCGAGGCGCTGCTGCTGACGCGGTGGTTCCGCTCGGCCATGCGGGCGCGAACGCCGATGACGCTGTCGATGATGTCGACCTTGTACGAAGCGTCGGCGACGAAGGTCAGCGGAATGCTGCTGTCCAGATAGGCGCCCGTGTCCGCGTTTTTGGTCGTCACGTAGGACACACCCAACTTCAGCGTAACCGGATTGATCTGGTAGGTACCTTCGACTTCCCAGCCGACCAGTTCCGCATTGGCGATGTTCAGATACTGGGTCGTCGTGCCCGTGATCTGTTGGGTGATGAAGTTCTTACCATCGCTGTTGAACCACGAGCCCTTGATCTGCGCTTTGTCGCTGTCGCTCAGAACACCGTCGAAATTCAGACCCGCGCCGATTTCGATGGTCGTCACCGTTTCCGGCTCCAAGCCCGGATTGGAGATGAAGTTGTTGCCCGGATAATGCTGACCGGAGGGATAAAGCTCGGTCATATTCGGCGCGCGGAAGGCCTTCGCCCAGCTACCGAACAACATGACCTGTTTGATCGGCTTGTAGCTGACGGCGATTTTCGGCGAGATTTTCGCCTCGTTCTGTTCCTGTCCGGTGTTGTCCTCGCTGGAGTACGAGTCCCAGCGCGCGGCCGGGATGATCGACAACTCGCCAAAGCCTGGCTTAACCAGGATTTCGTCCTGCGCATAGAAGCCGTAGGTCGTGGCCGATGCGTCCGGCACGCCGGACCGTGTGCCGGTGGTCGTGCTGCTGCCGGTCTGTTCGTCGCCATAGACCTCGACCCCATAAGAAAACGTATGGGAGTGGGCGTCGCCGAACGACAGCTTGGTCTGGTTGTCCGCGTTGAAGCCGATGGTTTCGATGGCACGCACCTGGACCCGACCGGCGTTGGAGCCGGTGATGTCCTGCTCTTCGACTTCGGTGTCGTTGTAGTACAGGTGCAGTTTCGGCTGGAACCAGGCGTTGTCCGGATTTTCGTACTGATACTTTACGCTGTACTGATTGTCCGTCACCAGCTTGTCGACGATCGGGTTGGACGTGGTAATCGACCCGGCGCCGTTGTTCGGCTCGCGGCCGTCGTTGCGCTGCCCCTGGTATTGCAGCTTGATGGTGTTGAAGTCGGCGAAGGTATACCCGGCCTTGAGCAGACCGGAGGAAACGAAATCACTGGTTTCCAGCTTGTTGCCGTCGCCTTGCTCGATATCGCCCGACGCCCGCAGGGCCAAGCTGCCCAGCACATCCCAGCCGCCGATCCGCGCGTATGCCGTCTGAACCGGGGACCATTGCTTGCTGGCGCTTTGGAAGCCCAGGGTCGTCTGCGCGCCCCAGGTTTCGCCCGGCGCCAGGAAGTCCGCCGCATCCTTGGTATCGAATGCCACGACGCCGCCGATGGCGCCGCCGCCGTAGATCGCGGTCGACGCACCTTTGACGATTTCCACCGACTTCAGCAACGAGGGGTCCAGATAGAACCGCCCATCGTGGGCCGCTTCGAAGTTCTGACGCCGTCCGTCGATCATCGTGATGATCGCTTCGCCGTCGAACCCGCGAATGGATACCGTTTGGCCGTTGCGGCGCGGACCATTGTCGACCTCGACCCCCGGCGTGAACTGCAACAGGTCATTCATATCGCCGGCCAGGGCGTTGCCCGGCGTATCCAATTCGATCTTGTTGACGATCGCCGGCACATCGAAGGTCGAGCGCGGAGAGCGGGTCGCGTAAACCGTAACGCCATCCAGATCCGTCGTCGGCGTTGCAGCCGACTTCGTCGCCTCGTCCGCGAATGCGGGCGTCAGGATGGTCGTAGACAAAAGCCCGGCGGTGCACGCCAGACGCAAGGCACGTCGCATGTTAATCCCCTTTGGATTTTTTGGCGGTGACTTGCTGCCTGGCTGCCTACGTGTGGGTGGCTGGGTGGCTAGCTACTGGCCTATTTGGTCAGAATAAGTTTGCTGTTTCCGGTCAGTCGCAGCTTGTAGACCTCGTTGTTGTGTACGATGGAAAGCTCCTTGCCGTACTTGAAGAGGTCACTGCTCTGGATTTCGTTGTCGACGAGCGGAATTTGGCGCACGTCGCTTTGTCCATCCATCTGTCGATTCATTCCCTTGCAACCGTATTTCCCACGGGCGGCATACGCCCAACCCGTTGCGGCACGAGGCCCCAACGGCGATGAGGGCGACATTAATAATCATTCGCATTTGCAGTCAAGGTAAATTCTGCGAACCATTCGCAACTTTTACCAAACCGCATACCCAAATATGAAAAGGCCCCAAACCGGGGGCCTTTTCGTTTTTCGGCAGCAAACTGGCGATTGGATGGCGACGATGCCAATCCGAACGCCCCTGCCCTTCCCTGTTGAAACTTGCGTGGCGGATCAGATCGCCAGGTACTGTTGACGCAGGTCCGCGTTGTCCAGGACCTCTTGCGCCAAGCCGTCGAACACCACCTGCCCCATGTCCAGGATGATCGCCCGGTCCGCCAGGTGCAGGGCAGCAATGGCGTTCTGTTCGACGATGATCGTGGTGATCCCCAGGTTCTTGATCTCTTCCAGGGTGCGTTCGATCTCCTGCACGATCACCGGCGCCAGACCTTCGTAGGGTTCGTCCAGCAGCAGCAATTTGACGTCGCGCGCCAGCGTCCGGCTGATCGCCAGCATCTGCTGCTCGCCGCCCGACAAGGTTGTGCCTTCCTGCAGGCGACGTTCGCCCAGGCGGGGAAACAGCTCGTAAATACGTTCGATCGACCACCCCAACGGCGGCGCAATCTGCGCCAGTTGCAGGTTTTCCTCGACCGTCAGGCCCTGGATGATGCGCCGATCCTCGGGCACCAGGCCGATGCCGTTGCGCGAGGCCTCATGCGCCCGCATGGTGTGCAGGGGCTTGTGGTCCAGCCAGATTTCCCCATGGGTCAGATTCGGGTCGTCCAAGCGGGCGATGGCCCGCAGGGTCGAGGTCTTGCCCGCGCCGTTCCGGCCCAGGAGCGCGACGATTTCGCCTTCACGGATATCGAACGACACCCCTTGGACGATGTAGCTCTCCCCGTAATAGGCGTGAATGTCCCAACAGGAGAAATAGGCCGGCTGCCCACCCTTGCCGGTGACCGGCTTGACCGCGGGCGCGGACGCGCCGTCGCCAAATCCGCCGTTGTTCAGCAGGGTCCCCTGTTGGTCCGCAGCGTCGTTCATTTGAAACTCCCGTTCGTTCCCATGCCCTTGGCGTTCGTTCATCTGGTTCATAGATGCGCCCCGCCCAGGTAGGCTTCCTGCACCTTCGGGTTCCCCTTGATGTTGGCCGGGGAATCTTCGGCAATCACCGTTCCCTGCGCCAACACGGAAATCTTTTCGGCCAGGGAGAACACGACGTGCATATCGTGTTCGATCACCACCATGGTCACACCACGTTCGGCAATCCGCTTCATCAGGTCAATCGTGTTGTTGGTATCGGCCCGGGCCATGCCCGCGGTCGGCTCGTCCAGCAGCAACAGCTTCGGGTCCTGGATCAGACACATCGCCAACTCCAACCGCCGCTTGTCGCCGCGCGACAGATGCCCGGCGGTATGATCGGCTTTGGCGTCCAGGCCGACGTCGGCCAGCATGGCCATGGCCTTGTCGCACAGGTCCCGCTCGTGGGCGACGGTTTCGAAGGCGTTGATCTTGAACGCCCCGTCACGCCGTGCGAAGGCCGGGATCAGGACGTTTTCCAGCAACGTCAGCTCGCCGAAAATCTCCGGCGTCTGAAACACGCGGCTGACGCCCGCCTGATTGATTTCGTGCGGGGCAATGCCCAACAGCGACTGACCGTCGAAGGTGACGCTGCCGGAATCCGGCTCCAGCCGTCCGACGAAGCAGTTCAGCAACGTCGACTTACCCGCCCCATTGGGGCCGATGATGGCATGAACGGTTCCGGCCTCGATCTCCAGGTTGACGTTGTCCAGCGCCTTCAGGCCACCGAACCGCTTGTTCACGTTCCTTACGGATAGCGCGCTCATCTGCGTCCTCCCTTATTCCGCCGGAGCCGGTTTCGGCGCGCCGTCGGCCTTGCCGTCATCGGGCGGCCGTTTGTTGATCAAGCGGCCCAGTTTGGCGAGACCTTCCATCAACCCGCCGGGCAGGAAGATGACGATCATCATGAACAAGGCCCCCAGGGTCAGGTGCCAGCCTTCGCCGACGAACAGCGAGCTGATGGACACCGCCAAGTGCTGCAGGAAGTCCGGCAGGAAATCGAAAATCTTGGCCAGGATCTGTTCGTTGAAGGCCGAGAAGATATTTTCGAAATATTTGATGGCGCCCGCACCGATAACCGGGCCCAGCAGGGTCCCTGCCCCGCCCAGGATCGTCATCAGCACGACTTCGCCCGAAGCCGTCCACTGCATGCGCTCGGCCCCGGCCAAGGGATCGGTCACCGCCAGCAGGCCACCGGCCAAACCGGCATACATGCCGGAAACGACGAACGCCGTCAGGGCATAGGGCCGGGTGTTGATGCCGGTGTAGTTCAGGCGGTTCTGGTTCGACTTCACAGCGCGCAGCATCATCCCGAAGGGAGAGCGGAAAATGCGCATCGTGATGAAGAAGCAGACGATCAACATCGCCGCGCAGAAGTAGAAGCCGGGATAGCCCGTCATCTCGATCCCGAACAAGTCGGACGACGGCAACACCGCGCCGTAATCCCGCCCGAAGGCGACGTCCAACGCGCGCGGGTCGGACTGCGCCAGTTGCAGGCCCGTCTCGCCGTTGGTGATCGGCGTCAGCACCGAATAAGCCAGGTTGTAGCTCATCTGTGCGAAGGCCAGCGTCAGGATCGAGAAATAGATGCCCGAGCGGCGCAACGAGATGAACCCGATCAGGGCCGAGAACAGGCCGCCCGCCAGGGTCGCCAGGATGATCGCCGGGACCGGGTTCATGCTCAACAGCTTGAACGTCCAGACGGCGGTGTAGGAGCCGACGCCCAGGAAGGCCGCGTGACCGAACGACAGATAGCCGGTCAGGCCGAACAGGATGTTAAAGCCCAGGGCGAAGATCCCGTAGATCGCGAATTTCTGCAACAGGTCGGGATAGCCCGCGCCGATCGGGGCCAGGATGACCGGACCGGCCAGCACCGCCGCCGAAAACAGCACGAACAGGATCATGTCTTTTTTGGTGATCGAAGTAGGATGCATGACTTAGTGCTCCATCACGCCTTTGCGGCCCATCAGCCCGCGCGGGCGGACCAAAAGAACCACGACGGCGATCAGATAGATGATGATCTGGTCGATACCGGGCAGGATCGCCTTGACCTCGTTCATCGAGGCGAAGCTCTGCAGAATGCCGAGCAGGAAGCCCGCCGCGACGGCGCCGCCCAACGACCCCATGCCGCCGACCACGACCACGACGAAGCTAAGGACCAGGAAGTCCATGCCCATGTGGTAATCGGGGCTGAGGATCGGGGTGTACATGGTGCCCGCTAGGCCCGCGACGACGGCCGCGATCCCGAACACGATGGTGAACCGCCGGTCGATATCGATGCCCAGCAGGCCCACCGTCTCACGGTCCGCCATGCCCGCGCGAACGACCATGCCGAATGTCGTGAACTGCAGGAACGCGAAGCCCCCGCCGATCACCGCGACCGAGAACAGGAAGTAGATCAAACGCCAAGCGGGATAGACGACGTTACCGGCGTCGAAGCCCAGCAACACGCCGAAATCGATCATACCGCTGAGGCCGCCCGGCGACGGCAGGGGGATCGGGTTGGCGCCGAAATTACTTTTGACGATTTCCTGCAGAACGATCGCCAGGCCGAAGGTGACCAGGATCTGTTCCGCATGCGGCCGTTTATAGAAGAAGCGGATCAGGCCGCGCTCCATGGCGATGCCGATCAACAGCATGATCGGGATCGCGATCAGGATCGATACGGGGACCGACAAATCCAGCAGGGTATGGCCGAAATCTCCGAACCAGACCTCGACATAGGGTTGCTTGACCTCCATCGGCGCGCCCCAGGGCGTCATCCGGGTCGGGTCGATCGTGACCTTTTCGATACTCAACAGCGCCTTCACGCTGACGGCGCAGAACGCACCCAGCATGAACAAGGCGCCATGGGCGAAGTTCACCACGCCGAGCGTACCGAAGATGATGGTCAGACCCAGGGCGATCAGGGCATAGGCCCCACCCTTATCTAGGCCATTTAGAATCTGCAGGAGAATTGCATCCATGGATTGTCCCCGTTCGGAAATAGGTGGCCGCCCCCGGGGGAGCGCTCCGGGAGCGGCCGTTGCCAGTCAGGGAAGACTGATCAGCCGTTGTTGTACGGCCCGAGGTTACCGCCCAGCATCTCGGCCGGATATTCGACCTGAGAGCGCGGCGTCACTTCGACGACTTCCAGCACGTCGAACTTCGAGGTCGGGTTTTCTTTACCCTTCACGACCAGGACGTCCTTGAAGCACTGGTGATCCGAAGCACGATATTCGGTCGGGCCGTTGCCCAGACCATCGAACTTGAAGCCTTCCAGAGCAGCACCCACGCCGGACGGCATGAACGTGCCGGCGCGCTGGCAGGCATCGGCGTACAGGATCGCCTGGCAATAGGTCGTGTGCGCGGCCTGGGACGGCGGGAAGCCGTACTTCTGACCGAACGATTTGACGAACGCCTTGGAGCCCTCGTCCTGCAGCGACCAGTGCCAGTTGGTGGACCCGAAGATGCCTTTGACGTTTTCGCCGGCACCCTGGGCCATCAGACGCGAGTACAGCGGAACGACGATCGCGAACTGCTTGCCGTTGACCATCTTGTCGCGCAGACCGAACTGCACCGCCTGGGTCAGCGAGTTGACCATGTCGCGGCCGTAGTGGTTCAGGACCAGCACGTCGGCGCCCGAGTTCAGGACCGGCGTGATGTACTGCGAGAAGTCACCGGCGCCCAGCGGGGTGCGAACGGCGGCCGCCGTCTTCCAGCCCAGAGCTTCGGTGTACTTCTTGATCGAACCTTCCTGCGACCAACCCCAGGTGTAGTCGGCGGTCAGGTGGTAAGCCGTGCGGTCGCTGCCGAAGGCGTTCTTCAGCACCGGGGCCAGCGCGGCGCCGGTCATTTCGGTGTTGAAGAAGTGACGGAAACCGTTGGCGCGCTTGTCCTTCCCGGTGGTGTCGTTGGAGTGGGTCAGACCGGCCATGAAGATCACGCCGGCGTCCTGGCACAGGCCCTGGACGGCGATGGCGACGCCCGAGGACGAACCGCCGGTGATCATAATGGCGCCGTCTTTTTCGATCATGCGCTTGGCGCTGGCGCGCGCGGCATCGGACTTGGTCTGCGTGTCGCCGGTGACATACACGACCTTCTTGCCGTTGACGCCGTTACCCTTCAGCGCCTTGGACGAGAAGGTGTTCAGCATGCCGCCGTCGCCTTCGCCGTTGATGTGCTCGACAGCCAGCTGATAGGCGCGCAGTTCGTCCGCACCTTCGTCGGCATAGGCCCCGGTTTGCGGGACGTTGAAGCCGAAGGTCACGGTCTTGCCTTTGGGCTCGTTCAGATAGCCCGCGGCGAACGCCTTGGAGGAAAGAATGGTCGGGGTCGCGAGGGCAACACCGGCAGCGGCAGAGCTTTTGAGCAAGCCGCGGCGCGTAATCTTGAAGTCACTCATACTTGAATTCTCCCAATACATTTTAATTGGCGCAGGCCCGTTTTTTGGTCGGGCCATACAATGCGCCCCAGCCTGCGATGGAAAGATCCATCCCACTTGATGTTGTCTGAAATGATGTTAATGAATCAATAGCTCATTGATTTTAATGAATTATTTTGTAAATCTATTAGAAGGTTATCAGATTAATTCGTCAACGATTGACACTGCACCGCAACACAAACTGGGGAAAAAACAGGAATTTCAGATGGTTAATCCAATTCCCGGAACGCGCATCCGGCAGTACCGCCGGGACAAGGGCGTGACCCAGGCGGCCCTGGCGCGCAGTGTCGGCATCTCGCCCAGCTACCTGAACCTGATCGAATGGAACAAACGGCCCATCGCCGGGAGCCTGCTGCGTAAGCTGTCGGAGGCTTTGGGGGTGACCCTGGACGACCTGGGCAGCGTCGCCGAAGAGCGCCTGCGCGCCGAACTGTTGGAGGTCGCGCACCTGCCCACCCTGGAAAACGCCGAGGTCGAAGCCGATCAGGCCAGCGAACTGATCGGGCGCTTTCCCGGCTGGGCCCGGGGCCTCGCCGCCCTGGCACGGTCGGAGCGGGAATCGACGATCCGCGCCCAGGTCCTGTCGGACCGCCTGTCGCACGACCCGTTCCTGGGCGAAGAGATCCACAAGATGCTCAACCGCATGACGGTGATCCGCTCGGCCTCGGAAATTCTGGTCGACTACAGCGACCTCAGCGACGAGCGCCGCGACCGCTTCATCGACATCATTCACGAGGAAATCCGCGTTCTATCCGACACCGGCGAAGCCCTGGCCACCTATCTGGATAAGGCCGAACACGCCGAGCGCTACCTGACCCCGGTCGACGAGGTCGAATCCCTGTTCGACGCCCGCCAGGGCAGGTTCGAGGAAATCGAAGACCAGGCCCGCGAGCTTAATCGCCTGCTCGACGATTCCCAGGCAGCGCCGCGCCGGGCCAAGGCCCGCGCCCTGGTCGACGACCGCCTGGGCGAGATCTTCGCCAAGATCGTTTCCGAAAGCCCGCATATCGAAACCACGGCGGCGGCGGACCGGGCGCGCAAGATGCTGGCCGACTATGCCGTGGGTGCGGTGATGATGCCGATGGCTCCGTTCCTGGAAAAAGCAGGCGACCTTCGCTTCGACATCGAAGCCCTGGCCGAGACCTTTTCCGCCGAAGTCGACACGGTCTGCCACCGGCTGATCTCCCTGCCCCGTCAGGAAGACCTGCCGCGCTTCGGCTACCTGCGGGCCAATGCCTCCGGCATGATCGTGGAAAAGTTGGGGTTCGAGAAACTCATCATCCCGCGCTATGCCGCCGCCTGTCCCCTTTGGGTTCTGTTCCGCGCCCAACAATCGCCCGAAGCCGTGATCCGTCAGCGCGCGTTATTCCCGTCGGGCGACCGGTTCGTGTTCATCGCGCGGGCGCGAAATACGGGCATGACCGGCTACGGTAAGCCGCGCCACTACGTGACCGACATGCTGGTCATGACCGAGGCTCATTCGGGCATGACCGTGTATGCGCCGGACCCCGCATCGATCATCGAAGAGGTTGGTCCCGGCTGTCGGCTGTGCAATCGGAGGGACTGCCCGCATCGGGTCGATGACCCCTTTACCGGCTGAAATCCGCCACTCTTGCTTGAGCATTGCAGGCGGGCACCATCTGGGGTCTAATTCGACCCAAGGCGAAATAACAATTAACAACACTCATATTTGGGAGGTTTCGCCAGACAATGACGAAGCGTGTACTGCTCGCCGAGGACGAGCCGAACATCGTCGAGTCCCTGACATTCATCCTGGAACGATCCGGCTTCCAGGTCGGGGTCACGACGACCGGACGGCAGGCATTGGCCGAGGCAACAACCGAAACCCCGGACATCCTAATCCTGGATGTCATGCTGCCGGAAATGGACGGATACGAAGTCCTGCGTCAACTCCGCGCCGACGAGCGGACCAAAACCTTGCCCGTCCTGATGCTGACTGCAAAGGGCCAGCGCGAAGACCGCGAAACAGCGATCGCCTGCGGCGCTGACCTGTTTATCACCAAACCGTTCGTCAATTCGGAACTGATCGCCGCCGTGCAGCAGCTCGCGGGCGACGGGTCCGCTTAAGGCCGCCCGGACGTGGCCGACAAGGACGTCACCCAATCACCCGGCCGCCGCGCGCGCGACCGCTCGATGGTTATCCTGATCGTCGGCGTCGCCCTGATGATGCCGCCGATCGGCACGGTCGTGCTGATGGATGAGCTGTTGTTCGGCCTGCCGCTGCCGCTTCTATATATCTTCGTCGTCTGGGCTGGATTGATCATCGGCGCGGCCCTGATCTCCGGCCCCCTTCGTGATTCCGAAACCAAGACGCCGAACCCGACCGGCGGACGCCCGTCCGACGGCACCTACATTCCCCCGGGGTTGTGATGCTTTCCGTCAACGTCCTGCTGGCGGCCTGTATCGGTTATGTAATCCTGTTGTTCGCGGTCGCCTTTTTCGTCGACCGCCGCAGCGAACGCAGCGCCGCCGGCTGGCTGCATTCCCCGGTCGTCTACACCCTGTCGATTTCCGTCTATTGCACGTCCTGGACCTTTTACGGCGCGGTCGGCTCAGCCGCCCGTAACGGCCTGGAATTCGTGACCATCTATCTGGGGCCGACCTTGGTGTTCATCGGCTGGTGGTGGATCCTGCGGCGGCTGGTGCGGATCGGGCGCGCCCATCGCATCACCTCGATCGCCGACTTGATCTCATCGCGCTACGGCAAAAGCTCCAGCCTGGCCGTGCTGATCACCTTGATCGCGGTCATCGCCGTCACCCCCTATATCGCCCTGCAACTTCAATCGGTGACCCGCAGCTATCAGGTGATCGCCCGCGACGCCGACGCCACCACGACCGCGTTCTGGGTGGCGGCAGGCATGGCCCTGTTCACCATCCTGTTCGGAACCCGCAACCTGGACGCCAACGAACGCCATCACGGCGTGGTCGCGGCCATCGCGCTGGAAGCCATTGTCAAGCTGCTGGCCCTGATCGCGGTCGGCATCTTCGTGACCTACGGCATCGCCGACGGGCTGGGCGATATCTTCGAGAACGTCCACCCCGACGCCGTGCGCGGATCGACCGACATTTTCGGGCCGCGCTGGATCACCCTGACTTTTCTATCTGCCACGGCGATCATCTGCCTGCCGCGACAGTTTCAGGTGACTGTGGTTGAAAACGTCGAAGAACGCCATCTGGCGACCGCGTCCTGGCTGTTCCCCCTGTACCTGTTCGGGATGACGATCTTCATCATGCCGATCGCCCTGGTCGGGCTACAGGTTATGCCGACCGATGCCAACCCCGACCTGTTCGTGCTGTCCATTCCGCTGGCGCAGGAACGGCACGAGCTGGCCCTGTTCGCCTTTTTGGGCGGGTTCTCCTCGGCCACGTCGATGGTCATCGTCGCCGCCATCGCGGTCTCGACCATGGTCTCGAACCATATCGTCATGCCGGTCGCTCTCCGCGTTCTTCAAGGCGCGCACGGCGTGATCGGCGACGTCCGCAACCTGCTGCTGGTCTCGCGCCGGATCAGCATCGCGATCATTCTTTGCCTGGGATTCCTGTATTTCCAAATCAGCGGCGGGTCCGACGCCCTGGCCGCCATCGGCTTGATCGCCTTCGTCGGCGTCGCGCAGTTTCTGCCATCCTTGCTGGGTGGGATATTCTGGCGGGGTGCGACCGGCACCGGGGCCTTGTCCGGTCTGGTCGTCGGCTTCGTTCTGTGGGCCTATACCCTGTTCCTGCCCAGCTTCGGCGGCGACGTGATCCTCAGCACCGACACCCTGACCTATGGCCCCTGGGGGCTGGATTTCCTGCGGCCGCAGGCGCTGTTCGGCTTCACCGCCACCGACCCCCTGGTCCATGCGGTGATCTGGAGCGTCGGGGCCAATGCCCTGACCTTCCTGATCGTGTCGGTGATGAGCGAAGCCACGACCCTGGAGCGGTTTCAGGCGGCGATGTTCGTCAATGTCTATCGCTCGTCCGGGGGCGCGCCGTCGACCGTCGCCACCGGCACGGCGGATGCCGAAGACCTGTTCATTTTGGCGCAACGCATCCTGGGCAGCGAAGCGGCATTGAAATTGTTCGATGAATTGGCCCTGGAACAGGGAACTGTCGGCCTGCCCGCGGCCAGTGACGCCATGATCGCCCGACTGGAGCGGGAATTGGCCGGCTCGATCGGGGCGGCATCGGCCCATGCAATGGTATCGCGGATCGCCGGGCGCGAAACGGTCGGCATGACCGAGCTGATCGACATCGCCGACGAAACCCAGCAGTTGATCGAGACCTCGCGCCAGTTGTCCGACAAATCCCACGAGCTGGAGAAAACCGCCCATCAGTTGCGCGAAGTCAACGAACGCCTGCGCGCCCTGGACATGCAAAAGGACGAGTTCCTAAGCCAGATCAGCCACGAGCTGCGCACGCCGATGACGGCGATCCAATCGTTCTCGGAAACGCTGATCAACGTCCATGATATCGAGCCTAAGGACCGCGACCGCTTCATCGGTATCATCCATCAGGAAAGCCGCCGCCTGACCCGGCTGCTCGACGAATTGCTCGATATCAGCCGGCTGGAATCCGGCACGGTCGAATTGCAATTGACCCGGATCGAGCCGCAGACCGCGATCGCCCAGGCGCTGGACGCGATGTCGACCCTGACCCGCAACGCCAATGTCGCCGTCAATGTCGAAGATGATCCAGCCGCCCCCGTTGCGGTCTGGGCCAACGGCGACCGCCTGCATCAGGTGTTGTTGAACATCCTGTCGAACGCGGTGAAGTACAACGATTCCGAAACGCCCGAGATCGCCATCCGCACGCATCGCAGCGGCGCCTATGTGCTGATCGATATCAAGGACAACGGTGGCGGCATCTCGCATGAGGACGCGCCCGTGATCTTCGAGAAATTTTCCCGTGGCACTAAATCGGAACGCGGCGCCGGGGCAGGCCTGGGCCTGCCGATCAGCCGCTCGATCATGCGCGCCATGGGCGGCGATTTGACCGTCGAATTCGCCCGCGACGGAACCAGCCTGTTCCGGGTCAGCCTGCGTCAGGCTTAACCCAACCCTACAGACCGTTCAGCAAGGCCACCGTATCGCGCAGGGTGCGGGCGATATGACTGCGCGCCGCTGCCTCGGCCCGCTCGGGATCGCGGGCGGCGATGGCCTCGACGATTTCACGATGCTCTGCCAGCCGCCGTTCGGCCATCTTTTCCCGGTCGCCGGATTTCTTCCAGATCAGCCATTCGTGACGGCGCACCCGCAGGAACGCGCTGTGCAACCGTTCCCAGGTCTGGCTGACATAGGCATTGCCGCAGGTCGCGGCGATGGTGCTATGGAGGTAGGTACTGAAGGCTTCGTGGGCCTCTTCGTCCGGGAACGGCCCGTCGCGGGTCAGGTCTTCCAGCCGGGCGAACAGGTCGGCCAACGTCTCGTCGCTCATCCGTTGCGCCGCCAGACGTGCGCCCAGGCCGTCGATGACTTCGCGCATCTGCATGTTGCTGATGACTTCTTCCAACGACAGGTCGCGGATGCGCACGCCCTGGCGGCCCTGAAATTCGACCAGAAAGTCGCTTTCCAACAGGCCCAGGGCCTCGCGCACGGGGGTCCGGCTGATACCCAGATCGCGGGCGAAGTCCGACACCGTGACCGACTGTCCCGGCTTATAGCGCAGGGCCAGGATCGCCTCGCGAATATGCTCGTAGGCGACCTGACGCAGCGGCTTTTCGTCGTCGTCCGCGGGCATGGCTTTATCTTTCCCTGACCTGGCCGCGCGCGCCTTATTTCGACGCCGGCTTCTTGTGGCCGCGCACGGCGGCGACGTAGTCGGTGATCCGCTGTTTCAATCCCGGCACCGAGGCCGAACGCACCAGCGCCGCCATGTCGGCGTCGCGGCTGTCGAAGCGGCTGCGCTCCAGCATGGTCGCCGTCGCCTCCGGGGCCAGGGCGCAGTAATCGCGCAAGGTCTCTTCGACCACCTCGCCCCAGGCATCGGGCTCATGTATGGCGGTCAGGAAGCCCAGGTCGAGACCTTCCTCAGCCTCGAACCGACGGGTCGATCCCAGCAGATAGCGGGCATTGTCCGAGCCGACCAAACGGGTCAGGCGCTGCGTCCCCAGGGCGATGCCGAAGCGGAAGCCCGGCATCTGGAACATCGTCGCGGGGGCGGCGACGCGGCGCGTGCAGGCGCCGATGATGTCGGTGCCCGCGCCGAAGCTGCGGAAATGGGCCATGCCCAAGGTCACATAGGGTGCGTGATAGATCGCCTGCAGCATGGTCTCGATGCGGATCAGCCGCCACGTCAAGTCGCCGTCGCTTTCCTGCTCGATGTTCGACAGGTCGAACCCGCCGCAAAACCCCTTACCCTCGCCCTTGATCACCAACAGGCGCGTGCCGTCGTGGCGTGCCGCTTCCAGGGCAGCGATCAGGGATTCGACCATCTCGGTCGACAGGGCGTTCAGGCTTTCCGGACGGTTCAAGGTCAGGGTGGTGACCGCTTCTTGACGGTCGATGTTCAGGTCGATGGCCACGGATAAAGGCTCCGTTCTTGTGGTTGCGGGATCAGGAAGCGGAACCGGCTTTGTCCGCCCGCGCATCGCCGCGCGGGGACAGCCATTCCGCCATGACTTCGTCGTTGTGTTCTCCCAGGCGGGGCGGTGCCCGGTATACCTCAAATTCAAAGTCGGAAACAGAAATGGGGAACATCGTCGTCGGCACGGTCTGCCCGTTGGGCAGGTCGATATCCTGGATCAGCCCCATATGGGCGACGTGTTCGTCCTCGGCCAATTCGGCGTAGTTCTTGACCGGCGCACTTGGCACGCCGCGCGCATCCAGCTCGGAGACCCATTCGTCGACCGTGCGTTCCTTGAAATGGACCGACAGGATTTCCGCTAGTTCAACCTGATTGACGACACGGTCGCGCAGCTTGGCGAAGCGCGGATCGTCGGCCAGGTCTTGGCGGTCGACCACGTCGCAGACCCGTCGCCACAAATCGTCCGTGCCCGCGGCCAGCATGAAATAACCGTCGCTGCCCTTGAACCCCTGATAGGGCGCGTTGCGGGGATGGGCCGAGCCCAGGGCCTTGGGCGCGATGCCCGTGCCGAAGAATTCACTGGTCTGCAGGGCGGCGACGCCGATCAACGAGCCCAACATCGAACAATCGATATAGCCGCCGAGACCGGTCCGGTCACGCCGCCGCACCGCCGCCAGAACCGCATAGGCCCCATACAGGCCAGTGCAGAAATCGCCGAACGGCACGCCGCATTTGACCGGGTCGCCATCGACCTCGCCGGTCACGCTCATCAAGCCGCTGATCCCCTGCACCGTGGCGTCGAACGCCCCCTTGCGGGCGTAAGGGCCGGTCTGACCGTAGCCGGAGATCGAGCAGTAAATCAGTTTTTCGTTGCGGGGTTTCAGGTCGTCATAGCCCAGGCCCATGCCGGTCAGCACCCCGGGGCGGAAGTTCTCGACGAAGATGTCCGCCGCCGCCGCCAGGTCTTTCAACTGCTCGCGATCCGCCGGGTCTTTCAGGTCCAGGCGCAGACTCCGCTTGTTGCGATTGACGGAAACGAAGTTGTGGCTCATCGCCTCGCCGTCCGCGCCTTCGCTGAACGGCGGCCATTGGCGCAGCGGATCGCCGCCGTCGGGGCGTTCGACCTTGACCACGTCGGCCCCCAGGTCGGCCAACAACGAGCCGGTGAACGGCCCCGCCGCGAACTGACACAACTCCAACACGCGAAGGCCCTCAAGCGGGCTGCCCTGCGGCACGATCATGGATGCTCTCCCATTCGACGCCGCCCTCTTTGCTCGGGGCGGCCGATAATTATCCATGATGTATACAAGTTGAATTCATATGGTCAAGCCATGACCGGTCCACCGATCTGAAACCCGGATAAATCGTTCGTATATTTCTATTTGTTCAATCACTGATGACGTGGTGCACTGTCGGCATCGAAACGGACCGCGTTACCGACGGCCCGGCAAAATTCAAAACGCGAGAGAACCACCCATGACCAACGCCCCCACGACCGATAATCCCATCGGCCACGACGTCGAACGCGAAGCCCGCGAGGTGCTGGACGTGCTCGACGGCGGCGGCATCGCGATCATTCCGCTGAACGTCGCCTACGCCATCCTGGGCCGCACGGAACAGGCGATCCGCCGGATTTTCGAATTGAAGAAGCGCAGCTATGAAAAGCCGTCGGGCATGTTCGGCTGCGCCGCCGCCTCGGCCGACCTGCACATCATGAGCGACGAAGCCTGCGCCATCCGCCAGGCCCTGATCGAAGACGCCAACCTGCCGTTTTCCATCGTCGCCGATTACCGCAAGGATCATTCCCTGCTCGCCAATGTCGAGCCGTTCGTGCTGGAAACCAGCACAAAGGGGCCGACCATGGACATGCTGCTGAACGCCGGACCGCTGCACAACGCCCTGGCCGAACTGAGCCACCGCGAAGGCAAGCCTGTGTTCGGGTCCAGCGCCAACCAGTCGCTGTCCGGCTCGAAATACACGGTCGCCGAGATCGAACCGGAACTGGTTTCGGCGGTCGACATCGTGATCGACCATGGCCGCTGCCGCGACGCCAACGACAAGGGCCTGTCGTCGACCATCATCGATTTCCGTGACTTCAAGGTCGTCCGCGCCGGCTGCCGGTTCGACGAAATCTCCACCTTCCTGAACGACCGTTTCGGGCGCGCCCTCGCGGCCTGATCGGCAAATGAAAAGCGCGCCCCAGGGAGACCGGGGCGCGCTTTCCGCTTTTGCTAGGCGGGACCTACCATTCGGCGCGCATGCCGACGAAGACCGCACGGCCCGTTCCCGGCTCAAAGAACGCCGAGGTCGAGGACGCTGTCGCTGCGATCGACGCGCTGGCGATGTATTTCTCGTCCAGCAGGTTGCGGGCATCCAGGTACAACGACACCTTGTCGTTCACATCATAGCCGGCCTTGAACCCGAACAAGGCGTAGGACTTGGTCGAGACCGTGTTGGCGTTATCCACGAAATAGGCCTGGGGCACCCATTCCATGTTCGGCCCGGCGTAGAAGCCGGCGGGGTGCTTGTATAGAACCTCGGCCCGGATGAAGTGCCGGGGCGCGCCCGGCAGTTCGTTGTCGCCCCAGGTGGTATCGCCGTCGAACGTAAAGTCGTTGAAGGTGTAGGCCGCGTTCAGCCACAGGCTGTCGGCTTTCTCGCCTTTCTCGACCAAGCCCTTCATGAAGGCCCAGCCAACACCGGCTTCAATCCCCTGGTGGATCGTCTTGTCCGCGTTCGTGACCTGATAATTGCCGCCGCCGAGATCGAAGTACTGGAATTCGTTCCGCAAATGGGCACGGTACAGGGCCAGGTCCCAGGTCAGGTTCGGCTTGCGGCCACGGGTCCCGATTTCCAGCGTCGTCGCTTCCTGCGCCTCGGTCGTGGCCAGGGTCGCGTTGGTGAAGTTCAACTCGGAAAAGGTCGGGGCCTCGCTGCTGCGCGACAGGTTCGAGAACACCTGCCATTCCGGATCGACCTGCCACAATAGGCCGACCTTGGGATTGATCAGGGTGTATTCGTTCTCGCCCGAGGTATCGGTCGCGTTGTCGAACCGATCAGTCCGCCTGCGCAGCGCGTGCACGGCTTGCAGGCCCGCGACCACGGTCACGTCGGGAACGACCTCCAGCGCGTTTTCGCCGTAAGCGATGTAGTTGACCGCGCGATCCGCCGAAGCCGAGACCCGCGCCCCCTTGTTCCCGCCGACGTTGGTCGAATGGGTGTTGTCGACCCAGCCGCCGGAAATGGTCACACCCAGGGTCAGGCGGTTCGCCATGCCCGCGATATCCCGCTCGTCGACCGCGCGACCGTAAGCCCCGAAGTCGTGATAGGTGTAATCGAGCACCTGATAGATCGGGTGTTGCAGGCGTTTGCGCAGCGCATATCCACCGGCTTCGAAGGTCGTATCGCCCAGCTTCATGCTGGTCTTGTTCGACAGCCGCATGGATTCGATGTTGCGCTGATAATTCAGGTTCAGGTTCCCCGCGGCGGCGGCCTTGGGGTCGGTCAGGGCCTGGGTCTTGGTTACCGATCCGGGAATGTGCTGATGAATGTCGGCCATCGACAGATAGAACCGCGTTTCCAGATCTTCATTGATCCGCCATCCCGCGTTGCCCGACGCGCGATAGGAATAGCCGCCGCTGTGATCGCGGAACCCTTCCTGTTGCAGGCGCGCGACGGTCAGATAGGCATCGAAGTCATCGACCACCCCGGCGGCGCTGAACTGCTGCCGGTTGAAGCCGAAACTGCCCAGGTCGAGGCGGGCCTGAAAGGCCGGAGCGTCGTGCCCCGTCGGCGATACGAAGTTGATCGCCCCGCCCAACGTATTCGCGCCGTAGCGCAGGCCGTTGGCCCCTTTATAGACCTCGACATAGCGATAGGCCGTCGGATCCAGTTCCTGAAAATCGGTGCTGCCATCCGCGGAATTGATCGGCACGCCGTCCTGGTACATCTGGATGCCGCGCATGTGGAAGTTCCGCGACAGCCCCGATCCGCGGATCGACAGGCGCGTGTCTTCGCCCCATTTGGGCTGCACGAACACGCCCGGGGTGTATTCCAACACATCCTTAAGCGTTTGCGCCGCGGTGTCCTTCCAGACCGTGTCGGGCACGACTTCGACCGCACCCGGCGTCTGTTGGATCAATTTTTCCGCCCCCGACGTGGTCGGTACGATCAGGGAGGGTTCGGCCTGACCGCTGACCGTCACGGTCGGCAGTTCCACCGGCTCTTTCGTGGCGTCCTGGGCCAGGGCGGGGGTGGCCGCGATCAGGGCCACGGCCAGGGTTGCGGCGGCGCCATTGGCTGTCCGCGCGTTTCGATAAGTCATCTTCATTATTCCTTGGGGTCCGGGTTATTTCTTCGGGATCAGGCGCAGGCGCGGCGCGGGCGATTTCAGCTCGTGCCAAGCCTGTCCGGGGCCCGGAATTTCGGACCAGTCGCGCTCTCCGGTTTCGCACTTCTGGCGGACCGGAAAATTCAGGAAGCCGTCCGGCGCCGTGCCGGGCAGCTTCAATTGCAAGGCGAATTCATCGAAGAACTCACTGGGCAAGGGCCCACCCCGCCAGGTCACGCGGGCGACCCGTTCGTCGATCGTGTGGCCGTGCGGCCCGGCGACGGGCTGGGCGAGCTTTTCCCGCTCGATGGTGACCTGCCAGCCCGCCTTGGGCTGGGGCCGGACGCTCAGGATGCTGGGCGGGATGGAAACGGTGACGGCGACCGTCGCCGCCCCCATGCATCCGTGACCGACGCGAAAAGTTCCTTTGAAATAACTGCCCGCGGGGGCTTCCCGGGGATCGATAACGACATGCGCCTGGGCGCTGCCGGCGGCAGCACAGGCAAGGGCCGCGGCGCAAAGCACCGCCGGCACAATACGAGAGGACATGGCAAACCTCGATATTCGGATAGATCGACAGGCAGGATCGCGCGGTGCGCAATCTGCCGGTTCAGATTTAGATCAACCGAAAACGAGGGGTGGTGCGCGGGAACCGAGGGTCGGACCGGCGCGGCGTACCGTAACGATACGATCGCGGACAACTACATTCTCAACATGAACGACCGGGGCATTGAGCACCGGCATCGTCGGCAGGGCCGCCGCCTGGGCCGCGACCTTGAAAAACGGACAGCTGAATTGACCGGGGGATTGGGAATCGTCCGATTGCCCGGGGTCGACCTGACGGCCCGATTCATCGACGGTGATCGTCTTGAACCCGCTGCCCGTACAAATGACGACTTCGTATTGCCCGGATTTCAGCGCCCCGACATCGGGCATGAAGCCCGCCGGGATGGTCAGCTGCAGGGCGAACAGGACCAGCGCCACGCACGAAAATGCGCGGCGTGCGCGTGAACGCAGCTGCCTGAACCCCCATCTGTTCATGACCAACATCAAATCACCGGGGCAATAACCTGTCCAGGCGATTCAGGTCGGGAAAGGCGTCCCCTGGGATTAGCTGCCGTCGTCGCGCCAATCGATCCGGTACAGGTCGAAGCGCCGGTCCTTCAGGTTTTGCACGGTGCCGCTGGCCCGCGCCGCCTTCAGGCTATCCAGGCGCAGATCGGCAAAGGCGACCATTTCCACGTTGGGCGTGGTATCGGCGGCGACGCCGTCGCGGGCGAAGGCCACGTCGCAAGGCGTCAGGATGCAGCTCTGCGCGTACTGGATATCCATGTTGTCGACGTTGGGCAGGTTACCGACGTTGCCCGCCATGACGACATACATCTGGTTTTCCACCGCCCGCGCCTGGGCACAGTAGCGCACGCGGGTATAGCCCTGACGCTCATCCGTGCAGAACGGCACGAACAAAATCTGCGCTCCCTGGTCGACCAGATGGCGGGCTAGTTCCGGGAATTCGCAGTCGTAGCAGATGTTGACGCCGATCGGTCCGCAGTCGGTCATGATCGTCGACACCTCGGACGCCCCTTCGACATGCCACCAATAGCGTTCGTTGGGCGTCGGGTGGATCTTGGCCTGGCGATGGATCGAGCCGTCACGCAGACAGACGTAGCAGATGTTCAGGATGTCGCCGTTTTCATCCATCGTCGGGTGGGAACCGCCGATGATGTTGATGTTGTAGCTGACGGCCAGACCGCTCAGCAGTTCCTTCAACGGCTCGGTATAACGCGTCAGATGGGCGATGGCTTCGGACGCGGGAATTTGCTCGTTCTCGATCGACAGCAATTGCAGGGTGAACAACTCCGGGAACAGGACGAAGTCGGCTTTGTAGTCGGCGACCACGTCGACGAAGTATTCGACCTGGGTCGCGAATTCCTCGAACGAGGCGACCCGGCGCTGCTGATACTGGACCAGGCTGACCCGCACCGTATCGACCGGGCGGCGGCGTTGGCGCGAGGATACCGGCTCGGGCGCGTTGTACTTTGGATTGCGCCACACCAAGTGCGCCGCATGCCCACCGGATTCCCGGTCGGACGGCAAGTAGTTTTCCAGGACGCCGACGACTTCGAACCCGGTACGCAGCTGAAACCCCAGGACGGAATCGCGCAATTTACGTTCGGCCACGGCTTCGATATAGGCCATGGGCGAGCCGACCTTTTTCGACCGCCGGGCGTATCCGGGGATGCGCCCACCGAACACGATGCCTTTCAGATGCTGTTCCGTGGCCAGGGCTTTACGCGCTGCATAGAGGCGCTGGCCGATCCGCAGGCCCCGGAATTCGGGATCGACGAAGACCTCCATCCCATACAGCCATTCCCCGTCCGGATCATGGCGCGCGGCAAAGCCGTTGCCGGTGATCTGGGTCCAGGTATGGGCCTTGAACGCCAAGGCTTCGCCGATCCGGAAGGTCGCGCAATAGCCGACGATCTGGTCTTCGTAGACCGCGACGAACTGCCCTTGGGGGAAGTTGTTGATCTGGCCGCGCAGTTGGTCAGCCTTATAGGGCTCCAACTGCGGGTAGACCTTGCGATAGAGCCGCCTGATCGCCTCGACATCCGATAGCCGCGCATGGCGGACGATCAGCTTGGCTTTGGCTTCGATGGTGGCTCCGGTCGGCATTGGATTCCTCCGTTCAGTTTTACCGCAAGGCGGCGCAGGCACGCTGAATACGTTCGCAGGCCTGGACCAGTTCATCGACCGAGGCCGCATAGGAGATACGGAAATAAGGCGACACGCCATAGGCCCCGCCATGGACCGTGGCGACGTTTTCCGTCTCCAACAGGTACATCACGAAATCGCGGTCGTTCTCGATCACCTTGCCTTCGGGCGTGGTCTTGCCAATCACCCCGGCGCAGGACGGATAGACATAGAACGCCCCCTTCGGCACGGGGCAGGAAATCCCCGGCGCCTGGTTGAGCATGGAGACGACCAGATCGCGCCGTTCCTCGAACGATTTGGAGCGTTCGGCGACATAGTCCTGCGGCCCGTTCAGGGCGGCGACGGCGGCGGCCTGGCTGATCGACGACGCGCCGACGGTAACCAGCGACTGCAGCTTGATCATCTGCTTGATCATGTCGGCATGGGCCCCGGCATAGCCGACGCGCCATCCGGTCATGGCATAGGCCTTGGAGATGCCGTTGACGGTGATGGTGCGATCGAACAGCTTCGGCTCGACCTTGGCGATGGTCGCGAACTTCAAACCGTCGAAGGCGATGTGCTCGTAGATATCGTCGGCGATGATGCCGACGCGGGGGTGCTCCAACAGCACGTCGGCCAGCGCCCGCAGGTCCGCTTCCTCGTAAACCGCGCCGGTCGGGTTGTTGGGCGAATTCAGCAACAGCCAGCGGGTTTTCGGCGTGATCGCCTTCGCCAATTGGTCCGCCGTCAGCTTGAAATCCTGTTCCACGCCGCAGGGCACGATCACCGGCACGCCGCGCGCGAATTTGATCATGTCGATATAGGCGACGTAATAGGGCGCGGGCAGGATGACTTCGTCCCCATCGTCCGTCCCGGCGGTGAAGGCGTTGAAGATCACCTGCTTGGCGCCGTTGCCGACGATGATCTGGTCGCGGGTGTACTCCAAGCCGTTCTCGCGCTTGAACTTGGCGATGATCGCGTCTTTCAGCTCGTTGGTTCCGCCGATCGGGGTATAGGCCGTCTCGCCGTTCAGCGCGGCCTGATGCGCGGCCTCGATCACGTGATCGGGGGTCGGGAAATCCGGCTGCCCGGACGATAGGGCGATAACGTCCTTGCCCTGTTCCTTCATCTCACGGGCGCGCTGCGACATCACGGCGCTAGGCGAAGTTTCGATACGGTCCATACGGGCCGCGAATTCCATTTTGGACATTTGGGTGTTTCCTGTCGGGGGATGCTGGAACCAACGAAAATAAGAGCGCCCATGGTCACCGATTTGACCGGGCCGTCAAGTCCCCCTGAGCACAGATGACTGAATTCGGTTGGAAAATCGTTTCAACGGACCCTCCCCACTTGGGGGTGGGGGCGAACATCGACAAGCGCTATCCGAAAGGGCCACAACCGCCGGAGCGCCCCATGAACCGAGTCCTTTTCGTCGATGACGAGCCGCAAATCCTGAAAGGCATCGCCCGCAGCCTGCGCAACCACCGCGACGAATGGGACATGAGCTTCGCGACCAACGCCGATCAGGCCCTGGCCCTGATGCAGAACCGACCCGCAGACGTGATCGTGACCGATATCCGCATGCCCGGCATGCAGGGCGACGCGTTGATCGAGCGGGTCCACGAAATGTATCCGGATACGGTGCCCATGGCCCTGTCGGGGCAATGCACCCAGGAACAGGCGATCGAAATTTCCCGCCGCGGTGTCCGCTTCCTGGCCAAACCCTGCGACGGCACGGCCCTGGCCGCCGCCGTGACGGAAGCCTTCGTTTATCGCGAACGGCGGGTGACCACGTTCTCGGTCCAGGCGCCTGCCCCGGCGGGCGGCGATGACCTGCGCCAGGCGATCTTGCTGCTGGCGGCGGCCATGGTCCGAAACGGTATTCTCGACACGGCGGAAATTCCGGATTCCCTGCGCGGTCTGTTCCTGGACTCCGTCAGCCCCGCCACCATGGCGGCCCTGATGACCGATGCCCCGGCGGACGCGCCCGAGACCGACCCGGACCTGGAGGAACTGCGCGAACGCCTGGGCATCGTCACCGGCGAGGACGGCTCCTGGTCCTAACGCGTCACGCCCCGATGACGGCCTCGAATCCTTCGAATTGCGGATGGCCCAGGTAGATGCCCTTGGTATTTCCGGCATTGGCGTGGGCCTTTCGGAAATTCTCCGACTTGGTCCAGGCCAGAAAATCCGCCTCCGATCTCCAGATCGTGTGCGAGGCGTAGAGGGTGTGATCCTCGTGGCTCGGCCCCTTGAGCAGATGAAATTCAACGAAGCCCGGCACCTCGTCCAGATGACGATCGCGGGTCTTCCACACGGTTTCGAAGTCCTCTTCCCGACCGGGCGCGATCTTGAAGCGGTTCATGGCGATGTACATGGCTAACCCTTTCAATTCGGACGACGCCTATACATGTCGGCGTATACGCCGCCGGGATCAAGAACTGACGCAACGGGAATGTCCACTTATAGCCAGGAGCGGTCGTTGCAAATTATCCGGCTCAACATAAGAATGATGAGGGTCGAGCAATTAATGTTATTTGGCGCAACAAGCTGCGGGTCCAGTGTATTGGCTGACAAGGGGTAGCAAGAAATGATCAAAGAAATTTGGGACACTTCGAAGCCGCCAATCTACGGCTGCCTAACAGGGATTGAGCTTCCGAATGCCAGAGTTGAAATCCTGCCAGGAATTAAACTTAAGCGTATTTATGTCGATACAATAGGCACCACAATGTTGGCGTTTGCGCCTCCGCCGACGCCGAAATCACCTCATCCAGCGCCTTGGGCTGCAGTTAGTGGAGGATTAAGCTTCGAGAGTAGAGCCGAAGTCGAACTTACAAACATGAATGCTTGTGATGGGTTATCCCCGTCAGTAGCTGTTTGGCTTGTCGCAGCTGTCTTGCGGCTTCGCATAACAACGCCAATCCGTCTTGCCGTAATAGGGAACATGCCCGTCGACATGATGGGAGAACGCTCGAAAGAAGTACAAGCCATTGCATTTGAGAGTGCACCAAACCAATTCGGGCTGTTCACGGCCGAGCGCACTGAAGTTACAGAGGATGAACTTTCATGGCTGCGTGACATGCTACCCGTAGCAGCGCGGCTATATCATGACGAACGCTTCTATCGCGCCTTTTCCGTCTACGATCAGGCTCAGTGGACCCCAACGCCGGAAATGGGAACAATGCTTGTCTGGGCAGCGATTGAAATTCTGTTCGACTTAAGTGGTGAAAGAGAGAAGACGAAGGCCATCTGCAGGGCGTTATCTGACTGTGTAGGGACAGACTCCTCCGACCGTGATCGTGCCTACCCGGTAATACGGGACCTGTACTACAAACGAGGGCAGGCAGTTCATGCGGGTCGTAGCATGTCTTCTCAGGATGTTATCCAGTCCTTCCGCCTCGCGAATGTAGCGTTCCAGAACGTCCTGATAGAAGGTAGACTGCCTATATCTCCCAGGGAGACGGTTCACTAGGTGAATTCAGATAATCTGTCCCTACTTAATTTCCGTTTGGCGGACGTCCGCTTCGGGTCAAAAGCAGACATCTGAATACTCACCCACCCGCTGAATACTCACCCACCCGTCAGCCTCCCCCAAGGCGGCTCAGGCGCCGAGCCCACCCAGCCGCCGCACCAAAGCCGCGATTTCGGCCACGCCTTCGCCCGTCTTCATGTTGGTAAAGACGAAGGGGCGGTCGCCGCGCATACGTTTGGCGTCGCGGTCCATCACCGCGAGGTCCGCGCCGACATGCGGGGCCAGATCCGTCTTGTTGATGACCAGCAGGTCCGAACGGGTAATGCCCGGGCCGCCCTTGCGCGGGATTTCCTCGCCCGCTGAAACGTCGATGACGTAGATCGTGATATCGGCCAGTTCGGGGCTGAAAGTCGCGGCCAGATTGTCGCCGCCGCTTTCGATCAGGATCAGGTCCAGGCCCGGAAAGGTCGCGCGCATCTGGGCCACGGCGGCCAGATTGATCGAAGCATCCTCGCGGATCGCCGTATGCGGGCAGCCGCCCGTTTCCACGCCCATGATCCGTTCGGGAGACAAGGCGCCGCGCCGGGTCAGGGCCTCGGCGTCCTCCTTGGTATAGATGTCGTTGGTGATGGCGCAGATGTCATGGGTCTCGCGAAAGGTCCGGCAGAGTTGCTCCATCAGCGCCGTCTTGCCCGAGCCGACGGGCCCGCCGATGCCGACGCGCAGCGGCCCATGGGGTGAAGTGGTCATGATCTGAAAAGCCTCGTGTATTGGGTTTCGTGGCGCATGGCGGCCACGTCGGAAAGAAAGGCGCAACCGCCCAGGTCGGCCAGGGAGGCCTGGCCCGCCGCCTCGGCGGTACGGGTAACATCAGCCTCGAGCGCGCTGAGGGCGCGCTGACCGTCGGTCTGGCCCAGGGGAACCAGCCGCACCCCCGCGGAAATAAGGTTCGCGACCACGGCATGAACAAAGGCATGTAGCGCCGGGGCCAGCGGCACGCCATGCCCGGCGGCGGCCCAGGCGACGGCGACGGGATAAGCAATATCGCCGTCCCATTCGTCGGCCCCGGCATAGGGCCAACTGGCCCGTGTCGCGACCAGAAAGGCATTGCCCTGGGCCGTCGTCTCCAACCGCCGTTCCGACGACGGACACAAGGCCACGGCCAGATCGTTGATCGACGCCAGTTCCTCCCGGTCGTCGCTGTCTGCGGCGGCCCAGGCCTGCGCGAACAGGACGGAATCAGTCCAAGCCCCGCCATGGCCCAGCAGATCGCGCAGCCAGCGCTCCAACCCGGACCGGTCGGCGACCGCCCCGGTTTCGACCGCCCATTCGATGCCGTGGCTATAGGCGAAGGCCCCGACCGGATAGCTCGGCGACAACCATGCCAGCAGGCGATACAGGACCGCTGGATCGACGACGTTATCCATGAGAATGCCCCCCATGGGAATGACCGTGCGCATGAGAGTGGGGGTGCGAATGCCTGTGATCGTGGTCATGACCGTGGGTGCGGCCATGGCCATAGGCCCCGCCTTCGGGATTGAACGGGGCTTCAACATGCGCGACCCGCGCCCCCAGCTTAACCAGCATGTCTTCGATCACATGATCGCGGCGGATGCGCAGGCGGTCGCCCAAAAGCTCTGTCGGCAGGTGCCGGTTGCCCAGGTGCCAGGCGACACGGACCAAGTGATCGCTGTCGCTACAGGTGACCTCGACCAGCGGTTCCTCCGCCGCCTTGACGGCGACCAAACGGCCATCGTCCAAGATCAGGCCGTCGCCGTCGGCCAAGGCTTCGGCCTCGGCCAGATCAAGCAGGAATTCCAGCCCGCCGACGCCGGTCATGGCCAAGCGGCGGCGATGGCGTCCGTCGAAATCCAGCACCACCGTATCGGCGGCGACGCCGGACCAATCCCCCGTTCGCTTGAGCGCCGTTGCTCGAAGCATCGTCGTCCCCTTTCGGATCAGAACAAGAAATACCGCTGCGCCATGGGCAGAACCTCCGCCGGCTCACAAGTCAGCAGTTCGCCATCGGCCCGCACCTCGTAGGTTTCAGGATCGACCTCGACCGTCGGCGTGGCGTCGTTCAGGACCATGGATTTCTTGGAAATGCCGCCCCGCGTGTTAGCCACGCCCAGCAGTTCCTTTTCCACGTTCAGGTGATGGGCGATGCCGTCGTCCAGCGAAACCTGACTGACGAAGGTCACGCCCGAGGCCACCATCGACCGCCCGAAAGCCCCGAACATCGGCCGGTAGTGGACCGGCTGCGGCGTCGGGATCGAGGCGTTGGGATCGCCCATGGCGGCGGCGGCGATGGTTCCGCCGATCAACACCATGTCGGGTTTGACCCCGAAGAACGCGGGCGACCACAGGACCAGATCGGCGCGCTTGCCGATCTCGACGGAGCCGACATGCTTCGACAAACCGTGGGCGATGGCCGGATTGATGGTGTACTTGGCGATGTAGCGGCGAACGCGCATGTTGTCGTTGTCACCGGTTTCTTCCGCCAGGCGACCGCGCTGGCGCTTCATCTTGTCCGCCGTCTGCCAGGTGCGGATCAGCACTTCACCGACCCGGCCCATGGCCTGACTGTCCGAGGCAATGATCGAAAACGCCCCCATGTCGTGCAGGATGTCTTCCGCCGCGATGGTTTCCTTGCGGATGCGGCTTTCGGCGAAGGCGACGTCTTCCGGAATGTTGCCGTCCAGGTGATGGCAGACCATCAGCATGTCCAGGTGTTCTTCCAGGGTGTTGACGGTATAGGGCCGCGTCGGGTTGGTCGATGACGGAATCACGTTGAGCTCGCCACAGACCTTGATGATGTCGGGCGCATGGCCGCCGCCCGCGCCCTCGGTATGGAAGGCATGGATCGTCCGGCCCTTGAATGCCGCGACCGTGTTTTCGACAAAGCCGCTTTCGTTCAGCGTGTCCGTATGGATCATGACCTGCACGTCCAGGTCGTCGGCCACGCCCAGGCAGCAATCGATGGCCCCCGGGGTGGTACCCCAGTCCTCGTGCAACTTCAGGGAACAGGCCCCGGCCCGGACCTGTTCGATCAGGGCCGCCGGTTGCGAGGCATTGCCCTTGCCCGCGAAGGCCAGGTTCATGGGCAGACCGTCCGCCGCCTGGATCATTCGCCCGATGTGCCAGGGGCCGGGGGTGCAGGTCGTGGCGTTGGTGCCCGTCGCGGGGCCGGTGCCGCCGCCCAGCATGGTCGTCACGCCCGACATCAGGGCTTCGTCGATCTGCTGCGGGCAGATGTAATGGATATGCACGTCCAGGCCGCCGGCGGTCAGGATCTTGCCCTCGCCCGCGATCGCTTCCGTGCCCGGGCCGACGACGATATCGACGCCCGGCTGGGTGTCCGGGTTCCCCGCCTTGCCGATGGCGACGATGCGCCCTTCCTTCAGGCCGACATCCGCCTTCACGATGCCCCAGTGATCGATGATGGTGGCGTTGGTGATGACCGTATCGACGGCCCCTTCGGCACGCGTGGTCTGGGCCTGGCCCATGCCGTCGCGGATGACCTTGCCGCCGCCGAATTTAACCTCTTCGCCGTAGGTCGTGAAATCCTTCTCGACCTCAATGAACAGCTCCGTATCCGCCAGGCGCACCTTGTCGCCGACGGTGGGGCCGAACATGTCCGCATAAGCGGCGCGACTGATTTTTGCCGGCATGTTTCCGTCCTCCCCTTACAGATCGCCCATGACTTTTTGATTGAAGCCGAAGACCTTGCGGGCACCCAGCAGCGGCACCAGCGTGACGTCGCGGCTTTGGCCCGGCTCGAACCGGACCGCCGTGCCCGACGCGATGTCCAGGCGCATGCCGCGCGTTTTCTCGCGGTCGAAATCCAGCGCCGGGTTGGTCTCATAGAAATGATAATGGCTGCCGACCTGGACCGGGCGGTCGCCGGTATTGGCGACGGTCACGGTCACGGTCGGCTGGCCCGCGTTCAATTCGATCTCGCCGGGGGCCGCGATGATTTCACCTGGGATCATGGCGTCCTCCTATCGAATGGGGTTATGGACGGTGACCAGCTTGGTCCCGTCGGGAAAGGTCGCTTCGACCTGCACGTCGTGGATCATCTCAGAGATGCCCTCCATGACCTGATCGCGGGTGATGACCTTGGCCCCCGCCTCCATCAGGTCGGCGACGCTGCGTCCGTCGCGGGCGCCCTCGACCACGAAATCGGAAATCAGGGCGATGGCTTCGGGATAGTTCAGCTTCACGCCGCGCTCCAGCCGCCGTCGCGCGACCATGGCCGCCATGGCGATCAGCAGCTTGTCCTTTTCCCTCGGTGTCAGGTTCATGAAGCCTCCCGTTATCTTCGTTGATGTCTAGAGGTGCCAGACGCGCGGCAGCTCCCGCCCCGCCAACAGGGCCAGCAGGGGCGACAGATAGGCCCGCAACATATGTGTACCCGGCGCAACCACACGGCAGACCAGAGTATCCGGCGGGGCGCTCGCCCCCGCCGACGGCAAGGGGTCCAAAACTTCCCGCGCCGCGGCCAGCCGATCCTGCGCCCCCGGCGCGGCCAGCACGACCGTCGCCACCGCCTTGTGCCCGGCCAGGACGGCGGGCCCCTGCGCGGCGGCGTTGATATCGTCGTCCATCCGCGCCTCGTCGGCGAAGATCAGGCGTCCATCCCGGCGAATGCGCCAGGAATCGTGAAATGCCCCCATGGTCACGGTCTCGCCCGAAGCCGCGCGACCCAGCATCAAGGCCTCGACGCCCAGAAACACGGCATCGCCCGCCAGGTCGACGCTGAGTGTGCGATTCAGGCGACCGCCGTCGAACAAAATCGTTTCCTGCGGCAACCAGTGCAGCGCCGCCCCTGCCTCGGCCCGTAATTCGGTCTCGACCCGCGCCGTGCCGTCGACCGCGCGGTACAAACGCTCGCAGGTCTGGGTCGTCAGGGTCAGGCTGGCGTCCTCGCCCGCCACGGCTTCGGTCCGGTAATAGTCGCCGCCGGTCAGGCCGCCTGCGGTATTTAACAACACCGCATCGATACCCTGCCCGTCGTAGACGCGCGGCAACCGCACCTTGGCGCAGCCGTCCTGATACAGGTCGGACAGGCGCGTGGTGCCGCCATCGGCCCGGACCTCGATCCGGACCCGGCCGCGTGCGCGTTGCAGGGATGTGGTCTTGCCGGGTTGGTCAGACGGTGAGGTGCCGTCGTACATCGTCCGCGTCCAACTCGCTCTTGTCGCCGGAAACGATGACCTCGCCACGATCCAGAACGGTGATCGCATCGGCCAATTCGTGGGCGAATTCAAAGTATTGCTCGACCAGAAGAATCGCCATTTCACCTTTCTCGCGCAAGTGGGAAATGGCATCCCGGACTTCGGCCGTCGGCGAATTCTGGGGTTTGGCCGCAGCCTGATCATAAACCCGGAACTCGGATTCCTTTTCCCCGCCACCGCCGTTGTTCGAACGATCGCGCAGAAATTTGATGGCGTGGCCGATGTCCTTGATGATCGACGGTTGAATGCCTTCGGTCGGCTCGTCCAACACCAGCAAGCGCGGCCGGGTGACCAGGGCGCGGCCGATGGCCAATTGCTGTTGCTGCCCGCCGGACAGATCGCCGCCGCGGCGCTTCATCATGGTCTTCAGCACCGGGAACAATTCGAACACTTCTTCCGGGATGAAACGCATCTTGGACGGCAGGCCCGCGAAACCCGTCTCCAGGTTTTCCTGCACCGTCAGCAGCGGGAAGATTTCCCGGCCCTGCGGCACATAGGCGATGCCGCGCCTGGCCCGGTCGAACGACGGCAGGCCGTTGATCGAGGAATCGTCCCACAGGATGTCGCCATCGGCGATGGGATGATGGCCGACGATGGCCCGCAACAGGCTGGTCTTTCCGACCCCGTTGCGGCCCAGGACGCAAGTCACCTTGCCGACCTCGGCCTTCATGCTGACGCCGCGTAGTGCCTGGGCGGCGCCATAGAACAAATTGACGTTTTTAACTTCGAGCATGTCCGTTCGTCCCCCTAGCGTCCCAGATAGACTTCGATGACGCGCTCGTCGGCGCTGACGTAGTCGAGGGTTCCTTCGGCGATGGCCGAGCCTTCGTGCAGGACCGTGACCTGAACGTCCAGGTCACGGATGAAGGTCATGTCGTGTTCGACCACGACCACCGAGTGGCGCTGTGCGATGTCCCGCAACAGGCGCGCGGTTTCTTCGGTTTCGGCATCGGTCATACCCGCCACCGGTTCGTCCACCAGCAACAGCTTGGGGTCCTGGGCCAGCAACATGCCGATTTCCAGCCATTGCTTCTGCCCGTGGGACAGATTGGCGGAAATCTCGTCGCGGACATGGCCCAGGCGGATGATCTCGAGGATATCCTCGATCTCCTTCCTATCCTTGGCCGTGGTCGCGTGGAACAGGGTATCCCAGGCCCGCCGACCGGCCTTGAGCGCCAGCAGCAGATTGTCCCAGACCGTGTGGTTTTCGAACACCGTCGGTTTCTGGAACTTTCGGCCGATGCCCAGCGAGGCGATCTCGGCCTCGTCCATGCGGGTCAGGTTCACCGTTTCGTCGAACAGCACGCGGCCGTTGTCCGGTTTGGTCTTGCCGGTGATGACATCCATCATCGTGGTTTTACCCGCGCCGTTGGGGCCGATGATGGCCCGCATCTCGCCGGGTTTGACCGTCAACGACAGATCGCGAAGGGCGCGAAACCCGTCAAAGGTGACGTTGACGTTTTCCAGATACAGGATTGAGCTTTTAAGCGTCATTGCCGTCTCCTCAATCTGCTTCCTGCGGGGCCGCGCCGGATGATCCACCATCCTTGGCGGCGCGCCGCTTTGCCATGAAATCGTCGTAGGTGCCGACGATGCCCTTGGGCAGGAACAGGGTTACGGCGATGAACAGGCCACCCAGCGCGAACAACCAGAACTCGGGCAGGATGCCGGTGAACAGGGTCTTGCCGAAGTTGACGATGATCGCCCCCACGGTCGCCCCGACCAAGGTGCCCCGGCCGCCGACGGCGACCCAGATCACGACCTCGATCGAGTTGGCGGGGGTGAATTCCGACGGGTTGATGATCCCGACCTGCGGCACATACAACGCCCCCGCGACCCCGGCCATGCAGGCCGATAGGGTCCAGACCAGAAGCTTGTAATTCTCGGGCCGGTAGCCCAGGAACCGCGTGCGGCTTTCGGCGTCACGCACCGCGATCAGGACCTTGCCGAACTTGGAATTGACCAGCGCCTTGCAGATCAGGAAGCCCAGCGCCAAGGCCACCGCAGAGGACATCAGCAAGCCGACGCGCGTACCGTCCGCCTGAACGTCGAAACCCAGGATGTCCTTGAAATCGGTCAGGCCGTTGTTGCCGCCGAAGCCCATGTCGTTGCGGAAGAACGCCAGCATCAGGGCGAAGGTCAGGGCCTGGGTGATGATCGACAGGTACACCCCGGTGACCCGCGAGCGGAAGGCGAACCATCCAAACACGAAAGCCAGCACGCCCGGCACCGCCAGAACCATCAAGGCCGCGAACCAGAACTGGTCGAAGCCGTACCAGAACCAGGGCAGTTCCTTCCAGTTCAGGAACACCATGAAGTCGGGCAGGATCGGGTCGCCGTAGACGCCCCGAGTGCCGATCTGGCGCATCAGGTACATACCCATGGCGTAGCCGCCGAGCGAGAAGAACGCCGCATGGCCGAGCGACAACACCCCGCAAAAGCCCCAGACCAGATCGACCGACAAGGCCAACAGGGCGTAGCAGAGATACTTGCCGACCAGGGACACGACATAGGTCGGAACGTGTAGCGTATCGCCCGGCTGGGTCGCGACGCTGAGCACGGAAATCAGGACGGTCGCCCCGAACAGGACGATCAGGAACATGGCCGTCCGGCGGTCGAAGCCGCCTTGGATCAATTTCAACGTCATCATGATTCGATCGCCCGGCCCTTCAGGGCGAACAGCCCCCGAGGACGCTTCTGGATGAACAGGATGATGAAGACCAGCACCAAGACCTTGCCCAGCACCGCACCGGCGTAGGGTTCAAGGAACTTGTTGGCGACGCCCAGCGTCATGGCCCCCACCAGAGTACCCCACAGGTTTCCGACCCCGCCGAACACCACGACCATAAAGCTGTCGATGATGTACGACTGGCCCAGATTGGGGCTGACGTTGTCGATCTGGCTGAGCGCCACGCCGGCGATCCCGGCGATGCCCGAGCCCAGACCAAAGGTCACGGCATCGACCCAGTTGGTGCGGATGCCCATGGCCCCGGCCATGCGCCGGTTCTGGGTGACCGCGCGCATCTGCAGGCCCAGGGGCGTTTTCTTCAACAGCGCCATCAGGGCGAACAGCACGAACAGCGCGAACACGATGATCCACAGCCGGTTGTAGGTGATGGTCAGATGGCCCAGTTCGAACGCGCCGGACATGAACTCGGGCGCGCCGACCTCGCGGTTGGTCGGGCCGAAGATGGTCCGCACCGTCTGCTGCAGAGCCAGGGACAGGCCCCAGGTCGCCAGCAGGGTTTCGAGCGGACGGCCATAGAGGAACCGAATGATGCAGCGTTCGACCGCCATGCCGACCGCGCCCGCGACCAGAAAGGCCAGGGGCACCGCGATCAACAGGGAATAGTCGAACAAGCCCGGCATCGAGGTCCGGATCACTTCCTGAACCATGAAGGTGACGTAGGCGCCGATCATCACCATTTCGCCATGGGCCATGTTGATGACCCCCATGACGCCGAAGGTGATGGCCAGGCCGATCGCCGCCAGCAACAGGACCGAGCCGAGCGACAGGCCGTACCACACGTTCTGCGCCGCCCCCCACAATTCCAGGTTCTGTCGGATCGAGGTCGCGGTTTTCTGCGCTGCCGCCTTCACCGCGCCCTCGGCCTGCGCCGCCGCCGCCAGGGCCACGGACAAAGCGTCACGGTCGCCGCGTTCGGCGATCACCGCCAGGGCGGCGAGTTTATCCGCCTCGGGTGCATCGGACTTCAGCATCGCCGCCGCCCGCGCCTGCTCCAATCTTTTCTTAACGCCGGCCTCGGTTTCCTTGGCGATGGCGGTATTCAGCGCATCCAGGGCGTCCGGGTCCTGGGATTTGAACACGGCTTCCGCCGCTTTCATGCGCAGGTCCGGATCCTTGGACATCAACGTCAAACCGCCCAGGGCCGCTTTCAATTCGCGGCGCAGGCGGTTGTTGACGCGGATTTTCATGACCGAGAACGTATCGGATGTCCCGATTTCCTTGACCGTCAAAGGATCGATCAGGGCGAAACCGCCGTCGTTCTTTTTGGTGATGAAGACTTTCTTGTCCGACTGCCGGACAAAAAGGTCACCGGCCAACAGGGCTTCCAGCGCGGGGATGACGCGGCTGTCGCCGGTTCCCGCCAGATCCTGGATCTGTTTGGCCGTCTGCGAAAACCCGCCGGTGCCGAGCGCGTCAATCTGCGCCTGAAGGGGGTCTTCGGCCGCCTGGGCCGCGCCGATCGGAATCAGCCAGGCCAGGGCGAGAAAAAGACATAAAGAATAAATGATGCGCATCAGAAACCTGTCGCCGTTGCCAAGCTCGTTGCGGGTCTTATCGAAGGTGTGGGGGGCGGGGCGCTTGCCCCGCCCGCCCGTGCGGATTGTGTCTGTCACGATCGTGACCGTTCCCTATGTCAGGAACCCTTGCCGCTGCACTTGCCCGTCTTCACGTTGAAGTTGCCGCAGGACAGGGGCTTGCGCCAATCGGAGATCAGGTCCTTGGAACCCGGCAGGAAGTCGGACCAGGCGTCGCCCGGAACCAGACCCGGGGTCGAGGACACGGTCTCGAACTGGCCGTTGGCCTGAATTTCGCCGATCAGCACCGGCTTGGTGATGTGGTGGTTCGGCATCATGGCCGAATAGCCGCCCGTCAGGTTGGGGACGGTCACGCCGACGATCGCGTCGATGACGGCGTCCGGCTTGGTCGTACCGGCGATTTCAGCCGCTTTGACCCACATGTTGAAGCCGATGTAGTGCGCTTCCATCGGATCGTTGGTGACGCGCTTCGGATTTTTGATGAAGGTCTTCCACTTCTTGATGAAGTCGGCGTTTTCCGGCGTGTTGGCGGACATGAAGTAGTTCCAGGCAGCCAGGTGACCGACCAGAGGACCGGTGTCCAGACCGGCCAGTTCTTCTTCACCGACCGAGAACGCGACGACCGGAATGTCTTCGGCCTTGATGCCCTGGTTGGCCAGTTCCTTATAGAAAGGAACGTTGGCGTCGCCGTTGATGGTCGAAACCACGGCGGTCTTCTTACCGGCGGAGCCGAACTTCTTGATGTCGGCGACGATGGTCTGCCAATCGGAATGACCGAACGGCGTGTAGTTGATCATGATGTCGTCGGCGGCCACGCCCAGCTGATCCTTCAGATAGGTCTCAAGGATCTTGTTGGTCGTGCGCGGATAGACATAGTCGGTCCCGGCCAGGACCCAGCGCTTCACGCCTTCCTGTTGGGCCAGGTAATCAACCGCAGGGATGGCCTGTTGGTTCGGTGCCGCACCCGTGTAGAACACGTTGCGCTGGCTTTCCTCGCCTTCGTACTGCACCGGGTAGAACAGAACCGAATTCAGTTCCTCGAACACCGGCAGAACCGATTTACGGGACACCGAGGTCCAGCAGCCGAAAACCACGTCGACTTTTTTGACTTCGATCAGCTCGCGCGCCTTTTCGGCGAACAGCGGCCAGTTGGATGCGGGGTCGACGACCACGGGCTCAAGCTTCTTGCCGAGCAGGCCGCCTTTCTTGTTCTGCTCGTCGATCAGCATCAACATGACGTCTTTCAGCGTGGTTTCGCTGATCGCCATGGTGCCGGAAAGAGAGTGAAGAATGCCGACTTTGATGGTGTCGGCGGCCTGCGCGACGGTGCTCGTCATCGCGGCCGCTGTCAGGGCGATGGCCGCCACTGCCCCCCGGAAATACGTTTTCATAATTATCGCCTCCAAATAAGGGATTGTTGCTGCATTGCGGCAGACTAATGGCAAGCGGCGTGCCAATTTGCACAGGGCCGTGCAAATCTGTTTTTTTAGTTATTTATCAGATAGTTATAATATCACACTCGATACGGTGTGATATCAATTCGCCCAAAATTGATGCTCATCAATTATGCAGATGAACAATTTTGCATAAAACTTGACCATACAAGTCCATCGGAAAATTCGGTCTTTTTTTCAAATGTTTCCGCCTTGGCCCGACCGAGTGTCGGCGCTTCGACGCTCCATGACGATGCGATGACAAATTTGTTGTGATCGCGTGGCGAAAGGCATATGTATCGAACCAACCAATACCAGCTATCGCCTCACCCTATTATTCGCACTTCCGCATCTTCTGCGGCGCGACGTGCTGTTCCAATCGCCCCTTCGGAGAAATCATGATCAATTCCAATCCCCGCCCCGCCGATACCCAAACCCTGACCAAAGCCGGACAGCTGCGCCGCATGCTGACCTCGCCGGAACTGGAATTCATCATGGAGGCCCACAACGGCCTGTCGGCGAAGATCGTCGAGGAAGCCGGGTTCAAGGGCATTTGGGCGTCGGGCCTGTCGATGTCGGCGGCGTTGGGCGTGCGCGACAACAACGAAGCTTCATGGACGCAGATCCTGGAGGTTCTGGAATTCATGGCCGACGCGACCTCGATCCCGATCCTGGTCGACGGCGACACCGGCTGGGGCAACTTCAACAACATGCGCCGCGCGGTGACCAAGTTCTGCCAGCGTGGCATCGCCGGCATCTGCATCGAGGACAAACTGTTCCCCAAGACCAACTCGTTCATCGGCGAAGGGCAACCGCTGGCCGACAAGGACGAGTTCGCGGGCAAGATCAAGGCCGGCAAGGACAGCCAGACCGACCCCGACTTTAACATCGTGGCGCGGCTCGAAGCCTTCATCGCCGGGCGCGGCCTGAACGAAGCGCTCGACCGGGCCCATGCCTATGCCGAGGCCGGGGCCGACGCCGTGCTGTGCCATTCCAAGCTGGCGACCGCCGACGAGATCATGGAATTCATGCGCCAATGGGACAACCGCGTGCCCGTGGTGATCGTGCCGACCAAGTACTACGCCACGCCGACCGACGAATTCCGCAAGGCTGGTGTCTCGCTGGCGATCTGGGCCAACCACAACATGCGCGCGGCGATCACCGCGATGCGTGAAACCACGGCCCGCATCCTGCGCGAAGAAAGCCTGGCCGGGGTCGAGCCGGAAATCGTCTCGGTCTCGGAAGTCTTCGACATTCAAGGCAATGCCGAGCTGAAGCAGGCCGAAAAGCGCTACCTGCCCAAGACCGAAGCCCCGCGCGCCGTGATCCTGGCGGCATCGCGCGGCCAGGCCCTGGGCGAACTGACCGCCGACCGCCCGAAATGCATGATCGACGTGCGCGGCCGTCCGCTGCTGGCGCGCCTGACCGACACGTTGAAGCAGTCCGGCGTGCGCGACATCACCGTGGTGCGCGGCTATGCCAAGCATATGATCAACCTGCCGGGTATTCAGACGGTCGATAACGACTTCTATGAAAAGTCGGGCGAACTGGGCAGCCTGGCCTGCGCCAAGAACGACATCCAGGGCGACTGCGTGATCGCTTATGGCGACATCCTGTTCCGCCATCACCTGTTGGACAAGCTGACGGAAACCGCGGGCGACATCGTCGTCGTGGTCGACGGCCAGTGGAAAGCCCGCAGCGACGAACACCAAAGCGACGCGGCCGAGCCGGTCTGGGTCCGCGATTTCGCCGAATGCTCCCTGCCCTTCGCCGCCGATTTCATGGACGAAGAACAACCCGTGACCCTGAAGCGCATGGGCCCGGACCTGGCCGAAAGCGCGATCAACGGCGAATGGGTCGGCCTGGCCCGCGTCACCGCCAAGGGTGCCGAAATCCTGCGGGCCGAAATCGACGCCATGCAGGCGGAGGGACTGAACAACGCGGGCCTGCCCGATTTGTTCTCCCGCCTGGTCGCCAAGGGGCACGAGGTTTCCGTCGCCTATGTGGCGGGCCAATGGATGGACATCGATCAGGCAGCCGATCTGGACCAGGCGAAGCTGTTCCTGTAATCCACGTTTACAGCTGATCTGATCCAGTCCAACCAATCCAGTCCCTCTGGGAGCCCGCCATGATTGACGCCGACGATTTCCTGACTCCGCTGCGCGCGCGGGGCTACGACTTCTTTACAGGCGTGCCCTGCTCGTTCCTGACACCCCTGATCAACCGGGTCGTCGGCGGCGCGGGATCGGGAAGCGACGGCGGCAATGCACGGCTTGACTACGTTCCCGCCGCCAGCGAGGGCGAAGCCGTGGCCATCGCCTCGGGCGCTTGGCTGGCCGGTCGGGAAACCGTGGTGATGTTCCAGAACTCCGGCCTGGGCAACGCGGTCAATCCGCTGACATCGCTCAACCATCCGTTCCGCATCCCGTCGCTGGTCGTCACTACATGGCGTGGTGCGCCGGGGCTGAAGGACGAACCCCAGCACGAAGTGATGGGCGAGATCACGCCTGACCTCTTGGACGTGATCCGCGTGCCGCACCTGCCGTTCCCGACCGACGGAGCGGCGGTTGTCCCGGCCCTGAACGTCGCCATGAGCTATATGGAAGCCGAAGGCCTGCCCTTTGCCTTCATTATGGAAAAGGGCAGCGTCAAGGACGACGGCCTGGACGCCACACCCATGCCCGCCCCCGAAATGGGCCCGGTCCACGACCGCTTCACGGGCGGCGACCTGCCGGGGCGGATGAAGGCGATGGAAGCCGTGCTGGAGGCCCTGCCCGACAACGCGGGCATCATCGCCACGACCGGCAAATGCGGGCGCGAACTGTTCACCATCGAAGACCGCGCGCAGCATCTATATCAAGTCGGCTCCATGGGCGGGGCCGCGGGCATGGGCTTAGGCGCGGCCCTGAACGTGGACAGCCCGATCGTGGTGTTTGACGGCGATGGGGCGGCGTTGATGAAGCTCGGCTCCATGGCGACCATCGGCTCGATGGCGCCGAACAACCTGATCCACATGGTGTTCGACAACGGCACCTATGATTCCACCGGCGGTCAACCGACGACCGCCCCCGCGGTGCGTTTCGCCCGCGTCGCCCAGGCTTGCGGCTACGCCATGGGGTGGGAAGTCGATGACTTGGCCAGCCTCAAGACCGCCGTCACCGAGGCCCTGCAGAACCCAGGCCCGCATCTGATTCATATGAAGATCGCGCCCGGATCGATGAAGGAATTGGGCCGCCCGACGGTCAAACCGCCCGAAGTCGCGCGCCGCTTCCGCGATTTCCTGACACCGTATCGCAAGACCGGGGCCTAACCGCCAGAAGCCAACCCACCGCAGTTGCTCGCCGGTGCTTCCGCACCCAAGGGAATGATTGTCACCTCGACTCGTTCGATCATGCGGTCGCCGACGACCCCGGCGATGTGGCTGCGCATGGACAGGTCGATATTGACCGGCAGGGCGCCGCCGCTTGGTGCATTTCCCAAACGCTCGTTCAGTAGCCGCGCCGCGACGGAGCGCAGGATCGACAAACGTTCACAGATGAACTTTTTCTCTCCCGCACCAGGAACCGTGAGGCGCAACGACAGGCGGGTGCCCGCGGGCATACCCGAAATACGAACCGGAATCGGCGGAAGCGTCACAGCCATAGGCGATTGAAACGTTTCCGGCCGGGTGCTCCCCACGCCTTGGAAATCGCTCGACAACCCGGCAACGGCCATCACGGCAAGCACCGCGCCGGTCGCACCACAGGCCAACATCACACCAGTCGTCAGGTTCATTAGGGCGTTCTCCTGCCGCCCAAGGTTTTCAACAAACCTCAGAGTTCGTTTCCGCCCCCGGTCGTCACGCCCCCTCTCCCCAGGCGCGACCACGTGATACTAGGGGCACAAATCCCCTAGGCCCGTCAATTCCTTTAAGTGCGCGTAATCTAATATATTCGGTCTTGTTTTCACCCTTGAAAGGGGTTTCCGGGCCGTTTTTGGACATTCCGGGCAGGCATGTTAGGGTGCCTCCGAATCACCGACCTACAATCAGAACTGGAGAAGGCGCCTCATGGACGGACGCTTAGTGCAAACTGCTGAAGACGTATCTCAACTGGCATTCGGCTTCATGGCCTCAAAAGCCTTGTTCGCCGGACTGCACGTGGATGTCTTCACGGTGCTCGCGGACGGCCCCAAAACCGCGGTCGAAATCGCCAAAGAAACCGAAACCCCATCCAATCGGATTACGACCCTGATGACCGCGCTGACCAGCGTCGGCCTGGTCGAGCGAGACAACGAGACCTATTCCAATTCCCCGGGCGCAGAAGCCTTCTTGGCCCGTGGCGCAAAATACGATTTCGGGGATTATCTGCGCTATCAGATCGATCGCCAGATGTACCCGTTCCTTCAGCAATTGAACGACGTGATGGACGGCTCGCTCGATCCCGACGCGGTCGATAGCTACCAGCACTGGATGGCCGACCCGAAACAGGCCGTGCTTTATTCCGAAGCCCAGCACGCCGGATCGCTTGGCCCGGGCAAGACACTGGCCCGTCTGGTCGACCTGAGCGGCGCCAAGAACCTGTTGGACGTCGCCGGCGGCACGGGCGCGATGACCATTCGCCTGCTCGAAGCCAATCCCGATCTGGCATCCACGATCATCGACTTCCCCAACGTGTCCGAGTTGGGCTGGCGTTTCATCACCGACGCCGGGATGGTCGACCGGGTCCGCTACATCCCCGGCAATGCCTTGGAAGTCGCCTGGCCGAACGATCAGGACGCGATCCTGATGTCCTACCTGTTCTCGGGCATTCCCGGCGAGGAACTGCCGCGCATGGTGCAGAACGCGTTCGAGAGCCTGGCCCCCGGCGGCAAACTGATGGTCCACGACTTCATGGTCGACGACGACCGGCAGGGCCCGCCGATGGCCGCCCTGTGGCAGTTGCAGCACATGGCCTTCACGCCGGAAGCCCGCTCGGTCACACCCGGCTGGTTGAAGGCGCGCATGACCGAGGTCGGCTTCACCGATGTCGAAGAGCACGACATGGTGCCCGGCCTGACCCGACTGATCGTCGGCGTCAAACCGGCCTAAGAAAACAAAAAGTCCAGCCTCGTCGCCTGGGCCCGATCAGGGCTTAGGCGGCGTTGGCGCTGGGGCTTGCATCGACCGCACCGACCGGCGCGTCGCCGGCAAAGGTGATCCGGTGCAACACCCGCTTGTAGCCATGATAATCGTTGATCGGATTGTGCAGGGCGCAACGGTTGTCCCACAACGCGATGGAGCCCGGCTCCCAACGGAAGCGGCAAGTGAACTCCGGCCGCGTCTGATGCTCGAACAGGTAGTTCAGCAGCGGCTCGCTCTCCGCCGCCGTCCATCCCTTGAACTGAGTCGTGTGGGCCAGGCTCACATACAGGCACTTCCGGCCTGTTTCCGGATGGACGCGGATAACCCGATGCTCGGCGATCTTCGGAATCTTGACGTCTTCCTTGGGGCTGTCGGCGACGCGCGCGGCGCGCGTATCGGACACCCGCTTCTTGTTCGATGCGAACACACCGACCAGCGGCTCCAACGTTTCCTTCAATCCGTCCGACAAAGTTTCGTAGGCCAGATACAAATTGGCGAACAGGGTGTCGCCGCCGAACGGCGGCAGTTCGAGTCCGTACAGCATCGTCGCCATGGGCGGGCGCGGCTGATAGGTCGTATCCGTATGCCACAAACCGCCGAAGTTGATGGTCTCGTCCGGCAGTTTGACGATCGGCGTGATCACCGGAAAATCCGGCAGACCTTGAACAAAGGGATATTCGATCGGATCACCGAACCGTTTGGCCGCGGCAAGTTGCTGCGCCGGCGTGATGTGCTGATCCCGGAAAAACACCACAAGGTGTTCCAACCAAGCATGGCGGACTTCGGCGATGACCTCGTCCGGCAGATCCTTGGAAAAGTCCACGCCTTCGATCTCGGCTCCCAGAGCGCCGGAAATCGGACGTACGTCGATGTAAGAGTAAGTCATTTGGATGTTCCCACTTTTTTTTAGGGTTATTCCAAAAGCTAACGCGTCAACTGGCCCCTCGACAACAAAATCCGCATGTCGCCTCGCGGGAACGATCAATTTTTGTTTGAACCTTTAAGCTCAGCAACTGCCTTCCGGATGGGTCGATAAAATCCATCTTGCCAAGAATATCTCCGCAGCCCTAAATCGCTCTATTCCGCTGTGACAGCGGTTTTATGGACAAGGTTTTCAGGCGTCATGGCTGCGTCTGGGGGCTATTCAGAGCCAATCTATCTTGCATCCTATCCGAGAAGCGGAAACACCTTTCTCCGCATGGTCCTGTTGAATTGCTTCGGCTTGAAAACCGGCAGCATCTATCCTGCGGACTTGGGCCGCAACCAAGCTCTTGAGCGTTTCGTCGGACATATCGAGCACGACGCTTTCGGCGACATCGCTTTCCCCCAGGGCAATCTTCCGCTTTTGAAAACTCACGAGTTGCCGCGTGACGATCTGCCCGCGATCTATATCGTGCGGGACGGGCGCGCGGCTTGCGCCAGTCTGTGGAAATTTCAAAACCAGAGCCTTCCATTGGCGCAGGTCATCGCCGGCGCCCATCGGTTCGGGACTTGGTCGCAACATGTCGCCGCCTGGCACCCCTGGGAGCGCCGGGACACGTTGTTCATTCGCTATGAAGACATGGTTGCGGACTTGCCGGCGACCATCGCGCGCCTGGGGCGCTTTTTGGGGCGCAGGCCTATATCCATGTCGGTCCCCAGCCGTGAGGAGGTCGCCCTCGTCGATGGTCGATGGGTTACCCCGGCCAGCGAATGGGAACCCTATTTCACCGACGACCTGAAAGCCTTGTTCGAACAACACAATGGACCGATGCTGCGGCAATTGGGGTACGAGCTCCCCCTACCGCCGCCCGGCTTCGGCGGGCCGCCGCGCTCCAGACCGAATACCTAGGTTTCCCGCATCGCCAAGGTCTGCCTTATTCACGCAGACCGATTGGCGCTTGACGCTTGCAGCAACAACCGGAAATGCTGAGGCTCCATCCCCCATCTGAATGCGGCTCGCATCGTCGGGCCCGCAAGGAGTTCTCCATGACCCGTCCAGCCGCCGAAGCCACCTCCATGCTTGAGGACGAACGCGTCCGCGTGACCCGGTACGATTTTGCCCCGGATGCCGAAACCGGCTGGCACCGGCACGAAATGGACTACGTCATCACCACCCTGACCCCCTGCACCATGTTGTTGGAGGAACCCGGCGGCGGCAGCCGCACCGTGACCTTCGCCGCGGGCGAAGTCTACCGGCGCGAAGAAGGCGTGGAACACAACGTCGTCAACGCGGGCACCGAACCGATGGCCTTCATCGAGGTCGAATTGAAGTAGACTTCGCAAACGCTTTTCCCGCCCCAACCGGCGGGCCAATAAAAAAATACCTGAGGAAACAGCAAATGAACGAGACCACCTGCAGCATCGCCGTGATCCGCGGCGACGGCATCGGCGTCGATGTCACCAACGCCACCCTGGCCGTGATCGACGCCGCCCGGGGCAAAACCGGCGGCTTTCGCCTGGAATGCGAAGACCTGACCGCCGGAGCGGCCTATTTCAAGGAAAGCGGCCTGGATATGGCGCCCGGGCACGAAGATGCCTCGGCCAAGGCCGATGCCATTCTGTTGGGCGCGATCGGCCTTCCGGCCGTGCGCCATGCCGACGGCACGGAGATTTCGCCGCATCTGCGCATGCGGGATCGGTTCCAGTTGTTCGCCGGGGTCCGCCCGGTCAAAGCCTATCCCAACACCCCGCGCCGTCTGGCCGACCCGCGTGCCGCGGACATCGATCTGGTGATCCTGCGGGAATCGACCGAAGGCCTTTTCTATACCGCCGCCGCCACGGGACGCGAGATCGTCGCCACTGACGACGAAGTTCAGGACATCCTGCGAATCACGCGCCCGACCTCGGAAAAGCTGTTCGACTTCGCTTTCCGGCTGGCCGAAAAACGCAAAGCCCGGGGCAAGAAAGGCATCGTGACCTGCGTCGACAAAGCCAACGTGTTTCGCTCCATGGCGTTCTTCCGCAAGATTTTCGACGAACGCAAAGCCGCCTTTTCCGATATCGGCGTGTCCTACAACTACGTCGACGCCCAGGCCCTGGACCTGATCCGCAGGCCTTGGGATTTCGACGTTCTGGTCATGGAAAACATGTTCGGCGACATCCTGTCCGATCTGGCCGGCGGGCTGGTCGGCGGCATGGGCATGGCGTCTTGCGCGGAGATCGGCAACGAGCACGCCTTGTTCCAGCCGGCCCACGGCTCGGCCCCCGACATCATGGGTCAGGACAAGGCCAACCCCCTTGCCGCCGTACTATCCGGCGCCTTGATGCTCGACTATCTGTCGGACCGGATGGGCGGACACCAGGGACTGACCGATGCGGCGACCGTCATCGAGCAAGCAGTGCAGCGGGGCTTCGAGGAAAACCGCCTGCGGCCCATGGAGTTCGGCGGGGATATGGGAACGACCGCCGTCACCCGGGAACTGATCGACCTGATCGGCTGATTCCGGGCGACGAACGAATGGTGTGTCAGGCGGCCAAGGATCCGGCCGTCTCGGCCGCCAGTCGCTCCGGGTCGGGAATTTCCACCCGGCGCCCCTTGAAACGGGCAAGTCCATCGGCTTCGATCGCGCGGATCACCCGCGACATGGTCTCCGAACGAACCCCGATCAACGAGGCGATGTCCTGGCGCGACACCGGCAACTCCAAATGGACCTCGCCGTCGCAATCGCCGTCGCGGCCATCGACGCAGAGCAGCAGCAGCAAGCGCAGGAACCGAATGCGCGACGATGCCTTCATCGTCTCCATGACCTTGTTTTCGGCCTCTTCCATTTCGCGGGCCAAATAGCGGAAGAAGGCGGCCGTCAGGGTCGGGTCCTCGGCCATCAGGCGATTAACCGTCGCTGCGGGAACGTGACAAACGCGCGATTCCTTCAACGCCTCGGCGCCGACGCCATGGGCTTCGTTCATCAGCAATGCCCGATAGCCGAACGTCTGCCCCGGACGAACCAGCCGCAACAGCATGGAATCGCCGCCGGCATCGGTCTTGCGAATTCCGACAAGCCCTTCCGTCAGGCAATAAACCCCCGCAGGCTGGTCGCCTTCGTAGTAGATCGGCTCACCGGGCAGAAAGTTTCGCACGCGGCAGGCATCACGCACCTGCGCAGCTCTCTCTTCGCACAACGCCGCCCACTCGCCACCATGGGCAGGAAGATTTCCATGAATGATGTTCGTCATGACACTCCCCACATCTGCGTGCCGAACACGGCACCCCACTTTGCGGAGTGTCAGGCATATGCGCTTTTTTGTAATTGATGATGGTCAAAACGCTAGACCGATAAACGCGCTATAATGCCCAAGTTCGCGATATATCCGAACGAATGTCCGCGCCGGAATATTTATCCGGGCAGCCGAACGAAGGCAGGACCATGAATTTGAACGAAACCGTCCGCCGTTTCATCCTGCGTTTTGGCGAATCCGCGTTGTCGGAGGCGAATCGCCGCCTGCACGAGTTGGAATTGGCCGGGGATCGGGATGGCGCGGATACTTGGCGGCGGGTCGCCGCCGCGATCGCCGCGCGAGACGCCCGCCCCATGGGCGGACGCCTCCATTAATCGCGGCAGTTAGCATAAAGTGATCAGCGCGCGGCGGTGATCATGATCTCGACCTGCGTGCCCATTTCAAGCTGCACGCCGATGCAGGCGCGGGCCGGACGCTTCAGATCGCCCAGCCATTCCTTCCAGACCTCGTTCATCGCCGGTTTGCGGCGCAGGTCGTCCAGATAAATCGTGGCCGACAGGATCTTCGATTTGTCCGTGCCGAAATGAGCCAGGCAGGCGTCGATCTTGGCCAGGGTGTCGCGGGTCTGGCCCTGGATATCCTTCGAAATATCGCCGCCGGTCAGGCCGCACAGGTAAACGGTGGTATCCGTCGCCGTGGCCTGACTGAGAATTTCGCCCGAGTTCAGATGTTCGATGGTCATGGGATGTCTCCAAATTCTATCCGCAGTTTCTTCCTTACTTGTGACCGGCGGGCGGCGTTCCGGCAATTGAATTTCCGGTGAAGGCCTCCCGGCCCGGCTTCCCTTACGTCAACGCCGCGCCCTTGTGCCGGGACCGCCGGACCGGGATAATCGCTTCCCTGTTCCTGGGAGGATCCGCATGTTCACGACCGGCATGACCTTTGCGCTGGGCGACGAAATATCGGCGTTGCGCGACACGGTGCATCGCTTCGCGCAGGACCGCATCGCGCCCCGCGCCGCCGAAATCGACCAGACCAACGCATTCCCGCGCGACCTTTGGCCCGAATTGGGGGCGATGGGATTGCTCGGCATCACCGCCGGTGAAGAACACGGCGGGGCGGCCATGGGCTACCTCGCCCATTGCGTGGCGATGGAGGAAATCTCCCGCGCCTCGGCCTCGGTCGCGCTGTCCTACGGCGCGCATTCAAACCTTTGCGTCAACCAGATCAACCGCAACGGCACGGACGACCAAAAGGCCCGCTTCCTGCCCAAGCTGATTTCCGGCGACCATCTGGGCGCGCTGGCCATGAGCGAGCCGGGGGCCGGGTCCGACGTGGTTTCGATGAAGCTGCGGGCCGAGCGGCGCAACGACCGCTATGTCCTGAACGGCAATAAGATGTGGATCACCAACGGCCCGACCGCCGATGTGCTGGTCGTCTACGCCAAGACCCAGCCCGAGGCCGGATCGAAAGGCATCACCGCCTTTCTGATCGAAAAGGACATGGCCGGGTTCTCGACCGCGCAGAAGCTGGACAAGCTGGGCATGCGCGGCTCGGACACGGGCGAGTTGGTGTTCAACAATTGCGAAGTCCCGATGGAAAACGTCTTGGGCCAGGTCGACGGCGGCGTCCGCGTGCTGATGTCGGGGCTGGATTATGAACGCTTGGTCCTGGCCGCCGGGCCGGTCGGTATCATGCAGGCCTGCCTCGACGTCGTGATGCCCTACGTTCACGAACGCGAACAGTTCGGCCAGCCGATCGGCGAGTTCCAGTTGATGCAGGGCAAGCTGGCCGACATGTATACGGACATGAACGCCTGCCGCGCCTATGTCTATGCCGTGGCCCAGGCCGCCGACCAGGGCCGGACCACCCGCAAGGACGCCGCCGGATGCATCCTCTACGCCGCCGAAAAAGCGACCCAGGTCGCATTGCAGGCGGTACAGACCCTGGGCGGCATGGGATACATCAACGAAAGCCCCACGGGCCGCCTGCTGCGCGACGCCAAGCTGTACGAGATCGGCGCCGGGACCTCGGAAATCCGCCGCATGCTGATCGGCCGTGAACTGTTTCAGGAGACGGCATGATGCCGAAGTTCGAATCCCGTATCGCCACCGACACCCCCGCCTTCAAAAAGAACAAGGCGCGGATGGACGAGCTGATCGACACCCTGTCCGGCCATCGCGCCAGCGTCGAAAAAGGCGGCAACGACAAGGCCCGCGAACGCCACCTGTCGCGCGGCAAGCTGCTGCCCCGCGACCGGGTCAAGGGCCTGTTGGACCCGGACAGCCCGTTCCTCGAGGTCGGCCAACTGGCCGCCTGGAACATGTACGGCGGCGAGGTTCCGGGGGCGGGCATGATCGCCGGGATCGGCAAGGTTTCGGGCACCGACTGCATGGTCGTCTGCAACGACGCCACGGTGAAGGGCGGGACCTATTACCCGATGACCGTGAAGAAGCACCTGCGGGCCCAGGAAATCGCCATGGAGAACGGCCTGCCCTGCGTCTACCTGGTGGACTCGGGCGGCGCCAACCTGCCCAATCAGGATCAGGTCTTTCCCGACCGCGACCATTTCGGGCGCATCTTCTTCAACCAGGCCAACATGTCGGCGGCCAACATCCCGCAGATCGCCGTGGTCATGGGGTCGTGCACGGCGGGCGGGGCCTACGTTCCGGCGATGTGCGACGAAAGCGTGATCGTCAAAAACCAGGGCACGATCTTCCTGGGCGGCCCGCCTTTGGTAAAGGCCGCGACGGGCGAGGAAGTCACCGCCGAGGACCTGGGCGGGGCCGACGTGCATTGCCGCAAATCGGGCGTCGCCGACCATTACGCCGAAAACGACATCCACGCCCTGGACATCGCCCGCGCCGCGATCTCGCACCTTAACCGCACCGACCGGGTGGCCGACCGTCTGGCCCTGCGCAATCCGGTCGACCCGGCCTACGACCCCGAGGAAATCAACGGTATCATCCCCGCCGACCCGCGCATGCCCTATGACGTGCGCGAGGTCATCGCACGGATCGTCGACGGCTCGCGGTTCGACGAATTCAAACGGCTGTACGGCGAAACCATCGTCTGCGTGTTCGCCCATATCGACGGCATCCCCGTCGGCATCGTCGCCAACAACGGCATCCTGTTTTCGGCCTCGGCCCTGAAGGCGACCCATTTCATCGAGCTCTGCAATCAGCGGGGCATTCCGCTGATCTTCCTGCAGAACATCGCGGGCTTCATTGTCGGCCGCCAGTTCGAAGCCGACGGCATCACCAAGGACGGGGCCAAGATGGTCACCGCCGTGGCCACCGCCCGCGTGCCAAAGATCACCCTGTTCATCGGCGCGTCTTACGGCGGCGGCAATTACGGCATGTGCGGGCGGGCCTATTCGCCCCGCTTCTTGTGGACCTGGCCCAATTCTCGGATCGCGGTGATGGGCGGCGAGCAGGCGGCGGGCGTGCTGGCCACGGTCAAACGCGACGGCATCGAACGATCCGGCGGCGACTGGTCCAAGGAAGAAGAACAGGCCTTCAAACAGCCGATCATCGACCAGTTCACCGAACAGGCCGACCCGATGTACGCCACGGCGCGGATGTGGGACGACGGCATCGTCACGCCCAAGGAAACGCGCGGCGTGCTGGCGCAGTCCCTGCGCATCGCCATCAACCAACCGACGCCGCCCGGCGGCTTCGGCGTGTTCCGGATGTAATCGGGCCGGCTCTTTAGGATCCGGCTTTCCAGGCGCTAGCTGGTCTGCTTGGAATGCGAACAGCCCTGATAGTCGTTGACTTCGCCCGCGGGGGTGGAGCTTTCCACTTCACCCGTCGATGACGACGGCTTCGCATTGTCGGCCCAGGATGCGGTCGAAAATCCAAGTACCAGGGCAAGGGCGATCAGAATACGCATGACCACGTCACTCCTTCAGGTTTATCTAATGAAAAGCCTACGTGTGGAGGACCCAAACGGCAAGGAAGATGTGGGACTCCACACCCGCCGCGAACGGTGGCGACACGGGGCGGGCAAACGTTTTTCAAGCGCGCTGGGGATGGCTGTTTTTGACCCATTTCAGACTATTGGAACGTTGCTCGCCCCCCATTCGATAAGGCCGTGCTTGTCACGGCCATCTGCCTTTACCCAAGGCGATCGTATAAAGTTAAGTACGGTGTCCCCGGAATTCAGGGGTGGTCGTGATCGGCGAGTCGGACAAAGGGTACCGCACAGATGAACATCATGATGGCCTTCAAATGTGATGGCTGCGGCGCCGTTACAAATTGCCGGATCGGCATGTCGAACCGACCCGAGCAGCCCCTACGTTTCTGCTGTCCTGGCTGTGGGCAGCCGATCGACATCATTTTCGGCGGGAAGCACGTAGGGGTAACCGGTGCTGTCGAAATTGAGGCCGTTGGACCGTTTGACGAGGGGGCAAATTTCGTCGATCTGCACCTGGATTTTCCGGTGTCCTTCGGGAAATACGTCATGGGTGACACACCCTTTATGCGGGCTGTCGGTCGCATCGGGGCTGAGAATATCCATATCCATAACGCGCGCTTGCAGCAGCTGGATGCGACCTATCAGGATTTTGGCTTCTTCGAGACCCTGCTGAAATTCTACATCCGAGAAAAATGGGCACCTTTCCAGAATGCTGCCGAAAAGCGTTTCGATACCAAGGTGGCTTCGAACAGGATGCAGGACAGGAATGCAGCCCTTTACGAAGTCATCGCAAAGGTGATGTGGCCTTTTGCTCGGGCTGGCCAGGGCATGGATGATATCCAGCAGTTCATGCAGATCGAAATGGATCTAGCCAAAGCCGATCAGACTGCTTTCGACGCCTTCATCGAAGAGATTCTGGACACCGGCTTCCTAAAAAACTTGCAGATCGACTGCCTGAAGATCTACCCCCGAATACTGAAGGCTGAACTACCCCTGCGGCCTGCTTTGTTCCTGGATTTCGACACCGAATACCAGAATCAGCCCATTCCTATGCGGGTGTCGGCAGATCAGTTCGACACCTTCAAAGACCTGTACAAGGACACCTCGGAGATAATCTCACGGCAGTTTGTCCTGGTCGCCGGGCTCAACAACCTACTGAAACGCGGCGACCATAATGCGTTCAAGCCGGGGATCGGCCTGACTAAGTCCGGCAAGGACTTCACCCCGAAAAGCCTGCATGAGTTCGCCGATGTTCCCTTCGGCCAAAAGGAAGACTTCATTGATGACAGTTGGTTTTCGTTCGGCGACGAGGCGGCCGACAACCAGCTGAGGAATGCGATCGCACACTACAAGACCGACTACGACGACATCACTCAGATGATCACCTACTACCCCCGCCGGGAAGGGATGAAACAGGAGAAGTCAGAGGAGATCTATTTCCTCGAATTCATGAGGCGGATTCTCGTTGCCTACCGGGAGATGAATAGGCTGCACCAGCTGATCAAATCCCTATTTTATTTCCACTATCTCGTTCGTTCTGGAAAGAAATGAGGGATAGTTTTAAGTCCGCATTTCCCACGAAGGACAGGTGCATCGCAATTCCGAGTACATGTTACCTAATTTCCCGAGGCTTAGGTAAACCGTATGGAAAGTCGGTAGCGTCCGGATTTGGCTACAAGCCGCCGCCCTGCACGTTCATTGTCCTCGACCGGTTTCGGGTGAACTTGGCCCCTTTGGGGGGCTATGATCGATGTGATGACTCAGACCGTCACCATTTTCGAAGTCGGGCCGCGCGACGGCTTGCAGAACGAGAAACGCCCTATCGCCACGGCGGACAAGGTGCGCCTGATCAACCTGTTGTCGGCGGCGGGCCTGGCGAAGATCGAGGCGACCAGTTTCGTTTCGCCCAAATGGGTGCCGCAGATGGCCGACGCCGCCGAGGTGATGGCGGCGATCGACCGCAAGCCCGGCGTGACCTATGGCGCGTTGACCCCGAACCTGAAGGGCTATGAGGCCGCCAAGGCGGCGCGGGCGGACGAGGTCGCGGTGTTCGCCGCCGCCTCGGAAGCGTTCAGCCAAAAGAACATCAACTGCACCATCGCCGACAGCCTGGAACGGTTCCGCCCCCTGGCCGAGGCGGCGCGGGCCGACGGCATGCCGGTGCGGGGCTACGTCTCCTGCGTCACCGACTGCCCCTATTCGGGCGCGGTCGAACCGGGCGCGACGGCGCGGGTCGCGGCGGCGCTGTTCGACATGGGCTGTTACGAGGTTTCCCTGGGCGACACCATCGGCAAGGCCACGCCGGACAGCATCGCCGCGATGCTGGACGCGGTCCTGGCCCATGCCGACGCAAGCCGTCTGGCCGGGCATTACCACGACACCGGCGGGCGGGCGCTGGACAACATCGGCGTCAGTTTGGAGCGGGGATTGCGCACCTTCGATGCCGCCGTCGGTGGCCTGGGCGGCTGCCCCTATGCGCCGGGGGCCAAGGGCAACGTGGCGACCGGCGCGGTCGTCGACTACGTCGAACATCGCGGTTTTTCGACCGGGATCGACGCCGCCTTGTTGGGCGCGGCGGAGGCATTCGTCCGCGGCTTGCTTGTCGCGTGACGACCCGGCTTGACCTGACGCGTTCAGGGTTTAGGCTGCTTTCCTAATAAACATCCCAAATACGCATCCCAAGTGCACATCCAAGCAAATAGCCATCCCCGGGGGGACTCCATGACCAAGATTCATATCCAATTCACGCTGTTCTCGGCGTTTTATTCGCCGCTGATCTCGACCATGTCGGGCGGTTTTCTTCAGGCCGAAGGGCTTGAGCCGGAATGGTCCGTCTCGCCCCCGGGCAAATCGGCGATCGACGCCCTGCTCGACGGTTCGGCCCATGTCGTGCAATCGGCGCTGAGCCAGGGCTTCACCACCTTGGGAAAGGGTGAGACGCCGAAGGTCAAACACTTCGCCCAGATCAACGAAATGGACGGTTTCTTCCTGACCGGGCGCGAAGCCGATCCCGATTTCACCTGGGACAAGCTCGAAGGCGCCGACCTCGTCTGCTTCGGCGGCGGCCAGCCGCGCGCCATGTTCATGTATGCCTGCCACAAGGCCGGGATCGATTTTTCCAAGATCAATCTGATCTGCCCGGGCGGCGCCGCCGACATCGACAAGGCCTTCCGCGACGGCCAAGGCCAGTACGTGCAGCAGCAGGGCCCCTTCCCCCAGCAGTTGGAGAAAGACGGCGTCGGCCATGTCGTCGCCCAGGTCGGCCCGCAGATCGGCCCGAACGGGTTCTCGTCGCTCTGCGCCACGCCGGAATGGCTGGAAACGGACATGGCCAAGGCGTTCATGCGGGCCTATCGCAAGACCCGCCAATACATGAACGACACCCCGGCGGCGGAAATCGCCAAGGCCGAAAAGCCCTATTTCCCCAAGATCGACGAAGACGTCCTGGCCGATTGCATCGCGACCTATCAAAAGCTCGGCTGCTGGACGCCGCATGTGGAAATCACCAAGGAAGCCTATGAAGTGACCTTGGATGTGTTCGAGCATTTCGGTACGTTGAAGGAACGCTATCCTTACGAGGCCGTCTGCTGCCTGCCGCCGCAGGGATAAGCATCCTTCGGACCGGCCGCGCCGGGTCCATATCCGATTTGGGGTGAACCCGCGTGCTGTTGAACGCCGCCATCGTCATTGCCTTGCTGGTCGTGCTGTTGATCCTGTGGTCGCCACGGGTTCACCGGCACACCACTTGGCGGGCGATGACCACGCCGCTGGCATCGATCATCGGCAGCGGCTTTCTGGTCCTGGGGCCGATCCTCGATGTGTCCTATGGCCGCTACGCCCCCGTGGCGATGGCCGCGCTTTGCCTGTTCGCTTACCTATACGGCGGGGCGATCCGCTACAACATGGCGGCAATCGACGCCAGCCGCGGCCACCGCACGGTTCTGATCAAACGGATGGAGACCGGGGCGTCCTGGTCCCTCGGCTTCGCCTACATCATTTCCGTCGCCTACTACCTGAACCTGTTCGGCGCCTTCGGCGTCAGCCTGACGGCGGTGAACACGCCGACCGACGCCAAGCTGCTGACCAGTGCTGTGTTCATCGTCATTCTGTTCGTTGGCTGGACGCGGGGGTTCCGGGTTCTGGAAAGCATGGAATACGTCTCGGTCGCCGCCAAGCTGGCGATCATCGCCGGTTTTCTGATCGGCCTGGGGGCCTATTCCTATGGCAAGGCGACAACGGGCGAGCTGGTTTTCAACGCCCCCCAACTGACCGGCTGGCCCGCCCTGGCCCTGGGCTTCGGGCTGATCGTCACGGTCCAGGGGTTCGAGACCTCGCGCTATCTGGGCGACGAATACGATGCCCGCACGCGCATCACCTCGATGAAATGGGCGCAATGGGTCTCGGCGGCGATCTACATGACCTACATGGTCTTGCTGGCGTTCGACTTCACACCCTCTCAGGAAAAGCTGAGCGAGACCGCGATCATCGACATGATGCATCTGGTCGCCCCCATTCTACCGGGCCTGTTGGTGGCGGCCGCCTTGGCCGCGCAGTTCAGCGCCGCCGTGGCGGACACCAGCGGCTCCGGCGGCTTGTTCGAGGAACTGACCCAGGGGCGCATTTCCACCCGCGCCGCCTATGCCCTGTTGGCCGGGGTCGGCCTGGCCCTGACCTGGTCGGTCAACGTGTTCGAGATCATCAGCTACGCTTCGCGCGCCTTCGCCGCCTACTACGCCATCCAGTCCGCGATCGCCGCCGCGACCGCTTGGCGGGCGGGGGATCGATTGTGGCGCGTACCATTGTATGCGGCCCTATGTGTATTGGGCATCGCCATCGTTCTGTTCGGGCAACCGGCCGAAAGTTGAGTTGTTTGATCGGGAATATGGATATTTGAATTTTTCGACTATGCTGCGGCGATGAGCGATTCCAAACAAACGATCCTTGCGGTCGACGACGATGAAATTACACGGGTTTTGCTCGAAAGCGTGTTGTCGGCGATCGGCAATGTGGACATCGTCGTTGCCTCGTCCGGGGAAGAGGCGATTCGGGAAGCCGCATCCCTGCGCCCCGATTTGGTCGTGCTCGACGTTTATATGCCGGACATGAACGGCTACGAGACCTGCCGCCGTATTCTGGCGCAGCCGGAAAACCACGACACACCGATCATTTTCATCACCGCCCTGAATTCCACGGCGGACGAGGAACACGGCCTGGAAGCCGGCGCGGTAGATTTCATTCGCAAACCGATCATCCCCCGGATTGTTCAGGCGCGGGTTTCGAACATTCTGAAGCTACGCGCCGCGACCAAGAAGCTGGAACGCCTGGCATCGATCGACGGCCTGACCGGCGCTTTCAACCGCCGTCATTTCTTCAAAGCCGCCGACGCCGAATTCGCCCGCAGCAAACGCTATGGCTTTCCCCTTTCCGTCATGATGATCGATCTGGACCACTTCAAAGCCATCAATGACCGCTGGGGTCACGCGGTCGGCGACGAAACGCTGAAAGCCGCCGTCGGCGCGATCCAAACCGCGATCCGCCGCGAGGACACCCTGGGCCGCCTGGGCGGCGAGGAATTCGCCGTTCTGCTGCCGCAGACCGATGCCAGCGGCGCGGCCTTGTTCGGCGAGCGCCTACGGCAAGTGATATCGGAGCTTCGGGTCGAAACCGGTGAAGCGCCTCTCAGCTTCACCACCAGCGTCGGCGTCGCCCAAGTTTCGCAGGAAGATAAGGCGTTCAAGGACACCTTGGCCCGCGCCGACCAGGCCCTCTATGACGCGAAAGACAGCGGTCGAAATCGAGTCGCCGTCGCCTGACAGCCTTAATTTCTCCGCTTTGGTTTCGCACCTTTTTTCTTTGTCCATCCCACCGATGAATTTATATTAAAAATTGCAAAAATAAGAATTCTGCGCAGCAGTGCTGCTCTGGTTTGGGGACAATTCATGAAACTGAAGTTTTTGGCAGGAGCCTTGGCGCTCTTAAGCGTCGGTGCTTGCGCCTCTTCGCCCGACGAAATGCAAAAGGCATATGTATCGCCGACACAGTTCGCGGCGTTGAACTGCACGCAGTTGGGTGGCGAGCTTGAACGGGTCTCCAGCCGCAAGGTCGAGTTGTACAAGCAACTCAAGAAAACCTCGGACAACGATGCCGTTCAAATGGGGGTTGGCCTGATCCTGTTCTGGCCGACACTGTTCTTCCTGGAAGGCGGCGACGGCCCGCAAGCAGCGGAGTATTCCCGCTTGCTCGGCGAAGAAGACGCCATCCAAAAATCGATGGTTCGCAAAGACTGCAGCGCCGAACTGATCAAGGTGAAAAACACCATCGAACCTCAAGAAGACGTCAAAAACCGCCTGGAAAAGCTGGATCAGCTTTTGCAGGACGGGACGATCACGCAAGAGGAATTCGACGCGCAGCGCTCGAAAATCGTCGGTTCGATTTAGCGTCGATTCAGACACCTGAGGGCTTGGGAGGGAGGTTTCTGTGCTTCACCACAACACCGGCAAACTATGCCTGATTGCAATTTGCGGATTGATTCTCACCGGGTGCAATACCTGGTCGTCCAGCAACGTCGAAATGAAGACCAAGAATTCGGACCTTCAAACGACATCGGCCTCGGCCCCCGATTCAAGTGCGGAAGCCGCGCCGACCGCCGCGCCGCAAGAGTCCACGAAATCGCCGTCTGACGTCCTGATCACGGAAAAGGACATCACCGACCGTAAGTATGAAACGCTGGCCGACCTTGAAGTCACGGTGAACAAGACGACCATCTTCCACGCCGATCCGACGAAGGAACTGGTCGCGGCGAAGTTGCAGGAAGAAGCGGCCAAGATTAATGCCGACGCCGTTATCCTGGTTCGTTACGGAACGGTCGGCATCAGCCTCTTCAGTTGGGGTTCGTTGGATGGACGTGGCCGTGCGATCAAATTTGTCAAATAAAGCGTGGGCCTTGGCCCTCGTCGTGCTCGTCGCGGGATGCGCCAGGAACGCGCCCGTTCTTCCGCCTGAGATGGGACATAGCCAGGCCGCGATCGACAAGGCGATGGCTGCGGTTCCACAGGATATCAAGAGCCTGAGTTGTCAGCAGATCAACACCGAGATCGAAGACCTCGCCGATCACGACAGCTACCTTGAACAGAAGATCAATGCCAACCGGGGGCGGAACCAGGTCGCCGGTTATATTGCCGGCGTCCTCTTCCTGCCTGCGATCTTCGCCGTCGATAACGATGACGGGACCAAAACCTTGTTGGACGAGAATCAAGTCCGGCGCGATCATTTGGTCGTCGCCTATCGCGGGAAGAACTGCCCGTCGACGAACTAAGGCACCTGGATGCTCCGTCCAGCGTACCGGTTCCCGCCAGACCCCAGGGCACCTTGCCGGACGGATGATCCTTTACATCGCCGACTTAAGCTGTTGTTCGAACGCCCGCGTGCTTTCGCGGCGGATGATTTCCAACGATTGGCGTTTGATTTCGACGAACCGGGGGTCCAGGGCGATCTCCGGCGTGCGGGGACGGTCGATCCCGACCGAGATTTCCTGAACGAACCGACCCGGCCCGGCACTCATCACCAGGATGCGGTCGGCCAGGAAAATCGCCTCGTCGATGTCGTGGGTCACGAAGACCACCGTGATCCCGACCTTGTGCCAAATCTGAAGCAGGTTTTCCTGCATCATGGCGCGGGTCTGGGCATCCAACGCGCCGAACGGTTCATCCATCAACAACACGTCCGGCGTATTGGCCAGGGCGCGGGCAATGGCGACACGCTGTTGCATCCCGCCGGACAGCGTCTGCGGGCGCTTCGCGCCGAACGCGGCCAAGCCGACCATTTCCAACAGTTCGTCGGCGATACTTCCCGCTTCGGCGTCGCTCAAGCCCGCCATGCGGGGGCCATAGGCGACGTTTTCCCGCACCGTCTTCCAGGGGAACAGCGCCGGTTGTTGAAAGACCATGCCGCGCTGCGCGGACGGCCCGGTGACTTCCGCGCCACCGACCAGGATTTGCCCGCTACTGACCTGTTCCAACCCGGCGACGGCGTTCAACAATGTCGATTTGCCGCAGCCCGACGGGCCGACGATGCAAATGAATTCCCCGGCGGCGATCTCTGCACTGACGCGGTCGACCGCGACGAAGGCGTTATCGCCCTCGCCGAAGATGATTGATACGTCGTCGACCGCGATGGCGGCACCGGACGAAGATCCATCGGTCGCGGGCATCGGTTCGTTTTCTGCTTTGTTCATGATCATGACCACCAGACCGCCTTTTCCGCGAAGATGGCGAACAGCTTGTCGGCGGCGGCGGAGATCACGCCGAGCATGACAAGCCCACCCATCATCTGTCCCATCTGAAGGTTCTGCTGGGCGATGTCGATGCGGTAAGCCAGCCCGGCGAAGGTCCCGGCCAGTTCCGCCGCAACCAGCGTATAGAACGAGATACTGACCGAGGTGCGCAGGCCGACGAAGATATAGGGGAGCGCTCCCGGCAACAGGACCTCGCGCAGCATGCGCTTTTCCGGCGTGCCCAGAACGCGGGCCGCGCGGATCAACTTTTCATCGACCCGCTGCACACCCAAATGGGCCGCGATCCAGACCGTGAAGAACACACCCCAGACGACCAGGAAGTATTTCCCGATCTCGCCCAGACCGAACCACAGAATGACGATCGGCACGAAGGCGATGGGCGGGATCGGTCGCAACAGTTGAAAGATCGGGCTGAGCAGGCTGGAGATCAGGCGATATCGCCCGGTCAAAATGCCGATGACCGCGCCCAAAACCGCGCCGACGACAAAGCCGACCACGACACGGGATACGCTCATCCCGAAATCGATCAGCAACTGGCCGTCCTGCATCCAATCGACGATCGCGACCAGGACCGTGCTGGGCGGCGGAAACAGGATGATGTTGACGACACCGGACCGGGAAACCAGTTCCCACAAACCAAAGAACAGCGGCAAAGACCCGGCGAGGACGAGGCGATTGAGCGCCCCGTCCCGCCAGATACCTTTGGCGGCGGTTTCCTTGGTCGCGGCTTTTACCGCGCCGTCGTTGTTACCCGCGTCGGCCATTTCAGGGGATCGTCACCCGGTCGGGGGCAATCGCCTTGAGCGGGCCAGGCACGATCACAGTGGAGAAATCAGGCATCGTCGCACCGGGCGGGTGGTTGCCCGAATCCAAACGCCAGGTGGCATGCGCCGTCAGAACGTCCAACTGCTTCTGGTCCAGAACGACGTTGTAGACATAGTCCTTCCAGATCGCGGCCAGGGCATCGGGCTTCATGCCCGCGACCTTGGCAACGATTGCGATGGCTTCGTCCTTGTTCGCTTTCATCCAGGCTTCGGCATCGATCAGGGCCTTCAGGAAGGCATCGATCAGCTTCGGGTTTTCTTCCAGATACTTCTTCATCACGACGATGTTGAAGGTCTCGGCGTAAACGCCCTTGGTATCCAATTCCGAAACTTTGCCGCCCAGGGCCTTGACCCCGTTGCTGACGTGCGGCTCCCAGGTGTTGTAGGCATCGATATCGCCGGCGGACAGGGCCGGCAGCATGTCCTGCGGTCGCAGGTTGGTCAGCTTGACGTCCGCTTTGGTCAGGCCCGCCTTCTTCAACAAGGCGGTGGTATAAACCTCGCTGCCCGTTCCGGCGGTGAAGGCGATTTTCTTGCCCTTCAGGTCGGCCATGCTCTTGATCCCCGACGAGGCCGAGGTCAGCGTTTTCAGATCGGAGTATTCCATGCGGGCCAGAAAGGCGATGGGCTGCTTCGACATCGCGGCGGCGGTGGTCGGCGCCTCGGCGGTCGTCGCGATCTCGGCCGCGCCGCCCAGCACGGCGTTCAGGCATTGCTTGCCCGAGGTAAAGCCGCTGACCGAGATATCCAGGCCGTGTTTATCGAAGAAACCTTTTTCCTTGGCGATGATCGTCACCCCGGAAATGGGCGACATGTTTTGCGCCAATGTCGCCTTGAACGGCGTCGCCTGGGCGGGCGCGATGGCCAGGCCCGTCGCGATCGCGGCGGCAAGGGCACTGGCCGTCAGTTTGGACATGATAGACATTTTTGTCTCCTTCTCGCCTTCCCCCTAAGCGGAGAAAGCTGCGTGAACCCTGTCGATGTCTGCTCCCGGTTTGGACCGCCCCGACGCTGGCCGGTCCCGTGTTTTGCCCATCTGACGGCATCGCCCGGGCCCGAATAAGCAAATATTTGCGCGCGCCCTGGGGAAAACCGTCCAAATTTGCACAAATATTGACCACGAAGGTCCCATTGCACGAATTTGAATCAGTATGATAGCGTTTGTGCAGCGCAACAAGCCCAGCACATTTCCCAGCTCAAGCCAGAAAGCGCAAAGGAAGTCGGCATGTCGCCGGATGAAACGCCCGCCCCGTTCGAAAGCCCCGACCTGGAAGTCGATGCCGCGATGAGCGCGGTGCTGCGCCTGTCCGAAGACGGGCTGCCGATCGACAGCGGCCCCAACATCCTGGATATGCTCAGCCCCGACGAACTGGCCCGCCTGTTCGCCCAGGGGCGGGAAACGTCCTACGCTCCCGGCGATTTCTTTTTCCAACAGGGCGAGCCGCACGACGGCATTCATTTCATCCGCACCGGTCGGGTGCGGTCCTATTACGTCTCGCCCGGCGGACGCGAAATCACCCTGGCCTATTGGCCGAAAGGGCATTTCGTCGGCGCGCCACAGATCCTGGGCGGGGGCGAGCACATGTGGACCTCGGTCGCGATGGAACCATCGGTCGGCGTCTGGCTGCCGGGAAAGATGCTCCGCAATCTGATCCGCGAAATTCCCAATCTGGCGATCGCGGTGATCGAGGGCCTGGTTTACAAAAGCATGTGTTACACGGCGCTGCTGCAGATCATGGGCACGCAATCCAAGACCTCCCGCCTGGGGCATCTGCTGTTGACCTTGGCGGCACCGACCAACCCCGCCGCCGACAGCACCACCCTGTGCCAGCACTTCACCCAGGAAGAACTGGCCAACATGATCGGCTCGACCCGGCAGTCCATATCCAACACCCTGGATAAATTCGTGAAGCAGGGCCTTATCGAACGCCGGGGCGACACCATCCACATTCTGGATTCCGACGGCCTGCGCGCGCTCTGCGACTGACCTTTCTCCAAATATCGACGATGGCGGCGGCGCAAATATTTGCTCGCCGCGCCACGGTGCAATCGGCGATGACGGATCGAACAAAGTCCGATCACCGCCGAGAGCGCCATGCCGAACGACATCCCCAACCTGAGCTTTTCCGCCTTGCACGCCGCCTATGCCGCCGGGACCACAACCCCCATCGACATCGCGGAACAAGTCCTCGCCCTGGTCCAATCGCGGGGCGACGACGGGGTTTGGATTTACAAGGTCGCGCCCGACACGGTGATGGCGCGGGCGCGGGCCTTGGCGGCCCTGTCCCAGGAACAGATCGACGATCTTCCCCTCTACGGCATTCCGTTCAGCGTCAAAGACTGCATCGACATCGCCGGCATGCCCACCACTTCGGCCTGCCCGGCCTATGAGTACATCGCCTCGCATACCAATCTAGCCGTGCAACGGGCCTTGGACGCCGGGGCGATCCTGATCGGCAAGACCAACATGGATCAATTCGCGACCGGTGTGGTCGGTGTCCGCAGCCCCTATGGCGTGGCCCGCAATCCGTTCGACGCCGATTACATTCCCGGCGGGTCCAGTTCCGGCGCGGGGGTTTCCGTTTCCGCCGGGCTTTGCGGCTTCGCCTTTGGTTCCGACACCGGGGGCTCCGGGCGCGTCCCCGCCAGCTACAACAACGTCGTCGGGCTGAAGCCGACCCTGGGCCTGTTCCCGCGCAACGCCATGGTCAACGCCAGCCCGTCGTTCGATACCGTATCGGTCTATGCCCTGACCTGCGACGACGCGGTGCGGGTGCTCCAAACCTGCCATGCGGTCGACCCGGACGATCTGTACGGTCGGACCTCGCCGGTTCCTTTGGATATGCAAGCAGACGGGTCGCTCCGCATCGCCGTGCCGAAAGCAGGCGACCTCCTGTTTTTCGGGAATGACGCCGCCCAGGCCTTGTATGAACAGGGGCTGGACGAACTGACCGCGATGGGCCACGAGCTGACGGAAATCGACTTCGCGATCTTTTTCGAAACCAGCCGCATGATGTTCGAAGGCCCCCTGCTGGCCGAACGCGACGCCATGGTCGGCGATTTCATCAAGGCCAATCCGGACGCTGTCGATCCGACCGTCCGCCAAGTCATTTCCTCGGTCGCCCGCTTTTCTGCGACCGACGCATTCAATGCGGTCTATCAGTTGCACCGAAATGCACGGACGATCCGCAAGACGTTCGAAACGGCAGACGTCCTTGCGGTCCCCACGGTCGGCACCGTTTACAAGGTCTCGGATCTCGTCGCCGACCCCATCGGCCCCAACGCCAACAACGGCCTGTATCTCAACTTCGCATCGATGGCGGACCTGGCAGCGATCGCCGTGCCCAACGGGTTCCTGCCCTCCGGCATCCCCATGGGTATGACCTTCACCGGCCCGGCGTTCAGCGATGGATTCCTGGCCAACTTGGCGGGTGCCTTCCACCGTCGCCGGGTTGCAACGCTAGGCGCCACGGGACATGCCTTCGCCGCGATCTAACTAAGCCCCAATCGGTCATCCTATCGCCTTGAATCAAGCGCGCTTTTCCGCGACATTCGGGGCCATGCATTCGGTTCTTTCAATTCTCGACCTGCTCGGCGTCTGCGTCTTCGCGGCGACGGGCGCACTCGTCGCCAGCCGCAAGGAAATGGACCTCGTCGGTTTCGGCCTGATGGCCTGTCTGACCGGGGTCGGCGGCGGGACCTTGCGCGATCTGTTATTGGACCGGCCCGTGTTCTGGGTCGACGACCCGAAACCCATCGCCATCTGCCTGACCGTCGCGGTGGTGCTGTTTTTCACCGCCCATATCATACAGCGGCGCTATCCGTTCCTGCTTTGGGCGGACGGCATCGGCATCGCCTTGTACGGGGTGATGGGGGCGGAACTGGCGCGGCAAAGCGGCGTCGGCCCGTTGCTGTCAATCATCATGGGGATGATGACCGCGACCTTCGGCGGGATGATCCGCGACGTGATCTGTCACGAAACACCGCTGATCCTGCGCAAGGAAGTCTACGCGACCTGCGCGGCCCTATCGGCGGCGGTCTATGTCGTGCTGACGGAATTGGAAGCACCGCGCGAGGCCGCCGTGATCATCGGCTTCTTGGCCGGGTTCGGCCTGCGGGCCATGGGCATCGCGGCGGGATTGTCGCTGCCGGTCTATAAACCCCGCCCCGGTCGCGAGTACTGACGGTCGCACCGCCATCAGCCGCCGGCGGCGCAGCGCCGATAAATTTCTTCCAAGTCACGAACAAAGCCCGCCGCATCGAACAGCGGTTGGCTATCCCGTGCGGCGGCCAGGCGGGCCCGGATATCGGCCAAACGATCCCGGTTCTGCGCCAGATCCAAAGCCAAGTCCGCATAGCCCGGCAGGTCCGGCGCGACCAACTCCGTCATCCCCGCCGCCGCCAACAAGCCCGCCGACACCCGCGAGGCGAAATGCCCGCCCAGCATGGCGACCGTCGGCAAGCCGGCCAGCAGGTAATCCGCCGTGGTCACATGGCCGTTGTAGATGCGCGTATCCAGGGCCAGATCGGCCAGCCTCAATCGTGATAGATAGGCGTCCTTGGGCCGGAACCTCGCGAATACCAGACGGTCCGCCGCGACGCCGCGTTTTTTGGCCTCGGCAATCAGGTTGCCCTGCGTCACCGCGTCCCGCGCCAACAGCCACAGCACGGAGCCCGGCGTCCGGTTGAGCAAATCCATCCAGACCTCGAAGGTCTCGGGCTCGTACTTTCTAGGCTCGCAGAACGAGGCGAAGACGAATGCGTCTTCGGGCAACCCTTCGTCCGCCCGCGTCAGGGACGGTTCGGCAAAGGCGGCCAGATCATCGACCATCATGTAGCTATGGGGCAGGTCGACCAGCCGTTCGGAAAAGAACGCCCGATGCTCGGGCGGGGCGATGGTGGCATCGACGATGGCATAATCGAAAAAATCGCCGCCGACCGTACCCGGATAGCCGAACCATTGGATCTGCACCGGGGCCGGACGCAAGGCCGAGACGTTCAGGCGATTTTCCGAGGTATGACCGCTGAGGTCGATCAGAATATCCACCCCGTCGGCATTGATCTGCTCGGCGGCGGCGGCATCATCCATTTCCCGAATGTCGATGAAGCGGTCAGCGGTGGCCTCGAAATGCTTGCGATAGTCGCTGCCGTCGTTCGGCCCGGACGAATAGGCAAAGACCTCGAACCCAGCCCGATCATGCAATTCGAACAACCGGCGGATCGAATGCGCGACGGGATGATTACGATAATCGCCGGAGAGATACCCCAAGCGCAACCGCCCCTCGCCCGCACGCCATCCGGAATGGTCAAACCGCCGTCCGGTCAGCGCCGCCAACTTGGCCGCGCGCGCGGCATGGGACCGCGCGACCCGCAGGTTCATCGCCGGATCCATGCAACGGGTCACGTGATGAACGGCGCGTTCCGGCGCGACCTGTCCCCGCTCAAGCGCCTGAAGATTGAAGGCATCAACCTTGGCCGACAATTCCGCCAACCCGTCCCATCGGCATTGCGCCTGTTGGTTCAGGTAAAGCGCCGCCGTCAGCGGCGGATAATCGGGGAACAAGTCGCAGGCCTTCGACAACGTCTCGTAGCCTTCGGCAAAGGCCTTGGTCGCGGTTTGCGCGATTCCCAGATAAAGCAAAGCCGTGCGGTCCGGCGCGTCGCCCGCGGCACCTTTTTGCAGATACGGCAGGGCTTCGTCATGCAGCCCCTGCAGTTCCAGAAACACCCCAGCATTGACGTTGGCCTGAAGGTGATCGGGCTGCGCCGACAATACTTGCGTGGCGACCTCGTAGCCTTCGCGCAGCCGCCCCAATTCGATCAGCACCCCGGCCCGCGCCGCCAATACGTCGGCATCGCCCGGGGCCAGTCGCAGGGCGTCGTCCAAACAGGCCAGACTTTCCGCGTGAGCTTCGCAGGCCTTCAGCGCATCGGCCAGATTGACATAAGCCAGGACGAATTGCGGGTTCAATTGGATCGCCGCCCGGTAGGCCGTGATCGCGCCCGCGTCATCACCCAGGGCGGCCAAGGCATTGCCCAGGTTGTTGTGCAGTTCCGCCGCCCGGGGCGCCATTTCCAAGGCGCGACGATAGGCGGCGGCGGCCTCGGCCACGAAGCCCCCGGCCTTCAACACCTGCCCCGCGTTATTGAGCGTCTCGGGGTTGGCCGCCAGGCCATTGGCCAGGGCTTGTTTGATCGCCCGCGCGCCCGGCTCGGACCGGCCCGCCTTGTGCAGGGACAAGCCTTGCAGATACAGGGCGTCGGGATGGCCGGGGCTGACCTTCAGCGCCTTTTCGAACGCCGCCCGCGCCGGGCCGTAGTTCCCGGCTTGAAACTGCTGCACCCCTTCGTTGAGGAACCGGGACGGATCGGCGCGGCGTTCCTTGCGATTCATCGGGTGTCCGCCTGGGCCGCATGAATTTCCGACAGGATCGCAAACAGATCGTATTGCGGCTGCCATCCGGGGTAATCCGCTTCGAACTTGCGGACGTCGCTGATCCACCAGATGTGGTCGCCGGAGCGGTTGTCGTCGCTGTAGGTCCAGGACAACTCCTTGCCGGCGATTTCCTCAGCCAGATTGATGGCCTCCATCATCGAACAGTTACTGCGCCGCCCGCCGCCGATGTTGTAGACCGCGCCGGACCGGGGGGCTTGGACGATCTCCCAAATCGCCGCGGCCAGGTCGGCGCTATGGATATTGTCGCGGACCTGTTTGCCCTTGTAGCCGAACACGGTATAGGGCGTGCCGCTGACGACGCAGCGCATCAGATAGGCCAGGAAGCCGTGCAACTCAGCCCCCGAATGGGCCGGACCGGTCAAGCAGCCGCCCCGCAGGCAGGCCGTGTTCAGGCCGAAATAGCGGCCATACTCCTGAACCATCAAATCCGCCGCGACCTTGGACACGCCGAACAGGCTGTGTTTGCTGGCGTCGATGCTCATGTCCTCGTCAATGCCATGGGCGAAATAGGGATGGTCCGCCGCGACCTCCCAACGTGTCTCATGCTCTTCCAGCGGCAGGAAGTTGGGGCGGTCGCCATAGACCTTATTGGTGCTGAGAAACACAAAGGCCGCATCCGGCGCGTATTGGCGCAGCATCTCCAGCAACACCAGGGTGCCCTCGGCATTGACCGAAAAATCGGTGAACGGTTCTTTCGCCGCCCAGTCGTGCGATGGCTGCGCCGCGCAATGGACGACGGCGCTCAGGTCCTTGCCATAGCGTCGGAACAAATCGGCCATGGCATCCTTGTCGCGGATGTCGGCGGCGACATGAGTAAAGCGGGGGACCTTGGTCGTCAGGCTGCGCGTGTTCCACGCGGTGCTCGCTTGTTCGCCGAAAAAGTAGCGGCGCATGTCATTGTCGACGCCGACCACCTCCAACCCCTTGTCGGCAAGTAGTTGAACCGTGCTGGACCCGATCAGGCCGGACGAACCGGTTACGATGGCAACGGACATTGGCGCTTCGCGTTTTGGGGGACTGCGTTAATGCCAATAGAACTTGCTTTATTTTATGTCGCGGGCCCTTGGGTTTGGCAAGGCACATAAGAAAAGGGCGGCCCGAAGACCGCCCTTTTCAATTCGAATATCCCCGCCGCGTTACTTGGCGTTCGGGAAGAACAACTGCAGGCCATGCAGCTTGTAGGAGGCGATGGTCGCCTGGCCATCCTTGGACAGGATCCAATCGATGAAAGCCTGACCTTCGGCTTTTTTGACCTTCGGGCATTTGGCCGGATTGACCAACATGATGCCGTACTGGTTGAACAACTGCTTGTCGCCTTCGACCGCGATCTTGTAATCGCCCTTGTTCTTGAAGCTGATCCAGGTCGCGCGGTCGGTCAGTGCGTAAGCGCCCATGCCGACGGCGGCGTTCAGCGTGGCGCCCATGCCGCTGCCGGTTTCACGATACCAGCCGCCCGACGCCTTTTTGATATCGACGGAAGCCTTCTTCCACAGGGCGACTTCCTTCTTATGCGTACCCGAGTTGTCGCCACGCGAGGCAAAGGTCGCCTTGGCGTCGGCCATCATCTTCATCGCCTTCGGTGCGTCGTTCATGCCACCGACCTTGGCCGGATCGGCGGGCGGGCCGACGATGATGAAGTCGTTATACATGACGTCCGACCGCTTCACGCCATAGCCTTCGGCAACGAACTTTTCCTCTGCCGATTTGGCATGGACCAACAGCACGTCGCCGTCGCAGTTCTTGGCGTTCTTGATCGCCTGACCGGTGCCGACGGCAACCACATTGACCTTGATGCCCGAAGCTTTCTCGAAGATCGGCAGCATGTAGTCGTACAGTCCCGAGTTCTGGGTCGACGTCGTCGACTGCACGATGATCGACTTGCCTTCGGCTGACGCCGGGGCGGAGGCAAATGCCCCGGCAGCCAAGGCCAGGGCCGCGGCGGCGAAGGTGAACCGTTTGAACGTTTTCATGAATCACTCCCTTGTTGCTGGGTTCGTTTGTTTCTGCTGACTTAATCGAAGGGCGCAGCGCGATCGGTTACAGAATGATCTTGCCCGCCATGTAGTCCGCAGCCTCTGGCGAGGCCGGTTGATTGAAGAACGCCTGAGCGGGGGTATGTTCGAGAACCTTGCCCCGATGGACGAACACCACGTCGTCGGCCAGGCGCCGGGCCTGCCCCATATCGTGGGTGATGAAGATGATGCGCGTGCCGCGGTCCCGCGCCGCCTTGGTGATGTCTTCGATCACCAGCGTCGATGCGGGGTCCAGGTTGGATGTCGGCTCGTCCAGGAACAACACGTCCGGGTTGGTCGCCAGCGCCCGCGCCAGGGCCAAGCGTTGTTGCTCCCCGCCCGACAGCAGGCGCGCGGGTTGGTCCGCATGGGCGGCCAATCCGGCATGCTCCAAAATCGCGTTGCGCCGCGCCTTGTCGGTCCCGCCGCGCAGGCGCAGGACGAAATCGATATTGGCGGCGACCGAACGGCGCAGCATGACCGCGCGCTGAAACACCATGGCATGGCGACGGCGGACGTCTTCACTCATCGCCTTCCCGCCCCAGGTCACCGTCCCGCCGGACGGCTCCAACAGGCCGTGCATCAGGCGCAGCAGTAGGCTTTTACCCGCTCCGTTGGGGCCCATGATGACCGTGGCGCCGCCGGCGCCCAAACTCAGGTCGATCCCCTTGATCAGGACATTGCCGCCCGCTTGGTAGGTCAGATCGGACAGGCGCAACGGAAACAGGTCCGCACCCGCGGCCGCATCCCGCTCGCCATGCAAATCCACCACGTTGGCCGGTCGCAGATCAGGCATAGGCTTGCCTTTTCGCGGTCGCGTTAAGGGCCATCACCCCGGCATTGATGGTCAAGGCGATCGTCAACAGCACCACCCCCAGGCCCAACGCCATGGCCAGATCCCCCTTGGAGGTTTCGAGCGCGATGGTCGTGGTCATCACCCGGGTCAGATGATTGATGTTGCCGCCGACAATGATCACCGCGCCGACCTCGGCCATGGCGCGGCCCAATCCGGCCAGCAGGACGGTCAGCAGGGAATAGCGCGCATCCCACAGAAGCTCGATCATCATCCGGCCGGTCGGCACGCAGAGGGAGCGGAACTGCTCGGCGTATTCCTGATGCAGATCCTCGATCACCTGGCGCGACAAAGCCGCGATGATCGGCAGGATCAGGATCGCCTGAGCGATGATCATCGCCGTCGGTGAATACAACAGCCCCATGAAGCCGAGCGGCCCGGCGTTGGACAACAACATGTAAACGATCAGGCCGACCACAACCGGCGGCAACCCCATCATGGAGTTGACGAGGACCAGAACAAGCCCCCGCCCGGGAAACCGACCGACGGCCAAGCCCGCGCCCGCGCACAGGCCGAACAGGCCCGCGGCAAACAAAGCGCTGAGGCTGACGCGCAACGACAGACCGATGATTTCCATCAGATCCGCGTCAGCGCTGATCAGCAGCTTGAAAGCAGTCAGGAAAGCGTCGCCGAAATCCTGCATCGTTTGGCTGTCTACCCGTCCCGTCGCAATGGGCGAAACCGCCCGAAAACCACGCCTAATTTTGCGTATTTTTCGTAACGTTACACAGAAAACAGGGTTAGGCAAGAAAGCGCGGGATTATCAGAATTTTCCGAATAAACAACATAAAAACACACAAAAAAGCACACCAAAATTGACGTCAGGCGACACCATCCCGACGCCCGTCAGGGGACAGCGAATTCAACAGACCTAAATTTAACAGGCTTCACAAAATTACAGGTTATGTCACAAAATGATTTACACGATTTATACTTAAGTTTCCGAATGATAGTTGATGCTTTCTCATCCGCGTGTACACTTCACCCAGTCATTTTCGATTCCTAAAAAGCATCATTCGAGGAATTGGTCGAATAACGTTTCGCAAGTTTTAGGCTTCATGAATTCGTCGATGGGAGAGACAGTCATGAGCACTATAAACAAGGCCTTTTTGATCTTGCCTGCCGTCATCGCGATCTTGGTCGCTATCGGCATCCTGACCAGCTAGGTTTTGTTGCTCATCGACTGGTGATGGAAGCGCGGGTCTTCGGACCCGCGCTCTTTTTTTTCGAAATCAAGGTTAGTCCGCGTCGACCGCCGCCGGCCCCTCGATGGCGCGATCCGATCTACGGCTTTGCTTCGGCGCCTGGCGGGTGTCTTCGGCCAGCGCCCGGTCGCTCGCATGGATCAGCGTCGGATGGGCGCGGTCGACGCAATCAAGGCGCTCGCACAGCCGGCAGGTCACGCCGACGGGGCGGAACGTTTCGGACCGGGTCAGGTCCAGGCCGTTCGAATAAACCAATTCGCCCGCGTCTTCCAAACGGCACCCCAGTCCCAAGGCATAGGACCCATCGGCCGTGTTGTAGCCAACGCCCGGTCGCCGCACGCCGAAGCCGACCGACAGATACGCACTGCCGTCCGCCAATTGAAGAACCTGGGCGTCGACGCTGCCCGGTCGGCCACTGGCGACGTGCACGTTCCACCGCGGGCAAATTCCGGCGAACCGGGGGATCGGCAGCCCCGACCCCGAAAACCGCTTGAATACGTTGCCGGCCTGATCGATGCGCAGGAAATGGAACCGCACGCCTTCCTTACCCGGGCGACGCAATCCCGCCAAACGCTGGCAGGCCTGTTCCAAACTTACGCCAAACGCCTGCTGCAGTCGCTCGACATCGTAGCGATAAGCACGGGCCCGCTCGAGGTAGGCGCTGTAGGGCATCAAGACGGCCCCGGCGAAGTAACCGGCCAGGACCTGCGCGCACAGCTCTTCCGATCCGGGCGACAACCCGGCTTCGGCGACCAGCTCGTCGATCTGATCCTTGGCCAAGCGGCGGCCGACTTCGCGGGCCAGGAGGAACCGCAGGCTCGGCAGCGCCAAATCGTCGCGCACGATGATCCGCTCGCCCTGCCCGTTCTTGGCCTTTTCAACCCGCAGCACCGGATTGCTCAGACGCCCGCTTTCGGGCTGGCGGGCCGTTTCGACCGTCACGCCGAAGCGATCGTGCAGGACCGACGACAGGCGCGAAAACAGCCCCACCGTCTCCATCCCGATCTCATGGCGCAGGTCCTCGGCCATGCGATCCAGGTCATCGAAGAAATTGTCGCTGCGTTCGAAGAAATCCCCCACTTCGTCCGCGGGTGTCCGACTGTCCAACAGACCGTCCAGGTTTTCGCCGGTCACGAAGCGCAGCATCTCGTCGACCTGATGGGTCAGCTTTTCCGTCCCGTCGACGACGATGCCCAGAAACTGCTGCCGCTCATCCGCCGCCAGGTCGATGTTGTCCAAAAGGATTTCGGAAAAGCTTCGCACCGAGGTCAATAGCGTGCGCACCGAATGGCTCGACGCCATCAGATAAGGGTTCGACGCCAACTTGTCGGTCAAAGCCTCCACATCCTCGCGCGAGGTCCGATACGACCGATACAAACGCAGGAACGCCCGGCACATATCGGGCACAGAGGTCACGAACTCATCCAGCTCCGCCGCCGATGGGCGCGTGCCGCCGAACATCGGATCGCTGAGCGCCTCTTCCAGGTCGCTTTTCACACGGACTTCGTCGCCGGCGGAAAAATCGCGCAGATCGACGCCCAGCGCTTCGCTGAGTTTCAGGAGCAACGACACGGTCAACGGCCGGTCGTTATGCTCAATCATGTTCAGGTAGCTGGGCGAAATGCCGAGGATCTCGGCCAATTTGACCTGCGTCAGACCACGATCCTTACGCAACCGACGCAGGCGCGCGCCCAGCATTGGAGATCGCGCCATGATGTTCCCCCTCGTGGCGTACCACGAATACGTGCCCATCCCGGATCCAATTAACCGTCCGGGTGAGGAGCGCTGTTATATTAACCGGGGTTCACGTCGTTGTCTTCGGTAATTATTTCTTTAAAAACAGATAGTTAAATAAACAACCCCCGAACATTAGTGAAATGTTCACGCAATTCGCAGCCCCACCCGTGCCGCAAACCGACGCGGGTGGCTCCACCACGAGGCGCGATTTCGCTAATCGCCGGCAGCTTCCTGCCCTTGGGCACGTTCGGCAGCCCTGTCGATGGCGGCCTTTTCGTACATCAGATGACCGGCCTTACCCCAGGATTCGCCGGATATTTCGTCGATCTTGATATAGGTCGCCTCCGGGATGGCGCCCAACACTTCGGTCAGCATGCGATGGCTTTCTTCGACCATCGCTTCTTTCTCCGTCGTCGTATTGGTGCCTTGGGTAATCTTGATATCCATGAACACGGCGCGGCCGCCACGATCGGAAATTAGGGTGCCGCCGACGGCCCAAAGCGTCGCGTCCGCAGGCTCGATAAACACGGTCGTCCGCTCGGCTTTCTTCTTCATGATATCCCGCATCAAGGCTGTCGTCCGGTCGATCAATTGCGTTGCCTCCGCGTCACTAAGGTTTCCGGGGGCTGTGCGGATATTGATGAATGGCATGGTTGTCTCCTTCGCTGTTCAGAGCAGGCTAACAACCGCCTATATTTTTAAAAGTTGAATTATCTTACAAAATACTTTTAGTTTTCAAAACTATGATCATGAATTTCGACATGGACTGCCTGCGCACCTTCGTCGCCGTCGCAACCCAGGGCGGACAGGCCAAGGCCGCCGACAGCGTCGGGCGGTCGCTCCCGGCCATCAGCCTGCAATTGTCCCGCCTGGAAGAGCGCGTCGGACAACGGCTGTTCCGCAAACAGGGGCGGCGGATGATCCTATCCCCGGCGGGCGAAGAATTTCTGGGTTACGCAAAATCGATCCTGGCCGCCAACGATGCCGCCGTGCGGGCATTCACACAGCAGGACATCAGCGGCACGGTGCGGCTCGGCGCGATACAGGATTTCGCCGATGACCTGCTACCGCGCATCCTGGCCGAATTCGCAGAACAGTACCCGCAAACCCGCATCGAGGTTCTGGTCGAGCGCAGCAAGAACCTCTTGGCGGCATTGGAAGCGAACCAACTGGACCAGATCATCGCCTTTCGCCATCCGACGGCCCTGCCGACGGAATCCCTGGGCACCCGGCAGATGGTCTGGATCGGCCCCAAGGGGGTGGATTTCCGGCACCACGAGACCCTGCCCATCGTGATGATCGAAGGGGCCTGCACCTTTCGTGAACAAGCCATCGAAAGCCTGAACCGGGCGGGGATACCCTGGCGGGTCACGCTGTCCAGCCCAAGCTTGTCCTGCATCGGCGCGGCGGTCGAGGCCGGGTTGGGCGTTTGTGTCCGCACGCCGGAGATGCTGACCGACCGCTGGCCGAGACTGGCCCAGGCCGAGGGCCTTCCCGACCTACCCGCGGTCGAACTCTGCCATTATCAAAACCCCGGCGCGGTTTCCGCCACCGGCGACCGCCTGCGTCGGTTCTGCATTGATCGGCTAAATCGAGCTTAGGCAGCCTGGTCCGGCACCGGCAAAGTAAAACGAAACACCGATCCGCGCTCCGGTGCCGGTTCGACCCAGATGCGCCCGCCGAAGCGATCGACGATTTCGCGGCAGATGGCCAACCCCAGGCCCGTGCCCTTGGGTTTATTGGTGGTCAGACTTTCACCGCTGCCACCCTGTTGAAAGCGCTCGAAAATGCGTTCGCGCTCCGTCGGAAGCACACCCGGACCGTTGTCGATAACATCGACCGTGACGTAGGCGCCGTCGAAGGCGGCGCTCACCTGAATACGGCCTTCGCCGGGCGCGCAGAACTTGACCGCGTTGGAAATGAGATTGACCAAGACCTGGATCAAACGATCCCGGTCGGCGCTGACCTTCGGCAGACCATCGGGGATATCCGCGCGCAACCGAATGCGCTCGGCCTGCGCCAAGGGCGAGGCCGCAGCCACGGCGGCGGCGATCACCTCGGCCAAATCCAGGGGGCCGATCTTCCATTCCAGGCTGTCGGCTTCCATCTTCGACAGATCGAGCAACTGATCGACCAGACGCGTCAGGCGCTGGGTCTCGGCGGCGACCACGCTGTAGAAACGGTCGCGCTCGGCAATTGGCAGGTCGGGATGATCCGACAGGATTTCCCCGGCGGCGCGGATCGAGGTCAGCGGCGTCCGAAACTCATGCCCCACGGTGGTGATGAAGTTGTCCTTCAGCCGGTCCAATTCCTGCAGCCGTTCGTTGGCGGCGCGCAGCTCCGCCGTGGTTTCCTCCAGGGCCCGGGATTTCTGCTCCAGCTCGTGGGAGTATTCGATGACCTGGGTCGTCTCGTCCAAAATCCGCATCAGGTCTTCGGTGCTGACGACCTCGCCCTTGGTCACGCTGGCGACCATGGTCTGCGCCGACGACGCACCGATCACCCCGGCTAATTGCCGCTCGGCGAAGGCCACCAACGCCGGCGTCGCCTCGGCCCGGGGGTTGAGCTCCATCCCGTTGCGTTCGGCGAATTCGGCCAGGGCGGGACCGGCGCGGTCGTCTCCGAGGAAACGACGCAGCACGTCCTGAAGCTCCCCGACCGAGACCGACCCCCGCCACGCCGTCACCGGCTCGGCCCCGGGGCTGTCCAGCTTGCGCACGAATTCGTCGGCCTGAAGCTGTTCCAACTCGCTCGGTTTGCTCAACAGCGAAACCCAGATGAACCCGCCGATGTTGACGACCATCGACCAGAACAGGGAATGGGACAGATGGTCCACGCCTTCCATCCCGAACAGGGCATAGGGTTTCAGGAACGCGATCCCGAACGGCCCTAGTTCGACGAACTCCATCGACAGCCAGCCCGAACGGGCGAACGACGGCAGCACCAGGGTGTAGAGCCAAACCCCGGTGCCCATCACCAGGCCGCTGATCGCCCCGGCACGCGTCGCCCCTTTCCAGAACATGCCGCCGATCAAGGCTGGGCCGAACTGCGCCGCCGCGGCGAACGACACCAGACCGATCGTCACCAGGGTGTAGGATTCGCCGATCAGGCGCATGTAGGTATAGGCCAGCAACAGCACGAACAGGATGGCGCTGCGCCGCACGACCAGCAGGAAATCGGTCATGTCCCCGGCGAAGCGGCTTTGGAACCAGTTCATCCGCAACAGGCCCGGGATGACCAGATCGTTGCAGACCATGGTCGAGAGCGCGATCGTGGCGACGATCAACATCCCCGTCGCCGCCGACAGCCCGCCGATATAGGCCAACAGGGCCAGGTCCTCGCGCCCGTTGGCCATGGCCACCGTCAGCACGAAGGTGTCGGCATCGACCCCGCCGTCGGGAAACTGCATTAGACCGCCCAGGGCAATCGGCAGAACGAACAGATTGATCAGGATCAGATAGAGCGGAAACAGCCAGGCCGCCTTGCGCACATGGGCCGGGTTGACGTTTTCGACCACCGCGACCTGGAACTGACGCGGCAGGCAGATGATCGCGAACATCGACAGGATCAGCATCGTCGACCATTGGGCGTAGCCGCCGGTTCCGATGTCCTGGAACAGGCGGAGCGTTTCCGCCCCGTCATTGGCCTTGTCGAACAGATCGGCGAAGCCGTCATACAGGAAGTAGGTGACGTAGACGCCGACGGCCAGGAACGCCGCCAGCTTGATCACCGATTCAAAGGCAATGGCCAGAACCATGCCTTCATGGTGTTCGCTGGCGTCGATGTGCCGGGTCCCGAACAGGATCGCGAACAGGGCCATGATCAGGGCGACGAAAAACGCCGTGTCCTGAAACAACGGTACCCGCCCAAGTTCGCGCGGCATTAGGATTTCCGGGTACTGGATCAGCACGGTGAAGCTGGTCGACACGGCCTTCAACTGCAGCGCGATGTAGGGCAGGATTCCGAACACCGCGATGACCGTGACGATCCCGCCCAGATACAGGCTTTTGCCATAGCGCGAGGCGATGAAATCGGCGATCGAGGTAATGCGGTTCTCGGCGCTGATCCGCACCATCTTTTCCAAAACGTAAGGCCACAGGACCAGCACCAACGTCGGCCCCAGGTAGACGGGCAGAAAATCCAGGCCCGAGGTCGCGGCCCGGCCGACGCTGCCGTAGAACGTCCAACTGGTGCAGTAGACCGCCATCGACAGGGCGTAGATGTATGGATTGTTGATCAGCGAGCGACCGGCGTCGGCCCGTTTGTCGCCCCAAAAGGCGATGGCGAACAGAACCCCCAGATAACCGACCGAGGCAATGAAGATGACCCAGCCCTGGAGCATGTCAGCCTTCCGGCTTCCCCGCCTGGGGCGGGTTGTTGGGCGCGGCCACCCGCTCGGCGATTAGATAGGCCAGGAAGACGACGGCGATCCAGGCGGCGAATAGATAAATGAACGTCCGCGGCAGACCGAAGACCGTTTCGATGCCTTCGCCCAGGGTCACGATCGGCGGCAGAAACAACAACGCCGCGAACAGAAACAGCGAGATCGAAAACGCCCCGGCCTTATGCGCGCCGCCCCCGAACCGGGTGCGGTCGGGATGATCCGCAGGTTCCCGGGGGCCGCCGTCCGCCATCACTCGGCAGCCACGCCCACCGCGGCTTTGACCCGCGTCAGAAGATCTCGGGTCGAAAACGGTTTGGTGATGAATTCATCCGCTCCGGCGGCCATGCCTTTTTCCCGGTCGGCTTCGCGCCCCTTGGCCGTCAGCATGATGACGTAGACGTCAGACCAGGCGTTATTGCCGCGAATTTCCTCACAGACCGAAAAGCCGTCCCGTTCGGGCAACATCACATCCAGCAACACCACGTCCGGCTTGGCCGCGCGCATGGCGCCCAGCGCCGCGTTCCCGTCGCCGACCACGCGCGTCGAAAATCCCGATTTCTCCAACAGGAACCTCAGGGACAAAACAATGTTCTCGTCGTCCTCGACCACCAGGACCGAATGATCCATGACCGTCTCCCACCTAATTTTACTTCTTGCCGCACGGCGACCGGCGCTGTTCTACGATACACGGGCCCGCGCAGTCATTCTTGAATTCATACCGATTATACGACGGCGCCCGCATCGGGGTGCTAAAAATCTGACCGCGCCGCGCTGACCGCAGGCCCTCGGTTTGACAGGCACCGTTCGGTCTGCGAACCCTGGGGGCCATGACACAAGAAGCAACGAAACAGGAAACACCGCTGGAGTTCACCCGGCGGGCCATCGTCACCGGCATGATCCTGGGTGCGGCCCTGACCCCCTGCAACGTCTATTCGGGCCTAAAGATCGGCTGGTCGTTCAACATGTCGATCGCCGCCGGACTGCTGGCCGTGGGTTTGTGGCGGCTGGGCGAGCGGACGTTGGGAACGCGGCCCCTCGGCCTATTGGAAAACAACATCAACCAGACGGCGGCGTCGGCCTCGGCCTCGATCATTTCCGGCGGGCTGGTCGCACCGATCCCGGCCTTGACGCTACTGACCGGTCAAACCCTGTCCTGGCCGGTGTTGGCGTTTTGGGTGTTCTGCGTGTCGATCCTGGGCGTCGTCGTCGCGGCGGGCCTGCGCCGCCAGATGATCGAACACGAAAACCTGACCTTTCCGGCAGGCATGGCGACGGCGGAGACACTAAAACGCATCCACGGCCAGGGACGGGAACAAACCGCCCGGCTGCGCGCCCTACTGGCGGCGGCGGGCCTATCGGGGCTGGCCAAGCTGGGCATGGAGTTTGTTGCGACCGTTCCCCGGATCGCCCTGCCGGGGTCGGTCGGCGGCGGCATCGGCCTGAAGAACCTGGGCTTCGCCTTCGATCCGTCGCTGCTGATGATCGGCTTCGGCGCCTTGATCGGCCTGCGGGCCGGACTGTCGTTGTTATTGGGCGCTGGCTTGGCTTGGGGCGTGCTCGGTCCCTGGGCCGTGCATCAGGGCTGGGCGATCAGGGGTCCGGCGGACGGCCTGTGGTTTTCAGAGCTGGTGACTTGGCTGCTCTGGCCCGGCGTGACCTTGACCGTCATCTCGGCGCTGACGTCCTTCACTTTGTCGGTCCTGCGCCTGCGTCGGCGGATGGCGGCGACGGGCGGCATGGGCGGGCGTCCCGGGCGCGGCTATGCCCTGGCCGTGACGGCGGTGACGGCCTTGATCTGTCTGGCCGGCTGGTCGGTGTTCGGCCTGTCGCCCTGGGTCTCGGTCCTGGCGGTGGTACTGAGCTACGTCCTGGCGGTAATCGCCGCCCGCGTTTCGGGCGAAACCGGGGTTACCCCGATCGGGGCCTTGGGCAAGGTCACGCAATTAACCTATGGCGCGGTCACGCCGGGCGACATGGCGGCCAACCTGATGACCGCCAACATCACCGGCGGCGCCGCCGGGCAATGCGCCGACATGATGCATGACCTGAAAACCGGGGCCCTTGTCGGCGCGACGCCGCGGTTGCAGATTTACGCCCAGGCTCTGGGGGTGCTGACCGGCTCGCTGGCCGGGGCCGCGGTCTACCTGATCCTGGTTCCGGACCCGGCGGGCATGTTGATGACGCCCGAATGGCCCGCCCCCGCTGTCGCCACATGGAAAGCCGTGGCCGAGGTGTTGTCAGCCGGGCTTTCGGCAATTCCCGAGGGAGCCGTTCCGGCCATGGCCATTGCCGCCGTGTTGGGTTTGATCCTGGGGGCTGCCGACCGGCTGTTGCCGGAACAGGCAGCGCGGTTCCTGCCCAGCGCCCCGGCGGCGGGCGTCGCTTTCGTCATTCCGGCATGGAACTCGATCTCGCTTTGTCTGGGTGCGGTGATCGCCGGCCTGGCAATGCGGCTGCGACCGGGTTGGACCGAACGCTACGGCACGGCCCTGGCCGCCGGTCTGGTCGCCGGGGAAAGCCTGATCGGCGTCGGTTTGGCGCTGGCGCGAATGGCGGGTTAGCGCCCGAACTTAGTGCAGGCGCAATTGCCCATCGACCATGCGGAACTCCGCCGGGCGAACCAATTCCGCCGAAGCGACGCGCACGGAATGCAACGGACCGTCGATGTTTTGTTCCCAGAAGTCCAGGAATTTGCGCAGGATCGGAAATTCAGGGGCGACGTCCAGGTCCTGCCAAATGAAATCCTGCAGCAGGTGTAGATGGTCCGGACGACGGTAGATGATTTCCGCCGTGGTCAGGCGATACCCCGCGAGTTGCAATTCCAATGACATGTCGAAAACCTCCGTCTTAAAAAGGTTATGTTCGTCTTGCATGTCCTCCCTGGACGTTTGGAATTTTCGTCTGGAAATTTCAAAGGCGTCAATAATTATCCTTTTAAAACAAGATATTAGCAGCAGCCAACAGGGAGTGCTGCCAATCCGAACTCGCCCTTCAGTTTTTTACCATCAAGGGACTTGATGACACCTTTCGGCGGACTAAATCTTTGCCCGGAAACGGGGGAAAAAGCCGCAAAAGGACGGGTTTTCTCCCGGCATTTGCTTGCTCAACCAAGGAATGTTCAAGAGGAGCCATCTCATGTTCAAACCGCTTCACGACCGCGTTCTCGTCCGCCGGGTCCAACAGGACGAAAAGACCAAGGGCGGGATCATTATCCCCGACACGGCAAAGGAAAAACCCATGGAAGGCGAGATTCTCGCTGTCGGTTCCGGCCATAAGGCCGAAAACGGCACGGTTACGCCCCTGGACGTCCAGGCCGGCGACTTGGTCCTGTTCGGCAAATGGTCTGGCACGGAAGTGACGATCAACGGCGAAGACCTGTTGATCATGAAGGAAGCCGACATCTTGGGCGTGATCGATACCGCAGGGACCGCCAAGGCGAAGAAAGCCGCCTAGGCACACAGCCCCGTCAATCGACCTCATTCATCATTCAGCAAACCGATAGCTGCCTAATTATCAAAGGAGTAATCGAAAATGGCTGCCAAAGAAGTCAAATTTCATGGTGATGCCCGGACGCGCCTTCTGAAGGGCGTGGATACTCTGGCCAATGCCGTCAAGGTGACCCTGGGCCCCAAGGGCCGCAACGTCGTCATCGACAAGGCGTTCGGCGCACCGCGAATCACCAAGGACGGCGTGACCGTCGCCAAGGAAATCGAACTGACCGACAAGTTCGAGAACATGGGCGCGCAGATGGTCAAGGAAGTCGCTTCCAAGACCAACGATCTGGCCGGTGACGGCACCACCACCGCCACGGTTCTGGCCCAGGCCATCGTTCGCGAAGGTGCCAAGGCGGTTGCCGCCGGCATGAACCCGATGGACCTGAAACGCGGTGTCGATCTCGCCGTCGAAGCCGTGGTCGCGGACGTCAAGAAGCGCTCCCACGCAGTAAAGACCAATGAAGAAGTCGCCCAGGTCGGCACGATTTCGGCCAACGGAGACCGCTCGATCGGCGACATCATCGCCGAAGCAATGCAGAAGGTCGGCAACGAAGGCGTGATCACCGTGGAAGAGGCTAAGAGCCTGGAAACGGAATTGGAGGTGGTCGAAGGAATGCAGTTCGACCGCGGCTATTCGTCGCCTTATTTCGTGACCAACGCCGACAAAATGGCCTGCGAGTTGGAGAACCCTTACATCCTGATCCACGAGAAGAAGCTGTCGAACCTGCAAGCCATGCTGCCGGTACTCGAAGCCGTGGTCCAGTCCGGAAAACCGCTGCTGATCATCGCCGAGGACATTGAAGGCGAAGCGCTGGCCACGCTGGTGGTCAACAAGCTGCGTGGCGGCCTGAAGGTCGCCGCCGTCAAGGCGCCGGGCTTCGGCGATCGCCGCAAGGCCATGCTTGAAGACATCGCCATCCTGACCAAGGGCCAGGTTATCTCCGAAGATCTGGGCATCAAGCTCGAGAACGTGACCCTCGACATGCTGGGCACGGCCAAAAAAGTGTCGATCACCAAGGACGACACCACCATCGTCGACGGAATTGGCGCCAAGGCGGACATTGAAGCCCGTTGCAGCCAGATTCGCGCCCAAATCGAGGAAACGACCTCGGACTACGATCGCGAGAAGTTGCAAGAACGTTTGGCCAAATTGGCCGGCGGCGTGGCGGTGATCAAGGTGGGCGGTGCCACCGAAGTGGAAGTGAAAGAAAAGAAAGACCGCGTCGACGACGCCCTGCACGCCACCCGCGCGGCGGTCGAGGAAGGGATCATCGCCGGGGGCGGCACGGCGCTGCTCTACGCCACCAAAGTGCTGGATAAGATCGAGGTCGAAAACCACGACCAGCAAGTCGGTGTCGACATTGTTCGCCGAGCCTTGCAGGCCCCGGTGCGCCAGATCGCCGAAAACGCTGGTTTCGATGGCGCGGTGGTCGCAGGGAAACTACTGGACCAGAAGGACAACAATTGGGGCTTCAATGCACAGTCGGGTGAATATCAGAACCTGGTGAAAAGCGGCATTGTCGATCCGACCAAAGTCGTTCGTACGGCCTTGCAGGATGCCGCCTCGGTTGCGGGTTTGCTGATCACGACCGAAGCCATGATCGCCGACAAACCAGAGCCGAAAAAAGACGCGGCCCCTGGGATGCCGGATATGGGCGGCATGGGTTTCTAGAGCCGGAACCCGGCCTCCTATCCGAAGCGACAGGCCGTCGCCCGCAAGGGCGGCGGTCTTCGCATTTTCAACCCCAGGCATTTCCCAACTGGCGAAGGGACGCTCCCGACGTTATGAATCGCCAACGCAGACAATGACAAAAACGACGGAGGATTAAGCGGATGGCCGCGACACAGGGACCCAAGGTCTGGCTCGACTACGACCAGGAACAACTGGACCGCCAGTACGACCAATACTCCCTGGTTCCCGATGGCGAGACCTATACCGCCCGCAATGCCGAGGCCAGCGCCCAAACCCGCGCCACCGCCGATTGCCGCCTGGACGTCGCCTATGGCGAGGCCGAGGGCGAAAAGCTCGATATCTTCCCGGCCACGCAGCCCGGATCGCCGATCTTGGTGTTCTACCACGGTGGAGCCTGGACCCGTGGCGACAAGGGGAATGAAAGCCATCTTGCCCCGGCCCTGGTCGCGGCGGGCGCCGCCGTGGTGTTCGTCAACTTCACCCTGACGCCCGCGACGACCCTGGACGGGATCATCGAACAAAGCCGCCGCGCCCTGGCCTGGGTCCATGCCCATGCGGCCGAGATGAACGGTGATGCGAATCGCCTAATCGCCGCCGGGCATTCCTCGGGCGCGCATCAGGCCGCGATGATGGCCGTCACCGATTGGACGGCCTTTGGCCTGCCCGCCGACGCCATCAAGGGCACGGTCATCACCAGCGGCATGTTCGACCTGCGGCCGGTGCAACTCAGCTACCGTAACGGTTATCTCCATCTGGACGACGCGGCGGTCGAACGCCTCAGCCCGATCCGCCATCTGCGCCCGGGCCTGGCCCAGATCACCCTGTTCTACGGCGAGGGCGAGTTGGCCGAGTTCCGCCGCCAAGGCCGTGATTTCGCCCAGGCGATGCGCGACGCGGGCCTGACGGTTTCGGAAACCGACCTTGCCGGGGACAATCATTTCACCATCAGCGCGGGGTTCGGCCAGCCGGGCAATCCAATCCATCAGGCATGCCTGAAAGCCTTGGGATTGGCCACCTGATAATTATTGTGCAGCGCACAAAAATCTCCTTGACCCTACAGTAGAACCGGCGCATATTGGCCATGTTGCATCGCAGCATGAACAGGCGGTGCCGAATAACGGGCCGGACTGTTCAGCCCTTTTCGCCATCTTGGGAAACAGGAGATTTTTACAATGGCTACCACCAAAAACACCGCCGACCCCTTCGCCTCCGTCCGGGAAACCATCCTGGAAGCCGTCAACACCGCCAAGGCGCAGCAGGAAAAGATCGCTTCCGCCGCCAAGGTCGAAACGGATAAGGCCCGCGCGGCCGCCGTCGACGGGTTCGAGCAGGCGATCACCGCTTATCGCGAGAATTTCGAAACCGCCGTCAGCGCGACCAAGTCCGCTGCCGACAACCTGAGCAAGATTGAAGAGATGACCCGCGCCCAGGCGACCGAAATCGCCGAAGACCGCGTTGCCGTCATCATGAAGGCGATGTCGATCACCGATCCGTCCGAGCTGATGAAGCTGCAGGCCGACATGATCGCCGCCGAGCAGAAAAAGGCTCAGGCCATGGCCAAGGAAGCCGCGACCCTTTACCAGGGCGTCGCCAAGGAACTGTTTGCGCCGATCCAGGCCCAAGTCACCAAAGCTTTCGAAGCCGCCACCAAATTCAAGCCCGTCTGACGGGCCCGTTCGCGGGAGATGAGCCGCGGACAAAGCCTCCTCTGAGATTACGCATATCCACTTGCTGAAATCTGGCCCCGCATTCGTGCGGGGCCTTTTTTCTGCGCCGCCCGCCAGACCTTCCCACAATCGCCCCGACCCGCAAATGCTTGATTGTACACAAGTATCTGCTAACGTGACGGCTCACGCATTTACAAGCGCATGTTTCCGCCGGGGGAGGGTGAAAACATGTACTCGGAAAGTCGTTTCAGTTGACCTAGGTCAATCTCTCCGAGGCGTGAATTCTGCTAGGTATGGGGGACAAAAAAGTGACGGGCCCGCCGGTCGGAATGAATCGACCGGCGTTTGGGTTATGCGTAACGAATAGGGGCTAGAGATGACCTTCCTCATTTATCTGCCATTGGGCGTGATCGCCCTTCTGGGCCTGGGCCTTTCGGCCGGCGCGGAAGATCCGGTCATGTACTTTCACGGGCTGCTGATCGCAGCCTTTGGCGTTCTCGGGTTTTTCTGGGTAATTTCGCGCGACGGAAACACCGGCGGTCCCGCCAAGGTGATTCCCGGCGGCGTCAATTATAACGACGCTATCCTGCGCGCTGGTTTGATCGCCTCAACCTTCTGGGGCGTCGTCGGCTTCACCGCCGGCTTGGTCATCGCCCTGCAGCTCGCATTTCCGGTCCTGAACTTCGACCTGCCCTGGACCAACTTCGGCCGTTTGCGCCCGTTGCACACCTCGGCGGTGATTTTCGCCTTCGGCGGCAACGTCCTGCTGATGACCTCGTTCCACGTCGTGCAGCGCACCTGTCAGGCCCGTCTGGCCGGCGGCTGGGCGCCCTGGTTCGTGTTCTGGGGCTATCAACTGTTCCTGCTGATGGCGGCCTCGGGTTATGTCCTGGGCGTGACCCAGTCGCGTGAATACGCCGAGCCGGAATGGTACGTCGATCTGTGGCTGACCGTGGTCTGGGTGGTTTACCTGCTGGTTTACCTGGGCACCATCTGGCGCCGCAAAGAGCCGCATATCTATGTGGCCAACTGGTTCTTCCTGGCGTTCATCGTCACCATCGCCATGCTGCACATCGTCAATAACCTGGCGATGCCGATCAGCCTGACGTCGACCAAGAGCTATTCCCTGTTCTCCGGGGTGCAGGACGCCCTGACCCAGTGGTGGTACGGCCACAATGCGGTCGGTTTCTTCCTGACCGCCGGCTTCCTGGGCATCATGTACTACTACGTGCCCAAGCAGGCGGAACGCCCGGTCTATTCCTATCGTTTGTCGATCGTGCACTTCTGGTCGCTGATCTTCCTGTACATCTGGGCCGGTCCGCACCACCTGCACTACACCGCCCTGCCCGATTGGGCGCAGACCCTCGGCATGACCTTCTCGATCATGCTGTGGATGCCCAGCTGGGGCGGCATGATCAACGGCCTGATGACCCTGTCGGGCGCCTGGGACAAGCTGCGCACGGACCCGATCCTGCGTCTGCTGGCGATCTCGGTGGCGTTCTACGGCATGTCCACGTTCGAAGGCCCGCTGATGTCGATCAAGGCCGTCAACGGCCTGTCGCACTACACCGACTGGACCGTCGGCCACGTGCACTCCGGTGCGCTGGGCTGGGTCGGCATGGTGTCGTTCGGCGCGATCTACTTCTTGGCGCCGCGCATGTTCGGCTCCGAGCGGCTGTACTCCCTGCGTCTGGTTTCGGTCCACTTCTGGTTGGCGACCGTGGGCATCGTGCTCTACGCCGCCTCGATGTGGGTGTCCGGGATCATGCAGGGCCTGATGTGGCGTGCCTATGACGCGCTCGGCTTCCTGGAATACTCCTTTGCCGAGACGGTCGAAGCCATGCATCCGTTCTACGTCATCCGCGCCCTTGGCGGCGTGCTGTACGTGGCCGGCGGCCTGGTGATGGCCTGGAACGTCTATCAGACCACCAAGGGTCGCCTCCGCGACGAGCGCCCCTACGAAACCTCGCCGGCCGCCCCCTCTGCGGCTCCGGCCGAATAACGCCGCCGCGGTAAGGAGAGAACGCTATGTTCGATCATGGGAAACTTGAAAAGAACTCGATCCTGATGCTCATCGGCATCCTGATCGTGGTCTCCATCGGCGGTTTGGTGGAAATCTCGCCGCTGTTCTACCTGGAAAGCACCATCGAGAAGGTCAAGGGCGTGCGCCCGTACTCCCCGTTGGAACTGGCCGGGCGGAATATCTACGTCCGCGAGGGCTGCTACAACTGCCACAGCCAGATGGTCCGTCCGTTCCGTGACGAAGTGGAACGCTACGGCCACTACTCCCTGGCGGCGGAAAGCATGTACGACCACCCGTTCCAGTGGGGCTCCAAGCGCACGGGCCCCGACCTGGCGCGGGTCGGCGGCAAGTATTCCGACGAATGGCACCGCACCCACATGCACGATCCGCGCTCCGTGGTGCCGGAATCGATCATGCCGGGCTATCCGTTCCTGGCGAAGACGCCGCTCAAGTTCAAGGATATCGAAGACCACCTGACCGCCAACAAGATGATCGGCGTGCCTTACGACGACGACATGATCGCCGCCGCCAAGGCCGACATCCTGGCCCAGGTCAATCCGGACTCCGACGGCGTCGAAGGCCTGCAGAAGCGCTATCCCGGCGCACAGGCCCGCGACTTCGATGGCCATCCGGGCGCGCCGACGGAACTGGACGCCCTGATCGCCTATCTCCAGGTGCTGGGCACCATGGTCGACTTCAAGGCCTATAAGGCCGAAGAAAACTACCGCTAGGAGGTCGCCATGGAATCCAACGGTATGACTTTCGAACAAGTCGCCTACTTCGCCGAAACCTGGGGCCTGGTCTATCTGTCGGTCCTGTTCTTCGGCGTGCTCGTCTATGCCTTCCGGCCCGGCGCCAAGAAAAAGTTCAACGACGCCGCGCACATCCCGTTCAAGGAGGACTGAACCATGTCTGATCAACGTCATGTGGACGACTTCACCGGTATCGATACGACCGGCCACGAATGGGACGGCATCCGCGAGTTGGACAATCCCCTGCCCCGCTGGTGGCAATGGATTTTCTGGGCCTGCGTCCTGTGGTCCATCGGCTACTGGGTGGTTTACCCGGCCTGGCCGCTGGTCTCGACCTACACCAAGGGGATGTTCGGTTATTCGTCCCGCGCCGTGGTCGAAGCCGACATCGTCAGCAACAAGGAAGCCATGAAGGGGCATCTGGCCGAGATCGAGAAATCGTCCCTCGAACAGATCCGCACCAATGACAACCTGCGTGAATTCGCGCTGGCCGGCGGCCGGTCCGCCTTTGCCGTCAACTGTTCGCAGTGCCACGGCTCGGGCGCGCAGGGCTTCGCCGGGTTCCCCAACCTGAACGACGACGAATGGATCTGGGGCGGCACCGTCGACGCGATCGGCTATACGATCATGCACGGCATCCGCAACACCGAGGACGAAAACGCCCGTCAGTCCGACATGCCCGCATTCGGCAAGGACGGCATCCTCGAAAAGGCGCAGATCAACGACGTCGCCGAATACGTCCTGTCGCTGTCCGGCCAGTCCGCCGACAGCACCGCCGCCGCGCGCGGCAAGACGGTGTTCGCCGACAACTGCACCGCCTGCCATGGCGACAACGGCCAGGGCAATGCCGAGTTCGGGGCTCCGGCGCTGAACAACAACATCTGGCTCTATGGCGGGGACAAGGCGACCATCGTCGAAACGGTGACCAACAGCCGCCGGGGCGTGATGCCGGCCTGGGGTCGTCACCTGGACGAAGCCACCGTCAAGCAGCTTGCCATCTACGTCCACTCGCTGGGCGGCGGCAAGTAACAGCAATCGAAGGGGGATCACCCGGCCTGGGGGAGGCCGAGCCTTGGGGTAAAATGAATGCGCAGTACGGGTACCTCTACGTTGGATCAAGCGGCCGAGGCCGCTGATCCCAACGCCTATGACGTCGAAGCCGTCAACAAAAAGGACTCCAGGCCTCCCCTTTACGCGCCGCGGAAAAAAATTCATCCGCGGCGCACCCACGGGTTCTTCCGATCCTTCAAATGGTGGGTGATGGCGTTGACGCTGGGCGTCTACTACATCACCCCCTGGCTGCGCTGGGATCGGGGACCGGGCGCCCCTGACCAGGCGGTTCTGGTCGATATCCCCGGCCGCCGCTTCTACTTCTTCTTCATCGAAATCTGGCCCCAGGAATTCTATTACATCGCGGGGCTATTGATCATGGCCGGGCTCGGTCTGTTCCTGATCACCTCGGTCGTCGGGCGAGCCTGGTGCGGCTACACCTGTCCGCAGACGGTTTGGACCGACCTGTTCATCTGGGTCGAGCGCCTGGTCGAAGGCGACCGCAGTGCCCGCATCCGCTTGGACAAAGAGCCGATGTCGGCCTCCAAATTCACCAAGCGGGTGACCAAGTTCGCAATCTGGATGGTCATCGCCATGGGTACCGGCGGTGCCTGGGTGTTCTATTTCGCCGATGCCCCGACCCTGTTCACCGATCTGTTTACCGGACAGGCCGACACCGTGGCCTATGCCACCGTCGGCGTGCTGACCTTCACCACATTCTCGCTCGGTGGCCTGATGCGCGAACAGGTCTGTACCTACATGTGCCCCTGGCCCCGCATTCAGGCCGCGATGATGGACGAAGAGTCCCTGACCGTGACCTATCGCGTCGACCGGGGCGAGCCGCGCCGACCGTTCGAGAAGAACGCCGATTGGTCGCAGCGCGGCGATTGCATCGACTGCAAGGCCTGCGTCGTCGTCTGCCCCATGGGGATCGACATCCGCGACGGCCAGCAGTTGGAATGCATCACCTGTGCGCTGTGCATCGACGCTTGTGACGACGTGATGGGCAAGATCGGCCGCCCCCGTGGCCTGATCGACTACGATTCCGTCGCCAACGACCTGCGTCGCCGCGAAGGCAAGGAAGCCAAGCTGCGCCTGTTCCGGCCGCGCACCCTGTTCTATCTCGCCGCCTGGGGCCTGATCGGCCTGGGCATGCTCTACGTCCTGCTGACCCGCGCCGATCTGGACATCAACGTGATCCGCGACCGCAATCCGCTGTACACGACCCTGTCCGACGGCAGCCTGCGCAACGGTTATACGTTCAAGATTTTGAACAAAGCCCGCGAACAACGCACCCTGACCCTGGCCGCCACCGGCTTGCCCGGCGTCAAGCTCAAGGTCGTGGGCTCCGAAGACATGGGCGACAGCCCGCATCCTTACTTCACGGTCAAGCCGGACCGCCTGCAGTCGTTCCGCCTGCTGGTCACCGTGCCGCCGGGCACGCTCAAGGAGGCCTCGGCCAACCTGCGGTTCGTGCTCGAGGAAATCAACACCGGCCAGACCGCGACCTATAACAGCCTGTTCCGGGGACCCGAGAAGTGAGCCAAACCGAAGCGAGCCGGCCCTACGACCAGCCGCCGTATAATCCCGGCGGAAAGCCTATCACGGGCCGGACGGTTCTGATCGGCATGGTCGCGTTTTTCGGCGTGGTCATCGCGGTCAATCTGGTGTTCGTCTACTTCGCCTTGTCGACCTGGCCGGGCCTGACCACGCAGCATGCCTTCGAGGAAGGCCGCGACTACAACCAAACCCTGGAAAGCGCGGCCCGGCAGGAAGCCATGGGCTGGCATTCCCGGGTCGGCCTAGGCGCACCGACGCCCAAGGGCCGGGTCCTGACCCTGGTCATGACCGGCCCCGACGGCAAGCCGCTGACAGGCATGAAGGTAACCGCCGTCCTCAGCCGCCCGGTTGGCGAAGGGCTGACGGTCGATACCGCCATGGACGAAGAACGCCCCGGCCTTTACGGCGCGCTGGTTCGCCTGTCGGCTTTGGGCCGCTGGGAAGTCTTGATCAAGGTTCAGGCCGAGGATGGCCGTTCCTATCACATGCAACACGAGGTTCAGGCCGGAGGCACGAAATGAACCAGACCGCAGCCGTGCAGATCTCATCGGCCGCGCCGCACCCCGGATCGTCGGCACAGCCGGAAACGCTCCACCTGATGGTCGAAAACGTCCATTGCGCGGGTTGCATCAAACGTATCGAAGGCACCCTGGCGCAAACGCCGGGCGTGGTTTCGTCGCGGGTCAATCTGTCGACCAAGCGCCTGCGGGTCGATTGGCTGCCGGGGCAGACCGATCCCGACACCATCACCGACACCGTCACCGGCCTGGGCTTTCCGGCCCGTGCCTTCGACCCCGAAGCCCTGAAAGACGGCGGTGAGGCCGAGGACAAACGCCTACTGAAAGCCATGGCCGTGGCCGGGTTCGCGGCGGCCAACGTTATGCTGCTGTCGGTTTCGGTCTGGTCCGGGCATTTTTCCGGCATGGGCGACGCGACCCGCGACCTGTTCCATTGGGTCTCGGCGCTGATCGCCCTGCCCGCCGTGGTCTATGCCGGGATGCCGTTCTTTCGCTCGGCGGCGGCGGCTTTGTCGTCGCGCGCCCTGAACATGGATGTGCCGATTTCCCTGGCCGTGATCCTGGCCGCGGGGATGAGCCTGCAACAAACCATGAAGGGGGCCGAGCACGCCTATTTCGACGCTTCGGTGACCTTGCTGTTCTTCCTGTTGATCGGGCGTTACCTGGATCGCCGGGCACGCAACAAGGCCCGGTCGGCGGCAACGCGCCTGCTCGGCCTGCGGGCCGCGACCGCCATGGTGATCGAGCCCGACGGCAAACGCCGCGCCATCGCCACCGACGATATCCAACCCGGCATGATCCTGGCCGTGGCTGCGGGCGAGCGCCTGCCCGCCGACGGCGAAATCGCGACCGGCGTGACCGACCTGGATACCTCGCTGGTCACGGGTGAAAGCCTGCCGCGTGCGGTCAATTCTGGCGATCCGGTCTATGCCGGGACCCTGAACCTGTCGGCCCCGGTCGAGGTGCGCGTGACCGCCGCCGGTGAAAACACCCTGCTGGCCGAGATCGTGCGCCTGATGGAAGCCGCCGAACAGGGCCGCGCTAAATACGTGCGCCTGGCCGATCGGGCGGCGCGCATCTATGCCCCGACCGTACACATCCTGGCCGCCGGCACCTTCATCGGCTGGCTGGTCGCGACCGGCGATTGGGAACGCGCGCTGATGACCGCCGTCGCGGTCTTGATCATCACCTGCCCCTGCGCCCTGGGGCTGGCCGTTCCGGCGGTGCAGGTCGTGGCCTCGGGCCGCTTGCTGCAGCGGGGCGTTCTGTTGAAAGCCGCCGACGGCCTGGAACGTTTGGCCCAGGCCGACCATGTGGTGTTCGATAAGACCGGCACTCTGACCCTGGGTGAACCGGCTTTGGTCAATGCCGGGGATATTCCCGCCGACGCCCTGCGCGTGGCCGCCGCCCTGGCCAGCCACAGCCGCCATCCCCTGGCCCGCGCCCTGGTCAAGGCCGTGGCCGGCGACGGCGCGGAAGCCGTCGATCTTTCCGATATCGAAGAAGCCCCGGGGCGGGGGCTGTCCGCCCTTCAGGGCACGCGCCCGGTCCGCCTGGGCAGCCGGGCTTGGTGCGGGGTCGATACCGCGACCCAGAACGAGGGACCGAGCGGGCCGGAGTTCTGGCTGGCTATCGGCGGCGACACCCCGATCCGCTTCGCCTTCGCCGACCAATTGCGCGACGACGCCGTTGCGACGATCCAGCGCCTCAAGGCCATGGGCTTGGGGGTGGAGCTTCTGTCCGGCGACCGCGAAAACGTGGTCCGTGACGTCGCCCAACAACTGGGCATCGCCGAATGGCGGGCCGAGTGCCCGCCGGACGGCAAGGTGCAACGCCTGAAGGACCTGGCAGCGGATGGCCGCAAGGTCCTGATGGTTGGTGACGGCCTGAACGATGCCCCGGCCCTTGCCGCCGGGCATGTGTCGATGTCTCCGTCGAGCGCCGCCGACATCAGCCAGACCGCCGCCGACGTGGTGTTCCAGGGCCGCTCCTTGGCCCCGGTCGCGGAAACGCTGTTCGTCGGTCATGCCGCGACCCGCCATGTGAAACAGAATTTCGCCCTGGCTGTGTTGTACAATCTGATCGCCGTGCCCATCGCCGTGGCCGGTTTCGCGACGCCGCTAGTCGCCGCCGTCGCCATGTCGTCGTCATCCATCGTGGTGACGCTGAATGCCCTTCGCCTGAAGCTCGTCAAATAGGAGCCGTCCCATGGATGTCCTGATTTATCTGATCCCCGCCGCGTTGTTTCTGGGCCTGATTGGTCTGGTGGCCTTTTTCTGGGCGATGAAGTCGGGACAGTTCGACGACCTGGACGGCGCCGCCGAGCGCATCCTGCTGGATGATGAGGATATTGCGCGCCCCAACAACAGCAGGAATGGCAACGGCCCGTTGCACAACGGCAATCTTCCTTTTCAACCGCCCTGTCATTGAACGATTACATCGCCCCGGCGATTACGCGTTGAACAGACCCGCTTATGCACCGTATCCTAATGTTCGGTCGTGCCTACGCGGCATGATCGCATAAGGGGAAGGGGCGAATGGGTCGAAACGAACCGAATAAATCGGGCGGTCCCGCCAAAGGGGACCGCAGCCTGACGGGCATTCCGTTGCTCGGTTGTCTGAGTGCGGCCGAGCGAAAAGAGCTGGAACGCCAATGCCGATGGCTTGAATTCGGCAGCGGCGAAAAAATCATCGAACGGGGTGAGGAATATTCCAGCGTCTATTTCCTGCTCACCGGCACCGCGCATGTTCTGAACTATTCCGAAAGCGGGCGCGCCGTCAGCTACGCCGCGCTGAAGGATGGGGACGTGTTCGGCGAACTGGCCGCCATCGACGGCCTGCCGCGTTCAGCCTGGGTCTGTTCGGTCACGCCCTGTCTCGTCGCGGCGGCGCCGGGGCCGGCCTTTCTCGACCTTGTCACCGGCAACCGCACCATGGCCGTGGCTTTGTTGAAACGGCTGGCGGCGGTGATCCGCCTGGGTGACGAACGGCTGGCCGACGTCAGCCTGCTGGGCGCGGAACAACGGGTCTGCATGGAATTGATCCGCATGGCCGAACCCGATCCGAACGACCCGGCGCGCTACGTCGTCTCGCCCGTACCGACGCAAAGCAACTTCGCCAATATGATCGGCGCGTCGCGGGAAACCGTATCGCGGATTTTGGGTCGCCTGCGCGACGACGACATCGTGGTGCGGATCGACAAGGGCTTGGCGATCCCGGACCGGGCGCGCCTGGAACAACGGGCCTTGATGTAAGCGCCTATTCCAGGCGGCTACGCACGAACAAAACCGACACCGACAACGTCACCAGGGCGATCACCGCCAGGGGCCAGGCATTGGCGAAAACCTCGCCGGGCGGCAGGGCTTTGACGAATGTGCCTTCGACGATGATCAGGAAATGCTTCAACGGCATCGCCTGGGCCAGCCATTGCAACGCGGTCGGCATGTTTTCGACCGGCGTGGCGAAGCCCGACATGATGACGATCGGAATCGCGACCGTGAAGGTTCCCAGGATCGCCTGTTGCTGGGTCGCGCAGAACGACGAAATCACCAACCCGACCCCGACCACCGACAGGATGTAGAGAACCAGGCAGGGCAGCAGCAACAGGAACGAGCCGGTGAACGGTATTCCGAACCCGAAGATTCCGGCCATCACCATGATCAGGCCCAGCGCACTGCCAAGGACAAGGGCCGGAACGGCCTTGGCGATGATGATTTCCATCGGGCTGCAGGGGGAGACGAGCAACTGATCGAAGGTCCCTAGTTCCCGTTCGCGGGCAATCGACAGGGCGGTCAGCAACAGCGACGTGAACATGGTCAGGATCGCCGCCAAGCCCGGCACGATGAACCATTGATAGATCAGGTTCGGATTGAACCAATAGCGCACAGCGGCGGCATCAGCCCCCGCCCCGGCCGGTGTTGGCGAGATTTCGGCCCCCAACTCCGCCGCGATGGCCGACAGGTACCCGACCGTGATCTGCCCCGCGTTGGCCCGGCGGCCATCGACGATGACCTGCGCCTTGGCCGTCTGCCCGCTGGCGGCGGCGCGGGAAAATTCCGGTGGAATGTCGATCCCGGCGATGACCTTTTGCCCATCGATCAGCGCTTCCATGGCCGTCTGATTGTGGATGGCGATCACCTCGCCGACGAAGTCCGCCGCCGCAACCCGGGAAACGAATTCCTGGGACCAGCGCCCGTTATCCCGGTCCAGGATGGCGATGTCGACGTTGCGGACATCCAGGGTCGCCGCGAAGGAAAAGATCAACAGTTGCATCAGCGGCGGGCCGATCAGCACGAACCGGCTGCGCGGGGCGCGCAGGACGCACAGCAGTTCCTTGACGATCTGCGATTTCAAACGTGACGAGATCAACGACATGTCAGCGATCCAAACTCTTCTTGGTTTTCATGACCGAGATGGCGAAGAACAATCCCCCGATGGCCAGCATGGCCGCCGCGTTCGGCAGCAACAGCGGCCAGACATCGCCCGCCAGGAAGACCGTCTGCAAACTCGGCACGAAGTAGCGCGCCGGCACCACATAGGTCAGGGCATGCACCGCCGTCGGCATGGCATCGATTTCAAACAGAAACCCGGACAACAGATAAGACGGCAGGAAGCCTGTCAGCAGCGCCAATTGCGAGGCTACGAACTGATTGCGGGCCAGGGTCGAAATCAACAACCCCTGCCCCAGGGCCGGAACCAGGAACACCGCCGACAGGAACAGCAACGCCCCCCAGGACCCGCGCAAGGGAACCTCGAAGAAATGCACCGCGAACAGGGCGCAGCCCACGGTCGCGGCCATGCCCAGGACGAAATAGGGGGCCAGCTTGCCGATCAGGATTTCCGCGATGGTCGCGGGGGTCGATAAAATCGCCTCCATGGTCCCGCGTTCCCACTCTCGGGCAACGACCAGGGCCGTCAGCAAGGTCCCGATCATGGTCATGATGATCGCGATCGATCCAGGCAACAGGGCGCGGCGGCTTTCCAATTCAGGATTGAACAGGAACCGTTCGACCAGGGCGATGGGCTGCGGCGCCGCCTGATTGCGATCCAATAGCCAAGCCCGGAGCACCCCCTGCGCATCGTTGGCCACGAACTTGGCCGTGTTGGGCTGGGAGCCGTCGGTCACGATCTGCACCAGGGGGGCGCGGCCCGCCGTCAGGCGATGGGCGAAATCCTGCGGGATGACGATAAAGCCGCGCAGCTTTCCGGCGACGACCTTATCCTCGACCTCGCGCCGGTCGCGGGCCGGGGTCACCGCGAAATAGCGGCTGGCGGCGAAGGCCGCGGCCAGGGATTGCGACGGGGCGTCATCGGCTTCGCGAACCACGCCGACGGACATGCTGCGAATGTCCAGCGATACGGCATAGGAAAACAGCAGCATCAGAACGACCGGCAGGACGAAAGCGATCAGGATTGCCGAGGGGTCGCGCACGACCTGCAGGCTTTCCTTGCCGATCAACGCGGCGACGCGCCGGGGCGCGATCCGTCGGCTCGCCGGCCCGCTCATCCGTCTGTTCCCGTGCCTATGGCGCTGTCGTTTTCGTCGACCGCGCGGATCAGGCGAATGAACGCATCCTCCATGGTCGGCGACGGCAGGTCCGGCGATTGCGCGGCTTGCTTCAAGGCATCCGGCGTATCCAGGGCAATCAGACGGGCGCGATACATCAGGGCGACCCGGTCGCAGTATTCGGCCTCGTCCATGAAATGGGTGGTGACCAGGACGGTCATACCCTTGCGCACCAGGCCGTTGATATGGGTCCAGAACTCCCGCCGGGTCACGGGATCGACACCCGAGGTCGGCTCGTCCAGGAACAGCACCGGCGGGCGGGGCATCAAGGCGCAGGCCAGGGCCAGTCGCTGTTTGTAGCCGAGCGGCAAATCACCGGGGGCCGATTTCAGATAGCGCGACAGTTGGAACGTCTCGACCATTTCGTCGATCCGGCGGCGTTTCTCCGCCCCGTCCAGGCCATAAACCCCGGCGGAGAATTCCAAATTCTGGCGCACCGACATCAAACCGTAGAGCGAAAACTTCTGCGCCATGTAGCCGATCCGCCGCTTGGCATCGCCCGAGGCCGTGCGCAGGTCGTGGCCGACAACCCGGGCCTCGCCCGTCGTCGGCTTCAGCAACCCGCAAAGCATCTTGAACGTGGTCGACTTGCCCGCCCCGTTCGGGCCCAGCAGGCCCAGGATTTCACCGCGCCGCACGTCGAAGCTGACGTCGTCGGTCGCGGTGAAGGCCCCGAACCGCCGGGTCAGGTTGCGGCAGGACACCGCGACGTCGCTGTCCAATCGGATGTCCGCCATTCCTTCGGCCAAGGGCGAGGTCCCGCCCGGCCCACCGCCCAGCAAATCGACGAAGGCATCTTCGAACCGGGGAACCACCGGCGTCAGGCGACCGCCATGGCGACGGGCCAACTCGGTTGCTTCCGTTGGCGCGGCACCCTGGCGCAGGACGAGGCGCAAATCCTCGCCCTGGATCACCCCGTCACCGACGCTGGCCAGATCCAAAGCCTCGGCCAAGACCCGGCGACGGTCGAACGACGGCGCCGACATACGGTAGCAGCGATCATCCAATGTGGCGGTCAGGTCCGCCGGGGCGCCCGTGTATTCCAGGCGACCCTCATTCAGCAACAGAACCTCGGCACAGCGTTCGGCCTCGTCCAAATAGGCCGTCGACCAGATTACCGCCATGCCGTCGTCGGTCAGGGCCTGCACCATGGCCCATAAATCCTGGCGGCTGACCGGATCGACGCCGACCCCTGGTTCATCCAGCAACAATACCTTAGGCGTGCCCATGAGGGCGCAGGCCAGGCCCAGTTTCTGTTTCATCCCGCCGGACAGCCGCCCCGCCAGACGCCGAGTGAACGGTCCCAGGCTGGTGAAGTCGAGCAGGCGGTCGAACGCCCGGTCGCGCTCGCCTTTGGGCAGGTCCCGCAATTGGGCGTAAAGACGTAGGTTCTCGATCACCGTCAGATCTTCGTACAAGCCGAACCGTTGCGGCATGTAGCCGACCACGGGGGCGATCTCTGATTGATCTTCCGCAACGTTCCAGCCGGCGACTGCGATCCTGCCCTCGCTGGGCGTCATCAGCCCCGCCATCATCCGCATCAGGGTCGTCTTGCCCGCGCCGTCGGGACCGACCAGGCCGGTCAGGCAGCCATAGCGGATCACGGCGTCCACCCCGCCCAAGGCGGTCAGGTCGCCGAACCGCTTGACCACGCCGTCGAGCGTGACCGCCGTGCCGTCCTGCGGAGCCGGATGGGCCATGGGCTCGGGCATGCGGCGGGCTCCTTCTGCTTTGCTCTGGGGCTGCGCTATTCCTGGGGCGGAACCGTGACGGTCACCGGCATACCCTGGCGCAAGCCGTCGTCGGCATCCGAGACAACGATGCGCAGGCGATAGACCAGATCGGTCCGAAGCTCCGTCGTCTCCACCGACTTGGGCGTGAATTCGGCCCGCGGCGAGACGAAGCCGATCTGCCCTTCGTACTCCCGGTCCGAGGAATCGGTCTTCAACCGCACCTTGGTCCCCGGTACGACACGGCCCAGGTTCGGCTCGCCGACATAGGCCCGGACATATACCGGATTGCGCAGCGACAAGGTGTAGACGGCTTCGGACGGGCCGACCATGCTGCCCGGCTCTCGCACCCGCGACAGCACCACAGCATCGGCGGGCGACAAAAGTTGCGTATCGCCCAGCGCCGTCTGCGCCTGGGCCAGGGATGCCTTGGCCGCGGCCAGGGCGGCCTCGGCCGCCGCGATGTCTTCCTGGCGGGCCCCTTCGCGCATCAACTCAAGCGCCTGTTGCTTCCCGGTCAGGGCCGCGCGGGCCTCGTCACGGGCGGCATGGGCCGCATCCAGGGCGCTGATGCTGGCGGCGCTGGTGGTCTGCAGGGCGGTCTTGCGTTTGAAATCCGCTTCGGCGTTGCGCAGCGTCGCCTCGGCCCGGCGGACATCTGCCTCGGCTTCGGCGATTTCCTGGGGCCGGTTTCCGTGGGCCAGCTTGTCCAACTCCGCACGTCGGCGGTCTACCTCCGCTTCGGCCACGGCGACGCCATCGCGGTAAGGTTTTGCGTCCAATTCCGCCATCACCGCACCGGTCGTCACCCGGTCGCCTTCGTCGAAGGCCATCGCGGTCAGACGGCCCGATTGCCGGAACGCCAATTCGACCTCGCGAATATCGACATTGCCGTACAGGACCAGCGCACCGTTGGACGGCCCGGCCAAGCCTGTCACGGATTGCACCCAATGCCGCGCCGGGGGCCAAAACGCGACGGCCGCGGCGACGGCCAACAAGGCCGCGGCAAGGACGATGCGTGGGCTGATCTTCATGACCGTTCTCCGGACGTCGGGAACAGGGCGCTCAAGTTTTGCCGAACCTGTCCCTGAATTTGTGAAATCTCGGTTGCGCCGACAGCGGTCCAACCCATCACCCGCATCGCCGCCGCCCGGGCCATGCGGAACATCAAAATTTGGCCGATGACGGTCGCCACGACCAAACGAGGGTCGCCCGCGCGGCCATCAGGGTCCAGGCGCGAGACCAGATCGATCATGACCTGCGACACAGGACGCATGACGCCGTCGAAGATCACGTCGAACGCCGGGCCGGGGGATTGCTGCTCGCGGATGATCAGGCGGGCCCAGGGCGCGGATTCTTCCCCGGCCAAAAGAGCGGCCAGGGCATCGGTCATCCGGCACAAGGACGCCAAATGGCGATCCCGGCCGGCGGCGTCATCCAGCGCCAGATCGGCGCGCACGGCCTCGGCGACCGGCCCGATGCGTTCCTTGATCCGCGCCGCCATATGGGCGAAGGCCGCCAGGTACAAGCCTTCCTTGTTGCGGAAATGATAGGCGATCAGCGCTTGGTTGACCGACGCCTGCCGCGCGATCGCGCGTGTGCTGGCGGCATGGAAACCGACCTGTCCGAACACGTCGATGGCGGTCGCCAGCAAGGCGTCACGCGTTGCATCGCCACGCGGTGCGGGCCCATCGCCAGCGGAGGTTCTGTTTGCTTCCATTGGGGGGAATTTTAATCAAGTGATTAATTTAGTCAATTGATTAAAATAAAACCGCACGCGCAGTCACTCGGCCCTGCCCCGCCGGGCATGGCGCCTTAAAACACCGATATTGAGGAACGGGGACTTTGGAGGATGCCGCCCCAGCGTCAGAACATGACCGCCAGTGCACGGCAGTCATACAGAGCCGTCAGAATTCGAGCGGCGCGTTGTCGGTCACTTCCTTCATGGCGAAGAATGTGCGGGTCTGGCGCACACCGGGCAGCGAGATCAGCGTATCGGCGTGCAATTGGTTGAAGTCCGCCATGTCCCGGACCCGAACCTTGACGAAATAATCGAAATCGCCGGCCACCAAATAACAGTCCAAAACGACATCTAGTTGCTTGATCGCATTCTCGAAGGCGGCGAAACTCTCGCTGGTCGATCGGTCCAAAACGACCCCGACCAGGATCAGCGTCCCCCGGGAAACCTTGCTGGGATCGACTTGGGCGCGGACCGATTGGATGTAGCCTTCGTCGAACAGCCGCTGGGTCCGCCGGTGGCAGGTCGCGGGGCTGGAATGCACGAGTTTTGCCAACTCCGCATTGGTCAGCCGGCCGTTGGCCTGCAAGTGCTTGAGAATATTACGGTCGATACGATCCAGGTCTTCCATGCATGGAAGAATATTCCGATATTTCGACCATTTCCAGAAAATTCATCCGATTTTTTCGAACATATAATAGCATTCGCTAAATTTTATCCTCGCAATAGAAAGCACCTTTCATTTGGATTCCGCTAGCCTTTCCTGGTGTTCAAACCAGGGGGTTCCCAGCATGAATCTTGAGAAATTCGAACGTTATCCGCTGACCTTCGGCCCGACGCCGATCGAGCATCTGCCGCGCATGACCGAAGCCCTCGGCGGCAAGGTCCAGATCTACGCCAAGCGCGAAGACTGCAATTCCGGCTTGGCCATGGGCGGCAACAAGCTGCGCAAGTTGGAATACATCGTACCGGACGTGATCGCGTCCAACGCCGACACCCTGGTCTCCATCGGCGGGGTCCAATCCAACCATACCCGCATGGTCGCCGCGGTGGCCGCCAAGCTGGGCCTTAAGTGCCGCTTGGTGCAGGAAAGCTGGGTGCCCCACGAAGACGCTGTCTACGACCGCGTCGGCAATATTCTGATGACCCGCCTGATGGGCGCCGACAGCCGCATCGTCGATGACGGCTTCGACATCGGCATCCGCAAAAGCTGGGAAGAAGCCATGCAGTCGGTCCGCGACGAAGGCGGCAAGCCCTACGGCATTCCGGCCGGGGCCTCGGTCCATCCGCTGGGCGGCCTAGGCTATGTCGGCTTCGCCGAAGAAGTCCGCGCCCAGGAAAAAGAACTGGGCTTCAAGTTCGATTATATCATCGTCTGCGTCGTCACCGGCTCGACCCAGGCCGGGATGATCGTCGGCTTCGCCGCCGACGACCGTGCCGACCGCGTGATCGGGATCGACGGCTCGGGCACGCCCGAACAGACCTGGGATCAGGTCCGCGAGATCGTCACCAACACGGCGGAGATTGTCGAACTGGGCCGTCCCGTGCGCGACGACGAAATCGTCATCAACCCGGATTACGCTTATCCCGCCTATGGCGTGCCCAGCGCCGAAACGAACGAGGCGATCCGCTTCGCCGCCAAGACCGAGGCGATGATCACCGATCCCGTTTACGAAGGCAAATCCATGCAGGGGATGATGGACCTTGTCCGCAAGGGCTTCTTCCCCGAAGGCAGCAAGGTTCTGTACGCCCATCTGGGCGGCGCGCCCGCGCTGAACGGATACGCCTATACCTACCGGAACGGCTGAGTTCTCTCCCCGCCGCGGATCAATTCCGCGGCACCGCTGACGGCGCGCGGACTAATACCCCCCACAGGTCCTCCAGCCTGCCGCGCGCCGTCTTTCGGTGGGTTTCGAACCGGGCATGGGCATCCGGCCCCGCTTCGGGAGACAAACCGATCGACCACAAGGCGGCGATTTCGTTGGGCACGAAGGAATAGCGCAGGTCGATGATCCGATCAGGATGATCCGGGTCCTTGGCGATGAAGCCATCGCTGAAATACCGGAACCGTTCGACATCCCGCGCCTGCTGACTATCCGGCTTCAACCAGGGGAAATCCCGCGCCAGGTCCAGCTTGGCCACGGAGGTTCCGGGCGCCACCATCGGCGCGATCCCGACACGCACGGCGTCGACATAATAGCGGTCGCCGGTTTCATAGATGACTTTCCACAGCAACAGGTTGGCAAAGGCCGGTTTGACATCCAGGCGAACCGGCGCATGCCCGCGCGATGCCGCCAGGTCCATCCCCATGGCCCGGGCGTTTTGATGCTGGAAGAACCCGAGGCTCAGATAGAACGCCGCCCATAGCAGCGCCAACCGCCCCCATCGCCCCGAGCGCCGCACCATGCCGGTGATCGCCATGCCTAGGATCGGCAAGGTGAACAGGGGATCGATGATCGAGATGATGCTCCAGGCGACGCGTCGGTCGCTGAATGGCCAGAGCAACGACGTTCCGTAAGACGTCGCCGCATCCAATAGGCCGTGGGTCGCATATCCCAAGACGCAGAACAGCCAGGCCTGAAGAAACGAAATGCCCAGCCAACGCCGAAACGGCAGATAAAGCGCGGTCGCCGTGATCAGCCCGCCGATCGGGATGAAGAACAGGGAATGCGTGAACTGCCGATGGTATTCGAGAAACAGCAGCGGGTCCGTATCCGATGCGATCAGAACGTCGAGGTCTGCCGCCATCCCGGCAAAAAACCCCAGGGCGGACGCAGCGACAGCCCCCTTGCGCTGACGCGTGGCCAGCGGCAGCGACGCCCCCAGGGCTCCTTGCGTCAACGGGTCCAACGCGGCTCAGCCCTTATCGCCGTCGGTTTCAGCCAGACAGCCTTGCATCGCTTCGAACGGCAACATCACGCATTCGTGGCGATGCTTCAGGCCATGCACGGGGGTAAAGGCGTTCAACCCCTCCCACACCCCGGTCGCGGGCGTCCCTTCGGCCAACAGGCGGTGAGCTTGCTCAACCCCTTCGGCCAGGGCTGCCCGATCCAAGCCGGGTGCGGTTTCGGCGATCAAGGCCGCCGCCGCCTGAACCAACAGGCAGCCGCGTATCTTGCCGCCGACCGCGCGAATGCGGTCACCTTCAAGGCCGACCTCGACCGTCGCCCGGTCGCCGCACAAAAAGTTATCGGCCTCGTGTCGGCAGGACGCATGCTCGACCGGACCGAACGTCTCGGCTTTGGCGGCAAGGTCCTTGATCCGCGCATCGTAGACGGCGTCGGCATCGCTCATGCCAAGACCTCCAACGCGTGGTCCAGGGCGGCAGCAAAGGCGTCAATGTCAGCCTGCGTATTGTAAAGGCCGATGCTCGCCCGGGTCGTCGCATCGACGCCCATGCGCTCGACCAAGGGCTGGGCGCAGTGGTGCCCGCCACGCAGCGAAACGCCTTTCGACCCCATCAATTCGCATAAGTCATGGGGATGGGCGCCATCGACCGCGAACGACAGAATCGGCACTCGGCGACCGTTGTCGCCCGGCCCGATCAGCCGGACACGCGGCCGTTCGGCAAGGCGGTCCATCAGACCCCGCATCAAGTTTCGTTCCTCGCACTGGATGGCGGTCCAGTCCTGACCCAGCAGCCAATCCGCCGCCACCCCAAGCCCAATTGCCTGGGTGATCGGTGGCGTGCCTGCTTCGAACCGATGCGGCGGCGGGGCATAGGTCGTTTGCTCGAACGTCACCCGGCGGATCATTTCGCCGCCGCCCAGGAAGGGCGGCATTTCGGTCAATAGCGACGACCGCGCCCAAAGCGCCCCGATCCCCGTGGGGCCGTACATCTTATGGCCCGTGACGATATAGAAATCGCACCCCAGCGCGGCGACATCGATCGGACCGTGGGCCGCCATCTGCGCCCCATCGACCAGGACCGGCACGCCATGTTCATGCGCCACGGCGCAAACGGCGCGCACATCGGTCACCGCCCCGGTCACGTTCGAGGCATGGGTAATCGCGATCAGTTTCGTCCGAGGACCGATCAGACTTTTAAGCTCATCCAGATCGGGATAGCCCTCGTCATCCACCGGCAGGACCTTCAACACCACGCCGGCGCGCGTGCGAAGCATCTGCCAGGGTACGATGTTGGCGTGATGCTCGCCCGCGCCGACGATGATTTCATCCATCGCCGACAAGCCCGCGCCGAAGCTATGGGCGACCAGATTGATCGCCGACGTCGCGCCGGAGGTAAAAACAAGCTCGTTCGCATCGCCCGCCCCCAAATAGCGAGCGACCGATGTCCGTGCGTCTTCGTATTCCTGGGTCGCGGCGACGGCCAGAGGATAAATGCCGCGCTTCACATTGGCCCGGCCCCCGGTTTCATAGGCCGCCATCGCGGACAGCACGGGCGTCGCGATTTGCGTCGTCGCCGCATTGTCCAGATAGGCCCCGGCCAAGCCGGAGACCAGCGCCGGGAACTGATTTCGCAGGGTCGCCACCCCGCCCCCTATTCCGGGTCCCGGCGCATGCAGGCGACGATTTCGGCCATGATGCTGACCGCAATCTCGGCCGGGGACTGGGCGCCGATGTTCAGGCCGATGGGGCCATGAATGCGCCCGATGGTTTCCGCGTCGAACCCGGCGGCAGTCAGGCGCTCGACCCGTTTGGCCTGGGTGCGCTTACTACCCAGGGCGCCGATATAGAACGCCTTGGTCCTCAGCACCCGATCCAGGGCCGGATCATCCAGCTTGGGGTCATGGGTCAGGGTCACCACGGCGGTGCGGGTGTCGGGCCGCAGGTCGTCCAACGCCTCGTCCGGCCAGTCGGTGCGTACGTCCACGCCGGGAAAGCGCGCGTCCGAGGCAAAGGCCCGGCGCGGATCGACCACGGTCACGCCGAACCCGGCCATCGCCGCTATCGGCACAAGCGTCTGGGCAATATGAACCGCGCCGACTACGATCAGCCGCCGCGGCGGGGCCACGACTTCAATGAACCAGTCACCGTCATCGTCGGAATAGGCGCGGGAACGATCGTCGCGCAGGGCCTTGCGGGCGGCCTCGGCCACCAGCGGCGGCAGGTCGCCCTGCCCCAGCAGCACCGTCTCGCCATCGGACAGACGGGTGACCAGGGCGGAGCTTTCGCCGTCGAGCAAAGCCTCGCGGGCTTTTTCATACAGCGCCGCCGAACCTTCGAAATCCCGAACCAAAACCTTCACCGACCCGCCACAGGCCAAGCCGACTTCCCAGGCCTGTTCGTCGGACACGCCGAAATCGAGCAGCCGCGACGGCGTGCCGCCCAACACTTCGAGTGCTTCCCTGACCACCGCGCCTTCGATGCAGCCGCCGGAGACGGACCCCGTCATTTCACCATCGGCATTGACGCCGAGGTGGCTTCCCGGCGGGCGCGGCGACGAGCCCCAGGTCGAAACCACCGTCGCCAGGGCCACGGGCTTTCCGCCCGCGCGCCAGGAAAAGGCGGCGTCGAACACATCGTCGGCAGGCAACGATCGATCCGTGGGCAGCGACATGACGATAGGGTCCTAGCCGATCAGCTTCATGCTGTAGAGCACATAGGCCGCGACGGCAGCGGCGGCGACGGCAATCAGAACCCAGGTTCCCTTGCCCATGCCCTGTTTCGCCGGAGCAGCGGCGGCGGGCTCACCCACCATAGGTGCTACAGGCGCAGCTTCGGCCGCCGGGGCCTCGGCTTCCGCCGGGGCAGCGGCAGCGCCACCGCTTTCGCTTTCGACAACCAGTTGTTCGAACGTGTCGAAGAACTCACCGGCCAGTTTCTTGGACGTGCCTTCGATCAGGCGGCCACCCAACTGCGCCAGCTTGCCGCCGACATCGGCCTTGACCTCATAGGTCATGATCGTGCCGCCCGCGCCGTCGTCGGCCAGGTTGATGACGGCTCCGCCCTTGGCGAAACCAGCCGCGCCGCCCTTGCCTTCACCGGTAATGGTGTAGCTTTCCGGCGGATTCAGGTCCGACAGCGTGACTTGGCCTTTGAACTTGGCGCGCACCGGTCCGACTTTTGCGGTCACCGTGGCGGCGAGTTCCGTATCGGAAAGCTTCTCCAGGCTTTCGCAGCCGGGAATCGCTTTGGCGAGAATTTCCGGGTCGTTGAGGGCCGCGAAGACCACTTCCCGGGGGGCGGCGATACGGCGTTCTTCCTTCAAATCCATGGGTTCTTGCGTCCTTTTATGGGTTGTTATCGGGCCTTTATGCCTCGATATGTTCCAAATGTCATGTCGGGAGAGAAAAAAGTTTCAGGGGCCCGCGATCTAGGGCAGGTCTTCGGGCGTGTCGATATCCATATGGATACCGCCGGTCGCGACGTCCACCCTTAGAAGGTCGGCTTTATGTCGGGCCAATAGGGGTTTGGCCCCGACATCGCCGCTCAGTTCGGCAAATTCGGGGAACACCGCGCGGGGCCAAAGCAACGGATTGCCGGGCTGACCATCGTAACGCGGCTGGCAGATTTTCCGCCCGTCGGCGGCAACAAAGGCATCGATCAAGGCATTGATCACCCCCGGGCCGACATCGGGCATATCGCCCAACAGGATGATCGCACCGGCGGAATGGGGATCAACCGCCGCGATCCCCGCCTTGACCGACGACGCCAGGCCGTCCGCAAAATCGGGGTTCGCGACGAATCGCAGGTCCAGGCCCGCCAACGTATCGCGCAGGTCCATGGCCTCGTGACCGGTCACCACGACCACTTCGGCGACTTTGGAGGCCAGCGCCGCGTCGACCGCATAGCGGACCAGCGGTCGCCCCCGGTAGTCGGCGGTCAGCTTGTTGACCGGCCCCATCCGGGTCGACCGACCGGCCGCCAGAATGATCGCGGAAACGTCCGAAACGGGCGTATTTTCAGGCATTTTGTCGTGATTTGGTAACGGCAAGCGGGTTTTCCTGATGGCTGAGTCCTGTTATAGGATTTGTATACAATTATTTATCGGCGTATCGACGCCTTTCATCACAAAAACATCCAGGACATGCCTCTCTTGAGGTTTGAAAGGGCCATGCCAGAAATCTCCCTAACCGTGAACGGCGAGCGGGTCACCAAGTCGGTCGAAGGCCGCACGCTCCTCGTCGAATTCATCCGAGAATCCCTGAAACTGACCGGCACGCACATTGGCTGCGACACCAGCCAATGCGGTGCCTGCACCGTGCATCTGAACGGCAAGGCCGTAAAGAGCTGCACCATGCTGGCCGCCCAGGCCGACGGTGCCGAGATCACCACCATCGAGGGTCTGGCCCCCGAAGGACAGCTGAACCCGATGCAGAAGGCCTTTAACGAAAATCATGGCCTGCAATGCGGGTTCTGCACCCCGGGCATGGTGATGCGGGCGATGGCGCTGGTCGCCGAGAACCCGAACCCGACCGAGGAAGAAGTCCGCCACGGCCTGGACGGCAACATCTGTCGCTGTACCGGCTATCAGAACATCGTCGCCGCCGTCCTGGACGGCGCCAAGGCAATGCGCGGCTAAGGGAGGGACGATCATGGAAGATTTCACCTATACCCGGCCGTCCTCGCTGAGCGACGCCGCCACGGCGCACGGCAATGCCGATGACGCCATGTACATGTCCGGTGGGCAGACGCTGATCCCGGTGCTGAAGCAGGGCCTGGCCATGCCGACCGACATCGTCGACCTGAATGCCATCGGCGACCTAGCGGGGATCGAAGTCGCGGGCGGCTTCGTCACCATCGGCGCGATGACTCGCCATGCGGTGGTCGCGGCCTCGGCCGAGGTCAAATCGGCGATCCCGGCGTTGGCCGTTCTGGCCGGCGGCATCGGCGACCCGCAGGTCCGCAACCGCGGCACCATCGGCGGTTCGCTGGCCAACAACGACCCCTCGGCGGATTATCCGTCGGCGGTCATGGGCCTGAACGCCACCGTCGTTACCGACCAGCGCGAACTGGCCGCCGAAGACTATTTCGACGGCATGTTCGCGACCAACCTGGAGCCCGGCGAGATCATCAAGGCGGTCAAATTCCCGATCCCGGAAAAGGCCGGTTACGCCAAGTTCCCCAACCCGGCGTCGCGTTATGCCCTGGTCGGCGTATTCGTCGCCAAGACGGCCTCGGGTGTGCGCGTCGCGGTCACCGGCGCGGGTCAGGAAGGCGTGTTCCGCGCGGCAAGCATCGAAGACGCCCTGAGTGGCGACTTCTCCGCCGCCTCCGTGGACGGCGCCACCGTGCCCACGGACGACCTGATGAACGACATGCATGCCGACCCGGAATACCGCGCCAACCTGATCAAGGTCATGGCGAAGCGCGCGGTCGACCGCGCCAACGGGCAAGGCTGAAGGGGGAGATAGGAACAATGAGCAAGGTAGAACTCGGTCAATCCCTGCGTCGGTTCGAGGACCAACGGTTCCTGACCGGCCGGGGCCGTTACATCGACGACGTCAATCTGGACGGTCAGGCCCGCGCGGTCGTTGTGCGCTCGCCGTACGCCCACGCCAAGATCAATTCCATCGATACCTCGATGGCGATGGACATGGACGGGGTGTTGCTGGTCGTCACCCGCGACGATTGGAAGCGCGAAGGCTTCCAGCCCATGCCGACCAAATCGGCCGTGCAGAAAAACGCCGACGGCACGCCGCTGAAGCAGCCGCCGCGCCACTGCCTGGCGATGGACAAGGTCACCTACGTCGGCGAGCCGGTCGCCCTGGTCGTCGCCGAAACCCTGCAACAGGCCCGTGACGCGGCCGAAGCGGTCGATGTCGATTACGACGAACTGCCCGCCCTGGTCGATCCGGTCGCGGCGCTGCAGCCCGGCGCGGAACAGATCTGGGACGACATCCCCAACAACCTGTGCCTGGATTTCGAACTGGGCGACAAGGATGGCACCGATGCGGCCTTTGCCGAGGCCGATCACGTTGTCTCCCTGGACGTGTTGAACAACCGCGTCACCGCCGTGCCGATCGAAACGCGCGGCTGCGTCGCCGACTACGACGCCGCGACGGACCAGTACACCCTGTACAACGCGTCGCAGAACATGCACGCCAACCGTGACACGTTCGCCGAGGTCCTGAAGATCGACAAGAACAAGCTGGCCCATATCGCCCCCGACGTGGGCGGCGGGTTCGGCTCCAAGAACTCGGGCTATCCCGAGCCGCCGCTGTGCCTCTATGCGGCCAAGGTTCTGGGTCGTCCGATCAAATGGATCAACAACCGGTCGGAAAGCTTCCTGTCCGATACCCATGGCCGCGGCCAGACCGCGCGTATGGAATTGGCGCTGACCGCCGACGGCACCTTCCTGGCCCTGCGCATCAATACCATCGCCGGGATCGGATCCTACGCCTGGACCGTCGGACCGTTCACGCCCACGGGCGGGTCGGCCCGAACCTCGGGCGGTCCCTACGCTTTCAAGGCCATGCATTTCCGTGGCCGGGCCGTGTTCACCAACACCGCCCCGATGGACCCCTACCGGGGCGCTGGCCGTCCGGAAGCGACCTACAACACCGAACGCATCGTCGAATACGCGGCGCGCAAGCTGGGCTTCGACCCCATCGAACTGCGTCGCAAGAACCTGATGCCGCGCGAAATGCTGCCGCACAAGACCCCGATGGGTCTGGACGTCGATTGCGGCGACTTCCCGCGCCTGTTCGACATGACCATGGACATGGCCAACAAGGCCGACCTGTCGGCCCTGCGCGCCAAGACCGAAGCGGCGGGCAAGAAGTTCGGCTTCGCCATCGCGCCCTATCTGGAATGCACCGGCGGCGGCCCGAAGGAATACGCCGGCGTGGCCTTCAACAAGGACGGCAGCGTCGACATGTCGATCGGCACCTCATCCACGGGCATGGGTCACGAGACCTCGTTGGCGCAGATTCTCGCCGCGACCCTGGGCATCGATGTCGAGCGTGTGCGCTTCCATCAGTCGGACACCACGGCCACGCCGATCGGCGGCGGTCATGGCGGGTCCCGCGCGATGGAAGTCGGCGGCAGCGCCGTGCAACAGGCCGCCCGCGAGATCATCGAACTGGCCAAGCCGATCGCGGCGCGTCTGCTGCAGTCGGAAACGGAAGAGGTCGAGTTCGAGGACGGATCGTTCAAGGCGGGCGCGTCGTCCGTTTCCATGAACGACGTGATCGAAGCCTCGCAGGATGCCGACAAACTGCCCGAAGGCATGGAGCCGGGTTGCCTGGACCATAGCTCGGTGTTCGAACGCGGCATCATTTCGGTGCCGAACGGCGTGCATGCGGCGGCGGTCGAGGTCGACCCCGAAACCGGCGTGGTCAAGTTCCTGGGTTATTGGATCATGGACGACTTCGGCAAGATCATTAACCCGCTGCTGGCCGATGGTCAGGTCATGGGCGGTGTCGCCCAGGGCCTGGGTCAGGCCTTCCTGGAAGACATCGTCTACGACCCGGATACCGGCCAGTTGGTGACGGGCTCGCTGATGGACTACGGCCTGCCCCATGCGGACGAAATCCCGCATATGGAAATCGGCTACTACGAGGGCGAGCCCACGGAAAAGAACCCGCTGGGCGTCAAAGGCGCCGGGGAAGCCGGTTGCGTGGGCGCCTGCCCCGCAGCGGTCAACGCGGTGCTCGATGCGCTGAAGGACTATGGCGTGACGACCATCGACATGCCCCTGACCCCGATGAAGATCTGGAAAGCGATCCAGTCGGGCGGCGAGCATGATCCGCACGGCCTGTTGGGCGACGCGGCCTAAGACGAAACACCCCCGCTGCCGCGCCGCGGTGGCGGGGGCTTCGCCTAACCTGTTTGAAGATCACCGAACAATTCGGTCAGCCAGGCGCGAGCTTCATCCATTTCCGTAAAAACACCGATTTGATGCGAGGGCGGACGCGGCGGCGGATCCGCCTTTTTATATGCATGGCATAAATCAAGAACCTTCGGTGCCCGGCCCAGCAACACGACCCCGAAGGGCCAGGTCATATGCGCATAAACCTTCCGATCATGCGCCGCGATCGAGGCGACCATATCGTGGGTCCAGGCGAAAATGCTCTCTTCATCCATATCGATAAAATCGCAGATCGCGTAGCAACGCTCTGGCGGAAAGGCGGCGACGTATTCCGCGCCTTCCATCAGTTCGAACGGCGCGACGAAATCGAAAAACCGCATATAGACACCGCGCGGCTCATCGATGGCCTGAAACGTCATTTGGCGCCCACCTCGTTTCGTACATAAGATAACACTACAATAGCTTACGTTCGAACGAATGCCAGCTAGCCTTATGTTCTATCTCGGTGCCCACCGGCGTCAGGCCTTGTTAATCGCCCCTGCGGCGCGCATTTCGGCGATCTCGCCTGTGCCGTAGCCGAGTTCCATAAGGATTTCATCGGTCTGCGCCCCCACCGGCTGCGGCGGCAGAGAGACTTGGGAGGGGCTGGCCGCCATATGAAAAGCGATCACCGGAACGGTCAGGCCATGGGCTGGGCTGTCCGGCGCAATGAGCTTGTGTAGAACCTGGCGCGAGGCGACCTGCGGGTCGTTCAGGGCTTCTTCCATGCGCCGGATACGCTGCGCCGGAATCCGCCGCGCGTTCAAGAATTCCTCCCAATAGTCCGCAGGCTTCTGCGCGATGATATCGCGCAGGGCCGCCTCTTCCTCGGCATGGCCGGCCAAGCGTTGATTATTGTCTGTCTTGACCATGTCGGCGCGATCCAGGGCCTCCCACAGGCGCTTTTGCTGGTGCAGGTTGGAGGCCGCGATCATCATTGGCGCGTCCGAAGCCTCGTAACAGCCGATCGTCGCGAACGGGAAACGGTTGCCTTTGGGCTCCGGGTGCTTGCCGTTCCATGTAAAGCCCGTGATGTGAGACGCACAGAGAACCAGGGCGACATCGAGCATCGAAACGTCGACAAACTGCCCCTTGCCGCCGTTCCGCTCCCGCTGCAGCAAGGCCGCCGTGATGGCGAAAGCCGCGGTCGTCCCCGTGGCGTAATCGACGACAGGCGCGCCGGTCTTCAACGGCCGCCCATCATCCGCATGGGAAGTCATCGCCATCATTCCAGAAAATCCCTGGAGAATGTTGTCGTAGCCCGTGAGGTGCGCGCGCGGCCCGGTAGAGCCGAAGGCGGAGATAGAGCAATAGATCAGCCCCGGATTGATTTTCGACATCTCCTCGTAACCAAGGCCCAGATCCTCGAATGCGCCGGGGCGATAGTTCTCGACGAAGACGTCGGCTGTCGCGATCAGACGTTTCAAGGCCGCGCGCCCTTGATCCGTTTTCAGATCAAGAGCCAGCGCCTTCTTGTTCGACGCCTGCGCCATGAACGCCGTGCCCATACCGGTGTCGCTCATCGCGGGATCAGAGCCTTGCCAGCGGGCCTGATCGGGATCTTCCGGCGCCTCGACCTTAATAACCTCGGCGCCCAGCACGCCCAGCTGATAGCTGGCGAAAGGTCCCGCCAGCACATGGGTCGTATCGATCACGCGGAATCCGTCGAATGCCTGCGACATGTATTATTTCCTCTGCTTGGATGGATTGGATGGCGTTTCATATTGTTGTTTTTTTTCAAGATCGGAGGCGCGCCCCACCCCCTACAAAACCTTGCCCTCGAACGGATGCCATCCGTCCTTGTGTTCGATTTCGACGACCCAGATGTCCGGGTCGCGTTTCACCGCGCGGGCGACGTATTCGTCCACTTCGCGCTCGGGAACCGCCTGTCCGTCAAACGCCGCCAGCCAGCCCAAATGCCCTTCCATATCGGTTGCCTGGGTCAAAACCGAACAGGTTCCGTCCAGGCGGTTGAGTTTCAGAACCAGCGCCCCGGCGCGGTCGTCTCCGCGGCGCACCACCATCGCCGGCACGCCCTCGGCATTGCAGCGGCGAACATGCGCCATGATCCAAACGTCTGAAGTAAGGCGGTCACTGACCATTTCGGTTTCCTGTCGCGGTTCGGGGTTGATAGTATCGCGCATCTTCAAAAAAGAGGAACAGGCCCATGGCCGGACCGGCCATCAAACTGGAAAGCGTGACCAAAGCCTTCGGCGGCAACCGTGTTCTCCGTGGAATCGATCTCGAGATTCCGGCGGGGGGATCCGTCGTCGTCATCGGCCCTTCCGGGACAGGCAAGACGGTCCTGTTGAAAACCTTGATCGGCGTTCACAAGCCCGACGGCGGCAAACTGACGATCGACGGCGCCGACGTAAAAGGACTGAGCGCCCCTGACCTGCGCGCACTGTACGGACGGTTCGGGATGCTGTTCCAGAAATCCGGCCTGTTCGACAGCCTTCCCGTCTGGGAAAACGTCGCATTCCGCCTGTTGCAGCAAGACGGCATGTCCCGGCGCGACGCCAGGGACCGCGCCATCGAAAAACTGGGCCTGGTCGGCTTGGCCCCGACCGAGGCCGATCTGTTCCCGTCGGAATTGTCGGGCGGCATGCAGAAACGCGTCGGCATCGCTCGGGCCATGGCCGCCGATCCTGACGTTCTGTTGCTGGATGAGCCGACGGCGGGCCTTGACCCGATCATGTCGAATATCATCAATGACCTGATTCTCGAGGTCATGGCCGAAACCGGCGCCACTGTGGTTTCCGTGAATTCGGATATGAAGGGCGCCCAGCGAACCGCACAGACGGCGGCGATGATCTATGACGGCCATATCATCTGGACGGGGCCGTCGACGGACATGCGCGACAGCGGCAACCCCTACGTCGATCAATTCGTGAATTCCCGCGCCGATGGCCCGATCCCGACGGTGGTTGACCCCGAAGCGGCATAATCCGGCCTAGGCCGAATCTCCCTTCTCCGGCACGCGCGATGGCTTGGTCAAAATGAACCAGGCCCCGTAAGCCATGACCACGGCCGCGATTGCGACGACGTATCCCGGCACGGGGCGGATAAAGGCGATGTAGATCAGGCTGGCCGACATCGTCGCACAGGCGATGAATTTGGCAGGGGCCGGGATAACCCGGTGACGTTCCCATTTCTGCAACGGCGGGCCGAAAACCCGGTGATGATACAGCCAATCATGAAACCGCTGACTGGACCGCGCGAAACACCACAGCGCCAACAACATGAACGGCGTCGTCGGCAGCACCGGCAAAACCACCCCGATCACGCCCAAGACCACGAACGCCCAGCCGAGGACGATCAAAACGCCTTTTTTAGTGGCACCCGTCACCTTGTTTTTCCTTATTTTTTACCCGGCACGCACCATCTTGGCAGCAAATGCGCCCGACCGCGAATATAACCGAGGACTTAGGTGATTTCCCAACCCCGGCATATTACAGTTAGGTAATTCCGGACGGAGGCGAATTCGGATGGCGGGAGTGGAACATCGGGCAATGACGAGGACCGGCGCGGCGGATGACGCGCTGTCTTCGGCGCTCGATCACTTGGATCAAGGCGTGTTGATGATCGGTGCGGATCTGATGGTTCGGGCGGCCAACAGCGTTCTGCGCCATATCTACGAATTCCCCGAAGGCTTCATCGTCCTGGGCATGCCCATGGCCGACATCTTCCACTTCCTGGCGAAACGCGGCGACTATGGCCCCGGCGACCCCGAGGCGATCGTCGAAAGTCTGTTGGACGACATCGTCCAGGGCCGGCGCGTAACCAAGGAGCTACGACTGGCGGTCGGAAAGATCGTCGAAGTCCGCCGCACGCCCTTGCCCGAGGGCGGGATGATCGTGGTGACCACGGACGTCACCGAACAACACCGCTCCGCCGAACGCCTGCAACAGAGCGAACAAAGGTTCCGCGATATCGCCGAGATCGCGTCGGACTGGTTCTGGGAAATGGACGCGGATTTGCGTTTCTCCTATTTCTCAAAACGGAACGAGGAGATTCTGGGCTTCGACATGACTGTATTCGTCGGTAAACGCCGCACGGATATTACGCCGGAAGCATCATCGGACCCGAAATGGCGCGACCATTTGGCCGATCTGGAAGCGCGACGCCCCTTTCGCGAGTTCCGCTTCGACGTTCGCCTGCCCAACGGCCACATTCGTCACATCTCGACCAGCGGAACCCCTGCATTCGATACGAACGGCGCGTTTCTCGGCTATCGCGGGGTGGGGCGGGACCTGACGCAGGAAACCGCCCGGGAAAAGGAACTGCGCGAAAATCTGTCGTTGCTGCAAGCGACCTTGGATGCCACGGCCGACGGCATTCTCGTCACCGGCCTGAATAAAGAGATCATCCACGCGGCCAACCGCAACTTCGTAAATATGTTCAACGTTCCGGACGAACTTTTAAATTCGAACGAAGGCAACACGCTTCGGGATTGGATCGCCGATCAAACGGTCGACCCCGCCGCTTTTCATAACGACGCCGAACGCAAATTCGTCGAATTGGACCAGGTCTTGCGGTCGACATTGCGCATGCGGGACGGCCGGGTGATCGACCGCTATACCCGCCCTCAATTCCTGGGCGACACCATCATTGGTCGGGTCGTCAGCTATCGCGACGTCACCGAACGCGTTCGCACCGCCGAAGAACTGCGCGCCCAAAAGGCATTGCTGGAAACCGTCTTCCGCGACGTGCCCGACGCCATGGTTCTGGTCGATGCCGAACGGCATATCCGCCTGATCAATCCCGCCTTCTCCCGCGTGTTCGGCTACGACTTGGAAGAGCTCGAAGGCAAAACGACCGAGTTGATCTACAACGATCCCGCCGATTACCAAAACCAGGGCAAAACCCGCTTCAACGTTGCTGCCAAGAACGATCCGGAACCGCTGATCGTCGTCTACCGCCGCAAAAACGGCGAGATCTTCCCGGGTGACACCGTGGGCTCGCCGCTACGGGACCCCGAGGGTGAGGTCATCGGCTTCGTCGGCGTGATCCGCGATGTCGGCGCACGTATCGCAGCCGAACGTGAACGCCTGGAAGCCCTGGAGATGGCGGAAGAAGCCAACCGCGCCAAATCGGCATTCCTGGCCAACGTCAGCCATGATCTACGCACGCCGCTCAACGCGGTCCTGGGCTTTGCCGAAATCATCAAGCAGCAGCTGCTCGGCCCCGTCGGCCACCCCAAGTACGTCGAATACGCCGAAGATATTCGCGACAGCGGCTCGTACCTGTTGGATCTGGTCAACGACCTGTTGGACATTTCGACGATCGAAGCCGGCCAGCGGGCGATCCGCCGGGAGATCATTCAGATCGAGCCGTTCTTCGCCGAATGCCTTAAGGCGGCGACGGCGCGAATCAGCGACGGCGCCACCGTTTCCCTGGACCTACCCGAAAATCCGATGCCGCTGGTCGCGGACCGGCGGTCCATGAAGCAGGTCGTGCTGAACCTTTTGTCCAATTCCCTGAAGTTTACGCCCGCGGACGGTAAGATCACGGTCTCGGCGGAACGCGACGGCAAGCGCTGGCGGTTCTGCATCGCCGACACGGGCAAAGGCATACCGAAGGAAAACCTGGAAAAGATCGCCAGCGCCTTCGAACGGGGCCAGACCAGCGCCTATTCCACCGCCGACGGCACCGGGCTGGGTCTGGCGATCGCAAAATCCCTGGTCGAATTGCATGGCGGCGAATTGTCGATCGCCAGCGAATTGGGCAAGGGGACGCAGATTTCCTTCGACATTCCTGACAAAGCCAAATCATCCAACCGGCCCTGATCCCGCCAGGGCCTTGCCATATGCCTTGGCGCGGCGGCGTTTTTTTGGCAGAACACGGGGCATTGCCATTCCTCAACCGGAGCATTCCCACCAATGACCGAGACCACGCCCCCGAAGGCCCCCCAGACAGCCAATGACGGCACGTCTTCCCCCGGCCAGGATGGGGACGCCCCCCGCGACTTCATTCGCGACATCATTCGCGGCGACCTGGACGCGGGAAAGGTCGATGGCATCGTCACGCGCTTTCCGCCCGAACCGAACGGCTATCTGCATATCGGCCACGCCAAATCGATTTGCCTGAACTTCGGTGTCGCCCAGGAATTCGGCGGGCGCTGCAACCTGCGCTTCGACGACACCAATCCGGCCAAGGAAGAACAGGAATTCATCGACGCCATCATGGCCGACGTCCGTTGGCTGGGCTTCGATTGGGGCGACAACCTGTTCCATGCCTCGGATTATTTCGAACAGCTGTATCAATGGGCCGAGCACCTGATCGAAAACGATCTGGCCTATGTTTGCGAGCTGACCGCCGAGGAAACGCGCGAATATCGCGGCACCCTGACCGAGCCGGGCAAACCCAGCCCGTGGCGCGACCGGGCCAAGGACGAAAACCTGGATCAGTTCCGCCGCATGCGCGCGGGCGAATTCGCCGACGGCGCCAAGGTGCTGCGCGCCAAGATCGACATGGCCCACGGCAACATGAACATGCGCGACCCGGTGCTGTACCGCATCGTCAGCAAACCGCATCCGCGCACCGGCGACACCTGGTGCATCTATCCCACCTATGATTACGCCCATGGCCAGTCCGACGCCCTGGAGCACGTCACCCATTCGCTTTGCACCCTGGAATTCGAGGCCCATCGCCCGTTGTACGATTGGCTGGTCGAACACCTGCCGGTCCCGGCGCGGCCGCGTCAGTACGAATTTTCCCGCCTCAACCTGGGTTATACGGTGCTGTCCAAGCGCCGCCTGACCCAACTGGTGACCGAAAAACACGTCGGCGGATGGGACGATCCGCGCATGCCGACCCTGTCAGGCCTGCGCCGCCGGGGCATCCCGCCGGAAACGATCCGCGATTTCGTGGCCCGCCTGGGCATCACCAAACAGGACAGCCTGGTCGAATTCTCGCTGCTGGAGCATTGCGTGCGGGAATACCTGAACAAAGCCGCTGAGCGGCGCATGGCCGTGCTGCGCCCGCTGAAGGTGGTGATCGAGAACTGGCCCGAGGGCCAGGTCGATGACCTGACCGCCATCGACAATCCGGAAAAACCCGAGGGCGGCAGCCATACCGTGCCGTTCGGCCGTGAGATTTATATCGAGCAGGACGACTTCATGGAGGATGCGCCGAAGAAGTTCTTCCGCCTCAGCCCCGGTCGTGAAGTGCGCCTGCGCTACGCCTATTTCATCACCTGCACCGATGTGATCAAGGACGCGGACGGCAACATCGTCGAATTGCGCGCCACCTACGATCCGGAAACGCGGGGCGGCGACGCCCCCGACGGGCGCAAGGTCAAGGGCACCCTGCATTGGGTTTCCGCCGCCCATGCGGTCAAGGCCGAGGTCCGTCTGTACGATCACCTGTTCCGCGAGGAAGCCCCGGGGGCGGGCGGGCGCGACTATCTGGAAGACCTCAATCCAGACTCGCTGGAAATCATTCAGGACGCCCTGTTGGAGCCTTCGCTGGCCGACTGGCCCGAAGGCAAGACCCTGCAGTTCGAACGCCTGGGGTATTTCTGCGCCGACCGGGACGGCACTGCTGACAAGCCGGTGTTCAACCGCACCATGACCCTGCGCGATACCTGGGCCAAGGTTCAAAAACAGGGCTGACGCCAAGATACAAAAATTGGCCGACGCCCGGCCACCAACGATAAATCAATAAAACACGACCCTCAGAGGAGACTTCCCAATGCGACGCCTGCCTGCCGTTACCCAGGAAAAAGCCACCCCCGAACAGTTGGAGCTGTTCGGCAAGATCACTTCCGGCCCCCGCTCCAAGGGCCGCAACGCCATGGACTTCCTGGACGTTGACGGCGGCCTGATCGGCCCGTTCAACGCCTATCTGTTCAGCCCCAAGATCGGCGACGCAGCCCAGACCCTGGCCGGTCTGCTGCGGTTCGAATCCTGCATTCCCGGCGACCTTCGCGAACTGGCGATCATGACCGTCGGCCAGGACTGGAAGGCCGATTATGAATTCTACGCCCATGCCAAGGTGGCCCGGAACGAAGGCGTCGACGAAGACACCATCGAAGCGGTCCGCGTCGGCAAGACCCCGGCGGACCCGAAGCATGCCGCCCTCCACACCTTCGTGGTCGAATTGCTGAAAAACCGCAAAGTGTCCGATGCGACCTATGCCCCCGTTAAGGAAATCCTGGGCGATCAGGGAATGGTCGAGCTGATTCTGCTGATCGGCTGCTACTGCATGGTTTCCGCCAATCTGAATGCATTTCAGGCACCCTTCCCCGAAGGGGTGGACCGCCCGTTCGGCGGCGTCTGAACCTATAAGGGGGGTGGCTTCGGTGATATAAAGGCCGCCTCCCATTCCCCCGAACCAAGAGGCACCCATGTCCCGTATCGTTTATGTCAACGGTCAGTTCGTTCCCGAAGAAGAAGCCAAGATTTCGATCTTCGACCGTGGTTTTCTGTTCGCCGACGGCGTTTATGAAGTTTCGTCGGTCATCGACGGCAAACTGATCGACAACGCGGGGCATCTGGTCCGCCTGGCCCGCTCGCTGAAAGAGCTGAAAATGGCCGCCCCCTGCAGCGACGACGAGATCACGTCCGTCCAAAGGGAACTGATCACCCGCAACAACCTGTCCGAAGGGGTGGTCTACCTACAGGTCACGCGCGGCGCCGCCGACCGGGATTTCAATTTTCCCAAGGACGCGACACCGTCGCTGGTCATGTTCACCCAGGAAAAGAACATCCTTAACAACCCGACCGCCCAAAAGGGCCTGACCGTCGTGACCCTGCCGGATATCCGCTGGCATCGCCGCGACATCAAGACCCTGCAACTGTTGGCCGCCTCCCTGGCCAAGCAGGAAGCCCATGAAAAAGGCGCCGACGACGCTTGGCTGGTCGAAGACGGCTTCATCACCGAGGGCAGCTCCAACAACGCCTTCATCGTGACCGAGGACGGCACCATCGTGACCCGTCAGTTGTCGCACGACATCCTGCACGGCATCACCCGCAAGGCGGTCCTGAAATGCGCCGAGGAAGCGGGCCTGACCCTGGTCGAACGTCCGTTCACCCCGGAAGAAGCCCATGACGCGGTCGAAGCCTTTTCGACCAGCGCCTCGGCCTTCGTCATGCCGGTGACCAAGATCGACGGTCACATCCTGGGCAACGGCGTCCCCGGTCCGGTCACGCAGAAGCTGCGCGAACTGTACATCGCCGAAGCCCTGGCCACCGCCAGCTAACGCCTAAGCGCATCCGCCCATGCCCAGCCCAACATTTAAAAGCGCCACCTACGACTGCCGGTTGTTCTGCGGCGCGGATGCAATCGAAACCAATCTGAAGGCCGCCGTCGCCCGCGCCGGAGCCAAGCGGGCGATGGTCGTCTGTTCGCCGTCCATCGCGGCCCGGACCGACCTGCCCGCCCGTATCGGTGCCGCCCTGGGCGATCTGTTCGCCGGAACCTTCGATGGAATCGCCAAGGATTCGACCTATGCCTCGGTCAGCGCCGGGGTGACGCAAGCCCGCGATCTGCAGGCGGACCTGCTGATCGCCGTCGGCGGCGGCAGCGTGATCGTGGCCACGCGGGCGATTTCGATCTTTCTGTCGGAACAGGGCGACCCGTTCGACCTGATGACCCAGTACCCGGAAGGCGGGCGGCCGGTCAGCCCCCGCCTGATGGCGCCCAAGGTGCCGATCGTCAACATCCCGACCACGCCGACCAGCGCCATGAACCGCGCCGGGACCGGCCTGAAAAACCCGGACCTGGATCATCGGATGGAATACTTCGATCCGAAGACCCGGCCCCAGGCGATCTTCATCGACGACGCGGCCCTGATGACGGCCCCGGCGGGCCTGATCCAGTCCACGGCGACGACCGTGTTCGCCTGGGCGGTAGGGGCGATGTCGCTGACCGATATCAACCCGCTGGTCGATGGCGACCATACCCAGGCCCTGCGCCTGGCCCTGCGCGGCTACCGGGGTCTGCCCGCCGCCATGGACGATCCGGCCCCGCGCCGCGACCTGTGCTTGGCGGCCTATCTACAGAACCGAGCCGAAGACGACGGCCAGGCCTTCGTCGTGCGCGGTCCGTTCGCCAGCGACTATGCCTGCGCCACGGCCCTGCATCTGGAATATCCGGCCTTGAAACAAGGCGAGACCACGGCGGTGGTGCACCCCGCATCGATCCGCATGGCGCAAGGCGTGACCATCGAACAGGCGCGCGGCCCGGCGAAAGCCCTGGGCGTGTGGCAAGACGGCATGGACGCCGCCACGGCGACCGAGGCCACAGCCGGGGAGTTGGAGCGCGTCTATCGAGATTTCGGCATGCCGGTGCGCCTGCGCGACATGGATATTGCCCAGGACAGCCTGCCCAGCGTGGCCGGTCGTACGGTCAAGATCTTCAACGCCAGCGGCACCCTGACCACGCCCGAAGAACGGGTCGCCCGTTCCCTCGAATTGTTGAAGGCTGCCTGGTAGGCAAGGGCGGCGGTCTATTCCGCCGCGACCGCCGCGTTGCCGTCGGCCCGGGCGGTCCGAACCAACATATCGCGAAAGGCCTGCGCGGCGGGACTGACGGCGCGGTCACGGCCACGCAGAATCATGATCGTACGGGTCAGGTCGGCCCCTTCGACCGGCATCAGGCGAATGCCCCGCATGTCCAGAACCTTGGACAGCATGCCTGTCACCAGCCCGATCCCGACCCCCTGTTTGACCAGGGACACCAACGTCAGGGAATAGCGGGTCATGAAGGCCGGGGCGTAATCCACCCCCGCCCGGTCGAAGGCCCGGCGCAATAATGCCCAGGCCGCGGATTCCGGTGGCATGGAAACCAGCTTTTCCGCCGCCACGTCTTCCAACGTCACCCGGTCCTTGGCGGCCAGGGGATGTGTCTCGGGTACGGCCAGCATGAAGTCGTCCTTCAGCAAGGGTTCGACCTCGAACGCCGTCTCGTCCCCGACGAAGGGCGAGACCGCCATGTCCACGTCGCCCCGGCTGACGCGGTCCATGACCTGGCCGAAGAAGTCGTCCAGCAAGACCACCTCGATCTGTGGGTAGCGGCGCTGAAACTCGGCGACGACGCGCGGCAGGAACCCCGCCGCGACCGAGGGCGAGGCCCCGACCGTGACCCGGCCCCGCTGCAATTGGGCTTCTTCGCGAAATTCCCGTAGCAGGGCGCGGGTTTCCAGCATCATGCGCTCGACCCGCCCGCGCAGGCGCTCGCCCGCGTCGGTGATGACCACCCGCCGCGTGGTGCGGTCGAACAGACGCACGCCCAACACCGCCTCAAGATGGCGGATACGGGCCGACACGGTCGGCTGCGACACGCCCAGCATCTGCGCGCTTTGTCTGAAACTGCCGGTTTCGGCGACGGAGACGAAGGCGTCCAGATCGGCGGGAGAAAGATTAATCAGCATTATCTATCAGTTTATATAATCATCGTATTTTTCTTTCAATGATCGAAACGATAGAGTAACGCCCCATCACAGCCGCCCAGCGGCCCCGTCAACGACACCACAAAAAAACAAGCAGCCCTGCCCAGGAGCAACATCCGATGAGCCTTACCCGCAAAGCAGACAGCCCCGCCGCCTGGACCGTTTCCGAAGTGGAAAACGCCCGCGGCAACTGGGTCTTCAATCTGGACGACACCGCCCGCGCCCATTTGGCCGCGACCGTCAAGAAAGCCCATGACCCGGAACGCCCGCTGTTTGATTACACCCGCGACGAATTCGACCTGGGCCCCGCCCTGGACACGATCGGCGCCGCCATGAAGGAAGCACACTTCGGCCATGGCTTGGCCGTGGTCAAAGGCCTGCCGCGCGAAGGGGTCAGCGAAGAAGAATTCCGGCTCATGAACTGGGCCATCGGCCTGCACTTCGGCGTCGCCCGCCCGCAGGGCATCAAATCGCAGTATATTTCCGAGGTTCGCGCCGCCGGGCATACCTACCGCGCCGCCAACGGCCGGGGCTACAACTCGAACGCCAGCCTGGACTTCCACACCGACGGTTGCGACCTGGTCACCCTGGCTTGCTACAACAAGGCGAAATCGGGCGGACAGAGCATGGTGTCCAGCAGCCTGACCGCATGGAACAAGCTGCTTGCCGAACGGCCGGACCTGGCCGAAGTCGCCTGCCAGCCGTTCTATTTCTCGCGCAATACCGAACAAGCCCCGGACGAAGGCCCCTACTACGGCCAGCCGCTGTTCGACGAAGCCGATGGTCGCGTGTTCGGCAAATGGAACCGCAACCGCGTCCGCACGGCGCTAGAGATCGAAGGCGTGCCGCAGTTGACCGAAGTGCAGAAGGAATGCACCGACTTGCTGGACGACATCCTGCGCCGCCCCGACGTGATGTACACGATGTGGCTGGAGCCGGGCGATCTGCAGATCATGAACAACCACGTCCTGCTGCATTCGCGCACCACCTTCGAAGACTTCGAAGAGGCCGAACGCAAGCGCTTGTTGTTCCGCCTTTGGCTGGCCCCCGCCGATTCCGTGCAACTGCCGGAAAGCTGGGGCGGTTATTTCCGCTCGATCGACGCCGGCACGGTGCGCGGCGGCATCCGCGGCCATGAATACGACGACACCCGCTACGCCTACGAAAGCCGACAGGCCGCCGCCCTGGGCATGCCTGCCCCGGGGAAAGAGCGCTTCGTGTCGCCGAAGTTCCCGTCGTAATCGACGGAAGCCGTAGCTTTACTGCTCCTTGAAGCTATCCGCTCGGGCCCGCGACCATCGCTGTATGGTCGCGGGTTCTTCGCATGTACCGTCGACCAGACAGCCGATCGGCCATTCCGGATAAGCGACATCGCCCGAAACGGTCTCGCCGCTTTTCTGGCGAACCTGGAAATGCTTGGGATGAAGTTCTTCCGGGCGGTCTAGCCCCGCGGCCCCGACCATGTCGGCGACGGCGCGCAGGGTGTTTTCATGGAAACGGAAGACGCGCTGTGACTTGTCCCCCACGTCCAACGCGCGCTGGCGCAGCGGATCCTGGGTCGCCACCCCGGTCGGGCAGGTGTTGGTGTGGCAGGCCTGGGCCTGGATGCAGCCGACCGAGAACATGAAGCCGCGCGCCGAGTTGCACCAATCGGCTCCCAGCGCCAGGGCGCGTGAAATTTCGAACGCGGTCACCAGCTTGCCCGCCGCACCCAACTTGATGCGGTCGCGGATGCCCGCCCCGCGCAGGGTGTTATGGACGAAGGTCAGGCCTTCGATCATCGGCGTGCCGATGTGATTGGCGAATTCCAAGGGGGCTGCACCCGTGCCGCCTTCCTTGCCGTCGATGACGATGAAGTCCGGCATGATGCCGGTTTCCAACATGGCCTTGACCATGCACATGAATTCGCGCCGGTGGCCGATGCACAGCTTGAAGCCGACCGGCTTGCCGCCCGACAGCTCGCGCAACTGGCCCAGGAATTCCATGAATTCAATCGGTGTCGAAAAAGCGGAGTGCCCCGGGGGCGAAATACAATCCACGCCCATGGGCACGCCCCGCGCCTCGGCGATTTCCGGGGTAATCTTGGCGGCGGGCAGCATCCCGCCGTGGCCCGGCTTGGCGCCCTGGGACAATTTGACCTCGACCATCTTGATCTGGTCCGACGCCGCCTGGTCGCGGAACTTTTCCGGATCGAACCGGCCCTGAGCGTCGCAACAGCCGAAATAGCCGGTGCCGATTTCATAGATCAGATCGCCGCCGCCCTGGCGGTGATAGCGGCTGATCCCACCCTCGCCCGTGTCATGGGCGAAGTTGCCCATCTTGGCCCCGGTGTTCAGCGCCAGGATGGCATTGGCGCTCAGCGCGCCGAAGCTCATGGCCGAAATGTTGTAGAGCGAGGCGTCATAGGGCTTCAGGCAGTCCGGCCCGCCGATGCGCACGCGAAAGTCATGGTCTTCGATATGCTTGGCGTTGACCGAATGGGTCAGCCAGGCGAAGCCCGCTTCGTAAACGTTTTCCTTGGTCCCGAACGGGCGCTTGTCCTCGACACCCTTGGCCCGCTGATAAACCAGGGAGCGGACCTCGCGCGAGAACGGTTCTTCGTCGTGGTCGCTTTCGATCAGGTATTGGCGAATTTCCGGGCGGATGCCTTCGAACAGCCAGCGCATATGCCCGATCACAGGATAGTTGCGCATGATCGCGTGGCGGGGCTGCCACACGTCCCAGACCCCGAGCAACGATAAGCCGCCCGCGGCCATGGCGACCGGAATAAGCCAGGGATGGGCGACCGACAAAACCGCCAACACAAGCGTGGCGAAGACGCAAAGCGCAAAGACGATATACCGCTGCATGAGAGACCCCGATTTGATGCATAGGCGACAAGCGGGCCCCAGGGGCCTGAAATTGCTTATACCATCGGTATGACCGCCGTGCGACAGCGACGGGGTATGCGTCTAATGGATGCGGAACGCTTGATGACAACCGGTGCAATTGGCGGTGATGTCCTGGAACGCGGCGTAGACGGCGCGCTGGCTTTGCGGCGAGGGTTCGACATCCGCCGTCTCGATGGCACGGGCGAACCGGCTGGCGGCGCGATGCATGCCGGTGCCGAAGGCGCGCATGGTTTCCGGCATGAGCGGCGCCATATGGCCGGCACCATGCCTTCCCATGGAGCTCATACCCAGGCGCTGTTCGGCGATCTTGGCGGCGTCGTTGGCGCGGTCCTGGGACAAGGCCAGGAAAATCTCATCCAGCGCCTTCAGGTGATCGCGCATGTTGGCCAGCATGTGGGCTTTCATCCGGGCCGGCATCTCGACCAATTGGCGGTCGTCCGCGCCGGGGCCCATGGCCAGCACCGGCATCGACAGGATCAGGACGAAAAAGACGGATAGCAGAGACAACGCACGGCGCATCGACGATAAACCTTCCACCCGCGCGCCCGGCGCGGGTTCATCAATCGGCCCCATCGCCATCTACTAAGGCGGATATTCAAACCGAAGGCAAGCGCGCCCTCAGCCGGCCCCTCGGATCACAACCTTCAGCGCGTCCTTGGCGATCATCGCGCGCAACGCGGCCTCGGTCTGTTCGATCGGCATTTCGGCCGAGAGCATCAGATCGGCGCGGAATGCCGGATCGGCCAGCATCTCGAGGGCGCGACGGATGGTGTCGGGGCGATGGTGGTAAACGCCCTTCACCGTCAGCTCCGAATAATGCACGGCATGGGTATCCAGCGGAATCGACGTACCCGGCGCGCAGCCGCCGAACAGGTTGACCAGACCGCCCGGACGAACGGAGTTGATCGCATCGACCCAGACCTCGGGCACGCCCGAGGCATCGACCGCGACCCAAGCCCCCTGTCCGCCCTCAGTCAGGGCTTTGACCTTGTCGGCCTGACCGCCGCCGCGTTCGATCTGGACGCATTGGGCCGCCCCCAACTGCTTGCCCACATCCAGGCGCGGCAGGTTGGGATCGGCCAGGATGACCTTGTGCCCGGCCCGCGCCAGGGCGCCGACGAACAGCAATCCGATCGGCCCGCCGCCGAACAACACGACTTCGGTCCCCGGCCCGTATTTATCCAGCTCGCAGGCATCCATGCCGTGCAGGACGCAGGCCAGCGGCTCGGTCAACGCGGCCTTGCCGAAATCCAGGCCCTTGGGGATGGCATGAGTGTTGCGGTCGACGAAGCGGGCCGGCACGCGAATGAACTCGGCGAAGGAGCCGTTGATGTATTGCAGGTCGGTGCACAGGTTTTCCCGGCCCCGGCGGCAATAATCGCATTCGCCGCAAGGTGCGGAATTGGCGACGACCACGGCGTCGCCTTCCTTGAACTTGGTCACGCCCTTGCCCAGGGCCGCGACGCGCCCCGCCATCTCATGGCCGAACAGGGTCGGCACCTTGAGCATGCGCGGGTGGCCGCCGCGCTTGAACACCTTCACGTCCGTGCCGCAGGTGGTCGCGGCTTCGACCGACAACACGATCTCGCCGTCGTCGGGCACCGGCACGGGCAGGTCACGGATTTCGATGGTTTCGGGGCCGAGCAGCATCGCCCCCTTCATGGTCCGGGTCATGGCCTCAGTCCTCTGCCGTCGCCGCGCGGGACGGGGTGAATAGAACCTTTAGCGCCTTACGCGCGCGAACCAGGTCCAGCCCCGTCTGGAAATCGTCCAGCGGCATTTTGTGCGTGACCAGCGGCGTCGGGTCCAACGCGCCGGAGGCGATCAAATCGAACACCCGGCCCTGCTCGGCAACCGCGCCGGAATAGGTGCCGACGATCCGGCGCTCATACTTGAACAGGTCGTTGAGATCGAAGTCAGCCGCCTGTCCATCCGGCGCATGGGCGAACAGCACCACCGTCCCGCCCTGGCGCGTCAGGGCCAGCGCCGCGCGCAGCGGCCCGGCCCCGCCGACCGTATCGAAAACGGCATCGGCCCCGGCCCCGCCGGAAAGATTGCCGACCGCGGCCTGCGCGGCCTCGCCGGGTGCGGCGGCGGCATCGGCCCCCAGCTTCAGCGCCAAATCGCGGCGGTCGTCCTGCGGATCGATCACGGCAACGCGCGCCTGGGGACAGGCGGCCTTGATCGTCAGCAGATGCAACAACCCCATGCTGCCCCCGCCCTGAACGACGGCGACGCCGTCGGTCGGCAGGTCGGAGCGTTCGACCCCGCGCAGGACGCAGGCGGCTGGTTCGACGAACACGGCGGCTTCGTCCGAAACGTCGTCCGGAACCTTATGCGCCGCCTGGGCCGTGGCCCGGGCCTTGATCAGCACCGTGTCGGCGAAACCGCCCGGAGCCATCAAGTTTTCGCGAAAGGTTTCGCACATGGTCTCGTTGCCGCGCCGACAGACCAAGCATTCGCCGCAAGGCACGTGATGAGGAACCGCAATGCGGTCGCCCGGCTTGAACGCCGTCACGCCCGGCCCAAGGGCCGCGACCTCGCCGACCAGCTCGTGCCCCAACACCGTGCCGGGACCGGCGGCACCCGTATCCAGCTTGAACAAGTCCGTTCCGCAAAAGCCGACGACCCGCAGGTTCAGCAGCATCTCGCCCGGGCCGACGGACGGGACGGGGCGCGGTTCCAGCACCGTGCGGTCGCCGCCCTGGCAGGAAATGACGTTATTGGCATGCATCGTGGTCATTGGATCCTCGTTTTCCGGCCATTTAGCACAACCGGGTCATGACAGCACGGATTCATGAAACAGCTCTTCCGGCGCGACCCTGCGGGGCGCCAGGTGCTGCGCCTGGGACCATCGGCACATGGCATCCAATTCAGCCCGATTGGCCTGAAAACCGTAGGACCAGAAATCCGCGCCCATGACCATGCGTGTGCGCTCGATATCCGCATGCAGGAACGGCAGGCTTAGGCGATTGGCCGAGCCGCGCCAAATCTTGTCCAACCGCGCCAGGGCGATATCGCGCGATTGGGTAAAGGCCGCGACCAGCGCCCGGGGCAACCAGGGGTGCTCCGCGACCAGGGTCTTGCGCACCCCCACCGCATGCATGATCGGGAAAAATCCGGTCTTGGCGTAATAGGCTTCCTCGACCGTGCGAAAATCGGGAAACAGGCGCCGCACCCGGGCATCGCCCGCGACCAAGGCCGCCAGAGGCTTCGGCGCGAAGACCGCGTCCAATTCGCCGGCCAGCAACAAGTCCTGCAGGGTTTCTCCCTCGGCAATCGGTGTGACCGACATATGGCCCGGCAGGGCCAAGGTGATGCGATCCTTGCGCACCCCTTCTTCCAATGCACCCGTGCGCCATTGGAAGGTATCCGTATCGACGCCGTATTCATCAGCCAGGATACCGCGCATCCAAAGACCCGCCGTCATCTGATACTCGGGCACGCCGACGCGCTTGCCCTCCAGGTCCTTGGGCGTCTCGATCCCGGCATCGGCGCGAACCACGAAGCCGTTGTGGCGAAAGGCGCGAGACAGGAACACCGGCAGCGCTACGTAGGCGCTTTCACTTTGTCCGACGGCCCCCTTGGCGACCTGCAAGATGTAGGACGACATGGACATCTCGGTCACGTCGAACCGGCCGTCGCCGACGGCCAGGGGGAACAGGGTCGACGTGGGATGAACCTCGGCCCGCAGGCGGCAGCCCGCGACCGGCACGGTTCCGTCCAGAATGGCCTGGGCCCGGTCATAGTCCCAGCAGGCCAGACTCAAATTCAATTGGGTATCGCTGTCCGTCATGGCGGCGCAGGGTAGAGCACTTTATCATCCCCTCCAATACGGATGCAGAAACCGGAGGAAACGAAATGGCGCATCTGACATTGGATTTGGCGGTCGCTATCGTCGACGGAGCCCTGGCCGAGGGCGCGGCCATCGACTGCGCCCCGCTGACCGTCGCCGTACTGGATGCGGGCGGGCATCTGGTTGCCCTCAAACGCCAGGACGATTCGGGAATTCTGCGGGTCGAGATCGCGGTCGGCAAAGCCTATGGCGCGCTGGGTTTCGGCGTCGGCGGGCGGGAACTGCGGGAAAAGAACCCGAAGTTCATGGCCGGCGTCGTCTCGACCGCGCCGCGCGGCATGGTTCCGGCACCTGGCGGCGTGCTGATCCGCGATCCGAACAGCGGACGCATCATCGGCGCCTGCGGCATCTCCGGCGATACCGGCGAACGGGACGAGGAATGCGCCGTCGCCGGGATCACCAAGATGGGTATGAAGGCCGACCCGGGCCAGGATTAGGCCCGCACCCTCACAAACCGTTCAGCCAATCGACAACCTGGCTTTGCGCCTTGATCGGGGTCACCTTGTGCCCGCCCGGGACGACGACATAGGCGCTCTTGTCGTTGGCCGGAATGGCGTCGTAGATCAGCTCTTTGCCGACCGGCAGCAGGCGGTCCTTCTGACCGATCGCAAACAGAACGGGCGTGCCGGGCCGAACCTTGGGCGCCGCGTTCTGCATAACGGCAAGGCCATCAGGCGCGAACCAGCTAATGGCGACATCCGCCTGAAGAACACGCGATATGTCCTTGCCCATGTTGCGGTCGGCGATTTCCACGTCGTCGTTCGGCTGGCCGCCGGCGACAAGCTGCTTGGCTTTCGCCAGGGCAGCCGCATTGTCGTCTGCCCGAAGGTCGGGGCGGTGACCCGGCGCCAGCATGATCACACCGGCTAGGCCATCCGTTCGCGTCGCATAGGCAAGCGCCGCGGCGGCCCCCATGCTGTGCCCGCCGACGACGATCTTTGACTTGCCCCCGGATTTCATATCGGCGACGGCCGCATCCAAATCCGCAAAGACTTCTTCCAGGGTCTTGTCCCAGCCCCCGTCGCGCGACCAAGGCATCGTCATCGCGACGACCTCGAAGTCGCCTTCAAGAGCAGCGGCGAGCTTGCCGATCGGGGATTTGGGTTTTGCCGTGCCGTCCTTGCCATGCATCAGAATCACGCCGACATCGCCCGCGAACGCGCCCGCCGGCATGACCAGAAATGCGGATAGCAGGATACCAAGACCTAGAAATACGTTGCGGATGACCACCACCGTTTTCTCCTTGTCGTTTTATTTCACTTAAAACTTGTGTGGATTTACTTATTCCGGAATATCCGGAATTTGTCCACTTCCTCAACCGCCCAACTTGGTAAGTCACTCGAAGGCGAAGACATCGCCGACATTGAGCAGGGCCATGACGCCCAGCGCGGCGAAGATGATTGCAGCAATGGCGTGAACCAGCTTCATCGGGATCGCCGTCGCCGCGGCCTTGCCGACCAGCACCGCCGGGACGTTGGCCAGCATCATGCCCAGGGTCGTGCCCGCCGTGACCATGATCAGGTCATTGAACCGCGCGGCCAGCGCGATGGTCGCGATCTGGGTCTTGTCGCCGATTTCCAACAGAAAGAACGAAATGACCGTGGCGATGAACGGGCCATAGCGGCCGACCGTCGCGCCTTCGTCGTCGTCGACCTTGTCCGGGATCATGATCCAGACCGCCATGGCCAGAAACGACAGGCCCAGGATCCAACGCAGGGCCTCTGCCCCCAGCCAATTGGCGACCAACAGGCCGACCCAGGCCGCTAACCCATGGTTGGCCAGGGTCGCGACGAGAATGCCAAGGATGATCGGGACGGGTTTTCGAAACCGCGCCGCCAGGACCAGGGCAAGCAGCTGCGTCTTGTCGCCGATTTCGGCAACGGCAACCACCCCGGTCGAAACAAGAAAGGATTCCATAATGCACCACGAGGGCTAGGCGGTCGTAAACCTATGGCTCGACCACCCGCCCAGCCCTCTGAGACAGCGGTCACAGCCAAAGGTCTCGCCAAGCATGTCGCCGGATGCACCATGGGCCGAAACCCAAGTCTGTTGACGCATCCCCCTTTGCAATAAGGGCGGCTACTCCCCAATGGACGGGCGGACAGTAATCGGTCGGGGCGGGAAAGGCAACCTGCCTAGCCCAAAAAACGGCTGCTTCATGCGTCTTTCAGGCGCTTTTCCAAGCTTTCGCAGACTGTGCGGATGACCTTCAACCGGGCATGGCGTTTGTCGTTGGCTTCGACCAGGGTCCAGGGCGCGGCAGCGGTGCTGGTGCGTTCGACCATCTCGTTCACCGCGACTTCGTAGGCATTCCACTTGTCCCGGTTGCGCCAATCCTCGTCAGTCAACTTCCAGGCCTTCCACGGCGTCGCCTTGCGGGCCAGGAAGCGTTGTTCCTGTTCGTTCTTGTCGATATGCAGCCAGAACTTGACCAAGTTGGTGCCGTGGCCGGTCAATTCGGCCTCGAATTCATTGATTTCGCGGTAGGCCCGACGCCAGGCATCGGGCGAGGCCAGTTCCTCGACCCGCTCGACCAAGACCCGCCCATACCAGCTTCGGTCGTAGATCGTGAACCGCCCGGCCCGGGAGATATGCCGCCAGAACCGCCATAGGTAATGATGGGCCAGTTCTTCGTCGGTCGGCGCTGCCACCGGGATGACCGAGACGGCCCGCGCATCTAACGCCGTGGCGACCCGGCGGATCGCCCCTCCCTTGCCGGCGGCGTCCCATCCTTCGAACACCAGGACGCTCGAAACGTCCTTGGCTTGGGCCTGGCGGAAGGCCGCATGCAGGCGGGCGCGCAGTTTCTTGACCTGGGTGGAATAGGCGTCGCGGCTGACCGCTTGGGTCAGGTCGAGGCTATCGAGGATGCTGTCGGAGGCAACCGCCCGCGCCTCGGCGGCGGCATCGGCCTTGTCCGTGCGGCGGCGGCGCGGGCGGTGGTTGGCGGCGGCCTTGGCCTCGGCGGCGCGGCGGTCCAACTCCTCGCGCACCCGATCTCGGATGGTGGTCAGCACGGTCACCGCACGATAGCGGGAGTCGGAGCCTTCGACGATCTTCCACGGGAACCGGCCCGAGCTGGTCTGCATGATCATTCGCTCTGCCGTGCCGATGAATTTGTCATAAAGCTTGTAGTGCTTCCAATCCCGGTCCGTGATTTTCCAATGCCGATCGGGATCTTTCTCCAGCTTCTCCAGGCGCTTTTTCTGGGCTTTCTTGTTCAGGTGCATCCAGAATTTCAGGATCACCGCGCCGTCGTCGGCCAGGGTGCGTTCGAACTGCACGATCCGCTGCAGGCGGGCATCCAGCTTGGCCCGGCCGATGCGACCGTGAACATGATCCAACAAAGGCTGCGAATACCAGGCCGACAGGAACAGGCCGAAATGGCCCTGGGCCGGAAGGTCGCGCCAGTAGCGCCAGAATTCGGGGCGTTCGCGTTCTTCGTCGGACGGATGGCCATAGGCGCGGTTGACCAGCCAGCGCGGGTCCATCCATTCGTTCAACAAGTTGACGCTTTCGCTTTTGCCCGCCCCATCGACCCCTGCGAATAGGACGATTACCGGGAAATCGGCGCGGCGGAGTTCCTGCTGCAGTTGAACCATCTCGACCCGTAAGCTCGGGGCCAAGGCATCGAATTCGGCCTTCGAGACCTTCCGGTTCAGTTCAGCCGCTTCGAACATGATCGCTCCCCGGTCACAGGTCTTTAGACCGCCCGCCCCTTGGCGTTCGGCGCGTTCGATGGTAGGTCAGCTTATCCCATGCGAACAAAGGAAACATACAATGCCAGACCATAACGGCATCGACATTGATCAAGAACAAACGGCGGAGATCGTCGAAACCGCCATCACTTCACGCAGCTCTGTCCGCGCGTTCCTGCCGAAGCCTGTCTCCCGGGAAACCATTGAACGGATTCTGACCGCCGCCAGCTACGCCCCCTCGGGCTCGAACATGCAGCCGTGGAAGGTCCACGTCGTCGCGGGCGCAACCCGCGACCGCCTGGTCAAGGCCGTCAGCGACGATCACGATGCAGGCAACACCAGCGAGCGCGGCTATAAATATTATCCCGATCCCTTCCCCGAGCCCTACCTGACCCGCCGCCGGGCAACCGGCTGGGGCCTGTATGGCGCGCTCGGCATCGAAAAGGGCGACAAGGAACGCATGCATCAACAGCATGGCCGCAATTTCCTGTTCTTCGACGCGCCGGTCGGCCTGATCTTCACCATCGACAAGTCGTTGGAGATCGGCAGCTGGCTGGACTACGGCACCTTCATCCAGAACATCATGGTGATGGCGCGCGGTCTGGGCTTGGATACCTGCCCGCAGGCAGCCTGGGCCAACTTCCACCGACGGATCATGGAAATCCTGGACATCCCCGAAGAGGAGATCGTCGTCTGCGGCATGGCATTGGGTTATGCGGACCCCAACGAGTCCGTCAACGAATACCGCCCGGTGCGCGAACCCGTCGAAGCCTTCACCCGATTCCACGACCTGGACTAAGGCCGAAAACCCTCACAGGTCGTCCCCGATCTGCGAGAGCGATGTGATATGGGCGTGAGCAGATTTCCGGCTCACGCCCTTTTCTTTTTCTAATGTAGCGCGGCTTTCCTGGGCGCAACCGGCTCACATTTCATTGAACCAACGTCATTCGAAAAAGAGGCGGTTCGGGCGCATCTTCTTCTCACCAACGGCGGGGATGTTCCCGCCGCTTCAACGAAGAAGGAAACCTAATCATGACCATTCGTACTTCCGCCATCCTGTTGCCCGCCCTGGCCTTGGCCCTGGGTATCGCTCTGTTCCAATCCCCGGCGCAGGCGACCGAAACCGCCATGGCCGCCGCCAACAGCGGACATTCGATCACCACCTCGGTCGAAGACTCCAACCGCTGGGGCGACTAAACCCCTGCGGGCATCTCCCGGGCCGGACCGCCCTGTCCGGCCCGGGTATAATGCTTTTATTTTATCGATATTATCGTTCATTTATATTCGTTATGAGGCGATAAGGATTTCGCCTAAAGTGCGCTTCGCCGGTATGGACCGGCCCAGCCGCCGGATGTGACCGGCGATGTTTTAAGAGCTGTCCCTCCCCCGTCTTCCCTTTCCCGTCGTCTACGGCCGGAAGCGGCAGCTCAAGGAGCCACTGAAGTGTTTACCCTGTCCCGTATTCAAGTCGTTCCCGCGATCGTTTTCGGGCTGTCCCTGGCCGTTGCGCATAGCGCCGGCGCTTCGAACATCTATGACACCATGTCGTCCGAGGAAATCGCCGACCACCAGTCGCAGCAGCTCGGCCAGCAAGAAGGTCAGTCCGTCCAGCCGCAGGCCGCCGACGACACCCAGCTCGCCAGCGCTGCCAGCACCCGTTCGGCCGAGGAATTCGCCGACTATCAGGGTCAGCTGAACGTCGTGACGATCGTCACCCAGACTCCTGCGGGTTCCGACGACTAACACAAGCCTTCTGGCAAACGTAATCCGAGCGGCAGCGGCATAGCGACCCGCGCCCCGGATGCCAAAAACGAAACCGGCGCCCCTTAGCAAAGGGCGCCGGTTTTCATTTGGGTCTCTGTGCTTCCCTCAAGAGGGAGGAATCAGGATTTCTGTTCGCGGCGATTGCGCAGCAAGGCGGCGTAGCGATAGATCGCATGCACGAACTTGCCGTACGGCAGGGTCAGGAACAAAGCCAGGACCGTGCCCAGGTGGATCGCCAGCAGCGTCCCCATATAGCTCGTGTCGCGCCAGATCAACAGCGCCAGGCCGGTCAGGCTGACCAGGAACAACAAGGCCAGGAAGCCCGTGTCCATGCCGCGCTGCGCGCCGTCCTGGGTGCGCTGATCGGCAATCCGCTTCAGGGAAATCAACCCAAGCGGCCCGATCAACAGGCCGATGCCGCCGACGGTGCCCAGCACCACCGGCAGGGAGGTATAGGCGTAGGGCGCTTCCCAGCCGAAAATGTAGTGATACAGCGTCGCGACCGAGGTCGCGGCGAAGCACAACAGGAAGCCCCAGAAGGTCATCTGGTGGAACACCCGGCGGATCTGCGAGAAGCTTTCCGACGGATAGTTGCAGCCGTCCATTTTGCCGCGCACGCCGCCGCCGCCCATGTACTTCATGACCATGGCGTCGTGGGTCGCCCCGGCCACGGACAGGGGTGTTTCCGGCTTTTGCGGGGCCGTGTCGCGGCGGAATCGCCAGAACCCGGCGACCAACACCCCGACGGCGTACAAGAACACCCCGCCGAAGGAATAAGCCATCACGTTGTGCGGAATGACAGCGTAGAAATTACCCGCATGTTCGCCCATCACCACTTCGGGCGGCTGGAACATGTGGATCAGTACCAGAACCAAGCCGATGCCGAAGGCCAGCAGCAGCGAAACCAAGGTGCCGTTTTTCTGGAACAGGCCCGACAGGGCGCTGGGCCAGGTGTAGCGGCGATAGGTATCGGCGCGCAGCCGGGCATAGGTCTGCGGAATATTGACGGCGAATTCATGCGGCGGCGCGTACTGGCAGGCATAGAAACAGCCGTTGCAGCCGTGGCACAGGTTCGCCAGGTAATCCAAATCCTGATCGGAGAACGTGCTCTGGCGCATCATCGCCGGGAACACGCCGCAAAAGCCCTCGCAATACCGGCAGGCATTGCAGATGGTCATCAGGCGGCGGGCTTCCTCGTGCAGGTCCTCCAGCTGATCACCTTCCAGTTCGTAACCGGCGGCGGCGAGACGGGGTTCAGTTGGAGACATTTCGAGCAGCTCCCTCTCCGGCGATGCGTCCGAACACCATCCCGATAGCCATGCCGACGCCACCGGCGTAGCCCTGACCCAGAATATTTCCGGAAATGACCTCGCCGGCGGCGAAGATATTGGCGGCGGGCACGACACGGCCGTCCGCTTCCTTGAATTGAACGCGGGCTTCCTTGTCCACCTTGACCCCGAGATAGGTAAAGGTGATCCCGGTCTTCAGCGGATAGCCGTAATACGGCGGCGTATCGATCGTCTGCGCCCAGTTGGTTTTCGGCGGGGTCAAGCCCTCGGTGGACAGACCGTCCAGAACCTCGGGCTTGAATTCCTTGTCCTTGTTTTCGCCCTGGCGGCAGGCGGCGTTGTATTCCGCCACGGTGTTTTCCAGGGTGTCCGGGTCCAACTCCAGCTTTTCCGCCAATTCGCGGATGCTGTCGGCCTAGATCGGCGGATACATGGACGGCATGAACAGGTCGTTGACCTTGGCATCGACGATCCCGTAGCCGATCTGATCTTCCTGCTTGGCCAGCAACCGGCCCCAAATGGCATAGCGCTTGGGCCAGATGTCCTCGCCCTCGTCATAAAACCGCTTGGCCTGACGGTTGACCATGATCGAATAGATCACGCAGTCGACGCGGGTCGCGATGCCGCCGTCGCATTTCGGGCTGCGGGCGTCGATGGCGATGGCATGGCACTGATCGGCCTCGGCCGCCGTTTCGGCGCCGTTGTTCATCAGCACGCGCAGCATCCGACCCTGGTTATAGCCGGTGCCGCGGATCAGGAAGCCCTCGGCGGCGTCGCCCCAGCCTTCCTTCAGCCCCTCGATATTGGCCTGGAACCCGCCCGAAGCGATGACGATCGAGCGGGCCTCGACCACATGCTCGGCCCCTTCGTATTGCACGCGGGCGGCAGTGAACACGCCATCCTCGATGGTCAATTCCGTAACCTCGGCTTCGTAGCGGCAATCGACGCCGATCCGTTCCGCCGTGGCGTAATAGGCGTTCAACAGGGCCTTGCCCCCGCCCTTGAAGAAGGCGTTGGTGCGGTCCAACCCGATGGTGCCCGACAACGGCGGCTGGAACTTGACCCCATGAGCCATCATCCAATCGGCGGCGTCCTCGGACTTTTCAATCAGGAAGCGGGACAGCTCCTTGTCCGTGTTGCCCTGGGTCACGCGCAACAGGTCGTCGTAATATTCGTCGACCGGATAGGGCCCGGTGACGAAATCCGTCGCGGCGTTATGGGCGTAGCGGATGTTCCGCACGTGGCGGGTGTTCCCGCCGCGAAAATCCTTGGGCGCGGATTCCAGCAACAGCACCTGGGCGCCTTGCTCCTGCGCGGTTAAAGCCGCGGCCATGGCGGCTCCGCCGCCACCAACCACGATCACATCTACTTTGTTCGGTAATCCTGTCATGGCGCGATTTTTAAGATTGTATACAAAAACGGTCAAGCATCAGACGCAGGCCGAGCCCTTAATTTTTCAGGCGTCGGTTCGCGTATAGACGCCTTTGCCGGTTACGACGAAGTCGACCCGGTCATCGACCAGGGCCCGGCGGCATTCCTCGGGCGTGTTGATGATCGGCTCTTCATGGGCGTTGAATGAGGTATTGATCAGCACCGGCAGGCCGGTCTTGGCCTTGAACGCCCCCAGGATGTCGGCATAGAGCGGATTATCCTCGCGGCGCACGATCTGCGGCCGCGCCGTGCCGTCGACATGGACCACGGCGGGGATACGGTCATGCCATTCCGGTTTGACCGCCGTGGTGATCGTCATGAAACCGGCGGCATAGCGGTTGGCGGCGGTCACATCGAACACGCTGTCCGCGTCGTCTTCGGCCACATAGGGGGCGAAGGGCATGAATTCGGTGCGCTGCAGGCGGGCGTTGAGGCTGGCGTTGATGTCCGCGTCGGACGGGCTGGCGATGATCGAGCGCGCACCCAGGGCGCGCGGGCCGAATTCCATCCTTCCTTCGTAGATCGCCCCTGCCTTGCCGCCCGCGATCAGGCCCGCCGCGACCTCGACCGGGTCGCCGTCCAGGCGTTTGACCGCGCCGTTGGCGTTCAGGACCGGGTCGATCCGGTCGCTGAAATCGCGCCCCAGATAGACCGAGGACAGCCGCCGCCGGGCCTTCAGCCAGGTATCCAGGCCGTCGTTTTCCAACAGGAACTGCAAGGCCCCGCCGACGGTGATGCCTTCGTCGCCCATGCCGGGGAAGATGAAGATCTCGTCCGTGTCCGTTTCCTCGCACAACAGGCGGTTCAACCGCACGTTGGCGAACACCCCCCCGGCCAAGCCCAGGCGGCGCACGGGATGGCGTTTCTGGATCGCCCGGACCGAGGCCAGGACCGTATCTTCCAAGACCTTCTGGATCGAGGCCGCCATGTCCGCCGGTTCGGCGTCCTTGGCGATCTTTTGGATCTCCTGGCGCATGGCGGCGTCGGAATCGAAATCGGACCAGATCACCCCGGCGGCATCGACATTGAAATGACGGGCCAGGGCCTCGGCCTGGGCCGGCTCGCCAAAGGCCGCCAGGCCGGTCAGCTTGCCCTCGTGCCGGTTCATCCGGTAGCCCAGCGCCTGGGTAGTGAAGCCATAGGCCAGGCCCAGGCTGTCGACCCGGCGGGGCTGTAGCGTCATATTCTCGCCGCCGAACAGGCAATCGAGCTTGCCGTCCTTCAGCACCCGGTGGGAATAGTGCACGTTGTCGCCGCAGCCGTCCGCCGTATACAGCAGCGCGTCGTCCCAATCGGTATAGAACAGCGCCGACAGGGCATGGGCCATGTGGTGGTTGGAATAGGCGATCCGCACGCCTTCCTTGAAGCCGAAATCAGCGCGGAACATTTCCTCGCGGAACAGCTTGGCGGGCTCGCCTTCGCCGCGCATCTGCATCTGCGAGCACATGTCCTTGAGCTTTTCGTGGCCGAGGATCTTGTGGAAGGCGTATTCGGCGGTCTTCAGGGCATTGGCCTTGAAATACCGCGCCGGGAACGAGGCCCGCGACAACACCACCACATCCACATCGGCCCGCGTCAGCCCGCCGATGGCCAGCACTTCGTCCATCGCCGCTTCGGGAATCCCCCCACCGTCGCCCTTCTTGCGGGTCAGGCGTTCGAGCTGCACCGCGGCCACCAGATTGTAGCCGTCGAACAACGCCGCCGTTCCGTCGTGATAGCCGGTATGGAGGGATAGGATGATCATGGGCGAACTTCTACCCGATGGGCGGGCCAAGGGACAGAATTTTAGCGAGCGTTACCGCCAACAAAAAACGCCCCGGATGGGGGCGCATTTTGGTCTGTGTAGGATGGTGGGCGCGGCTGGGATTGAACCAGCGACCCCTACGATGTCAAGACCCAGCTATCTGATTTCATTCAACTTTTTGAGTGGCACGTTCACAAGGGAGATTGTGAATGGCTACCTATCGAACCCTCAAATCAGGTCACATCAACGTCCAGATCAGACGCAAGAACCTTAAACCATTCTCCAAAACCTTTCTATCCATGGAGGAAGCTGAAGCTTGGGCCCTAGGAATGGAACAGCAAGTCGAGAGAGGAATCATCCCTAATCCCAAGCTGCACACTACGCCAGAGCCAAAGCCCCTATCCTTTTCCAACGGCGAGTATGCATTTGCCGCGTTGGGCAGAAGGTACTGTCACACCCAGTTAAAGGATCGCCCGTCCTGCATACCAGAATTACCGAAGTCGCTAAGAAGGGCTTTAACCAAGCTCAGATCATGATGGTCAGCGGACATCGTGACGTGCGGAGTGTCCAACGTTACACTCACCTAAACGTGCAAGACGTAATCGCTCTTTTGGACTGAGGGAGGCAGAAATTATGCGAATACTCGTTCCACTAATCGTTTTTGCCTCATCAGCATATCTCATCCCTAACCACAGTATTGGGGCTGATCGGGAGCAATCTCTAGGAGCAAAATATGTCTCCACAATGAACTCCCTTCTCGGTGCTGAATTTGAATTTCAATGTGGCGGAGTAGATTACAAATTCAAACGTACATTCCTACGCGATGTCTTACCAAAATATCTGCGACGCCGCTGCATGCGGACCGTTGGACTACACCCGCTATGCACTTCAGGTGCTTTTAAAGGCCAACGCTATTCAAAAACGACCAAGCGCAACCAGTCGCAAGAACGAGTGGCGCGTTAATCCAAATCTATTCGCCGCATTGGATCAACTGATGCCGGCAAATCATCAAGGTGAAAAAAATGACCAAAAATATATTTCAAACGAACTCCATATTTGAAAACCACGACGAAACAAATGCAGACACTGAACGCAACAACAGCACACCGGAGCAGACTGAGCACGAGCAGCCCAAAAGTAGTTGGAAGACTGACCCTCTCACCGCTTGGAAAGCTGTTCAAGCTTCGACAACAAAGCGTCTGTACGTTTCCGACCCACTAGTTCGAGACGCAATCGACAGGCAAATGGCGCGGGAACAGAACCCCAAGGTTCAATCGACCCCTCCAAAAGATCAGATCATCGGTTACACGGAAGACGGAAAGATATACGCAAAGCGAGCAGCTAGTACCGATGCCGAACGCATGCAAATGATGGCCGCGATTAGGAAGGCATACAGTGAAACTTCCTAATGTCACAGAGGCCCAGCTTGAAGAAATTCAGTTCCTGCCCAATCCCGTCGGCAGTGGCAAAACCCAGGCAGCTATCGAAGGGATTAAATTGCGCGAGGATGAATGTCACATATTTGTGTCACCAACGGTCGATTTGGCGCAGGAAATTTATCAACGCATGAAGCGTGATCTTGCTGGCAGTCCACTAGCTGAGAATTTGGTGCTGATAACGAACCAGCATAAGGCCAGAGGACGGTCCGTGCGGAAGACCGTACTCAACGAGATGCGCTCACGGTTCAACAATGTTGCCGCCCTAGCCACATGCCTACCACCCACTTGGGTAAAAGATACGATCATTCGAATGCTCGGGACGAATGGTACAGAGTTCTATAAATCGTGGCGACTTGCAGACACCTACCAAACGATTGGGCGCTGTTCCATTCGGGTCAGGGAAAGCCAAGCACCGATCACGTTAATCGTCTTATCCGAGGAAGAGGCCACGGCACTCGGTAAACTCTTCCCTGGCAGCAAGCTAAACCTTCACCAAAAAGAACACGAAAGAAGTAGGAAGCAGGTATTCAACATACCGGCATAACTCTCTTGATTTTTAAGGTTTAGCCTCCCGCAGGGACAGGCTCGCCGCCTGCGGAGGCGCCTACTTCATCATCCAAATTTAAACAGAGAAAAATTATGAGTTCACACAAAATACCCCTGAACGGAGCCAAGACATATATCACGACACTTAATCTCGATGACCTATGCCATCGGAATAAATGGGCCTGTTCGTTCGCCACCCTGCAAGAGGTCGCCAAGGAACGGGGATGGGACGTCCTGCGGAAGCAGTATTACGAAGAAAAGATGCTTGCCATCCTGATCCTGAATGCGTTGGAAACCGAAGCACCCAGGGATGCGGAGAAGGCCATTAAAGCTATCAGATCAAAGGCAGTGCTGCGAGGAACAGATTGGGACCGGATTAAACGGGACGCTATTCAAAATCGAAATATGGAGCACTACCGGAGCGATTTTGAACGATTGGGGAAATTATAAAATTCGAAGATTTATCCCCGCCCTGGAGTGGCTTTTCTCAATCGCCTATTATCCAAAATACCAGATTTCCGAGCGTTTGGCTTACGCCTCTTAAAATTCCTGCGCCCCAAATATCCCCCAAATTCACCGCGCTCTTTCCACCTTGGCGATTGGAAGCAACGCTACATAAACACCGTAAGATATTCTTCCAGTTGCCCCAGCTATCTTTCGATGCCCCGAATTAATGCATCCCAAAACTGCTCAGCTCTTGTTTTCGAGACATCAACAAAATCTTGCCCAACAAATCCATGAGAGCGTGCAGCCAAGTTAAATGCCTCCACGACAGGTATCGTTTTTTCTAATAGCCGATCAGCGTAACCATACTCGGCACGTTGTCCGACGGGAGCTTCGGCATTGTGAGCGAGCGTTTCATTTCTGATATTTCGCAATCTAGCTAACGTATGATCTCCCTTCGCCTGCCGATACTTTCGCTGAAATTCCGCAATCTGCATTCGGATCATTTCTTTTCGCTCTTGAAGCGCCTCATGTCCTCCACGATGAGGTGCTTCCATATCGACAAAATTGCCGACAAAGCCAGGGGCTTGAAAAATACTTTCAGCCCTAGGCAAAGAGAGGACATCGCCCCGATCATCCCAAAGACGAATGAGGGCAATCACTTGCTCAGCGAAAACAGAACGCAACACAGTCCCATGTCCCCAAGCTTCGATCGTGTTATCAAGCGCATCTGAAACAATGGGATCATATGCCCCTTTGATGTGAATGCTCTGCACTTCAATCGCAATGAGCAAATCTTGTTCCGATTGAGCCGCGATACGTTTCACAATAAATCGATATCTTGCTGAAAGGGCATCTGATCTCCTTAAACGGATCAAGTAACCCAGCATATCAGAATATCCCCGAGAAATTTTCGAGCTGAAATGCATAAAGAAGGCACTCCCCTAGCCCCCCTGGGCACCCCCTAACCACTCGCACAGCGCATTATTTGTCCCCGCGCTGCTCAGCGGGAGTTGCCACTGCGAGAGGCTCCGCATCGAGCAACTACGTTGACCGTTCACAATTCCTGACTCAAAATCAGTGTGAACGTGCTGCTAAGTGACTCACGGGGTTTTAGCCCGAAGCCACTATCTTCTTTGAATTACAAGGGGGTGGATGGTGGGCGCGGCTGGGATTGAACCAGCGACCCCTACGATGTCAACGTAGTGCTCTCCCGCTGAGCTACGCGCCCTTCCCTGTCCTGCCCCCGTCGGG